>Ga0209755_10000218_pt1 | contig 112677 bp, 94 predicted proteins | sample TergutCo191P1_FD_187301 | JGI IMG/M metagenome (GOLD analysis project Ga0209755, IMG submission 187301) | Cornitermes sp. P1 segment gut microbial communities from Petit-Saut dam, French Guiana - Co191P1 (SPAdes) (version 2) | ecosystem: Host-associated > Arthropoda: Insects > Digestive system...
TGTTGTGCAAGCGGAAATATAAAGCATGGTTATTTTATCGTATTTCAATATCGAATGTACCGATTATGCACCGCTACAACGATAATTCACAAAACGCCTGTTTTCTGTTTTGTAAAATTGGTACTTTAATATGCAAGACATACGGCGCGGCGGGTATTGTGCAACAGGCATTATACAGGCGGCTTGCTGTTGGGGTTATGGGTATAGCGTTCCTGTTGAATGATTATCAGATTGTACCCATATACAGAACGGCGGCGCGGGTATCGTGCGTTATAAAATCATTGTAATTTTACTGCAAAACGGTATAATTCAAGTGCTTGTTTTTAATAAATGTGTATCGTGCTTGCACCGCTTTTATATCGTTTAGCTGTTAGGGCTTTTAGTATCGGGTTGCCGTTATATTTCTAATGTGAGAGATTATATAAAGCCTTATTCTATGCGAGTTTGTTGTGCAAACGAAAGTGTACAGCATGGTTACGTTACGATTGTGTGTACCGATTATGCACCGCTGTAATGATAAACTACAAAATGCCTGTTTTCCTGTTTTGTAATATGGGTACATTCAATACGCAAGACATACGGCGCGGCGTGGTATCTTTTTCTTTTTTGGCGGGTAATATCCAACAGGCGCGAATAGCCGCCGATTATACGTTGTACGCCGTGATGAACGCCTATAGCGTTTCTGAATAGCCATATAACACCGATAACCGCGCCTATGTTGTTTGTGTTGGGTTAATATATCAGCGGCGGTATTTCACGCAACAGGCGTTATACAGGCGGCTTGCTGTTGGGGTTATGGTTGCGGCGTTCATGTAAAAGATTATCGCATTGCAAGCATGGACGGCATAGCGGCGGCGAGTTACTGTTTTTATTTTTGGTGGGAAACTCACTAAAGGCGCAAATAGCCGCCGTTTATCTGTTGCATGATACATTGAACGCCTATAGCGTTTCTGTTGCGTGTATGCGGCGTATAATGCGCCTATGGTGTATGTGCTGGGTTTAACGTATTGGCGGCGCGGGTAATCAATCGAGCGGGGAACAAATGACTGTGGCGGGGTTATCGTCTATGGGGTGAAGTGTGTCGAATACTCCCCCCTATTCCCGCCAAAATAAAACAACAAACAACAGCGGCTAGGGGGTTTTCTTTTCCTCTCCCTGATTTTTCTAAACTTTTATAAGACAAAGAAGCGAGATAGACAGACAAAGGCACACAAGCGGGGAAGTTGGCAAAACTTAAAGGCACTTGCAAACGATTGTAAAGAATCCCGCCAAAAAAGAACCATCATACAGTAATCTTGTACTATTTAATTTGTTTATTGCAACAAAAAAACGCTTCAATGAGCGTTATATACATCATTGCAAGCGTTCTGTATTTGTATTTTTTATTGTCATTGTTGAACAGAAACACCGCGCATAATATTTGAAAAAAATAACCCTTTTTTCGGGGTTATAAAGCAAAATCTATAAAAATATAATACTCTCCCAACCGTGAAAGTATATACTTCCAAGGTTATGTATGGTTTACAATGTATTCCATGTATGGCATTTTATGACTGTGATTTGCTTTTGCTACAGGCGTGGTATTACTCATGCGGCGCATAAAGCCGCCTATAGCGTTTCTGTTGGCGTTTTAGGTGTGGTTTGATATTTGGGTTAGTGCGTTCCCAAAGGGCAATACAAAACGATACAGGGCAGTATAAACGGTTTTAGAATTGCGGCGGCTTGCACATGGATAACAGGCGGGGTATTTTCTATACAGCGCATGAATGAAGCCGCTTATAGCGTTTCTTTTGGTGTTTTGGGTATGGTTTGATATTTGGGGTTAGGTTTATTCCAACGGCAAGCACAAAACTAATATATTAACTGTGTGAATGTTGCGGCGGGTTCTTTTTTTGGCGGAATTACTGCAATGTGCGTTATTTTTAATGATTTAATATTTCCTCAAACTGTACATAATCGGAATGTAAAAGGGAATTAAAGTACATAGCCGAAACATAAAAAAATAGCCGCCACAACAGCAAGCCGAAAAAATGAAAATTAACTTTCAATTTCCATATTTTATAAATCGAGTGCATTTTACAAATGATTACCCGATTGCAAACGCCGTCTAAAAATGCTAAAATTATTAGTGTACAGGCGGCTTGCTGTTGATATTGTTTATTTTGTATCTAACCTTAGTTAATTATTATGTAACATACATAGATATTTTCATTAAACGCGAAGTGCGTTTTTGGATATCACTTTTGCCATTTTTAGGAACGCAAATTCCAAGTGAATCGCAGTTAGCTACACTGGAGAATGATGCGAAAATCAGAATATCTCCTATGAAATATAACAAATATGGACTGATACTGCACTCAATTACAGTATCAATCCATATTGCCATCATGGCTCTTATATTTCCAGTTCTAATGTATGAACTGTTTTGGATTTTTTATATTGACTTTGCTCTTTTTTTTATTTTTACTTTCTTATTTTGGATTTTTCTTTTTACATTTTGCTATAGGAAATGCAAAGAAAAAGAACCAATGCATATACTCCTCGGCTATAAGGGATTGTACGGTTCCTTGTTTGTTCTTTTTTTTAGCACATTAGTTATCATGAATACTGACACATATATATTATTGTCTATCTCTGATAACCTCGACTCATATACTGTTTATGTTATAGAGCAAGCAATATTTGAAATTAAGTATACATATGGCGAGATAATTCTACAGTGGAGTGTTGTTCAGGGTATTATATTTTCATATTTGGACTACGAAAATGTATCATCAAAGACAGATAGAAAAACGCAAGAAAACCAGAAATCAGAAATTATAAAAGATACAGATCAAAAAATGAGTTTTGCTGTATTGAAATATAAGTTATATAATCAAAGTGATAATAAAGACGATTTGATAAAATTCATATATTATTTATATGTAAATCTGGCATATCGAAAATCAATAATTTCTTTAACAAAACAGGATTATACTATTATTCCGTTACCATCTTTTAAGTTAGAGGACAAAGATATCAATGGAACTTTCGCTTTTTTAGAAAAATTGAGTTTACTGTTTGATGGTGTAAACTCTAATGATGTGCATATGCATTTTGCTAAAGATATATTGTTTCATAAAAAGATTTTTTTGTTTTTAAATAACCAGAAATGCAACCTAAAACTTTGTAACATTTCTGGCTGTTTTACCTTGTTCATATCGGAACATGATGATATCTGTCCAATATGTAGGAGTGAAGTCGTAAAGAAGATTATTTTCTAATGACAATGTTTCGCCTTAAAGTATTCGCAAACTTCATTTTATCCATATAAAGCGAAGTTTAACTTGTTCCCACCGAAACAAAATACATATTTTGCTAGAATGTTTTTACCTCTAGCCGTATTATCAAAGTTCTATGTACTCGCCCAAAGGGCGATGGTTTATCTGTTTAAGTTGTCGATTGCAACACGGGTGTTCATTCCTATTCTAAGCCCTGCGTCTTGTTGCGGGATTAGAATTTCAACTTCAAATTCTACGATGGGGGAGTTGGGGATTGCGGCGGGGTTTATTCTGCCGATTACGCCTGTGTGGACTGCGTTGCCTGTGGCGTCTGCGGTTATGTCAACTTCCATGCCCTGTTCTATGCGGTTGATGTCGTATTCGCGCAGGCGTGTGATAACGCGCAGGTTTTGCGTGTCTTCCACTATGAACATTAGGCCTGCACCAACCGCGCCTTCCCGCGCCGCAACGGTTGTAACCGTGCCGCTTATGGGTGCGGTTATTTTTGAATCTTCAAGTTGACGTTCCAAAAGGCGAAGGGCAATTTCTGTGCGTTCCAAGTTTGCGGAAAGGTTTGTAAGTTCCAATTCTACCGCGTGTTCCATGGTTTCAAGGGAAGATGCCGCGTCGATTGCGGTCATGTTTACTGCCATTTCAAATGGGGCAAGGTTTGCGGCAATTTGTGCGTTTGATAAATTGTCGCGCAGCATTTCAACTTCGTTTTGCGCCGCAAGACGCGTTGCGTCAAGGGTTGCTGTTGCCGCCGCGTGTGCCGAAGTTGCCGCGTACAGCGCGGTTTCGGAAAGCTCAAACTCGTTGCGCGACAGCGTTCCCGCTTCATATAAAACGGTAAATCTTTCGTGGTCGGCTTGGATTGTTTCCAGTTGAAGCGTTGCGCCCGTTAGCGCGTTTTCTGCCGTTAGTATGTGAATGTTCGTGTTGTTTTGCAAATTTGTGTAGGCTTCTTCCAGCATACGCTCGCTTTGACGCACTGCGTTTTGGCTGGACTGCCGCGCCGCGTCAAGCTCTGCGCGTTGCTGTTGCGGCGCAAGGGTTGTCATGCGGCGCAGGGTTTCAAGTTCCGTTTTACGTTGCGGCGGAATAATCTCGTTCATCTGCCGTAAAACTTCCAGTTCTACGCGTTGCTGTGCAATAAGCAATTCCAAGTCTTCGATGTCCAGAACCGCCAGAATCTGCCCTTCGGATACTTCATCTCCGACTTCAACCGCCACGCTTTCGATAAAAAAGCCCAGTGTGGAATACACATTTCGGCTTTCCACACTTTCCACCACGCCGCGTACAGATAACGCCCCCGCCGTTTCGCCGCCGATAACGCGATTCTCTGCAAATGCCGCAGTCGGCGGCTCCACATTAGACGAACACGCGGTAAGCAATCCCGCCAAAAATACCAAGCAAAAAAGTTTTTTCATGATAACCTCCAAAATTTTAATCTCTAAGCGGGATTCTAACCCGTGCGTTTACACCGATAAAATTATCCAAAATGATATCGTCAAGCAAAGTTATTTTGATGGGCATAAGGTGCGTGGTGCGCTGAAAATTACCGCCCGTGTTAAAAAACAGTGCTTGCCCTGTAAGTTCTGCTACCGTGACGCGGGATATTTCTGAAATATATCCCGTGAATTGGCGGCTGCCGAACGGGTCTATTGTAACATATGCGCGTTGCCCGCGGTACAGCCGCCCAATATCTGTCTCTTCGATGTTCGCCTCAATGTGAATGCGGTTGATATCCGCAAGCACCGCAAGGGGTTCCATTGGCGAAATCTGTTGGTCTTGCCGCACATTGCTTTGAAGCACTATCGCGTCAAAGGGCGACCGCATTGTTTCCCCGTTTTCTACCCAGCCGATAATCTCATTTTCCGCTACATACCGTCCTTCGTAAAGCGTAAAGCGTTCCAGCGTACCGGGCACGGGCGACGTTACCGTAAACGTCGTTGTTGTTACACGCGCATTGTCCGTAGTCAACTCGCCCGTACTGCGCCACACAAAGTAAATTCCAACCGCCGCGCCGCCCGCCAACAACAGCGTCAACAGCAAAATAAGCGGAAGCTTACTTTTTTTCTTTGTAACAGTTTCATTTTTCTCGTTCATTTTTCCCCACTCCTTAAATTTAACTCATTACGTTACGTCATATGCAATAAATATTTCTTCCAAAAAGATTAAGACCTCGGGGGACTCCGTCCCCCGAACCCCCTGCAAGGGATTTCATCCCTTGACCCTATCTTTGAAAATCGCGTATGCGGTTTTCAGGTTAAAGTTTTGATGAAACTTTTTCAAAAGTTTCCGGGGGTTCGGGGGCGGTGCCGTTCGCGGTAAACCGCTCACTTCATTGCCCCCGAGAACTCTATTCATCAAACTGCGAATTATAAAGGTCTGCGTAGAAGCCTTTTTTCTCAAGCAGCTTCTCGTGGTTGCCCTGTTCGATAATGTCGCCGTCTTTCATTACAAAGATTACGTCTGCGTCGCGTATTGTGGAAAGGCGGTGGGCGATTACGAATGAGGTGCGGCCTTGCATCAGTTTTTTCATCGCGCCTTGGATTAGGACTTCTGTGCGGGTGTCTATGGAGCTTGTGGCTTCGTCAAGGATTAGAATGGCGGGGTTGCGCAGGATAACGCGGGCAATGGTGAAAAGCTGTTTCTGTCCTTGGGAGATGTTGGAAGCCTCTTCGTTTAAAATCATGTCGTAGCCGCCCGGCAGGGTGCGGATGAATTTGTGACAATGCGCGGTTTTTGCGGCGGCAATGACTTCTTCGTCTGTGGCGTTGGGCGAGCCGTAGCGCAGGTTTTCCATTATGGAAGCATTATACAGCCACGTATCTTGCAGTACCATGCCGAAGATGTCGCGCAGTTCGGCGCGGGAGAAGGCGGTAGAATCTATGCCGTCTATGAGGATTTTGCCGCCGTTTAATTCGTAGAAACGCATTAGCAATTTTACAACCGTGGTTTTGCCCGCACCCGTTGGGCCGACTATGGCAACCTTTTGCCCGGGCTTAACTTCTTTTGAAAAATCGTTCAAGATAATTTTATCGGGGCTGTAACCGAAACGCACGTTTTGGAAACTAACGCGCCCTTCGTATTTTTCTTTGTGGGCGGAAGTTTCGGGCTCGGGGGATTCTTCTTCCTCGTTCAGAAATTCAAAAACCCGTTCCGACGCGGCAATTGTTCCTTGAAGCATATTCCCCGCCATACCTATTTCCCCAAGCGGGTATGTGAAAGTTTGAATGTATTGGATAAACGCTTGCACATCACCGATTGTAATTGCCCGTTGCACCACCAGCCAGCCGCCCATTACGGTAACAAGCACGTAACCAAGGTTGCCCACAAAATTGAAAATGGGTTCGATTATATTGGTCATAAACTGCGCCTTCCAGCCTGCGGCGCGTACCTCTTCGTTAGCGACACGGAATTTTTCCAGCGCGTCTGTTTCGCCATTGTATGCCCGCACTACGTTGTGGCTTCCGTAGGTTTCTTCCACTATGCCGTTAAGTTTTCCCATTGATTCTTGCTGTTTGCTGAAAAAAACATGGGACTTGCCCAGCACCAAAGTCATAATCCACATACAAAGCGGAATTATTACAAGTGCCGCAAGTGTCATTGGGATGTTAATGGAAATCATCATAACAAGCGTGCCAAGAATGGTTGTCGCCGCCGTGATAAGCTGTGTTAAATTCGTGCTTAGTGTTTGGCTTATCATGTCAACATCGTTTGTCATGCGGGAAAGGATTTCGCCCTGCTTGCGCGTGTCGTAGTAATTTAAAGGAAGTTTGTGCATTTTTGCAGAAATTTCTTCACGCAAGCCATAGGTAACTTTTACCGAAAGCCGCGCCATGATAATTTCTTGGAAGAAATTGCAGATTGCGGAAACGATATACAGCGTAATAAGAATTGCCGTAAGCGTTCCCATTTGCCTAAAGTCTGTGAGAAGCCCCGTGCCAAGAACGTGCGCCACAATGCCGTCCACAAGAATAGTAGTGACGCGCCCCATAACACGCGGCCCGATAACCGCAAACACCGTGCTTACCACCGCAAAAACGAAAACCGTAATAAGCGCGGCTTTGTGCGGCGCAAGGTAGCTGATAAGTTGCAATATGGCTTTTTTCGGGTCTTTTGCTTTTTCCGCAACGCCTTGGCCGCCCATGCCCATTACGTCGCCTAAATCGTTACTGCTGCTCTCAATTTTTAATTCGTCGTTTTCGTATTCGTTCACGATTTCTCAACCTCCTCCTCGGAAAGTTGAGACTCTGCAATTTCCCTGTAAACATCGCAGGTTTTCATTAATTCTTTGTGTTTGCCGCTTCCCGCGATTTTTCCGCCGTCCAAAACTAGAATCAAGTCGGCGTCCATTATGGAAGAAATCCGTTGCGCAATAACAATCGTGGTTTTGTTGGGGGATTCTTTTTTCAGCGCGGCGCGAAGAAGCGCGTCGGTTTTAACGTCCAGCGCGGAAAAGCTGTCATCAAAGAGATTGATTGGCGCGTCCTTAACCAACGCCCGCGCAATGGAAAGCCGTTGACGTTGCCCGCCCGAAAAATTCGCGCCGCCCTGCGCTACATTAGCCTCGTAGCCCTCGGGTTTGCCCGCGATAAACTCCGCAGATTGCGAAATTTCTACCGCCTTTTTTACTTGCGCTTCCGTTGCGTCTTTGTCTGCGTACAGTAAGTTTGACATAATCGTCCCCGAAAACAGAGACGCTTTTTGCGCTACATAACCTATTTTGTGATGCAATTCCTCTTTGTGCGCGTCACGGATATCAATGCCGTCAATGTAAATGCCGCCGCTTGTTACGTCAAAAAAGCGAAGCAACAGCTTCAAAATTGTAGACTTCCCAACGCCCGTTGCCCCGATAATCGCCGTTGTTTGCCCCGGTTGCGCCGTGAAACTTATGCCCTCCAGCACATTGTCGTCATTTTCTGTGGCATCGGGGTAACGAAATGTCACGTCCTTAAATTCTACAACGCCCTTGAAATTATCGGGGAAGGGTAGGGGATTTTCTGCGGGTTTTATGCTTCCCTCTGTGTCTAAAACTTCTTCAATGCGCTTCATGCTGACAATGGCGCGGGGTACCAAAATGAACATCATGGATATCATAAGGAAGGAAAAAATGATTAGCATACCGTATTGCAAAAACGCGAAAATATCACCGATATCTGCACGGAACGCCGATGCCTGATGCGCACCAACCCACACGATTAACGCCGTGGTAAGGTTCATAACCAGCATGATAACGGGGGTTAAAAACGAGAATGCTTGATTCACAAAACGCTCTGTTGTTGCAAGGTCTGTGTTGGCCTCGTTAAACCGTTTTTTCTCAAACCCCTGCGTAGAAAATGCGCGCACCACAAGAATCCCGCTCAAATTCTCGCGGGATACAAGGTTGATTCTGTCAATCAGGTCTTGCCATTTTTTATATTTCGGCAACGCGACAACGCACAAAATGCCAATCGCCGCCATCATAATTGCCGTAGGAATAACAACCGTCCACGCCATGTCCGTGCTTCTTTCCAGTGCGCGGATAATCCCGCCCACCGCGATAACAGGCGCGTAAATAAACTGGCGTATCGCCATCATTAATGTATTCTGAACCTGCACAATATCATTAGTCGTGCGCGTAATAAGCGAGGACGTATTAAACTTGCTAACCTCCGCGCTGGAAAAGCGCAAAACTTTTTCGTACACCGCTTCACGTAAATCATTGGCAACACCCGTTGCCGTTTTCGCCGTAAAAAACCCAACCACCAGCGCGATTAGCATACTCAAAAACGTAAGCCCAAGCATAATAAGCCCGTTGCGCCAAATAACAGACAGTCGCCCCGTTAAAACCCCGTCATTAACAATGTCCGCCATATAGCTTGGCAAAACTAACGCGAAATATGCTTCCGCAGTAAGCAAAACAATTATAACCAACATGAACCCGCCATAGGGCTTCATGTATTTCAAAAACTGATTCATCTCACACTTGCCCCCTTGCAACTTTGGAGATTATAATGTATCCCGTAACGGGAGAGTCAAGAGGTTTTCGGAAATTTTCTTAGAAAGAGGTTTGCACATGAAAAAAAACAATCTATTGTCCATCGGGGACGTATCAAAACTTACGGGTGCGGGAATAAAGGCGTTGCGGTATTACGAGCAGATAAATATTTTAAAGCCCGCATATGTTTCGCCGGAGTCGGGGTATAGGTATTATACGTTCGACCAGCTTTTTCTTGTGTCCATGATAATGTTTTGTGTGGAATTGGACATTCCGCTGGCAAAAATGACGCGCTTCATAGAGGAAGACGGGGCATTGGATTTGCGGGGCTTTATAAATGAAGGCAGGGCGGTTGCGGAAAAAAAGATGACGGCAATAAAAAAGGGCTTGAAAAATATAGCCGATGTGGAACAGCAAATAAACCTGACAGAGCAGCACAAACCGGGCGAAATTTACACCAGAGAGATACCTGAACGAAAGTTTTATGTAATACCCGGCGGCAGTTCAATCACCAACATAGACCATATCGAAATGTTCAAGTCATTTTCAAGCTTGCCATACTGGGATGATGAAAGTTGGTTAGGCGAAACCGACGAAATTTCCGAATACGGCATTCTGCGCGAGTACACGGGTACGGAAAATATGTACTACTACTTTGTGAAAATCCCAATCGGCGTGGAAGCTGAAAACGTAAAAACAATCAAAGGCGGCACATACATTTGCACACAAACGGAGAGTTTTAACAGGAAGATTGAAAAAGCCGATGAAATTTTTGGCTTGCAAGCGGGCAAACCCTTTATCGCAATAGAAACGGAAATAATCGCGGGACGGCACAACGCAAACGAACCACTGTGGGAACTGCGGGCGATTTAGAAGCTGTATTCATAGAGTTTGTTGTCCTAAACAAATGTATTGATTGTTTCATGTACAAATGTTAAAATCATAAGAAAAAATCCAAGAAAAATGGAGTGGTTTCATGTTTAACAGTTTGAAAGGGAAAATAGTTATCCCAAGTATCGGCGTACTTACTCTGTTAGTGGTTGTACTTATTCTTTATTCCGTTACAAGTGTTAGTAATTTTGCGCACGAAATTACGCAACAGCGGCTGGAAACCGCAATTCAAACCACAAACGCTTACATGGACAGCATCCGTGAACGCAGCAGAATCACAAGCCTTGCAATGGCAGAAAACTCCATGGTTTTGGAGCATTTGCAAAACTGGAATGCGGGAGAAAACGCCGCGCAAAGCAGAGAAGCACTTTTGAATTACTTAAACTCTGTCAAGTCTGAGTTGGGCGTTGACACTTTTGTAATAGTAGACCGCAATTTTAACGTAATGTTGCGTTCACACGCCCCCGCCGCCTACAACGACAGTGTTCACGGCGTACCCCTTTTTATGCTTGGCATGAGCGGTGTACCCGTTCCCAGTTTTTCCACCACGTCGGCGGTGCCAATGTCACTCTCGGACCTTGCGCCAATCTGGTACAACGGCGAAGTTATAGGAACAATGTCCATTAACACGGTTATGTCCAACGATGCTTTTGTGGACAGGTTTGCCGAAGTGCTTAATGCGGAAATTACCGTTTTTGCGGGAAGCACACGGGTTGCAACAACGCTGAAGGACGAAAGAGGCCAGCGCACAATAGGTACGGACGCTCCGGAGCATATTACGCAAGCCGTTATAACCGCAGACAGCCGTTACAGCGGCGAAGTGGAATTGCAAGGCCGCCCGTTTAATGCGTATTACTTCCCTCTGCACGGGTGGGATAATGATGTTATCGGTATGTTTTTCGCGGGTTTTTCCAACGAGCATACGGTTAATACCACAAACAGATTGCAAACCACGCTTGTTATTTTCGGCGTTATCGGGCTGATAATTGCCGCCGCAATTATGTTTTATCTTATCGCCAGTTCCCTAAAGCCTGTTGGAAAACTGGTGGAAGTGGTTAAAAATGTAACGGCGGGGCGTCTTAACATGAACATGGACAGAAGCCGTTTGCCCAAGGACGAAATTGGTACTCTTACTTTGGATGTATACGATTTGTGCAATGTAATCAAGGGCATGACCGATGATATTGCTCGTTTTTCCCACGAAGTAAGCGTAAACGGCGATGTTGAATACAGCATAGACACATCAAAATACACCGGCAACTACAGCGAAATGATGACGGCTCTTAACGATTTCTCCCGCAGTTATGCAGGGGATGTTATGACAATTCTCGGTGTTTTGGAAAATGTAAACAATGGCGATTTCAACGCGGAATTGAAGAAACAGCCGGGCAAAAAGGCAATAATGAACACAGCGGTTGACGCGCTTATGGCAAACCTTAACGGCGTAAACGCGGAAGTAAACGGGATGATTAACGCGTCTGTAAACGGTGACTTCAACTTCAAAGCCGATGCCGATAAATACAAAGGCGGCTGGCAAAAAATTATGGTTGGGCTGAACGATATTGCAAAAGCCGTTGACGTGCCGCTTCAAGTAATCAAAGCATCTTTCGATGAAATGACAGCGGGCAGGTTTGACTTGGACGCGCTTATCAAAAAGCTTGATGCTATGGGCTTGGAGTCCGACACCGCAAAATACAAGGGCGTGTTTAAAGAAGTTGCAGGTTCCATAGACACCACCATGACAGATATCGCTTCCTATATAAATGAGTTGGACGAGATTCTGGCACAAATGGCAAGCGGCGATTTGCGCAACAAAATTGACCGCAAGTATGTAGGCTCTTTCGATTTAATAAAAACTTCCGTGAACAATATCAGCGACACGTTGCGAAAAACCATGTCGGAAATTTCTACCGCGTCTTCGCAGGTATTTTCGGGCGCGAAACAAATTTCGTCCAGCGCGATGGACTTGGCAAACGGCGCAAGTTCGCAAGCAAGTTCTGTTCAAGAGCTTAACGCTTCTGTGGACTTGATTAACCAGCAAACCCTTGCCAACGCCGAAAACGCGAACCAAGCCAACGAACTTTCCAATACATCCACGTCAAACGCCCGCGAAGGTAACGAGGCAATGCAAGCAACTCTTGGCGCGATGAACCAAATCAAGGATGCGTCAAACAATATATCCAAGATTATCCGTACCATTCAGGATATCGCGTTCCAAACAAACTTGCTTGCTCTTAACGCCGCAGTTGAAGCCGCACGGGCAGGCGAACACGGAAAAGGCTTTGCCGTTGTTGCGGAAGAAGTACGTTCACTTGCGGCGCGCAGTCAAGAAGCCGCAAGCGAAACAACCTCGCTGATAAGCACCTCCATCAACACGGTAGACTCCGGCGCGGATATGGCTCGCTCTACCGCAGAGACGCTGGACACAATCGTAGAAAACGCCAACAAGGTCTTGAATGTGGTAAGCGTAATCGCAAAATCTTCGCAAGAGCAAGCCGAAGCGATTTCCCAAATTGTAACCGGTATCGGTCAAATTTCACAGGTTGTACAGGCAAACTCTGCCGTGTCCGAAGAAACCGCCGCCGCGTCCGAAGAACTAACCTCTCAAGCAGAACTACTGCAACAACTTGTTTCGTTCTTTAAAGTGTAATTAACCTACGCAAAAACCCAATATAACGGGGGGATAATTTTCCCCCGCTGTATTGGGTTTTTTATCGCGAACCGGGGCGCGCCCCCGCCTTGACCTTATAACTTGGTTGCTTTACAATTCCTTTGAGGTGATTTTATGAAAAAAGTTTTGTGCGCAGTTATTTTAATTGTTATGTGCGCAATGCCGCTTAGTGTTATCGCGGCGGATATTCCTGCGCGGAAGGTGCAGTTGGACTGGCTTATTTACGGCGCGGGGGGCAATGACAATCTCGGGCGGATAAACGCTGCGGGTGACGCCGTGCCGCGTAACGCGAGTGTTACGGGGCAGTTTAGTTATCACTTTACAAGCCGCGACGGAAGAGTAAGCGGCAGAGTTGAGGGCGATAACGGCGAAATTCATATATTCGGGCGCGGCGGAACAAGCGACGCGGCGGCATATGAATTTGCAAGCCAATTTACGCAACACTTTGCCACAATGACAAGGGCGGGGCATGACCATTTATACGCGCCGCTTCCATATAATTTGGGCGGGCTTGCACCGGAGCGTTTTCCCGTGGACTTCCAACCGCGTGACGGCGACGCGGCAAATACGGCGGCGGCAAACAATGTTCGTGTGCGCGACCGCGAATACCACGAGTTTATCATTTTCTTCTACGATTCGCGTGAAGAGGGCGGCATGATGAACGCCATGTGGACAAATGGCGTAACCAAGTATGTATACGACTTGATGGCGGCAACAAACCGCCCTGTTGCCCATGGTATGCCCGCAGGCGGAATACGCTTGATAATCGGCTACCGTAATTTCACGGTAGGCGGGGTGGAACACAGAAGCGACGCCGTGCCGTTTATTTCGGTAGACGGCCGCACGATGGTACCATTGCGCATTGTGGCGGAAGGTCTTGGCGCAGAGGTGGAATGGGACGGCGACACACGAACCGTTACGGTTTTATCGGACGGTGAAACTTTGCGCTTGCCCGTTGGTGTTCCTCTGCCCGATGGAATGGGCACGCCCGTGATTGTAAACGACTATACATTTGTACCCGTGCGTTATATATCGGAAAAACTCGGTGCAGACGTTAGCTGGAACGAGTTGGCGCAGGCGGTTTATATTTCTAGGTAAGTTTGCGGGGCGTTGCCCCGCACCCCACGAACTTTTTTGAAAAAAAGTTCGACAAAAAACTTTAGCGTTTAGGGAGATTTGATGATGAAGAGATTTTTGATGTTCGTTATGGTGGTGCTGTTTCTTGCGGTATTTGCGGCGTGTGGCGGCGGTGAAAATGTCCCACCTGCGGTTGACTATGTAACTGAAAACGGGACGGGCAACGGTGTAGAAAACGTCGAACCCGTAACCGACCCGTTGCGTGTGATTGCAACTATTTTTCCGCAATACGATTTTGTGCGCAGAATAGGCGGCGGGCGTGTAGACCTATCCTTGCTTATTTCCCCCGGAGCGGAAAGTCACGGCTTCGAGCCAACTCCACGCGACATGATTGAGATTGGCCAAGCGGATTTATTAATCCACGTGGGCGGTCACAAAGACGACTGGGTCGCGCCTATTTTGGCGGCGGTGGGGCAGGAAGATATGCCCACAATCGCGCTGTTAGACATGGTTGAAGCAATCGTGGTAGAACACACGGAAGACTGCGACGACGATGAATGCGACTTCCCCCACCACGTAGAGCATTACGACGAACACGTTTGGACTTGCCCCCGCAATGTGATAATCATTGCAGAAGAGCTTGCCAATATCTTGGCGGAAAAAGACCCCGCAAACGCAGAATTTTTCCGCACAAACGCAGCAGAATTCATAACAGAACTGCAAGAACTTGACCGCGCTTTCATCGAAGTTGTCGAAAACGGCGTACGAAGCACAATCGTTTTTGGCGATAGGTTTCCGTTCCTGTACTTTGTGAATACCTACGGGCTAACGCATTTCTCCGCCTTCGACGGCTGTTGCGTTGACACGCAGGTAAGCCCCGCCACAATCGCATCCATGATTACCCTCGTGCGCGATGAGGAAATCCCCGTTGTGTTCCACATCGAACTTTCCAACCGTGCCATCGCAAATACAATCGCCGAAGACACAGGCGCACAGCTTTTAGAATTCCACTCTGCCCACAACGTAACCCACGCAGACTTTAACAACGGCGTAACCTACCTTGACCTAATGTGGCGCAATCTGGAAAACCTACGAATCGCGTTAAACTAGGGCAACGCCCGGTTGCAGGACAGGTCTATTGTTGAATTTTGAAAGTGCGTTGATTATAACCCTTATCCATCCCCCACAAAAAAACCGTGCCGTGTTTGAACGGCGCGGTTTTTTTCTATTTCAGCTCAATCCCTGCGAAATCTTGCAAGTGTGTGGGGTAGTCGCCGTTGAAGCAAGCCATGCAGAGGCCGTGGGTATTGTTGTGGGTTATGCCGATTGCATCGGCAAGGCCGCTTTCGCTTATGAAGGAGATGGAGTCTGCGTCCATTAGTTTGCTTATTTCTCTTGCAGAGCGTTTGTGCGCGACAAGTTCCTTTGGTGATGGTGTGTCGATTCCGTAGTAGCAAGGGTATTTGTATAAGGGCGAGGCGATTTTAAGATGCACTTCGCGTGCGCCCGTGTCTTTAAGAAGTTTTACAAGGTGACGCATTGTTGTGCCGCGCACAATGGAGTCGTCAACAAGGATGACGGATTTTCCTTCGACAATGGAGCGCACAACGGAGTGTTTCATTTTTACGCCGCGCTTGCGCAGGTTTTGTGACGGCGCGATAAATGTGCGCCCGATGTATCTGTTTTTGATTAGCCCAATTTCGTAGGGGATTCCTGCCGCTTCGGCGTAACCTATCGCGGCGGAAATTCCTGTATCGGGCGAAGCTATAACAACCTCCGCGCCCGCCGTGGGCGATTCTTTTGCAAGAACTATGCCCGCGTTTTTTCGGGACGTGTGGACGTTTACGCCTTCGATATTGGAATCGGGGCGGGCGATGTAAATAAATTCCATTCCGCAAAGTGCCATGCCCTTATCCGATGTGTAAAATTCGGATTTTATGCCGTTGTCGTCAATAATAATAAGTTCGCCGGGCGCAACGTCGCGGATATAAGTCGCGCCGACGGTATCAAGTGCGCAGGTTTCGCTTGCCACAACGTATGCGTCGCCGCGCTTGCCCAGCACAAGCGGACGCAAACCGCGTGGGTCACGCGCCGCGTAAAGCGCGTTTTTCGTCATAAGAAGAAACGCAAACCCGCCGTAAATTTGCGAAAGTGCGCGTTTCAACGAATCCACAAAAGTAACAAGCCGAGAGCGTTTTATAATGTGCGCAAGAAGTTCGGAGCTACAGGTAGTTTGAAAAATACTGCCGTATTCTTCCAGCTTGTTGCGCAAACTTTTGGAGTTTACCAGGGCGCCATTATGACAAATTGCAAGGCTGCTGCTTTGCTCAAAGTGGAACAACAGCGGCTGGATGGCTGTGCTGCTTTTCATGCCGCCCGTTGCGTAAAGCACGTGGGCAATTGCCGCCGTGCCTTTCATTTCCGCAAGCATTTTGGAATTGTAAACCTCCGTAAGAAGCCCCGGCCCTTTTGTGCGCGTTAAAACATCGCCGTTTTTTACGACCATTCCCGCGCCGTCTTGCCCGCGATGTTGCAAGCTGTGCAAGCCGTAATACGAAAGCTGTGCGGCTTCTTCGTGTCCCCAAATTCCAAACAGACCGCATTCATGATTTATTTTCGCTTCGTTCGCGCATCGTGCTTCGCACGGCGAGCCGCCGCCTTCGGCGGCAACTATTTCAGTAGGCATTCTATTGCCCCTCCCCAAATGTCGTGCAGAATTTTTACAGGAATATTTATAGCTTTTTCGTTGCCTATTTCTACGCGAAGGTTGCCCTTGCCTGTGACGCTTCCGATTGGTTTTGCGTCGGTGAGATTTTCAAACGCCGCCTGATTTTTCGGCGAAACGCTGATAATAAATCGCGATTGACTTTCCGAAAACAGAAACGCCGTTGCGTTGTCGCTTTCGGTGAAAACTTCCGCGCCGAGGGTGAGTTGCCCCATCAAACATTCCGCAAGAGCAACTGCAATTCCGCCTTCGGAAACATCATGCGCAGACGCAACAAGCCCCGATTTAATTGACAAAAGCACAATATCCTGTACGCGCTTTTCGTCATCAAGATTAAGTTGCGGCGGTGCGCCGAAAATTTTTCCGGCGGTTAATTTTTGCAATTCGCTTCCGCCAAACTCGGGTTTTGTGTCGCCCAAAATATAAATGAAATCGCCCGCGTTTTTGAAAAACTGGGTTGTAATTTGCGAAACATCTTCGATTAGCCCAACCATTCCGATTGTGGGCGTGGGATAAATTGCGGTTTCGCCGCGCTCGTTGTACAGCGAAACATTGCCGCCGATAACGGGAGTTTCAAAAACATTGCAAGCCTCGGAAATACCGTCTGCGGATTTTTCAATTTGCCAGAAGATTTCGGGGTTCTCGGGCGAACCGAAATTCAAATTATCGGTGATTGCAAGGGGCTTGCCTCCGCTTGCCACAATGTTTCGCGCCGCTTCCGCTACGGCGATTTTTCCGCCCACATACGGGTCAAGATATACGTAACGGCTGTTGCAATCCGTTGTAAGCGCGAGTGCCTTGTTTGTGCCGCGCACACGAATAACGCCCGCGTCCGAACCGGGCGGCACAACCGTGTTTGTACGCACCATGTAGTCGTATTGGTCAAAAACCCAACGCTTGCTTGCGATTGTTGGCTGGCCAAGCAACGAAAGCAAAGTCTGGTTGTAGTCCGTGACGGTAATGCCGCTGTCCGTGTTTTGCATTTCTTGGAAATACGCGGGCTCGCGGGATGGCTTTTGATATTCGGGCGCGGATAACGCAAGCGCATCCGCAGGGACTTCCGCTTGTAGTTCGCCCTTATGGAAAATCCGCATAAGCCCGTCATTTGTAACTTTGCCCACGGTTACGGCGTGTAAACCGTATTTCGCAAAGCGTTCTTCAATTTCGTTTTCTCGTCCTTTTTCCACAACCAAAAGCATACGCTCTTGCGATTCCGAAAGCATCATTTCGTATGCGTTCATGTTTTCTTCACGTTGCGGCACATTATCAAGGTTAAGCTCAATGCCCGAGCCGCCTTTTGATGCCATTTCGCAGGAGGAAGAAATCAGCCCCGCCGCACCCATGTCTTGAATACCAACAAGCGCGGGGTGATTCATAATGTCAAGACAGGCTTCAATTAAAAGTTTCTCCATAAACGGGTCGCCAACCTGCACGGACGGACGCTTTTTCTCGGACTCTTCCGAAAGCTCTGTACTGGCGAAAGTCGCGCCGTGAATGCCGTCGCGCCCCGTTGCCGCGCCCACATACATTACAGAATTGCCTTCGCCTTTCGCAACGCCGGATTTTATATCTTCGTGGCGAATAATTCCCGCGCACATTACGTTTACCAGCGGGTTTGATGCGTAACACGGGTCGAACTGAATTTCACCGCCGATTGTGGGAATGCCCACGCAGTTTCCGTAACCCGCAATGCCCGCAACAACCTCCTCAAAAAGATACTTGGTGTGTGGGTTGTCCAGCTCGCCAAACCGCAAGGAATTTAAAACCGCCACAGGTCTTGCACCCATGGAAAAAATATCGCGGATAATTCCGCCAACGCCCGTTGCCGCGCCCTGATACGGCTCTATCGCAGATGGGTGATTGTGGCTTTCTATCTTGAAGCAAACCGCCAACCCGTCACCGATATCCACAACGCCCGCGCCTTCGCCCGGCCCTTGCAGTACCCTTTCGCCCTTCGTGGGAAATTTCCGCAAAACGGGCTTAGAGTTCTTGTACGAACAATGCTCGCTCCACATTACGGAAAAAAGCCCAACCTCCGTATAATTCGGCAACCGCCCCAAAATTTCCTTTACCATTTCAAACTCGCTGTCCGTCATTCCCATTTGCGCATAGATTTTTTGCGCCGCTATTTCTTGTGGTGTAATCATTTTTTTGCGTCCTTTCTTTATAAACGAGATAGGAAAAGAAAAACCAATAAAAATATTGCAGAACCGCCCAGCATTACGCGCAAAGGCGTTTTTTCGTTCTTGTAACACGGCAGACCCAATCGAAATTTTCTTATTTCCAGAATAATTGAAGCAACAAGCGTTATTGCAAGCAATGGCAGTTGTATTCCGATAAGCACTACAACCAGATACAACACGCCAAAGCCAAACCCCAAATAGTCAAAGTGTAAAAGCCAAAAGTTTACGGCAATCACAGGCAGAATACTAAGGGGAACAAGAAACAGTTTCAAATCGGCTTTGTATGCGAAAATATAAACCGCACCAAGATACATAACAGACGGCTGAATTACCAACATAGCCCCGCCGATTCTATAAGGGAAACTTCCCCACTCCGCCATTAAAAGAGGAACAGTGAAACAAAAAATCAACTGCACCGCCAAGAGTACCGCAAAGAATATTCGGTTTTTCATTGGGTTTCGGTTTCGCCTTGCCGCGATTCTTCCAGCGCGTCTTTTACCGCACTCTTGATGATAGACTTGAAATATTCCGAACCGGGGTTTAATTCCTTCTTCGCTTCAAGGATTGCATTGCGCACTGCCGCTTTTATGATGTAATAACCTGCCACAATGATGATGACCGGAAAACCAAGCGCAATCCCAATGTTTATGATGTTTACGATATTCATTTTATACCTCCGTTCTTACGTCTGATTATCTAACCCACGCAAAAGTTATGTTCTCCGCGCTTTCTATGACATCAAACTCATGATGGTCTGCGGTAAGCAATGCCCCGCCCGAGATTAACGATTGCGCCAATACAAAAGAATCCGCAAAGGAAATTTTGTACGTTGCTTTCAGTCGCCCCGCAACAGCGAAAAATTCGTCTGATATTTCGCTGTTGATATCTATCGAACGCTTCTTTATTTCAGACAAAATCACATCTGCTTTATCTTTTCCCAAAGCGCGGAACAAATCGTAGTAAACCTCCAGAAGGTTTGCTTTGTGCATTATGATTTTTGCCGTGCCTTTATCAGCTTCATCAAACGCCGCCTTTACCACGCTTGCACCTTTTTCGCCATACAAAACAGCCATAAGGGCGCAAGCGTCTAAAACATAGTGTGTCACAAATCCAACTCCTTATCTGCCCGCATACGTGTTAAAAAATTATCTACGGACATTTCGGGATACTCGGAAAGTATGCCAATAAGACCATCAATGGAGTTATCCTCCTTCATTGGCATTACGTGAATACCGCCTTCTGTCTTCGATATGCTTACACGCGATGTATCAAACATCCGAAACAGCAATGACGGCAAGGCATTGATATCTATTACAGTATCACTCATGTTAATTCCTCCGCTTGATTAATTTCAGCGTGGCAAGCCTTGCAAAATGGATTTAAACAACTTCAGCCCGCCTGTGCCGCCAAGTAAATCTTCTACGGCGCGTTCGGGGTGGGGCATCATGCCAAGGACGTTGCCGCGTTCGTTGATTATTCCCGCAATATTTTCCGCGCTTCCGTTTGGGTTTTCGGCATAGGTGAAAACTATGCGGTTGTCGGCTTTAAGTTGTGCAAGGGTTTTTTCGTCCGCGCAGTAATTGCCCTCGCCGTGGGCAATGGGAATGTTCACGAGTTCGCCTTTTTCATATAGGTTTGTAAAAATCGTATTGTTATTCTCGACCTGAAGCTCTGTGGGGCGGCAGATGAATTTCATGCCGCGGTTGCGCAATAAAACGCCGGGCAAAAGTCCAATTTCCGTCAAAATTTGAAAGCCATTGCACACGCCAAGAATCGGCTTGCCGTCTGCCGCCGCTTGCTTTACGGCGGGGATAATGTTTGACAGCGCACTCATCGCGCCGCAACGCAAATAGTCGCCGTAGGAGAACCCTCCCGGCAGTAACACGCCGTCGAAACCGTCAAGGGATGTTTCGTCATGCCATACATATTCCGCTTCGCAACCCAGCGCGTCTTTTACCGCGTGGAACATATCCACATCGCAGTTTGAGCCGGGAAACACGATTACCGCGTACTTCATGATTGCACCTTTTCAATTTCGTAACGGAAATCTTCCATCACTTCGTTAGCAAGAAGCTTGCCGCACATTTGCTTAACGCGCTCTTCGATGTTTTCCGCACCGTCAATTGTCATTTCGATGAACTTCCCGATGCGAACCTCCCGCACTTCTTCAAAACCTAACTTGTGCAACCCGCCTGTTACCGCTTTTCCTTGCGGGTCTAAAATGCTTTCCCTCAGTGTTACATACACTTTTACTTTGTACATTTTCGCGCCTCCTATTTTTTCTTCCATTTAGATACCTGTTTAATCATCCGTCTGCACACTTTCAAATTTGAATTCAGGAAAAACTACCAAGACAATGCGCTCCGTATCAAAAACTTCCCGCAAACGATACTTTACGATTTCTGAGGCTTCCCATCTTCCCTCATATGTTCGTACTTCGTTATGTGTTTTGGCGGAAAATATGTCAAGCACTTCTTTGCGGGCAAGCTGAATATTTTTGGTGAAATGGTTATAAACTTCGTCAGATTCGTTCGCGCAGCCCATGGCATTAATCCCAACCTCGGTTTCAAAAATAAGAGCGACAGGCCTGCTATCTTCGCAATGTGCTAAATTTACCGTCATGCTTCCCAGCGAAACCACGTGCCACGAAATCGTGGACAAATCAACCCAACTATCTTGTTCCATATTTTGATGCCGCACGATAGTAAAAACCACCATAACGGTAATCGCCGCAACCAAAAGCCAACGCAGTTTACTCACACCCAAATTCCCGATTCATCCACAAGTTTAAAAACTTCATCGTGAGAGCCAAGCAAATTAATATGCCCCATTTTTCGCCCGTTCACGGCTTCGGCTTTTCCGTATAGGTGGATTTTGCCGTGACGCAACAACGGGTGGTATGGGGCTAGATTATGCAAATTGTTTTTATCGAGGTGATTGCCCAGAATGTTTACCATTATGACGGGGGTGTGCAGTGTGGTTTCGGCAAGGGGCAAGCCGCAAACGGCGCGGATATGCTGTTCAAACTGGCTTGTGACACAAGCGTCAATTGTATAATGCCCCGAATTATGAGGACGCGGCGCAATCTCGTTGATTACTATGCGGTCGTCTACAACAAACATTTCGATGCCAAGCACACCTGTTGCGCCAAGGTTTTCTGCAATTTTGCGGGCGCAGTCAATCGCCTCTTTTTCAAGTGCGGGAGAAATACGTGCAGGAACTATACACTGGTGCAAAATGCTGTTTACATGGATATTTTCTGAAACGGGGAAAACCTCCGTTTCGCCCGTGGTGCTTCGCGCAACGATTACAGAAATCTCTTTTGAAAACGGCACGAATTTTTCCAGAACACACTCGGCTTGCGCGGCAAGTTCTTTTGCGGCGGGCAAATCTGCCGCGCTTCGCAAAACCATTTGCCCCTTGCCGTCGTAGCCGCCCCGCGTCGTTTTTATAACGCATGGATATTCGATATTCTCCAAGTCCTCCGGTTTTTCAATCAGACGAAAATCCGCAACTTTAATGCCCATATCGGAAATCGTTTTTTTCTCCGTGTATCTGTGCTGGCATATCTTGAGAACCTCACTGCCCTGCGGCAGATACGCAATTTTTTCAAGCTCCGCAAGCGCGGTGTAATGCACGTTTTCAAACTCATATGTGATTACGTCGCTCACTTCCGCAAGCTTTTTTGCCGCTTCAATATCGTCATACGCCGCGGTTATTTCTATGTCTGCAACCTGCCCTGCGGGGCAGTTCGGCGTGGGGTCCAGCACCGCCGTTTTGTAGCCCATCGCTTTCGCCGCAATACACATCATGCGCGCAAGCTGACCGCCGCCCATTATTCCGATTGTTTGATATGGCTGAATTATTTTCAAAATTTTTTCCTCCTTCTTTCTCACGCAAGGATATCCGCTTTGTTTTGCTTAGATTTTTTCACACACAAAGCAATCACCATAACAATCAAAGGGATAATAATTCCAAGTGAACCCAAAAATGCTTCAATGATTGGCGTTCCCCATTTGTTAAACCCGCTTTTATTATTTGCCATGATTAACCTCCGATAATATGAATTATTTTCACTTGGAGTATTTCTACAGCGCAGTTTTAATGCCGCCAAGCACCAAAGATGAAATATACTCATTCACAGTTTTATTGCTCTTGCTGGCGTTATAGCGAATTGTCTCCACCGCATTAGCAGGTATCTCTAACGACCTAAGCAACAACTCGTTCCTTGCCGATATTACAACATGCTTCACATTTTCAGGCATTTCCGCATCTCCCTTGCGCCAAACTACTTCAGTGTCAACATTCATTCCATTGCCTCCCTTAATAGTTTTTCATACTTTTTTGTAATTTTATCAGCGTGTATGATAAATACTTGCCCGTCCGCACCTGTATCTGTAATAACCTCAATTGCTCTGGCTTTTGAGTCAAACCCTAGAAATAACAGTTTTTCCGGTTCATCTCTCATTCGCAAAACCACATATGGGTCGGCGATAAGCTCAATCATATTCGTTTCGGAAATCCTATGCTTTCGCGCAGATGCTAAAACAATCAAGATTATCACCTCTTTTTATATCAATAATTATGCTCACTTGATTGCCTTCGTTGCCCAGAACGCAGGTATTCCCGCTTGTGCCGTGGCGAATTTCGGGCTGTTTTGGCAATCGGGGCTGCCGTTGTAATCTTCGTACGCGCCGCTGATTAGGAAGCCGGCTTTTATTTGCCCGCCAATTTGCTCATCGAAACTGTGGCTAAATTGTATACTCTCGTTGTTTTTTATTGCTTCATCTAAGAGTTTCGGATTTTTCAACGGATTAAAGGGCAGATTGTTTGCGACGGTCAGGGGCTTTCCCGCTTCGTCTATATCGAAAAGATAGTTGATGCCGTTGTCTAAGCCCGAAAGTAAAATCCCGTTCGGGCGCAAAACGCGGAAGCACTCGCGCCAAACGTGGTACACGTCTTCGATGAAGCAGTTTGAAACGGGATGAAAAATCAGGTCGAAAGCGTTGTCTGCGAAGGGGAATTTTAAGGTCATATCCGCTTTTACGATTTCGATTTTGTATCCCTCGCGCTCGGAAATAAGACGTTCGCTTTCCAGTTGACGGTCGGATAAATCCATAACGGTGCAATCCGCACCAAGCAAAGAGAAAATAGGCATTTGCTGTGCGCCGCCGCTTGCAAGCCCGAGAATTTTCGCGCCCTTCATTGGCATGAACCAATCCTTGGGGACGGGGCGCGTTGGGGTTAAGTAAACGTCCCATTCTCCGCGCCGTGCTTTTTCGCAGGCTTTCGTGCTGACGGGCTTGCCCCACTCCCAGCCGTCTTCAACCCATTTGTCAACGGTTTTTGCGTTGATTTCGGTATAGTGTTCCATTAATCCTCCAGCGTGTGCGAAGTTAAAACCGTGTCGCGGATTTCCGCACGGTATTTTTCCATTTTTTCAAAAATCGAATTGTCGAACGCGCCGATAATACGCGCCGCCATAAGCCCCGCGTTTGTTGCACCCGCAACCCCGATTGCCATTGTTGCAACGGGAACAGCGGCGGGCATTTGCACGATGGAAAGCAACGAGTCAATCCCACTTAATGCGCGTGACTGCACGGGTACACCGATAACGGGCAAAGATGTATACGCCGCCGTCATGCCGGGCAGATGTGCCGCGCCGCCCGCGCCTGCTATGATTACTTTAAGCCCACGCGACGCGGCTTGCGTTGCGTATTCCGCCATAAGCTGCGGCGTTCGGTGCGCAGATACTACTTTTTTCTCATACGAAATTTGCATTTCGTCAAGAATTTTGCAAGCGTGTTGCATTGTTTCCCAATCGGATTTACTTCCCATTATTACGCCAACTTGTGGGGTCATTTTTGCACTTCCTTCAATATTTCATTCATGCGCCAACATTATAAACTTTTGCAAAGTGTTTTGAAATCCCTTACACGAATCGTGAAACAAATTGACGGCGGTATACATTTTTTGTAACATTGCCCAAAGGGGCGTGAAAAAATGCAATACAGGACATTAGGAAAAACGGGCTTAGAGGTATCACTTTTGGGGATGGGATGTATGCGTCTGCCGTTTATAAACGGAGACAGCAACCAAGGCGTAGACCGTGACGCCGCAATAGAGTTACTTCAATTTTGTGCCGACAGCGGCATAAATTATTTCGATACAGCGTTTGGGTATCACAGCCGCGAAAGCGAGGGCATTCTTGGCGAGGCTTTTGCGGATAAACAGCGGCGCGAAAAAGTAATTTTCACAACCAAGCAACCATGGTGGGAAATGCATGACGATTCCATAATTCGTGTAAATTTGGAAAACACGCTGAAAAAACTCCGCACCGATTACATCGACCTGTACCTCCTTCACAGAATAACCCCCGAAGCATGGGACGATATCCAACGGCGCGAAATATTCAAGTTCTTTGAGGGATTCAAGCGCGAAGGGCTAATTAAGCACATCGGATTTTCGTATCACGGCAATTACGAAAATTTCAAAGATGTCGTGCAAAAATATCCGTGGGAAATGTGCATGGTGCAACAAAATATGCTTGACATAAACGAAGAAGTAACCCACGATGGCTTAGAATTTGCAGGGCGTCACGGGCTTGGTGTTACCATAATGGAGCCGCTTCGAGGCGGCGGGCTGGCATTCGCGCCCACGCCCGTTAAAGCGATTTACGAAAAAACCGACAAACACGGCAGAACACCCGCGGAATGGGCGTTTCGGCACTTGGTGGATTCTCCGCACGTTTCGTCAATCGTGAGCGGGATGAGTACCTTTGAACAGGTCAAGGAAAACGTCGCCATGTTCAGTCAAGAATCCATGCGCCCCAATTGCCTTTCGCAAGCGGAAAAAGAAACCATTTCCGCCGCACGTGACGCGTACAATTCCATAGTTTCCATTTCGTGTACCGCGTGTAATTACTGTGTCCCTTGCCCCACCGGCGTACAAATTCCGGGTATTTTCACGCAGTATAACGAATTCAAAATGTTTGAACACTGCAACAATCCGCGCCGTTCATATATGTTCATAACCCGTGCGGGCGGCGATGTTTCCAAGTGTAATTCATGCGGAAAATGCGTGAAAAAATGCCCGCAAAATATAGACATTCCAACAGAATTGCAAACCGCCCACGAAACACTAAAGGGCTGGAATGAGTAGCCAACCACGCCTCGGCCTGTTTCGGCGGGAATATCGCGGAACGCGGGGCGTTCGTGATTTTTCGCGGGAAGCGCGGGAATTGATTTTGCCCGCGTTTTTTTTGGCGGGGATGTGCGTCAGCAGTTGGGTTTTGCTGGCGGTTTTGCTTTTTGCGAATTGGCATTCGCGGCGCGAAACAATCCCCGCGGCGGCGTTTCAAACGGCGACTGTTTTCGCGCCGCAAACCGAAGTATCATTCGCGCCGCCGCCGTCTGAAAGTGCGCAAAGTATCTTGCCTGTTGTTCCGCTTAGTTGGGGCGACGGAATTTTTTTCGATGCGTATTCAGGCAAAATCACCTTTCCGCACGAACTTAACGCAACTGTCGATTACATCTACCACCGCAGACGGCAAACCGTTTCCTTTGAAGGCGCGGACTTTTCGCGCAGGTTTTCGTCCCTTTCGCGCTACGACATTCTGCCAATGCACATCTTACGCGAGGGCGAAAGCTTCACATTTTTCAACCGATACGGGGCGTTTGTGGAATACGGCGAAACCGCCGCCCATTCGTACATAAAATTAGTAGACCCACGCGAACGATATCACACAATCGTAATCATAGACGCGGGGCACGGCGGCCGCGACCCCGGCGCGCCCAGTGTCCACAGAAACGCGCCATACGAGGCAGAAATTGTTTTGACGATTTCGCAAAAATTGCTGGAGATTTTCTACCAACCGGGCGTCTTGCTAATCCCCACGCGCACCTGCGATTACTTTTTGTCCACCGCCGCCCGCGCAAGAATCGCAAATGCAATCGGTGATTATTTTATCTCCATCCACTGCAACGCCTGTTCCGCAAGCCCGCGTTCACGCGGAACGCTAACGCTCTACGGCACGGCAGAAGGCTCTGCCGAAATAGCGGAAAAATTCCAAACCGCCCTCATCGCCGCATTGCAAAGCCAAGACAGGGGAACCCGCTACGCGCCCGAATTCCGTATTCTTCGCGAATCGCAAATTCCCGTAGTCATTCTGGAACTCCTTTTCCTCTCCAACCCCGAAGAAGCAACCCGTCTTGCAGACCCCGCCACGCAATTTTTAATCGCCCAAACCATTGCAGAAACAATCGAAAATTTACCCCGCGCACGGTAAAAAAATTTCTTATGTATAAATATCTCAATTTTGTATCATACTGTGAGAGTAAGCATTTAATATACTTACTTCCACTGCCAAAAGGCAGGGTGTGGAAGGGAGGTAAAACGGTATGGACAACAACAAAAAGCACAATGCGGATACCACAAACAATCAATCCGCTAACAGGACAGAATTTGCAGAAGATTGCCACAACAACGCTTCCAACAGCACAAACAACAACAAGAAAAAAAACAAATAACCAAGAAAAATCCCGCAAGCGCGATGCCTGCGGGATTTTTTTATCCCGATGCTATTCTCTGTCCGACACGGTTATGCCTGCGTCGGAAAAAAATTTTCTGGTGGAATCGTCCCATGCGTTGTCCAGCGTTTTGTCCATTGCAAATTGCTTTTGTGCGGTTGCCGTGGTGAAAGTTACCGTATCGTTTTCGTAAAGCAAATTCAAAAATAGGGCGGCGGCATTCGTATGTATTTCTGTATCGCCCGCAAAAATAATTTTCACTTGGCGCGGCTTTGCGCTGAATTTTATTATTTCATACACAAGCGGACGCATTTCTCCCCACGTTGCAAAGGCGGGGGGTTCCGCCGCGTTTTCTTCCGTGGGTTCTGTTATCCGCAAACCGTCAATGGTTATTTTTGTAGTTGTAGCCACTTCAACCAAACGTGCTTCAAATTTGTCAAACAATTCTTCCCGCAAAAGCCGCCCCATAAATCCTTTTACATCCGACTTTTCCATTTCAAGTGCAAGCATTTATTTTCACCTCAGGACAATTATACCACAAGAAATTTTGTATGCACGTTTTTACCCAAGCCCCATATCATGACAGTATGAAGTGTACAATCCTTCAAATAAATAACGCATGAACGGAGGTTTTATCATGGTAGATTCTATGAAATGTCTTGTGGACAGCATGATACGACACATCGGACAGACCGTCACCATTTTCACAACCAGCGGCGGCCTTTCCGGCAACGGCTTCAGCGGCGTTTTGCTTTCCTGCGACTGCCACTGCATCCGCTTGCTTGCCGATATCGGTGTTTGCGATTTGTAGCCGCGTCCGTATACAAGTTGTTGCAAAGTTGAGCCTCTTTAAGACGATAAATCCCGCATATTTTCCCTATAATTTACGAAAATTTTCGGTACTCCCATCTGAAACCGGTGGCACATTTTCCCTGTGTTCCTTCTTTCAAATTTGGGTCATCTTTGCGCTTGTGAATATCGGCTAGAAATCCGTCAAACGATTTTTCTTCATCATACTCATTTATAAAGATGTATTCGTGCTTGTTCTTTTCGTACCACAGCTTCAAAGTTTCCATAGAGTCAAAATGCTCCGAGGCTTGCATAAGAGGTTTCCATCCAGCGGATGTTTTTCCAACATGAATGTCTCCGCACAATTCTTCGGCGTTTAGGATGTAGAATGTGTGCTGTTCTGAAAACGCGTCATAATCCTCGTAACCATCTATTCCCATGTCAGTAAGGGCTTCACGAACTTTTGCATTGTACTTACCCACTAAGGATTTACACTCGCTACTCAATTCATCCGCAATGGCGTGTAGGTGTGGTAAATCCACACCCTTTTTCCGAAAATAATAATTTGTACCCATAAGATAACTCTTTCACAAAATTCTATCGCTACCTTATCACAAGTTTCTATCGCTAGTCACTAGCGACAGGCTTGCCGGGTTTCTTCTCTATTTTCTTCTGTGCGTTTTTTATACTTGCAATATAATCACGTTCAGCAGGAGAACTTGCATCAATAAGGCGATTGCGATATTTTTCAAATTCGGCTTCAGCCTTGGCAAGCGCGGCTTTATGGCTTACCGTTCCCGCAGTGGATAAAACGCCCTTGCCATATCGTTTTGCAAAATCATCCAACTCCACTACCCAATCCTTCATATACATAGGCTGATGTTGCATGGCACGTAATTCCGCAAGGTCAAAAAACGTAGACACCATTCGGTTCAGCATTTCCAACTCATCTCGCGTGAGATAATTTTTGGCTATGCCGACATCGCTTTTTACAGTCATCTCTCCGGCAAACACGGTCAACCCCATGTTTGGCAAATCTGCGTTTGCCCGTTGGGATATAACCTCTGCGGCAGTATGCCCATGCGCGGCGTAATGAATTTTATTTTGCACGATTTTGAAAAACTCTCGTGATTCTGACGTTCGTGGGTCATAATCCACGCTTGTGGCATATAAATCCAACACTTGGCGATAAATCATTTTCTCGCTGGAGCGAATGTCACGGATGCGTGTGAGTAATTCTTGCCAGTAGTTGCCGCCACCCGCTTTTTTCAACAAATCGTCATTCATAGCAAAACCTTTAACAAGATACTCTCGCAATACACTCAAAGCCCAGCGGCGAAATTGTGTGCCGCGCAGAGATTTTACCCGATATCCAACGGATATAATTACATCAAGGCTGTAGTGTTTTGTGTTGTAATTTTTGCCGTCAGCGGCAGTTGTTCGGAAATTCCGAACAACTGAATCCTCCACAAGCTCGCCTTCTTCAAAAATATGTTTAATATGTTCACTGATGTTTCCCTTGCTTGATTGGAACAACTCCACCATTTGCGATTGGGTAAGCCAAACCGTTTCATCTTCCATTATAACATCAATTTTTGTTTGCCCATCCTCTGTTTGGTAAATAATTATTTCCGATTTGTCGAATGGCATTGATTATTGCCTCCTACACATATAGCCCACGAAGCAATTCGCAGGCTATACTCATACTTTCTATGCGCATGATACTTTCCTCTGCCGAGCCATAGCTCAAGAGGTTGATGCTTCCATACCAAACAAGCCGTGTGTCAATAACGGCAAATTTTTGATGGATGTTATCTTTTGTCTTTACAGTTATGCCGCTGTTCGTTAGCGTAGTGATGCAAGTCGCAATTCGAGATTTGTCTTTTTCGGGGTAGTTTTCCAGTGACCGTGTGATGACCGTTGCTTTTGCTTTTGCGGCGGCAAGCTGTGCAATAGAAGCCAACACACGCCTATGACCCAAGAACGGACTAACAATCACAATTTCCCTTTGAGCGGCTATAACATCAGTTGCATAAACAGGCGCGAAGTTAAAGCTGTTAAAAATAGAATGGATTTCTTCTATCGGCTCAGTTGCACCTTTTGCCTTATAACCGATGGCGGCATATCCCTTTAACCGCCGCTGGTACATAGTTTCCAACATATGCTCATAAACATCTACATAATCATAAACCTGCACTTCCTCTTTACCTTCAACAATTCGATGCAAGCGTCCGGCGTATTGTTGTACCGTACCCCTCCATGAAATAGGCATGGCAAGAAATAGCGTGTCAAGGCGCGGCAGATCAAAACCTTCGCCTACATACCTACCCGTAGCAACAATAACCAATGATTCATCAGCCGGGACTTCGAAAATTTTATCCATGATTTCGCGATTATGTTTTTGTGATACACCGCCAATTAAACAAAAGACATTTTCCGTCTTGTTGGCAAGTAATTTGTATAAAACATTTACATGTTCTTTTCGTTCAGTAAGAATAATCGGGTTTCTACCTTGCCGCACCGCAGTTAGAACATCTTGCTCAATCATTTCATTACGGATATCGCTCTCTACAAGAGCGGCATAGATACTTTGAATATTCCAATCGCCTTGATAGTGCGCCGGCTTTTGAAATCGTGTAAATCGAGGAATGATATAATGTTCAAAGGGTCGCTCTTCGGCCTGTTTTTTTGCATCCACTTTATAGCGAATTTTGACGCAGTGCATGTAGATAATCGGGGTGTGACCGTCTTTACGGGTAGGTGTGGCAGACAAACCACAGATATATCGGGCATTAGTGGTCTTGAGGATTTGCTCACACGTAAACGCCGCCGCACGATGACACTCATCCACAATTATCATGCCGTAATTTTTTACCAGCTCTTTAACCTCATTGTCTGACACCAAAGACTGCATAAGGGCAACATCAACAATACCGCTTGCCCGTGATTTGCCTCCGGAGATAGTTCCGACAACATCTTGTTTGCGCTTTCGACCTGTTGGTGTATAAGACGGCTCAGGTTCTTCATTGATGATTAAAAACTCATTAAGTTTGTCGAGCCACTGCTGCAACAATGTGGTTTTATCGACGATTACAAGGGTGTTTACCTTCCGCTGGGCAATTAAATAAGCACCTATGACTGTTTTCCCAAAGCCAGTGGTTGCCGACAAAATCCCATTGTTATGCGCAAGCATAGCAGTAGCGGCTTCCACTTGTTCGTCACGCAAAGAGCCGTTAAAAGTTACATCTATTATTTTGCCCGAATTTGTTTTATCCGAAAAGTCAATTTCTACACCATGTGATTCAAAAAGCGAATGGACTTCGACAAGCAACCCGCGAGGCAAGCCAAGATACTCTACTGTGTCTTGTGAACAGTCGATAATGCGGGGCTTATTATGTGTGGGAAGCCGCATGGCTTGATTTTTATAAAACTCCGGATTGCGAAATGCCGCAAGACGTTTAAGCGCGTTTAATGCTGGACTTTTTATGCCTTCTTTTCTGATGTATAACATATTGGCTAAAACAACCTCAATACGTGTGGGCAAATCTGCGTTCTTTAAAGCTCGTGTTGTTTCAGGCTTTTTTGCTTCCCACGGCTTTTCCGTTTCAGATTCAACTGGTGATTGCAATTGGCCGAGTTCTCCATCGGGGGATAATAATCGGATAAAGTGTTCAATTTCCTGTCCAGTATACTTCTTCACCTGCGACAAAAAGCTCCATTGGTCTGGATAAGGCATTTGATTTTCATCAATAAACTTTGTGTTTTCTTTTTTACGAGGTTCTTTCTGCAATGGCAAGGCAATCAAATTTCCAAACCCACCTTTAGGCAAGCTATCTTGTGTGGGAATAAGGCGGTCATAGGTCTTGAAAGGCAGTTCGTGATATTTATTCATGGCATAGGTTATAATACTGCTTCCGAATTTTCGTGCTGTACTTGCGGGTATGGGTTCAGCAAAAAATATCCAAAAATGTATTCCTAGCCCGGAGCGCGAACGCTCCACTGCCATGTGTATATCATGCTCGTTACAAGCATCACGGATAGCGGCAACATCTCGTTGTAAATCAGTAGGTGTATATTCTTTCCCATCAAAATCAAAAGCCAAAAATTTGCAAGTTTCATCGGGCAACATGGGATACGCGCCTATTATCTCCTTTCCACGCAAATGGTCGTTGACCGAGTCCTTATCATAGGGAACAAACCGCTGTGCAGGACATTCGCTACATTTCATCTTACTACCGCTTAATTTTGGGCAAACGGACTTCCAAAAATTATAGCAATGTGGCGAATAATTGGATTTGCCTGTTTTTTTACTTACCCAATGACGAGCATAAACATCTGTGCGCCCGGAGAATAACGATAAAAAGAGTGCAATTTTTTCTTCCGGTTCGCTATTGTTGGTGACGTTGCCATCAGGTAATTCTGACGAATCTGCAACATTCTTTTCATCTTCGTGCAAAAATCGCTTCACTTTTAGTCCATCATGTAAAACCTCTTCGTTCCAAAATGAAATCGGGCAAGCCCATAATTTGCCATCATCTTCACAGGCACGATAAATAACCACATCATGAAAGGTTTCACTGTCCGTGGCTATATTTACGAGTTCATATTCGTTACCCTCGTAATGGATGTACTTGCCTTGTTTTATTTTCATGATTGCTTTTCCGAAGTCATCTTAATTTGCTCCCAAGCTAATTGATTTTCGTATTTCCAGAAACTCATTATCGTCAGATAAAATATTCATCCACAATGCAACAGAACTGGGTATGGGCAGTTCTCTGGCTTCATGCCAATGTTTTAATGTTTTCGCCAATCGAAGTCCTTCAATTCTAGTGCTTCCCTTAGAATTAGCAGAATCCACAGAATCAGAAACTGTTATTGTGGTATCAATGTATAATTTGTTTAATCCGTCAAGCAGCGTTTGCATAACCTGCCCTGACAATTCATAGCCAACTGTATTTATCGCATTATTTACAACATGAATAACTGAATTAATCCTTTCATCTCTTGACCACAGTATTCTATTACAAAGAATATCCATGCAGGAATCTAAGACTTCACTGTTAATCGAAAATACATCACGGTACACAAATGAAAGATTCATTGTATCAAGAACAGATCTATCAGTATCGCTTGAAAGTAAATCAGCTATTAGAAAAGAAGCATTTACTTCATTTCCAATCATCGTCCTCCATGCTAAATCCAAGAACGAACAGTAGTAGTTTTCTTCAGACAAAAGAGACATGATAGAATCCAACAATTTAATGGACTCATCCGGTAAATCATTGCTAGAATATTGAACAATTAAATGGAACAGTGCTACGCAAATATTCCGTATAGGTGGCTCTGCTGGTGCATCAAAGTCTATAAAAGTATCTTTGTTTTTCCGCATTCGGAGAAATTTCTTTAGCAAGTCGTGACATTTGGTTAGTATTGGCTCGGCATCATTTAGTGAAAATATTCGGTTAGATACGGCGTTAACAAATTCACTATAGGTTGGATTTCCAATGTTAATACCTGCACTTGTTATCTCATTACCCAACTTATTCATTACTACGTCTTTGATGTATTTTCGTGCATCTTCACATTCTTGCAAGCCATCTAAACAAAGCAGTGCTGTTGAGAATAACCATTTAGGTAACTTGTAGTTGGATTCAGAAAGCAATTGCAAGAGTTTGTCATGTTGCTTAGTTGTCAGCAATCCGTTGTTTGATAGAATAATAAGTCGCCCTATACTCATTTGTTTATCTTCGCTACTTCCATTATCAATTAGTTGCTCTGAACCCTCTATTTCGGCACTCTCCCTTTTGGTTTTCCTTTTTGATAACTGGTTAAGTGGCAAAAAACGCATAGGGTCAATATATGTGTACTCTTCCAACGTAGCAGGAAATTTTAACAAAAGTGGCACTCTATCAAGTTTTTCTTCATCAGAATACGATTCCATTAATCTCCTAATAAATAAAGTCCTTTCTTGATCATGATGACGTCGATTTTTGCTAATGCATATTTGAAGTGCTACTTCCAGCATTTCATCTAATACTCCCGTTGAACATTTGCAACACAAGAGCGATAAAAGTTTAGGCAATATATGGTTGCTATATGCAACAATCCCATAATAGGCATTGATGTCGCTCTCTTTTGAAGATTCATGGAGCGCATCGCTATAATATTTTGCGAACTCAGAAACTTCATCCAACGATAAATTACTCAGCAGTGGCCTCGTTAGTATGAAATCAATTGCCTTTTCGTTATCCGACCTTACAGCAGTTATCGTTGCCCAGTTGATATAATAATAGGGAATAATCCTCTGTATCGCACCAATTACGGCTTTACTATCATCATTGGTATTTACATAAAGTTGTATTCTAAATGGAAATCCCGTATCCTCTCTAAATCGCAAGTATGACATTGCCTCCATTGCTTCTCCATCATTTCCATGATGTGTTAAAGTTGAAGAATGCCCAAAATCGAACGACTTAACTATCGTTTTAACGGCAGAACCGGTATATTTATGAAGAAGATTGTTTGTAAAATCATTGTTTTCCTTGCTCCAATCGCAGTTTTCAACAATATGAGTATTACGCCTTATCCTGTCGTATTTATAGTCGTAAGCGTTTTCATCATTAATTGATTCATCATCACTTTTTTCGCTTTGCGTAGTATCAGACAATGAATCATTACTATTTTTCTTGAAGTCAAATTCTGTATAACTATCGCCACCATCAGCTTTATTTGCTTTTCTTCGCAACCCCGTTACAGACGACAGTAAACCGGCAAGTGTCATAGTTACACTTTCCAAAGAAAGCAGTGTTTGATTGCGATCATCATATTGGAGTTGTCGTCTTATTGAATCAAGCGATGCGTCCACCATTGCTTTTGCTTCACTAATATAGTTAACTTCACATAAAAGACCAGCTTTAAATAAGACCACGTTATGGTCTTGTGGTTGAACTTCCCATTTTTTTAGCTTTGAAATTAACTCAACAAAATTATAATTAAACAAAGAGTAAAGACATGATTCATAAGCCCATCGATGTTTCAGTGTATAGTCAAAAGAGTCTGATAGATTGTCGCCTATCTTTTTATGATAATCTCTCCATGCATCAAAGTCTCCATTTTCACGGCAAACGCGCATTATGGACAAAATAATGGAGCCTAACATGGCTTTTCGTTCTTTTATTAATATACTATCAAAAGCCCGACTGACTACCGCATCATAAATTTTCAATTCAGATGGAAACGGAGGTAACAAGCTCTTTTCTCTCATCCAGTCGTACTCAAAAAGAAATTCTAATTCAAGTGAATTAGGCTGGTCTTTTAATGAAGTGAAAACACGACAGAACGCTCCGCTGATAGACTCTTTCATGTTTTTAAGCATCCAGCGCATGTTTCTTGGAACAACAAGCCAGCCCGGATAATTAGCGCGAGTTTCCATTAGTACAGGCAACAGGTCTTCAATTTTATTATATTTTGCATTTACGATATCGCTATAATGATCTGACTTTGGCCATGAGGGTTTATCGTCTGGCACCTTATCAAGCATATATTCAAATAACTTGTCATATTTATCTCGTACATCGCCAGATTCATTTAAGTCAGAAATTTCAACAGCTATAACCTTTCTGTTGTAGAGAAATTTTTTATATGAATCCTTTAATTTCTCATGGGTGAGCAGATAGATATAAGGCGTATTTTCTTTCAAATTGTCTCTGATCCAACCTATCCATTTTTCAAAATTCGGATCTTTGCCGGAAAACCCCACCAAACAAAATGTATTCTCTATCATAGACTGCTGAACTGTATTAACAAAAAGCGCAAATTTATGAGGATAACTACGGTAATCCTCTGATGTAATAATGAACGGACGACCAGAAGGCATAGAACCATGTAACTTGATAATTCTGGGTACAGATGGATATCTGCCCGTCAAGTCAGCCATATTATGGACTTGTTTAAATCTTTTTTGAAATACATTTTCACTTGCGCGTTCCAAGAGTGTGTCATAGTTTGTTGTGAAGATATCAGTCCACGGCAAACGCAGTAATTTATTGTGTACCTCTGAAGGAATATATTGTTCATCCGGAATTGCTTCGAGTATTGTTCTATCAAGCTCACTTCTTCCACGAGTTGCTTCTAGCATCTCTGCCAGTTCCATAACATCGTGACTCATAATTAAATCATCATAATTTGATTGCGAAATTTTACGAGCAAATGCACCTTTAAGAGTTGACCATACGGGATAGCTTTTAGCTTCGGATGATTTTTTATCTGCATTCAAACTTAGTCCAGCCCCAACTAGAACTGCCGCCTGACCACGCTCAAGCTGCGTGCAAATATAGTCGATATACTCCATGCTCTCTTGCATATATAGCCACCTCGTTTTCATTTTGAACCACCAAAGACTCTACTCTTCAAACCCCGAATCCCTCACCCCAAGAGTACGGCAATTTTCGGAAACCGTCCGTACAGTTTGCTGAGAAAAACCATCATCTGTTTCCACTTCAACTTCAAGGGATATTCTCACTCTTGCGCCTTCTGTTCCGGTTAAGTGATTGATAATTTCCTCTACATAATTTTGCACATCTCTGTTAATCCGTGTCGCATTAAGGTCAGCAGACATGAAAAACCGTCTGTTTCTTGGGGGCGGCGGCGTTGGCGCAAGTCCCACAGGTGTATCGTTTCCAGTATATAGGGTATCCGATGAACTGCCGCTCAGATCTACTCCAACACTTCCATTGCCGCTTTGTGATGTTATATTCGCTATTTCTTCAACTTCTGGCAGTTTCGCCGCAAGCCGCGCTTCTTCTGCGACAATTTGTTGTTCGGCAGAATTTATTTTTACCAAATATCCGGAGCGGTCAATTGTTCCAACAAAGCAATTATATTTCAAGTCAATAAATTGCCCATCCTCAACTCCGGCGGCATAGGCAAAAAATGAATTTGAATTAATACCCTCGCGGATAGTATCCTCTAAAACCGAAAACTCCACAAGGCGCGGCAAATAGCAGTATGTGCAAAGGCACTCCCACAACCGTTTGATTTCAATTTCGTTGTCATTTGCCCATAGCAATTTATCAAGCTCCATTTTAAGAAGCATGGGAGCCCATTTGCTGACTATATAATCTTTTTGCATTACTTCCTTTGCGGCTTTTTCAATTATAGTTTCATTTCGACCACTTAATTTTGCAGTTTCCCACACGAGCTTGGTTGCGTTATCGTTGCGGTCGATGTATGGGATGATAAGCCAGCAATAAGTTTCTTTAATCTGGTCGTCAACCGTTCGATGTTGGCTGATGAGGTTATTTTCCGTTTCCTTGTTTTGGGTTGCATCAAGATTTAGGGTTTCGCTGTCCTCCTTGATGGATTTCCATGCCAGATACCTTCGGACGGCTTGTTTCAAATGCACCATAAAGTCTTGGTCAGGCGCGATAAATGTGAGCATGTTTTTATATACCCTAGGAGATGTTCCACGATTTTGAAGGATATTTTCAACCTCTGCCATAGCTTGCGAGACTTGTGGCGATTGCTTATAACTGGCGGATGGGCGCAGAATAACAAGCCTTGCGGTCTGCTCATCCGGCACATCGTTTGTATTGCGTGGGCAAATATGTTTGCCGAAGAATGGTTTTACATTGCGGATGCTTTTTAGCCGTTCTTCAATTTCATATTCCACATCCGAGTCAGCGATTTGTTGTGCGCGGTCTTCCGCAGTTTTACGAAGGGTCGGACGATTATCATACCAATAGCGTTCTCCAGAAGGGTTTGTGTATAGATACGCCAGTGAATTACGCAGGGTACTTAGTGCATCAACAAATACGGAAATATTTTCCCCCGGCTGAACCACGCCAAGGCGAATGCGGACATTTTCAATGCCCTTGTTATCTTGTTCTCTGCCTTTTGGTGCGCTTCCAAGCATGATAGTTCTGGCTACGCGCCTTGCGGCCAGTTGCCGACCATATCTGCCGTTCTTGTCTGCCTTATACGGTACGGAGTCTTTTCCGTCCACTTCTTTGTCAACAATGCCGTTCCAGTTGTCGGATAGGTGTCGTGTTAGCTCATCTCGTACAGTAGGCACATCCAAAGGAATCGAACCGGGCATAATCATAAGCCCTGCATCATTACCCATCCACAATTCATGCACAACTGCCGCCATTAGACGAAGAACACCGCGAGTGCGTTGAAAACGCTCCAGCGTTGACCAATCGGAATAAAGGCGTTCAAACACTTCCGGGTGTATAGGGTAGCACGAAACCATGCGTTCTTTGTAATCCAGTTCTTTTGCCTCTGTGGGAAAGTCTGTGCTGTTGGCGTTGTATAAACCGCTAAACGCCGCGCACACCGCATTGCGTCCTTTTTCGTCTTTGCATTTAAGAAATAGTCTGCGCCGCACCACTTCAAAACCCTCGTTAGCAGTTACGGGCTTCCATATGGATTCCATGCGCCCAAATGTATGCTCTATAGTGTCCAGTGCAATTTTCCCCACTTCACCTCCGGCTTCAATATCCGATTCGGGAATAGATGCCACAACAATGCTGTTTTTGCTGGCTCTTGCGGCTTCTGTTACAGCTTGGATGAAATAAATGAAATTATCAAAATTCCCTACTGGAAGATTTGCCTTGCCATGAATATTCCTTCCGTATGCCACAAGTTCATCCATAAGAACAAGACATGGCGCACAGGCATCAAATAGTTCCTTTAATGTTTCTGAGCTGGGAGAAACCCCTTGTTTATCTGCTTCTTTTATAATGTCATAAATTTTCATGTCGCCTTTGGAATGGGCGAGTTGCGCTGCCATTTCTCCCCAAAGGGTGTTGATGGTGATACCCGGCATATGATTTGGACGTTTTGTTTTGCTTGGATCAAGGGCTGTGCCAACCAACACTGCGACATTTGCTTTTGGCAAGGAATTCATACCGACACGGTCTAATACGGGTTTTAGTGCAGGAATATCATCAACAGAAACATGCCCGTGCATCATATGGTAGAGGGCAAGCATACTGTGTGTTTTGCCGCCACCAAAAGCGGTTTTAAGTTGTATAACAGGCTCTCCATCCATTCCATTAACACGTCGTAGTGCTTGCTCAAGCAAACCCTTCATACCCTCGGTTACATATGTGCGTGAGAAAAACTCAACAGGGTCACTATATTCCGGTGCGCCTTCGCCACGCGCCACTTGGGATAAATCGGCGGCAAATTCGGCATTTTTGTATCTGCCCTCTGCAACGTCGGGATGTGGCTCAATAACATCTCGCCAAGAAGGTAAGTTTTGTTGGGGAGAAGATTCCAAAATCCCTACTTCTTTTTTTTGCTTTGGCGTGGCAGTTTTCACTTGGGTTGGTGTGCTTTGCATTGAACGCGATATACTGCGGATTTCCCTTGCGGTCTCGGCATCTATTTGCTCTGCAAGCCGCGACATTGTATCCAATGCCCGCCATGTGTCGCTTCGTTTATAGTCTTCGCCGCCAAGATGCGCAATTTTATTCCGCACACCTTTTAACTCGTTTGCCCATGTGCGATGGTCGATAGATAATTTGCGCTTAAATACATCTTTCCAGTGAATATCAAACAACGTAAGGCAACACAGGATGTCTAATGAATCCACCAACTGCGCCCAATCCCCCGATGCTGGCAAATCGCGTTTTTGCTCGTCCCATAACTTTTCGATTATGGCTTCATTCCACCATTCATCTTTTCCGAACGTGGCAGACAACTCCATTGCTATGTATGGAGCGAAAGAACCAAGCAATGCTCTAAAACCTCGTGTAACTAATTCATGATTCATCTTGGCAAGCCTCCTCGTAGTTTACTAAAGGGTTGTTTGTGTGACTTTGAATAAAGGGAAAGATTTTTGAAAATCCCTGATGTTGTACAGTGGTGCAAAAGAAGCGTTTTTTATCGCAGGAAAGTAATCCTCTTTGAAACTTGGTATCGCACTGTTTATTTCTGCAAAGGTTTTGCGCCTTTGCGCTGAATAGAACTCGCTACATTCAAGAATGAGGATATAGGTCACAGGCTTTTGGAATTTTCGCTCTTTTGCCAATTCTTTCAGCATAGAGTCCTTAAACTTCATGGCTATTTTTGCGGGATTTTTCAATTCCTCAAGAAAGTTTTTGACGTTACCAAATTTAAGTGCGTTAGGGTGGTCGGGATCTTTTACTTCGATAAACAAAAAACAGTCATCTGTTTCCACAATAAAATCAACAGCACTTAAGCCGTTGTATTGCGGCTTGTCTGCAACAAAGGCATCAAGGCTTTTCGAGAAATCGAACTCGAATCGCCCTTCTTTTAGTATTTTATTCGCCATTATTTATCCTCCAATGCCTTTTCCACAACGGCTTCATATAATTTTTGTTCGGAGGCTTCTATTGGATTTACTTGTAACGACGAGTAGCTGTCTGCAATTGAAGTTTTAATTACGCCGTCGCTTTTGTATAAAGACACAAACGAAACATTATCCGTAGACTTTTTGCGAAGGTCTAAATAATGTGCAAACATATAGCTGTGTGTCGCACAAAAAACTTGAACATTATTCTGCGAAAGCTCGACAATAATATCTGTTAATTCGGGAATTAAGAGAGGATTTATATTTGCCTCCGGTTCATCCCACAGCAACACATCACCTTCATTAAGATTATGATTCATGAGCAGTTGCCATAAAAGCGCGAATTTTCTAATGCCTTCTGCTTCCAACCAAAAAGGAATCTCCATGCCGTTATGCTTGCGAATCCAAAATGTCTTGTCGCTATGACGAATAAAAACTGTACCTTCGATTATTTTTTCTAACTTGGGTGTTAATTTCTGTGCCAAGGCAGTGGGATTATCCGGGATTTCGTGTTGCCCCATCCGAATAACATCGGTAAGGGTTGGGTCTAATGCCATAGACTTCTTGAATTGGTCGGCAACATTAGTAAACCTAGATATGGATGGCATTTCTTTTGCCGGGATGAAGATAGGCATGTATTCAGTGCTTGATTCAATCAATGCGCTTGCGGATTCACTATCGCTTCCGTTATTTCCGGCAATTTTTATTCCAACGCTATAGTCAAATCCGGGTGGGAAATCAAATACTGCATCAGCCTCGTTTACTTGCTTATTACGAGATAGCGCGGCGGCATAAATGAGCTTTAGCAAATGGGTTTTGCCCGTGCCATTTTCTCCAATAATTACGTTTATGCGCGAGTTTGGTTCTAAGGAGAAGTCCTTAAAAACAGTAAAATCCTTAATTTTAATACCAGTCACAGACATGTCAATTCTCCTCATCCAAAGTTAGTTGTGCCGCATTGTTGGTTTGTGATTTCATTTCGGAAACTGCGGCTTGTATTTCCGGCCACGCTACTACAAGCGCATTATATGCAAAAGCTTCATGCGTCCAACCTTTGTGTTCGGCTATGGTAAAAAGACGGTAGGCGAGAGATTTTGCTTTTTCTCCGTCAGAGCCAAATAACTTGTCGATGATTTGTGCGGCTTCTTGTACGCCTTTGCCCGTTTCCAAAGTGCGGGTAAGTTGTTGTGTCAAAAGCCATAGTGACGCACCATCGTGTTCAATTTTTTCGGGTATTTCAATGCGGTTGTGCAGACGTACAGTACCACTTTGGGAATGCAAAACGCCGCGAACAGCCAATCTATTCACGGAAGTGTTTTTTGCTTGTGCCAATGTATTGGCATTGCCAAATTTAATTTCTGCGTAAGGGGTCGCATTAAGCGTATACAATTCAACACAGAAACGACTGTCACGGTCAAGGTCACCGTCTTGTTCATTGAAATACAGGTCTATTTCTTTATTAATAATTTCTAATGCGGTACGGACACTCATAGGCGTGCCATCTGCTTCTAGCACCTTTGAAAATTGGGAGTAAACCTTCATTCCCGGCCCGATGGCACTTTGTGCTAAGTCTACAGGAGCGATATTGCTGGATTGAAGGGTATCTAAGTCGTTTTTTAGTTCGCGTTTTAATGCGTTGATAAAGTCACGGCGAGAACAAATGAGGGCATCTTTCGAACGCTTACGGCAAACGAGAACAATAGACGAAGCTAGAGCATTTGCATCTAGCTCTACCATGCGACCAGGCTTCTCTGTTCTTAATGGCCAAGTTCCCACTATAGAAAATCCAGCCTTTATTAATGCCGATAACATTGTTTCCCAGCCTGTTGATGCAATATTGTCGCTCGAATCTACTTCACTTTGTTTAAATGCATAATACACTGTTACAGGATATTCACTTCGAGCGTATCCGTTTATATGCTTAAATGCTTGTAGCATTCCATCTTCGAAGAAATCACGAGCCTTTACCACACTGCCATCAAAACGATATGGCGTTGCTACAAGTTCTTCCATTTTTGGTGCAAGCATTGTTCGAAGAAGCTCGGGATAAATGCGGTTTAATGATTGCCTCATCCAGACGTAAAAGAAATCACTTAGATTTGCGTAACCAATATTATCGTAATATGGTGGGTCTGTGGATACCATAATACGCTTAAAACCAATGTCAGTTTGTGCATCTTTTTGCAATGCCTCGCCTCGCCCACTTGCCACCAGTGCTACAAATCCTTTGCACATTCGCTCAAAAAGGTTATTGAAGCTACCTGATGACGTACTAAAAACATTACATTCGGCATAGTCCCAAGTCATTGACAAAGCCTGTCGACCAAAAGTATTACGCATTTGCTGATTAGGCGCATTCCAACCACACAATGAGGAAGAGTGATTCGCGATTTGATCAACTAGCAACGCAATATATACACTCATCGCTTGTGCGTATTCATTTGATCCACCATCTTGTTCAACCTGTAGTTGCACGTTATTTGCGAATTCACTAAGAGTAGTTAAAGTGTCTAATTGGCGGTCAGTAAATAAATGCCCCCATGTTCTCAAGCCATACGCCGAACACACGCCTCCTGTAATCATTGCCCTTGTTGGAGTGCTTCCACTTAAAAAAGTTTCTTTTGCCAATTGCACGTTTGGAGAGCTAGTTGATATTTTTGCGGCATTTTCGTGGATTTGGTTAGGCGACAGATAAATTCTTCCCTTGCTACCTTCAGCGACAATCGCCATTAGACGCATTGAAAGCCTGTCAGACTTCCCTTCCTCTTGAATATATGAGCGTTGGATTGCCGACTTAGTTAAGGAACATATAAAATCCTTCGCTTTTCCAGCCTTCGTCCCAATTTTCTTTGCAACTTCTGTTGTACTATCCAATTCCCCTGTTTTTACTTCGAATCGCCAACCATCCTGTGCTTCCGCATCTAGAATTATCTCAACCCATGCTTTTTTTCCTTTTTTTGTGGAAAGCATAAGCGATGATGCAAGCGGAACATATGCACCGTTAGCTACAGGGTCTGGCGATTTCACCGTTCGCGCCCAAATCCACGCAATAACTGTATGCTCTTTACCCTGTTCGTCTTTTACTTTCGGATACAAATGGCCAATCTTCTCAAATGCTTTTTTCTTCATCCATTCGCCATAATAACGTACATCTTCCGCAAGCCCTGTCGCCCCCGGCCACTCCGCATCATAATCATTGCGGATTTTGGCTTCGGGATTTATTGGTTTTTGCCCTGCAAATTTCGGGGGAATTTCAATCATTGCCTTGTTTATCATCACTGCTACGGGGTTCAAGTCCGAAGCGTGAGCTTCCAATCCTAGCCTTTGCGCCTCAAGTGGTATCGCACCACCTCCGGCAAAGGGGTCGAGAAGCGGAGGGGGATTCCCCTCCGTTGCGGCATATATAAGGCTATGCGCCGTTTTTAACACTTCGGGATTGTTAGAGTTTTCCCATTTCACAAGCTGTTCAATAAACCCAAATAATTTCTGTCGGCGCACCTCGCCAACAGTGGCATTTGCATCCGGTGCATACTTTTCTAAAATGGGTAGTTCATCAATTTGGGCAAGCAAATCCTGAGGCACACCCTCTTGGTCGGGGTCATCAATCAGCGATGTAAAAATAACTGCTCGCGCCGCCGCAAGTGGCCGCCTCGCCCACCACAAATGCAAAGTAGACGGATGCCCATGACGAATAGACTTCTCACGGGCAGAGTGGAAGTTTATGGCTTCTAGGGGCAGGGCTACTTCTATGAGTTTCTTTTTATACGTCATCGTATATACCTCTTTCAGGCCTTGGCTTGCTGTATGTTTTATTCCACCCTAAAATCGCATTGCAGATGGATTCAATCTTCAATCGAACATCCAATACATCTGCATTATCAAGATTTATATGTTCCACCAAGCTATTTGCCAATTCAATCTTGCTTCCGGGCATTTTTCCTGTCAACACTTTTATATGATCAGCTAAAGATTCATAGATATCACAAGTTTTAGCTATCTTTTTTCCAAAAACAGTCCGCACAGTGCTATGTGGAATATAGTTCTCAATTTCTTTCCCTTTTGTTATCCAGCACAACATGCCGTTCTTTTCAAATTCGTTCTTCACTCGGGTTTTTGTTGTACGAATATTTCCTTTAGCATTTTTTCTGTCGCTATCCATGACAATAACGGCATTCCGGTTTGTCTTCAAGATATTAATATATTTTTCTTGCTCTTCCTCAGTCATATCGGCTGTGAAGTGAGAAAGAATCTTCCCCCCATAATACATAAACTGATAATCTCGGCCTTCTTCAAAATTTCTGGTTGAAAAAACTTCAATCCATTTCTTAATATAAATTCTGTCAGAAGGGCCTTCAACCCAAATTATTCCATTTGATTGCAGCAGATCGCTGGCTCGAGCGTCTAAGTCATTCAAAATTTTTGCATTTTCTAAATGGCTTGTGATAGTTTGGATATTGGAGCGATTAGCTTCTTTTGTTACATGAAATATTTGTGCATTGTCAACATAAAAGAAAGCATTTATTGCTACGTGTGAATGAGTAGTTAAAAAGATATACGCATCTTTTTTAATGGCATATTTATATATATAATCAAAAATTCGACGTTGGAGTGCGGGGTGAAGGTTGTTCTCAAGTTCCTCAAAGCCATAAACAATGCAAGTGTCAATGTAGTCATTCAAATCTGGGACTACTAATAAATTCAAAAGAACAAGAATGATTGTTTTAAGCCCACTACCTGATTTAGATAACGGAAAGCGTCCTTCATTTTTTTCCTGAAGAAAAACTTCCCATAATTCATTTTCGCGCTCACGCTTCTCGTTAATAATTTGCACTTGAATGCGCTCAAATTCGGCATCGGGATACATGATTTCATTAAGTGCAGACAGCAACTTTTTTTCAATTAATGATTCATCCTTCCCATCTACTTGTATATACGCCCGGATTAAATTGGTTGCGCCTAATCCGTCAGCAGACAAAGAAAGGTTGACTGTTGCTTCTTCAGGTATGATGTTTCGCTCTGCGGCAAGTTTTCGGAATCTATTCCCTTGCTTGAATGGGTTGTCGTGTTGATATGGATTGCCGAGTAAATTAACTCGAAGATTGGTGGCGCAAGTGTTCCAGTTGTCTCGAATATTATCTTGAATAAAGTCGTTATCATTAACAGACGATGACCATCTGCTTTGGTCTGACGGGTGGACTGTAACGCGCAAAACATGGTTAACAAACTGCTTACCATATTCATAATGGTTGCGCCCCGGCACACGTCCTCCCGATGTATTTTTTGCAAACCCCTTTTCTATACACGCTTCGTCTAATAAAAAATCTGCTTCAATGTTATGTGCAAAAATGATCTGTTTTTTATCATTTAAATTATTAATGTATTCAACGACATCAATAATGCTAGATTTGCCAGAATTATTTTTCCCAATGATTACATTAACATTTTTTATATGCTTCAACGTAGCATAATCATCTCTTTGAAAACCTTTGTAGCCATTAAAGTATAAAGACTGTATACCCTTCATTTTCTGTCACCTTTCCAGCGCAAGCGTTGCGTTTTCTTGGAGATGTTTTATATCATATGTCACACTCGTTGCCGCAAAATCCGGTCTTTCCTTAAACGGCTTCTTTAGATACACAGTTTTCGTCTTATCGCCATCCACTTCCACAATCGCCAATATAAACTCATCAGGCTTGTTGAAAGCCCTCAATATCTCATTCTTGGTAACCGTCACGGTTTCCGCACCAACGGCACGACCTTTTACTTCAATAAACCGCAAAGCGGCCTCGCTCACACTGCGTTTTTCCATTGGCACGAAGGATTCTATGTCGTAACCAATTTTCGTTGCACTTACATCTTTGGGGTTGTAGCCTAGCTCTTTTTCAATACGCATCACGGCATCCATAGCCGCAAGTTCTATCCTACGCCGTGCCGCCGCATCTGCGATGGTCGTTTGCGAAATACCCTGTAACCGCATCAACAAGCCGATGGGCATGACAACAGCTCCGCCAACCACAAGTGGTGGTGCGGCAGAGATTTGTTTTTCCTTTTCCAGTTCTTCCAGACGTTTTTGCATTCGTGACTGTAGGTCATCGGCGCGGCGGCTGGCTTGCATGGAGTTTAATTTGGCATTGGTTTTTCCCGCTTGCTCCTGTTCTTTTAATTGCCCTGCGCGATAATCCCAATGTTGGATTTCAGCGGTTAGCCTTTCTTTGACAGCCTTAGTAGTTTTGTTGATTAGTTTTATGCGCCGCTCCCGCACCTCTTTTATATGTGCAGGTATTATCTGCGATAAAGCACACTCCATTGCAATATCTTCCACGTCGGCTTTAAGCCACGCTTGGCTATCAATAAAATCGCGAATGAATGGATGTTCATTGACCTTTGCGGCACGATAATCCAAGTACGGTGCGTACCCCGCATTAGTGGCAGAGTTGTCCTCTTTTATCTCAACAAAATTTATGTGCTTTGAGATTACGCGCTTATTTCCGTTGGAAATAATAACGCCGTCTTGCACCGAATCTTCAATATAAAATAGCAAGCGTACATCTGTGCCATAATCGTTGTCATCAACAAAGATTGCACCACGCTTTAACACATCGGCATTGCGTTCACGCACAAGGTCGATGGTTGCCTCCAACAAAGGATGCCCCGGCGCAATTAAAGTTGCGGGGGCGATTCCTTGGACAGCGCAAAAGGGCTTATCAAAACAAACACGTTCGTATCGCGTTAAAACAGGCTCATTATTGCCTATCAGCATATCCCTGTTTCGGATGGCGAACGGTACAGATGTTATTTCATAACGCCCTTTTTCTCTTGGGCGAATTTTCCCACCAAGATTTTGAAAGGCTTCTATAAAAAAGGATTCGATAAAATGTGGCTGTAGTTTGTGTGCCTCCATTCGCTCCATGTCCTCGCGGATTGCCATAACACGATTCACATCCATTGTATCCTCGGTTAGTGCGTGTTCTTCCAGTAATCCTTGAAGTTTTTCACGGTCAAGGGAGCGGTCAACTACTTCATATAATCTGGCGCGTACTTCCTCCGTATTATTGTAACGTATGGCCTTAATTAACAAATCACGCAATGATTCATTGTTAAATGTTACTTTGCCCAGCACATCAAAGACTTTGCCTTTTAGCGTTTCGCGTTCTTGTTCCAGTTTCTCGAAAAGCCGCTGAAACACCATGCCTTCACGAGTTTCTTTTGAAACAAGATTCCAAAGATGGCAAACTTCTGTTTGCCCAATGCGATGTATGCGTCCAAAGCGTTGTTCAAGTCGATTTGGATTCCACGGCAGGTCGTAATTCACCATCAAATGCGCCCGTTGGAGATTGATGCCTTCCCCTGCGGCATCGGTGGCGATTAGAATACGCACCTCTTTATCCTGTTTGAACAGCTCCTCAACTTTGCGGCGTTCGTCACGAAGCATCCCTCCGTGAATAGTAACAACAGCCTCTTCACTTCCCAACAAAGAGCGTGTCTTGTCGGTGAGATAGCGCAATGTATCGCGATGTTCGGTAAAGATAATCAGTTTCTCACGGAAACCTTCTTTGCTGAACATATTTCCGTTGTCTTGCAACAGTTTAGACAGTTCTGCCCACTTGCGGTCATCGCCGCTTTGACGAACATTATTTGCCATGCGTTCCAAGTTTCTGAGTGTTGTAATTTCGGCTTCAAGTTCTGCGATTGTTTGTGCGGCTGTGGCTTGGTCAACCACTTCTTCTTCTGCATCTTCCAGTTCAGATGAAGGCATATCGTCATCATCGTAATCGTCATATAAATCATAATTGTAATCGCCGGCACGTTTGCCGATTTTTTCTTCCAAGAGCCTGTTTTCCAAACGCTCTCTGCGGCGTTTTAATGATTGGAAAATGGCTTCCGGCGAAGAGGCAAGACGGCGTTGTAAAATAGTTAGGGCAAAGCCCACTGTATTTCTGCGGTCGCTGTTCAATTGGTCTGCGCGATTAAATTCATCTTGAACATAGTCGGTTACAGCAGTATAAAGCCGCGCTTCTGCCGGAGAGAGATCGTAATTTACTGTATATGCAATGCGTTCAGGGAACAGTGGTGTTCCGTCAAATTTTAACAAATCTTCTTTTACAAGTCGCCGCATAACATCAGTAACATCCACAGCTTGATTACTGCTTCTGGTAACGCCTTCAAAGCGGTCTTGGTCTATTAGCGACATGAATAATTGGAAATCTTCTTCTTTGCCATTGTGTGGCGTTGCAGTCAGCAAAAGAAAGTGTCGAGTAATTGAAGACAAAAGATGTCCTAATTGAAATCTCCGGGTACGTTTAATCTCACCACCCCAAACTGTGGCAGACATTTTATGGGCTTCATCACAAACGATTAAATCCCAATCAGTGATTTTTAATTTTTCTTGCAACACTTCATTTCGTGATAACTTATCCAGCCGAGCAATACACAGGTTTTCTTCAAGAAATACATTTCCTGTTGCGGCAGTTTCAATTAATTCATTGCTCAAAATCTTAAAACGCAATCCAAATTTGTTTCTTAGCTCGTCTTGCCATTGTTCTGCCAAACTGCCGGGTGAAACAATGAGGCATCTTTTCAAATCGCCACGCACTATAAGTTCCTTCAAAAACAGCCCGGTCATTATTGTTTTGCCCGCACCGGGGTCATCCGCTAATATATAGCGAAGGGGTAAGCGTGAAAGCATCTCTTGATAAACTGCGGAAATTTGGTGCGGCAATGGCTCGATGGACGATGTATGTACCGCAAGATATGGGTCAAATATGTGTGCAAGATTTATGCGATAGGCTTCAGAAACAAGACGCATCAAATTAGCATCTGCATCAAAGCTCCACGGAAGGCTCTCCTGTTGGATAGTCAGCCGTGACTCATCTTCTCGATATAGCATATCTTCCGCAAGGTGACCGTTTGCGCTTCTATGTGTAACACGCAACGTAGAGCCGTGCCAGCGCGTTGCAATAATGGTAACGGGCGAATTGCCCGAAAGCCCAAGTACGCTTGCGCCTGTGGTGATTTCTTCAAGTCGAGCCATGTCGCCGCTCCTTCCGTTTTTATGTGAATATTGCGTAAAACTAATTGCCGGGGTTTATTTTTCCTTCTCGCAACCATTCGTCTACTTCTGATAATCGAAATTTATATAACTTTCCGGCGCGAGTGAAAGGAATAGCTCCTTTTTTAATCCATGCCCGGATTGTATCCTTGCTCACGCTCAGGTGTTCTGCAACATCTTCAAGATTTACCCATTTTTCAGTATCTGCTGTCATTGGCTTCCTCCGTTCGACTATCCTGATACTGGATACGATAGCACATTTTTATTGGGATTACAAGCAATATGAATGGATTTCGTATGATTTAGTTGTATTGGATTGGTGATAATGGTGAAAGCAAAAAAAATAACGAGCGGATGGCTCGTTGTAAGTTTGGTAGCATCATTACATTTTCGCATTGTGGCAGCATATGGATGTTATAAAATTATTCGGCACATTCAGCATTCTCCGTTTCTATCGAGTCTTTTGTGGCTTGGCGCAGGATGTTTTCGTCAAACCCTGCGGCTTTGTAGCCTTCCAAAATAGTCGTGTAGTACCCAACTCCCGGCTGATTAAGCGGTCGATATTCGCCTCCACGTCCTTCGATGTTCATAATATATACCATTGCCGTTCTGCGTTTTCCATTAAGTTCAATCTTGACTTTTTCCTTGCGGTAAAAATACGGAAATCCCTCGTAGCGGTCAAGTGCGGCTTCATCTGTAGCGGTTATTTCCCAAACCAACACAGGCACACTTCCTCCTTCGTGCGGCTCGACAAAATTATCTTCTTTGGGTCATATGCGCGTGGCGATTACAAGGAATATTCGGACTTAGATATTATGGTACTTGCAGATGTTGATGAAAGTGAGATAAAAGACTTGGACGATAAACTTGGCAGAATATCAAGCCAAGCGAGCCTTGACCATGATATTACTGTCTGTCTATTGCTATACGATGAAAGTCTTTTTACAAGTAGACTCCACTTATAGCCGTTTTACAGGAATGTTCTATCGGAGGGGGTAGAAATATATGCAACACATTAAAAAGATGCTAAATGCCAAAAACCTCGGCAACATAGGCAACCTGTAAGGAATTCCACCCCGACATTCCTTGCAGGTTGCTCGTTATGTCGAGGAGTGAAAAAATGCGAAGAAACCGCGCATATTACCGATGGCACAGGTTTCGTGTTATTCGCCGGAAGGTAAATTTTCTAAAGCGCAGAGATGGTAGCGCAGAAGCCGAATTTCGGACAGATGGGCAATATGGTGGATTTTCCAAGGGAAAGATACATTGCTCATGTTGGATGTGTAGGCGTAAATCCTATGACGAATTATCCCATGCAGATTTGAAGAAACTCGCTTCCGCGAGACAGCAAGTGCTGTTGCTCAGTGAATGAATGTAAAAATCAACAAAGCTCGAAACTCCGTATTTTCATTGAGGATACGGGGTTTTCTATGTTTCGTACCCGAATTTTACGGTCGCAAAACTATATGGCACGGGGGCGCACCACCGGCTTGCCCAATCGGCAGCTCTTGCACAGACTTTGCGGGCCCCATGGGTATTAACAACGACATGGGCGGCTTTTGCGGCAACCCACTTGGCGCAGTTTGCGTAATTCCCACCTGCGCAGTAGCCGCATTTGCGCATCACGCAATTTAATCAGAGAAAAGTTTTCGCGGAAGGCCTTGAATAGTTTATATTCGGGGCTTTTTGCGTTGTGCGGGGGAGGATAGGACGGCGACGACAAAGCGTGGGATATCCAGCATTCGTTTGAAGCGGGAGGGTTGGCGGGCTAAGCGGTACAGCCATTCCAGCCCGATTTTGCGCAGGAAAGGCGGGGCGTGTTTTGCAGTGCCTGCCATTATATCAAGCGTGCCGCCAAGGCACATGGTTAGGCGGGCGTTTATGTTTTTGTTGGTGGTTGCCCAAATTTCTGCGCGGGGCATTCCGGTGCATATCAGTAAAATTTCGGGGGAGAGTTGATTTATTTCGGCTATGATTTTTTCTTGGTCTTCGGGGGGGAAAAAGCCGTGATGAAAACCCGTCACCTTCAAGCACGGGTATTTTTTTTGCATATTTTCTTTTGCTTTTTGGGCAGTGCCGGGCGTGCCGCCAAGAAAGTACGCGGTGAAATCGCGTTTTTGCGAAAGGCTGTCAAGTAGGGCAAAAATTGTGTCTATGCCGCGAACGCGCTCGGGCAGGGCTTTGCGAAGGAATCGTGACGCAAGCAAAATGCCCGTTCCGTCCGCAAGAGACAGGTCGGCGGATTTTAGTGCATCGCAAAAAGCGGGGTTGCGCCGCGCCTGCATTACGCCCTCGGGGTTTGGTGTTACAATTACGTGGTTTTTTGGTTCTGTTAAAAATTCTTCCAATTTGCAAATGGCTTCTTGTTGGGTTATTTTCGCGAAGGGAATGCCCAAGATTTCTACGGTTTCCATCATGATTCCGTGAATTTGAACAGGGTATCAAATTTTGTTAGTAAAACGAAATCGCCGCGCACTTTTATTCCGCCCGTCATGAAGGCTTTTTGTGCGGTGTTTTTATTTCGCAGAACGTCATGCCAGATTGCGGCATCTGCCATGATGATGATGTCGGGGGCGGCGGCAAGCCCTTCGATGTAGGTGCATTCTGTGCTGTGAATACTTATCGCGCCATCAAATGTTTCACTACCCGTGATATTAAATTGGATTACGGCTTGCAAACCTGCGGACAGTTGCGGCTGAAAAAACTCGGGCAAACGTTGCGTCAGACCTTTCACCGTGCCGCCCTGTTTAGAAGCTATTAGCGGTTCAACCTCTCTTGTGGTAGGCGCGAACGGGTTTGACATCCCGGCGGCAAATGGGCTCTCGGGAATTAGCGGCTCGGAAAGAAACACAGGTTCGGGACTGCGTTCAACATCGCCGTTTGTATGCTTTTTGGAAAATAAAAGCGCGAGTTCATCTATTTCTTCTTCCTGCGTGTCCGTAAGCCCTGCCGCTTGCGGTGCAGATGCCGCAGATTCTTTTTCGGGTCTTGCGGCGGGTTCGTAAATTATTCGTGGTGCGTCGTTTGTAAAATCTGTGGGAATTATATATTTGCGCTTCTGATGAACGGCGCGATAAAAGTCCTGCGTGGTTTTATCTATAAATTCGCAGACGTCCTTGCCCATTTCATTTACGTGTCGCGAAGTAAGTCCCATTGCCGCCACAACGAAGCCGCCAAAATACTGAATCACACGCGAAAGATAGTCGCTTGCGGATTTTTCTCCGCCGTTTTGCGACAACACCGCTACCATGCAGTGCTTGTCCTTTAAAACATCTGCGTAATCCTTATGTGCAAGGTATTCCAAAAAGCTTTGCATAAGCGCGGTTGGCGCAAAGTTTTGTGCCGTACACGCCAACACAATTCCGTCTGCCGCTTTTATTTTATTCATAACGCCGTCCAGTGCGTTTGTGGTTTCGCCGTCATAATACGGCGGGTGCAAAACGCCTAAATCCACCGTTTCCGTTTCCGCCTCAAGTTCTGTAAAAACATCCTTTGTGCGCACCAGCAATGCCCCTAATCCGTGGTCGTAGTGCGTCATGTTTCCGTATACGTATACTATTTTCATATCATCCTCCGCGTCAGCTTTTGTAATATTATATGAAACTAATCCGATATTTTCAATCCTTCACTTCTTTTAGTCGCAGTAATTTTCACAAACCATACATAACCTTTACCTAACCCTGATTTTTACATAAGCAGACCCGGACTATTATTGTAATAGTTTCATTACAAAACTCAGGAGGCGAGAAAATGAAGAAGAAATTGGTTTTGCTTGTGTTGGCTTTAACAGCCGTACTTATGGTAGGTTGCGGAAGCAACGACAATGGTTACAGGTATCACATCACGGTTTACACCGCCGTCGAACCGGCGATGTACGAAGCAGGGCTTGCGGCATTTAGAGCGGCACACCCGTATGTTAATGTAACAAGCTTGCGCGATTCCACCGGTCCGATTACCACACGACTTATGGCGGAAGCGGCAAACCCCGTTGCAGACGTTGTTTGGGGAACAGCGGCATCATCCATGTTGGTTTTGGCAGAACGCGGATATCTTGTACCCTACGCACCCGCAGGGCTGGACAGAATCCTTCCGATGTTCCGTTGCAGCAGACCTGTTCCGTACTGGGTAGGCAACTGCGCATGGGAAACGGCATTTATCATCAACAATGTGGTAATCGAACAACTCGGCCTTAGTCCTTCGGACATCAGATGTTACGAAGATTTACTGCGCCCCGAACTTCGCGGCCAAGTGAGTATGCCAAACCCCGCATCAAGCGGAACGGGAATGCTTACCGTAGCGGCACTGATTCAAATGTACGGCGTGGACAGCGACGAAGGCTGGGACTTCATTGCCGCGCTTCACGAGAATATTCATATGTACACGCACAGCGGCTCTGCACCTGCGAGAGACGCGGCGGCGGGTGAAGTTGCGGTTGGCGTAAGTTTCGGATTTCCCGCGATTTACCAAATGCGTCAAGGCGCACCTGTTACCGTAGTGTTCCCCGAACTCGGAAGCGGCTGGGACTTGGAAGCCAACGCTCTTATCCGCCGCGATGTAATCAGCCCGGGCGCGCAAATTTTCCTTGACTGGGCAATTTCCGACGAGGCAATGGAAATTTACTCGCGCAGTTTCCCAATCATTGCAACAGGCCAAGGCGATTACTACTACGGCTTTGAGGGTATCAACCCTGCAGACCAACTCTTTGCAGACCTTGACCTTGAGTGGATTGCTTCAAACCGTAACGAAATTATCGCACGCTGGAGTCAAATAACCGGCGAATAATATAAAATTTATCTCTCGGGGGTTTCGGCTAAGAAACCCCCGAGGTCTTAATAGAATAGGTGAAGCCAATGTTTTTGCAGATAAAAGATATTACGAAAAAGTTTGGCAAACAAACGGCGTTGAATAATGTTAGTGCGGAAATTGAAAAAGGCGAGTTTGTATGTATTCTTGGGCCGTCGGGGTGCGGCAAAACAACACTGTTGCGCACAATTGCAGGTTTGGAATTGCCAACGTCGGGGCAAATATTTATCGACGGCAAGGATTCTACTTATCTTCACCCCGCGAAGCGCAACTTCGGCATAGTTTTTCAATCGTACGCGCTTTTTCCAAACATGACGATTGTTGGAAATATCATGTTCGGTTTGCAGCAGAAGAAAAAATCTATGACCAAGCAGGAAATGGAAAACAAAGCACTGGATGTACTTCGTATGGTAGATTTGTATGACCACAGAAATAAATATCCGCGCCAGCTTTCGGGCGGAATGCAACAGCGCACGGCATTGGCACGGGCAATTGCACTATCGCCCGCGTTCCTCCTTCTTGACGAACCGCTTTCCGCGCTGGACGCGAAGGTGCGGCACAAACTTCGTACAGAGATACGGTCGATACAACAGAGTTTGAAAATCACCGCCATTATGGTAACACACGACCAAGAAGAAGCACTAACCATGGCAGATAAAATCATCGTAATGAACAATTCCGTTGTAGAGCAAATTGGCGCACCAAGGGAAGTTTACGACAAACCCGTAAATCCGTTTGTTGCCAATTTCATAGGCACGATGAATTTCTTGCAACGTTCGGGGCAAACCCGCGCCATCCGTCCGGAGCAAATTGAAATAGTAGACCACAGAGACGAACACGACGTAACAGTTCGGATTAAACACATAGAATTTAAAGGCGTACTTACACGCATTCACGCTTTCTTGCCGAACCAAACCACCATGATTTACTTGGACGTTCCTTCCGAGCAAATTGATGATTTACAGCTTAACGAAAACGGAATGCTTTTCCTGCGCTTGCCACAGGAGCATCTTATTGATTATCCGCAAGGAGCAGCGTGATGGATATGTTAAGCCGCCTAAAACGCAAGCTTGCGGGGATGAGCATATCGCAGGGCATAACCTTACTAATTTTTGTGACGGTGCTTACCGTTACAATGGTTTTGCCGCTTATACAAATGTTGCGCATGGCGTTTTTGGGCGAGGGCGGCGTTTTTGTGGGGCTGGAGAATTACCGCAGATACTTCGGGAATCCGCTTCTTGCGCGGTCGATACGCAACACGATTGACATATCGTTTTGGACAACAATTATCAGCACAACCCTTGGGTTCTTCTACGCATACGGGCTAACGCGGTCGAATATCAAATTTAAAACATTTTTCCGCTACACCGCGCTTATTCCTATTTTTATCCCAACGGTGGTTCACGCACTTGGTTTGATATATCTGTTTGGCAGACAGGGCATTCTAACACGCGCTTTCAACTTGGATATCGAAATTTACGGACGGCTCGGGATTATCATGGCGGAAGTAATTTTCACTTTCCCGCAAGCATTTCTGATGTTCCTTGTCGCGCTGAAGTTCACCGACGGGCGATTATACGAAGCCGCAGACGCAATGGGCATACCCGCGTGGAAGAAAATGTTTTTTATAACTCTGCCTGAAATAAAATACACCGTTGTAAATGTTTTGTTCGTTTGTTTTACGCTGGCGTTTACGGATTTTGGTGCGCCGAAGGTTCTTGGCGGGCAGTTTAATGTTCTTGCAACGGATATCTACCAGCAGGTTGTAGGGCAATTTAATATGAACATGGGTGCTGTTGTTGGTACGCTGTTGCTTGTACCCGCCTTCGCTTCATTTATCGCAGACAGGGTGATTAGCTCCAAAAACGCGGGCACGTTAAGCGCGAAAGCAACCACGCTGGTGATTAAAAAAAGCTATGCACGGGACGGATTCTTCTACGTTTTTTGTACCGCAATCACAGCTTCGTTGCTGTTGCTGGTGGGCGCGTTGTTTGTTGGAGCATTCGCATATTTTTATCCGTTTAATATGGCATTCACCTTGCGGCATTTCGATTTTCCACAGGCGCAAGGCGGCATAAACGCGTTCTACAATTCACTTCTTATGGCGGGGCTTACAGCCGTGCTGGGAACGATTTTCGTTTTCGTATATGCATACCTTATGGAAAAAGTAAACGGCTTCGGCGGTATTCAGCGGTATGGTAAATTGCTGGGTATTCTGCCGCTGGCTGTACCCGGCATGGTAATCGGTTTGTCCTTCATTTTCTTCTTCAACTCGCAAGCAAACCCGCTTCATTTTATCTTCGGCACGATAATAATTCTTGTGCTTGCAAATGTAATCAGCTTCTTCTCCGTACCGTTCCTAACAATTTCGGCTTGCTTGAAGAAGCTGGATAAGGAATACGAAAGCGTTGGCGACTCCATGAGTATTCCGCGCTGGAAGACATTTCTGCGGGTAAGCGTTCCTTTATCACTGCCCGCCATTTTGGAAAGCTCTATGTATTTCTTTGTGAACGCGATGGTTACGGTTTCCGCAATGGTATTTTTGGTAAGCCCGCGGTTTAATATCGCCGCCGTCGCAATCACGCAAATGGAGGAAAACGGTAGGCCGTCACAAGCCGCCGCAATGGCACTACTCATCTTTGGTATCAATATCTCTGTACGGATTTTGTACGAGGTATCGGTGAAACTCATACAATTCAAATTAAGAAAGAGGGAGACAACAAATGGAAATTAACGCGATTATTTTGGACTGGGCAGGTACTACTGTAGATTACGGATGTTTCGCCCCCGTAAACGCATTTATTAAAGCGTTTGAAGCACACGGCATCACCCCCACAATGGACGAAACCCGCGCCCCAATGGGCATGGAAAAACGCGCCCATGTTGCAAAAATGCTGGAGGGCAAGAGGCTTGCATCGCTGTGGAAAGAAACGCACGGCAAACCACCCACGGAAGCAGATATAAACGCGATTTACAGCAAGTTTGAACCAAATTTATTTGCCACGCTGGAAAATTACACAGACCCCATTCCGGGAGTGCTTGACGCAGTTGCAAGAATACGCGGCATGGGCATCAAAATAGGCTCTACAACGGGATATACGTCTGCAATGATGGACGTTGTTGTTCCCGCCGCAAAAGCGAAAGGATATTCCCCCGACTGCGTTGTTTGCCCCGAAGACGTTGGAAGCGGCCGCCCCAACCCGTACATGGTTTGGCGCAATCTGCAAGAGCTGAAAGTGGGCGACATCCACGGCGTTGTAAAAATCGGCGACACCGTGGCAGATATGGAAGAAGGCTTTAATGCGGGTTGCATTTGCGTGGGCGTGCTTAAAGGCTCCAGCTTGCTTGGGCTGAACGAGGACGAAGTAAATACCATGCCCAAGTCCGAACTGGAAAAGCTGATGCAAAAAGCCGAAGCCGCATACGTTGAAGCGGGCGCGCACTATGTAATACCCGATATTTCGGCTTTGCCGGAGCTTATAAGCGCGATATCCGCAAGCGAAATTTCCGCGCTTAACGCGGCATAAAAAAACAAACAGGAGGTAATTCCAATGTCAGATTTGAGTTTTATTCCCGATAATCCATATATTTTGCTTACACCCGGCCCGCTTTCCACATCCAAGGGCGTGCGCAACGCAATGCTGCGCGACTGGTGTACGTGGGACGACGACTACAACGCAGACATCGTGCAAAACATCCGCGAGCGTTTAACCGCAATCGCAACAAAAGACACGGCAAATTACACAACCGTGTTGATGCAAGGTAGCGGCTCGTTTACGGTTGAAGCCACGCTTGGCACGGCTGTACCTGCGGACGGCAAAATTTTAATAATCACAAACGGCGCGTATGGCGACAGAATGGTGCAAATGGCAAAAGTGCTAAAGCTTAACTTTGTCGAATACGCTTTAACCGAAACAGACCCGCCCTGCCCGCAAAAACTGGATGAAATGTTAAAAGCCGACCCCGCAATCACACACGTCTCCTTGGTTCATTGCGAAACCACCACGGGAATGTTAAACCCCCTTAAAGAAATCGCAGAGGTAAGCAAAAAGAACGGCAAAATTTTTATCGCAGACGCAATGAGTTCCTTCGGCGGCATTCCCATGGATGTAAGCGAATTGCAAATTGACTACCTCGTTTCGTCTTCAAATAAATGTGTGCAGGGCGTACCCGGTTTCGCGTTCGCGGTTATAAAAACAGATGTGCTGAAAGCAACGAAAGGCAACGCCCGTTCCCTTTGCATGGATTTATACGACCAATGGGAACCCATGAACAAATCGGGAAAATGGCGTTACACCTCCGCAACCCACGTTGTACGCGCATTTTATCAGGCATTGGACGAACTGGAACAAGAGGGCGGAATAACAGCGCGCCACGCCCGTTATGCCGAAAATCAAAAAATCCTTGTTGAAGGAATGGCAGAACTTGGCCTAGAATCGCTGTTGCCGCGTGAACTGCAATCGCCTATCATTTCGTCATTCCTGTACCCCAACGCCGACTTCGATTTTATGGACTTCTACGAAAAAGCCAAAGCACGCGGGTTCGTACTGTATCCGGGGAAAATATCCAACGCAGACACATTCAGAATAGGCAACATTGGCGAAGTTTACCCCGATGATATCCGCCGCCTGTTGGAAGTAATCCGCGAGATTAGAAACTGGTAGGGGGCAACATAATGAAGGTTGGAACGGTAAAAGAAATCAAAAAATACGAGTACCGCGTGGGGCTTACGCCCGACAATGTGCGGGAGTACATCGCGCACGGGCACGAAGTTTTTGTGCAAGCAACGGCGGGCGAAGGTTCATCCTTTACGGACGAAGACTACACCGCCGCAGGTGCGAAAATTTTGCCTGACGCAAAGGCCGTATGGGACACCTGTGACATGATTGTAAAGGTAAAAGAGCCGCTTGCGGACGAATACGAACTTATGCGGGAGAATCAAATCCTGTACACATTTCTGCATCTTGCGGCAGACAAACCACTCACGGAAGCCCTTTTAAACCGCAAAGTAAAAGCCGTTGCCTACGAAACCATCACGGATAAAAAGGGCGGCTTGCCCCTCCTTCGCCCCATGAGCGAAATCGCGGGCAAACTTAGTGTGCAGTGCGGCGCAAGTTCGTTGGAAAAACCCAAGGGCGGGCGCGGGGTTCTTCTTGGCGGCGCGGTTGGCGTTCAAAAAGCCAATGTGGTAGTAATCGGAGCGGGCGTGGTTGGCACTGCCGCAATGAAAATGGCTTTAGGGCTTGGTGCGGCAGTCACAATCTTTGACCGCGACCTTGACCGCCTAACCTACCTTGATGACATTTTCGGTCAAAGCATACAAACCAAGTACTCCACCCAGACAGATATCGAAACCGCACTTCTTGAAGCAGATTTGGTTATCGGTGCGGTTCTTATACCGGGCGGCGCGGCACCAAAACTAATCAAGCGCGAACACCTTAGCAAAATGAAGCGCGGCGCGGTTATCGTTGACGTTGCCGTAGACCAAGGCGGCTGTTGCGAAACCACAAAAGCAACCTACCACGACAACCCGACCTTCGTAATAGACGGCGTAGTTCATTACTGCGTTGCAAATATGCCCGGTGCGGTTAGCCGCACCTCCACTTTTGCCCTAACAAACGCCACCCTCAACTACGGCCTGAAACTCGCGGACATGGGGCTGGAAGCCGCAGTAAAATCCGACAAGTACCTCGCTCCCGGCGTAAATTGCTACAACGGCAAACTCACTTGCGAAGAAGTGGCAGAAGCATTCGGCATGGCGTATTCGGATTTGAAAACGATGATATAGGAAAGAAAGACATTGGGGGCTTCGCTCCCAAAGGAATAGAAAAACCATACTGTGAGGAAGCCAAGAGAAAAGCGCGAATTCTCTTGGTTTTTTTGTCTTAATTTTCTACAGACCTTGCATATAATATAACAATATGTGTAGGGGGTGGGAAGTTGGGCGAGGAAAAGGAGCAAAGCGAGGAAAAAAAGACAATCATTTTGCCCGAGGAAGTGCAAATAGAAATGATGAAATTTTTTCTGAGAACTTCAATTCCAAGGAAAAAACACGAGGAACAAGCACACCTGTCAAAGCAAAAAGATGGGAGCGATACATAATGGAAACTGCAATTTACGTCCGAGTGAGTACGCAATAGAAAGACATATGTATACGCAATTAAGAATAGGCGGCTCTCCCCGCCTGTTTTCTATTTTACACCAAAACCGTACCCAAACGCAACGGAAACGCTAACCATAAAATCATATTTTTGCACCGCTTTTGTTTTTCCTTGCACCGTTTACGCATGGTATAACGTACCATTAAACGCCGGTATGCTCTGCAAACTCTAAACCCCCGCCGCCTGTATTTGTTTTTGCAAGCGGCGGTTTTCTTTCCCCCTTTCCCACCAAAAATAAAGATATGTACTGCAATGCCGCCGCTATCCGTTCCCGGTCGGCTATGCTCTAATAAATTACAAGCGGTCGAAAATACCAAACATTGCAATTATCGCCGCTATACGATAATTGCACCCATTACCCCAAAATGCACCGCTATAAACCCCCACCGGGAACACGCTCCAAACATCCCCCGCATGGATGAGGACACACACGCCGGGAATAATCCCCACGCCGGTTGTTGCTTCTCGCATGGGTTTTACCCTCACCGCCGTTCAATACTACAAGCGGCTGTTTCTTTCCCACCAAAAAATAAAATACTATGCCGCATACCGTTGTTATGTGTTGTCGGTCTGTTACATTCCGATAATTGCACCCATTACCCCAAAATGCACCGCTATAAACCCCGCCGGTAACACGCCCCAAACTTCCCCCACATGGATGAGGAACACACGCCGGGAATAATCCCCGCGCTGGTTGCTTCATATGCCCCACGTTTCACGCTGTACGCCCTTGTTACATTCTCACTCATAGCAAAACCCATACGCCGGAATAATGCCGCTATACTCGTTATAAATACCCATACACGCCGCCCCGGTTCGCTCTCACGGTTGGACGTTTCCCGCCCTTGTTCCCACCAAAAAGAATTTTAATATATCAGCTATGCCGCCGCTTTATATCGCTTCTATCATACCGTATAACGCCCCTATGCGCGTTATATAACCATTTCACATATTCTCGGTTGCTTTGCTTATTTGCACACACAAGACACGCGCCGCCGCTCCTTGAAGTTTCCGGCGTATACCCTTTAAGGCAGGGTAAAGAAATAAAAAATAAGATTTTATATTTTATTACCCTGCCTTAAAGGGTACACTTTCAAAATATCGCTTGCATACGGCTATTCTTTGCTGTTTATAAGGCTTTGCATATTTTTACGGGTTTCTCTCTATAACCACAAAATTAAACGCTCTAAACGCTTTTTATAGGCTCTGTATGGTTTCTTTTTTGGCGGGTTTCTTTGCTTCTCTCTTTATGTGTAGGCAAGTCGGGTTATATCGTGCCAACTTCCACAATCTCCCACCTTAGTCCACCTATCCCATGCCTTTCTTTATAAAAGTTTTAGAAAATCATGGAGAGGAAAAGTAAACCCCCTGCCCGGTGTTGTTTCTTGTTTTATTTTGGGGGAAATAGGGGGGATTATTCGACACGCCCCGGCTATATGAATGACATATACACGCCACCTTTTGTTTTGGTACGCCGCTGTTAGTTACCCGCCGGAAAAATCCCGCCGCGCCGCTGTCACACAATGCCGCTGTATAGCTTCATATACTGCGCGTGTTGGCGCGTTTACCGTTTACCCGCACTATTTTTATACCCGCTTATATAACCGCTCTAAACGGCTTTATATTGCAATATCGCACATATCCCGGCGGCTACTTGCAAGCCCGGTGAGATTATCCCACCAAAAAATAAAAGAGAATACCCCCGCGCCGGTTGCCGCTGCGCTGCCGTTATACCATGTACGCATGAAAATGCACCACTTTTGCAAAACGCTGTTTTCTCATTTTACAAGTTTGCGTTTTTATGGTGCATTTTCAGTACGCAAAAACGGCACATTGCCGCCGCCCACTTTTAAGCGTACAGCACAAACATAGATAAATACAGCGTTTCACGATATGGTTACATTGGAATTATAACGTCACCCTAACCCTAAAACGCCTAAGTGTTGTTTTTGTTTAAAAATGGGGAAAGTAAGCGCATAGTACAAGTTGTTGTGTTATGGATTTTCCCTGCTTTTACAAAGTTCTTTTTCTATCGTTTAGTAGATATATAGGGGGTTTATGCTATATCCATTTTGCAAACGTTAATTCAGTTTTATACCTGTATTACAATGGTGACTGATATATTTCCGTAGCTTATTTCATAACCATTTCAAACGATAAATTTAATAATTATTTAATTATTTTTTTTAGCTTAACAGTAAAATATAAAGGGTCTGTTTCTATCTCTTTTTTCTCTTTTGCATACCCAAGCCCTGTTTCAATTGTTATTAAACCTATGGACATAGCCATTGATATTAAAGTAGGAATATTTGAAAAAAGCGTTGTAATCATAGGCGTATAGGACAAAGGATTTTTTAGGGATTTTAATGCAGTTTGAATTGATTTTGCTTTAAGACTATATATCTTTGATTCCAATTGCTTTATTGATGGATTAATTTTTTTCTCAAGAAAACGTTTTAATGTCACCAATTTTAAATCGTCTGGTGAAATCTCCAATGATAATGAATCTAAATAATACCTCATTTCAAGCAACTCGTCTTTCGCATATTGTTTTAACTCAATTAAATTTTCAAAACTCATCTGATAAAAGGTTGGCATTAAAATAGGCATAGCTTCATAAGCTACAAAACTATTCGGATATTTGTCAGTGATTCTAAATGATTTTTCATTGTTAAAAATATTATCAGAAATCCACTTGTAAAAACCACTTAAAATAGAATTGCACGCAATAACATTACTTTTATTGTGCATTGAATTATGTATCATATTAAGTTGAACGGAATGATACCTGTAAATTTCCTCAAAATAAAACATATGCCTAGAATTATAAAAATTAAAAAAAATTCTCCCTTGATTGTTTAAAGGAAAGTCATATAATTCAGCAAGATTTTCTCTTGAAGCCCTATACATTTCTATAAGTTCAGCATTATGATACTCAATCATACGCCAATTTTCTACAGAATCCCCCCTGTTGTCTATATTAGATTGACTCATTATAAAATCGCGTATCATATTTGACAAATATTTCCTCAAATATGGATTGTTTGATTGGTAATACTTTTTTCGGACAAGCTCTTTTGCTAATAAGTCATCTAAATTTTCAAAAGCCTTTTTATCATATATAAATGAATCAGGATTATTATCTTCGTTTGTAAATGGGCATAAAATGTTTACTTTATCAAAATAAAGTACAGAAAATTTAACTAAATCTTCAGATTCCTTTGAATTATCAAAATATAAATCAATGTCCATTTTATACACCCGCCATTACTTGTTGTTTTCGTAAAAATTTTAGGCTTTGGCTATATTTATAATCAGATAAATTTCAAACACCTTTAGCTTCAATTATCCAATTCTATTTTATCGCTTAAATTATGCTCTGTAATGTAGTCCAAAAATTTATGAACATCTATGTTGAATGTATCAATATAGTTATTGATTAAAGTTTTCATAATGGTATCAATCTTGAAATATGCTAAAAGATATAAAATTCGAGAATCACTTATTTGTATATCTTTTATGGATATACAGAATGTTAATCTTGGTCTAATTTCGTTGAATTCAGTTACTTCAACATCATTACCCCTAACACATGGTATTAGAGTAATATTATCTTCCCAGTCACTTGGTATATTACTATGCACTTTATTTGCAGACAAAACAAGTGAACCTCCAGATTCATACACACACTTTATAAAACTATCCCACTTTGACACTGTGATTAGGCTTGACTTTTCCTTGTCATACTTTGGAAAATGACACAATGCGGGGTAGTCATCTTTACCCCTATTAAAATATCTAAAATGAACTCTGCTTTTTGTGTTTTCGTCAAAGCAACTCTTTAATTCATTAAATGTAGACTTACACACTTCATTTAAGAATATATAGAAAAGTCCTAATGGATTTTCATTTGTTTTTTTGTTTTCTATCTTTGAACTTTCGTGCAAACTTTTATGTTCTAATATTCGCTTGTCAATTTCCGTTGATATTGCTGTGATTTTTTCTACTATATTTGGTATTTTGTCCAAATCTTCGCTTAAAAGAAAAAATCTTTTTCTTTCAATTGGACTCGGAGCATCTATTTTAATGGATGTTTTAATGTTCATTCTTAAAGGATAGCACAGCTTGTTGCCCTCCGGCGGCTTTCCACCAGCTCTTGTATATAACTCAAAATCATATTCAAATTCATCACTATTCTTGATAAGTTTTTTCATTATAATATCACAAGAGTTTCTAAATACATTTATGGCATATATGGAATATCTTAATTCTGCATTATCATCTCCACTACCGCTTGCACCAGTCGTTAATGTTACTAACGATTTATCGTAATTAAAATAGTTTTTAGCTTCATTTGCATGTACATGTCCGCACATAATTACATCAACATTCAAATCCTTGCTTAAAAAATATTTATAACAAAATTCTTCTTCTTCATATTGCAGATGGTTTAAGGGGTGGTGCATTAATGCAATTGTCATAATCGGCTTTTTTTGAGTAAGTTTTATTTGATATTCTTTGTGCAATTCGTTCAACTGGTATTTGCCAATACGCATACGCCTATGTGTACTATCGCCGTCTACTGAACACCAAGAAGTGTCCATTCGTAAAAAACAAATATTATTATCTTCTGATTCAACATTATCAGCCAATTCAACTACTTCCAAACCAAAGGTGTTTACTATTTTTTCAGTCTTTTTGTCGAATATTTCCATAATATCATTGTACAGCAAAAAGAAATTTTCGTATGCTTTCATCTGCAAAGCCCATTCTTCTTGCGCCGTTTCAAAAGAGGAATCCAAACCAAATTCAATATGTTTTTTCGAAATAATATTATTAAATATTTCGCCTTTTATTTCTTTGTCATGGTTTCCGGGCACTATAACTACATCCCGAACTCTATATCCAATTTTTTCTTTCAGCTTTTTGAAAAATCTAACAGCAGTATCTTTATGTTCTTCATAATTTCCCTTGTCGATGATGTCACCAGATATAGCAATTATGATACCACTATTTTCATACATTCCCATAGCTTCAAGCTCTTGGGAAATACTGTTAATCAATGTTCTCAATCCAGCAGAATATCGGTTATCTCCAAACTTCTTAATATGCAGGTCAGATAAATGCAGTATGCAAATGTCATTTTTATACATGTTGTATCCCCCTACTTCATTTAATTTGTTTTCTATTTCACATAATATCACAAACGTGGCAATGGCAAATTAACTCCATTTATCCCCATTTTGTACCAGCATTCCAGAGTGCTTTAATTTGACTTTGATAAACATCATACCACTCTTTGTTATTACGATTAATCTCAATATGTGGATAATCACTTTCTGACCGCCCTGATACAATATGCATCACTTCTATAAACCCATCTGGTTGGTCTATATCAATGGCAAAATAATATGTGGTTGGGATTATTTCAGATGTGCGTATCTCAACATTGCTAATTAGAAAACGTTTCAAATGGGTTAGGTTATCAGTATTTCCCTCATTACGATTAGCGTTAATCACATTGTAATATCCACACCTTGTTTTTTCGTCCTCCATATTTACAGCTAACATTCGGACTATGATATTCTTATTTGATGAGATATTTTGAATTATCTCATAACATGCTAATATTGGTGTCATTGACCCGCCAATAATAAATACATCTTTTTTTGCTTTTTGTAAAAGGATGTTTAAATCTCCAATACGATTATTCGTTTTTCTAATTAAAATTCCCTGTCCATGTACACCACCATCAAGCAAAAATTTCTCAATATTATTTATCGGTTCTGCTAAACTCTCCAATTGTTTAATAGCAATATTTCCATGTAGTTTCATATCCTCAAAATATCCAATATTTTTAATAAAACTTTCAATTGCAATAAACAGAAAGAAACCACCAATAGCAATATAGGAAAAACGTTCGTTAAAAAAACCGACAATATAGGCAACAAGCAAAACACAAAACATCAAACAATAAGCCCAATTAGATTTAATTGCTAAAAATTTTCTTATTTTGTTCAAAAACGTTTCTCCCCTTTTAATCAATGACATTCTATACGCTGACACGCATTGCCTTTTTCTGCCAAGCCAATAATGCTATTATACTGTGCTTTGTCCTAAAATGCAAGACAAAAAGTGACATAACGTGCTATATGCAAAGAAGTAAAGACGGAAAACCAGCTTTGCAAAACAGGGGAAAACCCGGTACATTGCCCCTTGTACCATGCCCCCGGCTTCCCCTCGTTTACCATAAAAAGGCACTTAGGCGTTTTAGGGTTAGTACGCCGTTTGTTTTCCCCTGTGGTTATGCCGTCAATCCCTGTATTTATCACGTTTCCACAATATAAAGAAAAAAGGAACGGCGTAAAATACCGTTCCTATGCCCTCAAACTTCCCCCAAAACCCGCATATCTGCAAAATTGCAAAATAGCGTTTGCAAAATGGGTACATTGCTTTACTTGCTCTTTTTTGCTTGCGTTTTATCGTTTGTGTTGTTGACGTTCTATTGCGGCGGTCTATCCCCTAACAATGCCGGGTTTACTTTTATGTAGTCTGCCGGTCTGCCCCCGGTGGAATTTTTCTCTACTCGTAAATATCCCCTTTCCTCCAAAAAATTAAGTATCTCGTTTAATCGCTCCATAGTGCGGAATTTTGACTTTGTACCCTGCCACATTTTTTGTTTTGCTACTTGCCGCTGTCCGTATTTGGTTATACGTCGCAACAAATATATAGCGTCGTTATTGCGTTCATCCTCACCGGCAAATACCTTGTATGAATGTTCCGCTAAACATTCCGTAACTAATGCGGCGTTCCTTGCTGTTGCTTCGCTTATGGGTATCTTTGCGGGTTCTTGTTCATCCTCGTAACATTGGAACGCATGAAATAATCCCGCTATACGAATGAATAATCCAAAGGCTTTACCGTTCCAAGATTTGGCTTTTTCTAAACCGTCCTCTATTCGTTTTTCGGGTGTGTCAAAATATTCCACGGCGTACTTTTTGGCTTCATCTGATAATTTTAGTGTTTTTGTTTTCTCCATTGCAATTACTTTTTTTAGCATATAAAAGATTGTATCGTTGTATTTTGTGTATATCGGTTGTGTGTCGCTTATTGCTTTGCGTGTTCCGGCTCTTGCGGCGGGATATGCAAACACTATGCGCCCGGTTAATCCCTTGCCGGTGTTTTCATCATCCATAACAATTTTGTGTATTACATACGGTTGTACGCATATTGCCATTGAAATAGCAGGGGAATGTAATTCTTCGGGTTCGCGGCTTTTCCTGTGTACGCTTATATAATCGCCGCTATGCCCTTTTAAGTATATTTCTATTTCATCCCCGCCGCTTTTGTATCGCCCTTTCATGTTACTAAACACGCCCCCCTCACCACTCGCAATAAGTATACGCTCTCCATTATTTGCCATTAGCGTTATGAGTGCTTCGGATGTGGTATCATCTGCCAGTAGTGTTAATGCGTGTTTGGGTTTGTAATTGTCGTATGCTTCTTGTGCCTTTATCAAAATATCGTCTTTTTCCTTTGTACCGTCTATTTTACTTTCTGCCCGGTTTAATGCCGCTTTTAATGATTTCCGGGTTGCTTCACTTGCCGATAACTCTTTTTTGTTTTCGTGGTTGTAATAGTTCTGATAATTCAGAAACGGCGAAATGATGAAGCGTATAACCTCGCTCTTTCTTTCGGCGGGTGGGCTTATTGCAACGGCGTATATTGATAATTGTTCTGTATTTTTGTTTATGGAAAGTACGTTATATTTCTTTTGGAATACTGCCCCCAACGCTCCCAACACTAAAACCCCGGTCATTTCCGGCGCGGTTTGTGTGTATTCTGATATGCTTTGCATATATTCCGCTAATGTTGCCGGGAACGCCGCATATGGGAACGGTGGCGGGGTTATAACGTCTATTGGTTGTATCTCGCCCCATTGTGCGTATTCTTTCGGTGGAATATAACCGCTGTTGCCGGCTATCTTTTTAAGATATGCCTGTACTGCCCTTTCCCAAATTGTAGTTATCTCTTTTGCTTCAAGTGGTGGAACACATTTTTTTGATTGTTCCACATACTCACTACGAGATTTTTTACAATCTCCATATTTAACCAACATTGTAAAAGCGAATTTCGAGAGAGTGGCGTTTCTTTGCCCCGCCGGAATTGCCCCCGGTATGTTTCCCGCCAAATTCCCCGCCAAAAAAGAATTATCGTTATTGCCGCCGGTCGTGGTTGCCGGTTGCGCGGGTATATTGGTTGTGCTTGCTGTTTCCGGCTGTGATTGTATTCGCGGCGGCTCGTTTGTTTCATCCGTTGCCGGTGCTTCATCCTGTGAGTGTAATTCCGGCGCGGGTATATCGGTTGTGGTTGGTTGTGTTATCGTTTCCGCTTGCGGCGGGTTAATTGCGTTTGATTCTCGTATGTTAATATCAACATCTAACATATAATCCGCTAACAAAATATCACCGTCAAAGTATAACACTTCCGCGCCGGGATTACCAAAGAAAAAACGCGCTGTATCTGCGGCGTATTTATCAAAGTATGTAAATATCTCTTTTGTCATTTTCTTTAACGCTGTATATTCTTTTCCGCATGATATAATCTCAATCGGAAAATAAACATGGAATCGCGGTCGCGGTGCTTTGCCGTCTTTTTCTTTCATATGATTACGGCTTGTAACCGTAAAATACGGCGTATTGGGAAAATCGGCGCGTAAAGAATCGTATGTTATCCATTCCCCCGGTTTATCAGAATCGGTATTATCAACGTCAAACATTACTACATTTGACTGTATGTAATTATCATTCTTGCGTGTGTTTCGCTTATATGCCGCCGCTACATGGTCAAATGCAACGGCGGCTTTCAGCTCGTTTGTATTGTTTATTATCCGTTTTTCTTTGTAGAATTTGTTTAGCGGTTCGCCGCATTTATCGGATGTAAACAATTCAAAACCTCGCATTGCTAACGCTCCTTTTTTTAATTTGTGTTAAACTCAATTTCGGTTATCTCACATCTACCAAAAATACTATGTTCAATGGGATGGTTTATAACCTTTACTTGCCGTATATGTTTTAATAGAAACTGGCGTTTTTCGGTGTTGTTAAAGTTTTTCCAGTTTCTTTTGAAATGTTTTATTATTTCCTCTTTCGTTTTTGGTGCAATTAAACTTTTGCTTTTTTCTTGCGGCGTTAATTTATCAATTTCCGCTTGTATTTCCTTGCGTTCTTTGTCTATCATCTTTTTAACGCCCCTGTATTCTTCTAAGCTGGAATTATCCTCAATGTAAGAATCCAAAAACGCTTTATCTTTCGTATCTAAAACCGTTAATTTGTTTTGCAGTTCCTCAACACGCAACGCCGCCGCTTGCTTTTCTTGCTCGTCTTTCTCAAAATCCGGCGCGGTGTATGGTATGCTATTGATATAATCAATAACACCGCTTTCCACCTTACCCGCTGTTACATTTTTAGAAACACACGCCCCAACGACACGCGCCGGACATACAAAACTGTGTGTTGTTCGTGCCATATGCGGTTTCATGCGCGTACCGCATACCCCGCAATATACAACGCCTAAAAAATAGTTTTTTTCAACTCCCCTCTTTGTGTATGTGGCTCGTTTGTTTGCTTGTAATAAATCTTGCGTTTCATAAAAAAGTTCCTTGCTAATTATCGCTTCGTGTTTCCCCTCTACCTCAAAATATCGGTCGGGCTGTTCTGTACCATATCGCACAACTCCGATATGTACCGGGTTAGTGAGTAGCATATAAATTGTACCGCTATTCCAAAAGCTGTTTAATTTCGTGGGTACTTTTTCGGCGTTTAGCTGTTTAGCAATGCCGTTGAGTGTCATATTTTGGCGCGTATACATATCGAAAACCCGGCGTACTGTTTCCGCTTCCTGTGGGTTTATCTTTTGTATTTTGTCTGTCATATCTTTATCGTAACCAAATGAAGTATTACCACACGCGATAGAATAACCCTCACGCGCTTTCCTCTCCATGCCTAACCGTACACGCTCCCCAATGTTTTCACGTTCAAATTCTGCGAATATTCCAATGATTTTTAGAAACATCCTACCGCTTGCCGTGGATGTATCTATACTTTCCGTTAAACTATTGAACGCGCAACCATGCGTTTTGAATAAATCAATAAGCTGTACTAAATCGGCAACGGAACGAGTAAGCCGGTCAAGTTTGAAAACGAGTACATTTTTGACATACCCGGCTTTTATATCGTCTAACATTCTGTTTATCGCCGGTCTTTCTGTCATATTCTTCCCGGAAATACCCTCATCCAAATATACATCATACACCGCCCAATCTTTGGCACTAACGTATGATTTTAACTTTTCCACTTGCCCCCGGATTGAATAACCCTCTAACGCCTGTTCGTCGGTCGAAACTCGGCAGTACACAGCAGTTTCCATAACATCAAAAACCTCCCAGTAAAATTTTATTTGCTGGGAGGCTGTTCTATTCTTGTTTATCCATTTTCTTACATACAGCCCTGTTTCAATAAATTTGGGCTTAATATGTTTTACCAGTCATATAAACGTGAATTTCCATATTTCGGCACGTTGCGCGCTCATGTTATTATGTCTATGCCGCCGGTATACCCGTTTATGACTGCGAAAATGAAATTTTGCGTACCCGCAAACCCGCATAAACACTGGGTTTTTCGGTTGGGTATGTTTTTCTATTCCGTGGCTGTTTCAACCAAGGAGCAAGCGCAAGAGGGCTTTTCAATCCGTGCGCAAGAACAAAAACTAAAAGATTATGCGCGAATAAAAGATTGGTCTATATTCAACATTTACATGGACGAGGGCTTCGCATTTTCCTCACAGACCTTGAGCTTTTTGCACTCTCGCCTTGTTTTTCAATTACGTCAACAAGAATGGGTAGGCTTGCCATGCCATGATTAATTAACCCCGCAATAAGCACGAATATGCCGATTGCAAGTTTGATTGTTAGGGTTATGATTGTAAAGATTATATTGAACAAGAGCATGATTCCGCTCCCCCGCTTTGTGTTACCTATATGTATATGCACAAAAAAAACCCCCATGCGGGGGATAAAATTACTGCAGGCACTTAAGTATATTTTTTGCATTTAGCTTGTCCATGCCATCAAGCCCCAAGTTTAATGCCTTTGCTATGTTTTCCTTTGCTTCTTTCGTCTGGCTCATAGCATAATAAGCTATACCTAAGTTGAGGAAAGCTTCCGCAAAGTTGCAGTCGATGAGTATTGCCTTTTTGTTATATTCTATTGTCTTTCTGTAGTCTTCTCTACTCGCGAAATAGAGGCCGACTATAAAGTATGACCATTTGTTTTTTGAATTACGCTCAATAGCCCACGTTGAATACTTAGTTGCTTCATCTTCTCGCCCCAATTTGAACAACGCATAACCCATATCTTCAAAAATTGCTATGTCATCATCATTCATGTTGTATGCTTGTTCCAAGTCGGATAAGGCACTTGCATAATCAAGGCTAGCTATCAATAACTTTCCACGAACAACATACCCTCTATAATCTTCACGATTCTGCTCAATGTAATTTGACACAGATTCAATGGCTTCTTCACGCCAATTTTTATTAAAATAAAGATATGAGGCGTTTATTGCTACTTTTTGAAACTCTAAGACATCTTCATTTGTGCCGATTTCTTCGTGTTCCTCTTCCAAAATGTTGATTAGTTCACCTCTAAATCTATAACAAGCATTCTTTTCTTCATCATTTAAGTTTTCTTCCTCAATATATTTTGTAATATCGTTTAATGCTTTTTTATACTCGCCAATCGCATTATAACTTATACTCCGATTGTAGTAGGTAAGAAAACAAGAGGGGTCTACCTTTAGTGCCATTTCGTAATTCACTACAGCCCTGCGATGATCATTAAAATATCCATATGCTACACCCCTAAAATTATAGCAATATACATTATAATCTCCGCACCCTAACTCCAACGCTTTTGAAAAAAGATTTATAGCTTCTGCGGGGTCGTTGTCATCGAACAACGCTTTTCTTCCTTTGATATAATATTGTTCGCCTTCTTTCATTGAACTTCACTTCCCTATCTCAAAAATTGTCTTTATATCAAAAAAACTGAATAAATTTCAGTTTTCTTGATATGTAGTGGCAAAAGGTTTTATATGCGGTTGTGCTATTTTCTTAAGCCTGCATCAAAAGCCTTTCTATTTAATTTATCGGTAGGGGTGCTTAGGTTTGAATTTTCAATAAATGCTTTTACATTTTTTTCGTCCACCGAAGGCACATTGTTGCCCCTTGACAACATTAGTGCATTCTCCCCTTTTTTGATTTTTAGCTTACTGATAATCGGTATTTTTTTATCCATCTTTACCGCCCCTTTAATTTTTTAACCCTTTTGCCGTTTGTGAAACTTGAGTTACCAAACGAGGTCAGGGGCTTGCGGTGTGTTCCGCAAAATTAGAGGGTGGGGAGTTATTCAAAAACCTACACTTTTCCGAAATAGTGAATATTAGCAATCTAACACATCAAAAAAAGAAAATCAACGGCGATTTTCTACTTTTTTCTATGCACTTCGCAATAAATTACATATTCTTACACAAATCATGCTAAAAAGATAAGTTATGTCTAACGACAGGCGAGCTTTTCTTAGCTCTTGTTTCCATAATATGGTTATTTAAAACCTTTAGTCCCCCACAACCCCCACGAACTTTTTTGAAAAAAAGTTCGACAAAAACTTTAACTAAAAACCCGCCGCGAATTTTCGCGGCGGGTTTTTGTGTTGTGTTGGAGATAGTTTATCGCTAGTCAAAATTTAAAGTTTGGGTCAAGCCATTTTAAAGGCTTGCGGGGTTCGGGGCAGAGCCCCGAGGTCTTTCTTTAAACTTAGATTTAGTCGCCCATTTCATCTGCTATGGCTTTGGTTGCATGGACTGTGCCGTGCGGGTGATGGGGTGGCGCGTAAATTACATATAGCCTCATTGGAGTTGTCCCGATGTTTGTAATATTGTGCCACGTTCCTGCGGGAACGAATACGGCAGAATTTGCAAACACGGTTTGACGGTAAGTTAGATTGTCTTTTGCGTCACCCATTTGTACTAAGCCCTGCCCTCCTTCAAGTCGGAGGAATTGGTCGTTGTCGGGATGGACTTCAAGGCCGATATCCGTGCCGGGCGGGATAGACATCAGCGTGGATTGCATATGCCCGCCGGTCCAAAGTGTCTGCCTGTAATAATCGTTGTCCAGCGTCGCCTGTTCGATGTTCACCACGAAAGGTGCAGAGCCGTAATCCCTAAACGGGACGGGCGGACGAAGCACGGGCGGCGACGGATTTTGTGAAGGAACAGGAATAGTACGGATTGGCCGCGGCGGAGGTGGCGGCGTGGGGTGTGGCATCGGGTGCGGAGGGCGCGGCGGCGTAGGATGCGGCATCGGGTGCGGAGGACGCGGCGGCGTGGGGTGTGGCATCGGGTGCGGAGGGCGTGGCGGCGTGGGGTGTGGCATCGGGTGCGGAGGACGCGGCGGCGTGGGGTGCGGCATCGGGTGCGGAGGACGCGGCGGCGTGGGGTGTGACATTGGCGGTACGGGACGCCCCGACCCGGGCGCAAACCCTTGGCTTATTGCCGCATTATAATTTCTCGGCTCTTTTTGATTAAACATAAAAAATATGCCTCCTATGATAAGAAGCTGTATTCATCGCCCGAAACGCCGCATTGACGGTCAATTTCCCGCCACTCTTCGTCGGTTGCGCCTAACGCACACCCACGTGCGCGTTGTCGCTACCTCCTTGATTGGCGAAAAATTGCCGCGCCAATTCGGCATTTCGGTCAATGATACAGCTTCTAAGCTATACTTGTATCATATGAGGCATGGCTATTTTTTGTTACGTATGAAGCTTTACAAATTTACAGACCGCGCAAAAACGGAACAATGATACCGTTTGCAAGCCGCAGAAGAAGAAAAACAATAAGCGGCGAAAAATCCAAAACCATCCCGGGGCCACCCAATGGCGAACGCTGTACAAGCTTGCGAACGGGTGCCAAAACGGGCTCGGTAAAGGCAAACAGCAAATCCATGAACCTGCTGTTCCGCATAGGAAACCACGAAAGAATAATCCGCACAAACAACATTATATACAACGCCGTAAAGAAAACATTTACGGCATCAGCAAGAAGATGATTCATCCCATATTACCTGCCGTTTGCGGCTTTCAAGAATCCGGTATCAAAAGAACTGTTGTCTTCGCGATAATCGGGCATAACACGATGGTTTGACGGTGAAACTGTGATGATTGTGTTGTTCACACGGGTGATTGCGCCGTCAAGCGCGTCGCTTGTACCGCAAAGGTAGTCTGCGATACGTTGTGCATCGGCGGTTGCTACTCCCGTTAAATCTACAATACACATTCTGCCGCTGCGAACATGACTGCCAAGTTCAACAGCGTCTTCCATATTTTTGGGGTGCATGATAACCGTTTCGGATTGCTTGTGAACATTCACCGCACTTGGATTTTGGCTAATGTTGTACACATTATCCCTTGCGGCACGCGAAGACGAACTTTTCGCGCCGCTTTTGCGAGAGGGTTTATCCTGTTTGGAATAACGCACTTGGATTTCGGGTTCGTCGTCATAATCGTCATCATCGTAGTCTTCATACTCGTCGTAGTAGTAGCCGTCAGACTCCTCCGCTCCCGGTGCCATCATTCTGTTTGACAGCGTCTCACTAATTTTTTTGAATATCCCTACCATCGCAAGAACCTCCCTAGTTCACAAACTATTTACCGTATTTAATTCCGCTCACCAAAAAGAGCCGTACCTATCCTTACCATGGTTGCACCCTCCTCAATTGCGGTCGCAAAATCTAGGGACATACCCATGGACAAGTCTCGTATGTGGCTATCATATAGACATTTCGTATTTATGTCAACCAAAATTTTTCGCATTTTCCTGAAAATTCCGCGATTATCTTCAGAATTTTCTACAAAAGGCGCGACAGTCATCAAACCTGAAAGCCGTACAAACCGCATATTTACTAGGTTTTCCACGAATTTGAGAATTTCATCCGGCGGGATACCAAATTTACTGGATTCCCCTGAAATATTTATTTCTGCCAAGATGTTGAGCACTTTTCCTATTTTTTCGCCATGCCTGTTAATCTCTGTTGCCAAGGGCAAAGAATCTACAGAATGGATTAAATCAACCTTGTCTGCGATAAATTTTACCTTGTTTCTTTGCAAATGTCCGATGAAATGCCATTCGCTTGGCCTATTTTCTAAAGCGGAAAACTCTTCGTATTTCGGCAGAAAATCCTGAACACGATTTTCGCCCATCGCCGTTACCCCCGCCGCCAAAAGCTCGCTTATCCGCGGAACGTCAACGGTTTTTGTTACGCCAATCAGCTTAATTTCTGAAGGGTCGCGCCCCGCTTTTTTTGCGGCGGCGGCAATTTGTGCGCGTATTTCGGCTACGTTTTCTTTTATCATCTTACCACCTGTCCTTGGCGAACCATTGCCGCGTCCGTTACTATGCCGTCAAATTGCAGTATTAGAGGGTTTCGTGCGGGGTCAAGCAAAATGTTGCCGTATGCGGGAATTTCCCCGTCAAAATGTATCATGCGGAAGTCCGCATAGTTAAGCCGTGTACGGTAAACGCCATGCACAATTCGCATATCCGTCTCGGACATTATATGAAGCGTGTCCAGCGCGTCCACGGGTGAAAGCGCGTCCCCCGGGAAAAGCATGATGGAATCTTCCAAAATATAAACGTGCGTGTTTGTGCGCTCGTAAATGTGAATGAGAACGGGCTGCGGAACGGTATCGCGGCGATGAATTACGAAATAATCTTCCGTCCCGTGTACGTGGGTAAGCGGAACGCGGAAAAACCGCCGTGTGGCAATTGCCGAAACGGGAATCATAAAACCGCTTTGTACGCTGTCTGTTATGCGGATATTTACATTACGCTGGTGCAAAAACTCCGTCATGTTTATTGTAGCGCGGAAAATTATAAAGGCATCGTGGTGGTGATAGTGCAGATATTCTATTCGCACGGGAACAGGCTCGAACCGCCCCGTTGCGGTGTTTTCCAAGAAAATGGTACGCTCCATGCCTTCTGCCAAGCCCTGCGTCATTTCGTGCGGCATATACGAAGCTACATACCACCGGTTACTTGAAACGATTTTGAAAACCCCGTCCCCCGCTTCCACTTCACGCGCAGGGATAATCGCATCGTGGTCAACCTCTCTGCGAACTTCCTCGCGGCTTAAATCACGCATATTGTCGGGCGTAACAAGGTACTCAAACCCGTCTATTATCGGGGACATAATCCCCGTTTGTGTTGCATAAATATCGCTTAGGTTCATTTCATTGCTTAGGCTTAGAATATCGTGCTGGCGGATTAAATCGTTACGCGCATGAACCGACTCGTTGATAATCAAATTGGTGCGGCTGTATGTGATGTCTGAAAGCGTGTTCAACAGCGCGTACACCTCGCCCAAATTCGATTGCATATGGTGGTGCATACTCCTGTTCATGCGGTTGCGAAGGTCGGCGTTTACGCGCTCTACCAGCGGGTCTGCCATGGTTGCGTGACGCATTTCATGTACCCTCATTATTTCCAGCTTCAACTGCTCCCATTCGGGGCCCGTTCTTGCAACGGCTTCCACGTCCCGAATGCTTGCAACGGGAACTCCGCCGCGCACACGTTCAAATTCTTGCACGGTGAAAAACACATGACCGTCCCTGCCGGCATGAAAAACCTCCTCGTGCCTGATTATCATGCCGGGTACGGATTGCTGGTCTGCCATATTTCCCAGCCGCAGTGTCATGATTTCTACATCTTGAGAAAAAACGCCGTATGCGCGAAGACCCATGTACGCGATTACAAAACCAAAAAACAACGCGATTACAACAGTCGCGGGGGCTGTCATCGCATTTCTTTTTGGTCGTGGCCTTGGGGGGCGTCTTTTCTTGGGCGGCGCGGCGTTTGCGCGGCGACGTTCACCCGAAGGACGCATGGGCGGGCGTTGCTTTGGCCGTCGTTCGCGGGGCGGCCGATGACTTTGCGTAGACCGTCTGCGCTCTTGCATATATTAACCAACTTTCACAGATTCTTAATGAATTCTTAACAATTTAGGATGTGCCTAGTTGATTATACCAATTTTAGTAGTCTTGTTCAATGTTTTCTTGTTAATATTTCCACAAATTGTCTTGGCGGCTTCTCGCGAGGGCTTGCTTTTGTGGTTCAACAATGTTTTGCCAACGCTTCTGCCGTTTATGATTGCCACAAATATGCTTATTTCGCTGGGCTTTGCAGACTTTATTTCGCAATTGCTTTCGCCCGTTATGCGAAAAGTTTTTGGCTTGCCGGGTACGGCGGGGTTTGGGCTTGTGGCGGGGCTTACTTCGGGCTACCCCATGGGCGCGAAAACCGTTGCAGATTTACGGCGCGGCGGCAAGCTTTCTGCGCGGGAAGCGCAACACTTAATTTCGTTTTGCAACAATGCAGGGCCGCTTTTTATCCTTGGCGTGGTTGGCGTAGGGATGTTTCAAAATACCCGTGTGGGTTATGTTTTGTGGGCGGCGCATATCTGCGCGGCATTAATTGTAGGAACACTTTTGCGAAAGAAAATTTCAAACGAACATACTTACGAAAAAACTTCTTTTAAATCCGCGTTAGAAAAATATCGAGAAAACAGAGCCGCGAACGTACATTCTATCGGGAAAGTGCTTGGAGACGCCGTAAAAAATTCCATGGAATCTATGACAATCATCGGCGGGCTTATAATTTTTTTCAGCGTTGTTCTTGCCGTTTTTGAGACTATAGGCTTGCCGGGCAACGAAATTTCTCACGGAATTTTTGCAGGCTTTATTGAAGTAACAGGCGGCGCACGAAGAATATCTGCCCTGCAACCAACAAAAATAACCCTCGCCTGTGCCGCATTTGTAATCGCTTTCGGCGGCTTTTCTGTCCACGCGCAGTCGCTCCACTTCACAGAAGGGACAGGGATAAAAACTTCCGCATACCTTTTTGCAAAACTCTTGCACGGCATTTTTGCCGCCGCTATCACCGTTATTCTTTGCGCAATTTTTTTATAACGCCCTTGACAATTTCCATGTTTTTTGGGAAAATACACTTCGCAAGGGAGGTGAAAGATTTGGCAAATATAAAATCGGCACAAAAACGTATTCGTGTTGCCGCAAAAAGGCAAGCGCGGAATAAACATATTAAGTCTACAACAAAGACGGCTATCAAAAAAGTAACTGTTGCCGCTTCTGCGAAAAACGATGACGCAAAAGCCCTGCTTATTCAAGCAATCGCCGCAATAGACAAAGCGGCTTCAAAAGGCGTTTATCATAAAAATACCGCCGCAAGAAAGAAATCCAAACTCACCAAAATGGTGAACAAAGCTGTATAATACGACAAACACCCTGCCTGCCGGTTAGGGTTTTTTTCTGTAGAAAATCAGGAGGTTTCCATGGTATACAAAAACTTTGGCAAAACGGGAATACAAATGTCTGCGCTGGGTTTTGGCGCAATGCGCTTGCCAATGCGCGGCGAAGAAGGCAAAAAAGAAATTGATGACGACTTGGCAATACCAATGATGCACCGCGCCTTCGACCTTGGCGTAAATTACATTGACACCGCGCCCTACTACTGCGACAAGCTAAGTGAAGCCGCCGTAGGACGCGCATTAAAAGGCCGCAGTGAAAAAATTTATGTATCAACAAAAAACCCAATAGAAAACGACAGCCCAAGCGACTGGCTGAAAAGGCTGGAAACTTCGTTAAAAAATCTTGATATGAGTTACATCGACTTCTACCATTTCTGGGGCATAAAGCTGGAAAGCTTCAAGCACTGGCAAACCCTTACGGACGGCCCTATTCAAGCGGCAGAACGCGCAAAGCGCGAAGGGCTAATCAAGCATTTATCATTCTCGTTCCACGACGACGCAACAAATCTGCGCGAAATTGTAGACAGCGGACTCTTCGAGTCTGTCCTAATCCAATACAACCTACTAGACCGTTCCAACGAGGACAACCTTGCCTACGCAAAAGAAAAAGGCTTAGGCGTTGTAATAATGGGCCCTGTAGGCGGCGGAAAACTTGGCGCGCCAAGCGAACTAATCCGCGGGCTTCTCAAAGAAAAACCCGCCAGCACCGCAGAAATGGCAATGCGTTTTGTACTTGCAAACCCAAATGCAGACGTATCCCTCTCCGGCATGAGTACCCTTGCCCAAGTAGAAGAAAACGCAAAAATAGCGGCAAAAGACTCCCATCTCACCGCCGCCGAACTAACCCAAATCACAAAGATGCTGGAAGAAAACCAAAAACTTGCCGAACTCTACTGCACCTCCTGCGACTACTGCAAGCCCTGCCCGCAAGACATCAACATCCCCCACCTTTTCGGCATAATGAACACCCACCGCGTATACGAACTAACCGAACACGCCATATCCCTCTACAACGACACCATGCGCGGCACCGCATGGACAAAAAGCGCAAGCCCCCAAAACTGTACCAAATGCGGCATCTGCGAAAAAAACTGCCCCCAAAACCTCCCCATCATAAAGCAACTGCAAGAAACGCACGAGACTTTGTACAGGGCTTAGCGATGAACTATCCATCGCAACACAAAAACCCGCCGTGAAAAATTCGCGGCGGGTTTTTAGTTAAAGTTTTGATGAAACTTTTTCAAAAGTTTCCGGGGTTCGGGACGGAGTCCCCCGAGAACTTATCTTCTACTCCATAAGAAACGCAATTTTCTCTGCGCTGTCGGCGCATTTTTCAAGGTCGATGAGGGTGTCGGTGAAGGCAACGCCGCTCTTTACGGTGCAAAGACCTTCCTTCAAGCGGCTGAAGTGGTTTTGGGCGTACTCTTTTGCGTAGCCGTCAACCTTGTCTTCAAGCTCTTTTATTTTTGGCAGGGCGGTAAGGTCGTACTTTTCATAGGCGTCCAAAGCCAAGTCCATAAGTTCGTTTGCCGCTTGGCGCGTGGTTGTCAATTCTTCCATGCAAGTTTTGGAGAACTCCATTTTTTCTTCGGCGGCGGCAATTACATATTCTGCAATGTTTTCCGCACGGTCGCCGATTTGCTCAATTTCGGAAAGGATTACAAACATATCGCTAAGTTTTTTCGTGTCTGCCTTGGATAGTTGCATTGTGGTGATTCGGGCAAGCACTGTGGTAATTTGCTGGTGCAGATAGTTGATTGTCTTTTCGTTTTCAAAAACCGCCTTGGTTTTGTCAGGGTCTTTTTCAAAAAATGCATCAAGTGCCAAGTTTAGGTTTTCATTGGCAATTTTCCACATACGGCAGGTTTCCATATGGGCTTTAAACACAGCCATGGACGGCGCGCGCGACATTTGGTCAACCAAATGCACAAGCTTGCGCTCGTGTATAACGCCTGTTTTTTCCGCAGAAACGGGGATAATTCTTTGCATAAACACCGCAACATACTTGATAAACGGCAACAGAAGCAACATGGTTAAAACATTGTATATCGTGTGGAACATGGCGGCCTGTTGCGCGGGGGCTGCCCATGTATTCGTAAACAGGTCAAGAATTCCGGGGAACACAAGTATCAGCGTACCAAACACAACACTGCCGATAACGTCGTACATTATATGGAACAACGCGGCGCGTTTACTGTCACGGCTTGCGGGAATAGACGCGATAACCGTTGTAAGACTTGTTCCGATATTCACACCAAGAAGTATAAACGCCGCCGTGCGGAAGGGAATATCAAAGATTGGCACCCCTGTATCGGGGCAAGTTTCCAAAAGGAGCGCGACCAGCATAGCCGTTGTTGCCGTAGAACTTTGAATAATCGCGGTAACAACAAAACCTGCCAACAGCGCGAAAAGCGGATTGTCGAAGCTTACCAAAAACTCACGGAAGCCTTCGTTTGCCCTAAGCGGACGCACACCGTCGCTCATGGTTGTTACTCCAAGGAACAAAATACCAAACCCAAGTATGACGTACCCGATATTTCTTATTTTAGAACTCTTGAAGAAGATGAACATTACCGCGCCCACCAATATGAATCCCGCCGCAACGGTATCCAGCCTGATGTTTGCGCCAAGTAACGCCAGCACCTGCGCGCTGAAGGTTGTACCAACATTCGCGCCCATGATAATACCAATCGACTGCGTTAAGTTAAGCAAACCTGAGTTTACAAAACCCACCGTCATAATCGTTGTTGCCGTGGAACTGTTGATTGCAATTGTTGCAATCGCACCAACGAAAACGCCCAAAACCCTGTTGGAAGTAGCTTTCCGCAGGATTCCTTGAAGACTGTCGCCTGCAATGGCTTCCAAACCGCCGGACATCATCTTCATACCGTAAAGCAGCATACCAACGCCGCTTAACATAATAAGTACATTTGCAAAGGTCATATTGAGTCCCTCCCAAAAATATGCGCCCTCGGGCGTAATAGAACGAATTATACAACGCAGTTTTACAAAACGCCACATTTTTTTTACATTTTCATTACATTTTACAAATCACTTGAATTTTGCGTGTAATATATTCGTTTTTTATGCATAATATATTGTATCAGTACAATTTCAGAATCGAAGGGAGAATTTTTATGGACTATCAAAATCTGTACCGCGACATCGCCGAACGCACAAAGGGTGATATCTACATAGGGGTGGTTGGCCCCGTGCGTACCGGAAAAAGTACCTTCATTAAAAGGTTCATGGATTTACTTGTAATTCCGAACATCGAAAACGCCTACAGCAAGGAACGCGCAACGGACGAACTTCCGCAAAGTGCGGCAGGGCGCACAATCATGACAACGGAACCAAAATTCGTTCCCAATGAGGCGGTAGAAATTCATTTGGACGAAGCGGCAACATTTAAGGTTCGCATGATAGATTGCGTGGGATATCTTGTCCCCGGTGCGAACGGCCATTTGGACGGCGAAACGCCGCGGATGGTATCCACACCATGGTCGGAAGACAGAATGCCTTTCGCGGAGGCCGCTGAAATGGGAACGCGCAAAGTAATAAACGACCACTCCACCATCGGCATTGTTCTTACAACGGACGGCAGTATCGCAGAAATCCCCCGCGAGGACTACATAGACGCCGAAGAGCGCGTAATCCGCGAACTCAAAGGCATCAATAAGCCCTTTGTAATTCTTCTGAATACGCAGTCGCCATTTTCCCCCGAGACTGAAAAATTACGCGACGAGCTTTCCGAAAAATATTCCGCGCCCGTAATGGCACTAAACTGCGCCCAGCTTAAAATCGAAGACATAAACGCCGTAATCGAACGCGTTTTGTACGAATTTCCCGTTCAGGAAATCCGCGTAAATTATCCAAAATGGATTGAAACCCTGCCCCTTGAACACTGGCTGAAACAAAGCTTCATAACCTCCGTCAAGCAAATGGTAACGGGCGTTGGCAAGCTTCGGGAAGTGCGCGGCCACGTCTCCGCACTGGAAGAAAACGAACACGTGAAAAAATCCCGCCTTGAAAAAATCGCACTGGGCGAGGGCACCGTTCACATAGAACTTGCCGTAGACGAAACCCTCTTCTACCGCATCCTCTCCGAAACCACGGGTATGGACATTGCCGGAGAATACCAACTAATCTCTACAATAAAAGTCCTTGCCGAAGCCAAAAAAGAGTTCGACAAAATCAAAACCGCCCTCGAAGAAGTACGCCGCAAGGGCTATGGCATCGTAACCCCCGCCACCGACGAAATGAAACTTGAACCACCCGTTCTCGTAAAACACGGCTCCAAATACGGCGTGAAAATCCGCGCCAGCGCACCAAGTATACACCTAATCCGCGCCGACATTGAAACCGAGGTATTCAAATACAAAATGAAGGTATCGTTAAAACGCGAGAAAATTGGAATTATCAACTATGACGTGGAGTACCGCATGGTTGCTTAAATGCTAATCATCTCCACGCACAAGCGTTGTGCGGTAGAGCCGAAAAGGCTTTGCTCGTAGCTCCCATGCTCCGAGTTTCGGGGTACAGTTACGATTCCTGCCGCCCTACCTTTTTCCGTTGGAATTTTTGAATTTTCGCAGTTTTCCAAATATCCTGCCTCAATTAGCAAGGCGTTTAGCTTTGCACCGCTTGTTTTTTGCAATCCATGCTGTATTAAAACGGCGTTGCAATTATCTGCGACACGCGAAATTTGAATAGGCTCATCATCAATGGTTACTTTTTGCATGAAAAGTTTAGGTGTCAATTTTTCGGGGGCGGCGAATGCGTTATTTCGATTGGTGCGTTGCAAAATTTGCAAAAATCTTTCGCCGTATCGCTCTCGTTTAACTTCGCCTACGCCGCTTACGTCAAGCATTTCGTTAAGGCTAAGGGGATGCTTTTGGCACATATCAACCAAGGTTGCATCGGAGAAAATTACGAAGGCAGGTACTTTTTCTTCCTGCGCAATTTCCAACCGCAAGGCTTTAAGTTCCCCAAATAATTCGTCGGAAATGGCGAAGGTGGGGGCTTTATTTTTTTTCTTTGACGATTTCTCCGATTTTCCGGAATCGCGTTTTTCGCCCCGCACGTAAACGGCAGTATCGCCAAAAAGAACTTCACGCGCCTTTTCTGTGACGCTTAGTTTTCCGTCATCGTGGATATATCCGAGCGTGGTTAGGCGATTTGTTAGCTGCCGAATATACTGCCGATTTGAGCCTTTCATCAGCCCAAATGTTGGCAGGTCGGTAAAGAAATCCGCCTTGCCAATCAGAATATCTGCGGTTGCCGTAAACATGAATTTTTTGCCGGCTTTGTTCAGCCGGGTAATGTGCGAAAGGACTTTTTTTGCATCAAGCGTTACGTCTGTTTCGTGAAAATTTCCGTTGCAATTTCCGCAATTTCCGCAGTTTTCGTTGGGCGTTTCACCGAAATATTTTAGTATGCAGGAACGCAAACACTCGTCCGTTTCGCAAAATTGTTCGATTTTGCTAAGCAGATGCTTGTTGCGTGCAACTTCAGCGGGATTTTCACTTTTGTTGATTAGAAATAATGCCGTGTTTATGTCCTTTCGCGCATACAACAAAATGCACGAGGCGGGTAAGCCGTCGCGCCCTGCGCGGCCTGCTTCTTGATAATAACTTTCCACATTTTGCGGCATATTGTAATGCACAACAAAACGTACATTCGGCTTGTCTATGCCCATTCCGAAGGCGTTGGTTGCTACGATTATTTCCACGCGGTCATGCAGGAAGTTGTCCTGCGATTGGCTTCGCTCCGCGTCCGAAAGCCCTGCGTGGTATCTTGCGACGGAAAATCCTTCTTCGTCCAGCCGCTCGGTTACGTTTTCAACTTCTTTGCGCGTTGCGCAGTAAATTATTCCGCTTTCGTCATGCTCGTTCAGGCATTGCATCAACGCCGAAAATTTATCCCTAGCGTGTTTTACTCCGAAGTACAAATTCGGGCGGTCGAAGCCTGTTGTTACGGAAATCGGATTGCGCAAGCCCAGCGTTTTTACAATATCTTCGCGAACGCGGGGCGTTGCGGTTGCGGTAAATGCCGCTAAAACAGGACGATTCGGCAACATTTCCACAAACGTTGATATATCCAAGTATGACGGGCGAAAATCGTTACCCCACTGCGAGGTGCAGTGAGCTTCGTCCACGGCAACCAGCGCGATTTGCAATTCCAAAACCAGCGCGAGCATGGAGTCGGTAAGCAGGCGTTCGGGGGCTATGTAAATAATCTTGTACATTCCGTTGCGGGCGTTTGAAATTGCGCGGGCGGTTTGCGCGTCGGTTAGCGAGCTGTTTATAAACGCCGCCGCAACACCATTTGCCACCAATGCTTGAACTTGGTCGCGCATAAGCGAAATAAGCGGCGAAACTACAATGGTAACGCCCTGCATAATCAGCGCGGGAATTTGGTAACACAACGATTTTCCTGCACCCGTTGGCATAACTCCCATAACGTCTCGGCCTTCAACCACCGCATTTATAATTTCATCTTGCCCGCCGCGAAATTCATCATATCCGAAATATTTTTTCAAAATTTCATGCGATATCATTTCAGACCCTCCCTATGCAAATGGTTGTTTTTTTGTAACAAAAACGAGTATAATGTCAAATGTAGTTGAAAACAAGCCGAGGGCGTGTTGCTGTGCTAAACGAAATTATTTTTTTCGATATGGAAATAGATTCTGCTGGCAAAAATATTTTGGACATAGGCGCGATAAATACCTCTGGAGATGAATTTCATTCAAATTCTTCTGCGGCTTTTTTGAATGTGTTGGGAAATTACAAATACATATGTGGTCACAATATCATCAACCACGACATAAATTATCTCACCCTGCCGCAAAACATTCTGCCCGTTGACACATTATTTTTGTCGCCATTGCTTTTCCCAAAGAAGCCTTACCACAAGCTGGTCAAAGACGACAAGCTGGACACGGATGAGCTAAACAACCCGCTAAACGATGCAAAAAAAGCCCGCGATTTATTCTTTGATGAGGTGACAGAATTTAATAATCTCGCGCCAAAATTGCAAAGTGTTTTTTATAATTTGTTGCACAAAAAACCTGAGTTTGAGAATTTTTTTGTATTTACAAATTGCGATACAACTACAAGCAATGTAAGCGAATTAATCGCGGAAATTTTTGCGGGAAGGTTATGCGAAAACGCGCCGCTTGAAAAACTGGCGCAAAAATATCCCATAGAGCTTTCTTACGCGCTGGCATTAATCGGGGTAATCGAATACGATTCCGTAACGCCGCCGTGGGTGCTGAAAAACTTTCCGCGGGTAGAAAATATCATGTATTTTTTGCGAAGCCGTAAATGTGAATCTTGCCCGTATTGCGATGAATCTTTGGACGAAATTAAGGCACTAAAACGGTTTTTTCATTACGATAATTTCAGACGCTACGACGGCGAGCCGCTTCAGCAGTCTGCGGTAAAGGCGGCAGTTGCAGGAAAATCCATCCTTGCGGTTTTTCCAACGGGTGGCGGCAAGTCTATTACGTTTCAGCTTCCCGCATTAATGGCAGGGGTAAACGAACGTGGCTTAACGGTCGTAATTTCGCCATTGCAATCCCTTATGAAAGACCAGACCGACAATTTGGAGAACCAACACAGCATAACGCAGGCCGTTACAATAAATGGTTCGTTAGACCCGCTTGAACGCGCAAAAGCATTTGATCGTGTACAAGACGGTTCGGCAAGTTTGCTGTATATTTCCCCAGAATCTTTGCGTTCAAAATCCATCGAGAAACTGCTTGCAAGCAGAAATGTGGTTCGGTTTGTTATTGACGAGGCACACTGTTTTTCTTCATGGGGGCAGGATTTTCGCGTCGATTATTTATACATAGGCGAATTTATAAAAAATTTGCAAACAATTAAAAATATGCCGCAAAGCATTCCTGTTTCGTGTTTTACGGCAACGGCAAAACGCCCTGTAATCGCGGACATAAAAAAGTATTTTGAAGAAAATTTGTCGCTTAAACTTGAAGTTTTTACGGCAAGTTCAGGCCGCGCAAATTTGAGCTATCATATCTTCCCCGAAGAAAGCAAGGACGGCAAAGACCTAAAACTGCGGCAATTATTAACAGACAATAACTGCCCCACAATCATCTATGTATCGCGGACACGGCGCACAGAAGAACTTTCGACTAAGCTATCACAAGATGGATTCCCTGCAAAAGCCTACCACGGGCAAATGGACAAGCAGTTGCGCGTGGCAAACCAAGATGCTTTTATGAATGGCGAAGTAGATATTATTGTTGCAACAACGGCGTTTGGAATGGGCGTGGATAAAAAAGACATAGGAATGGTAATTCACTACGATATTTCAGATTCCCTTGAAAACTATGTGCAAGAAGCAGGGCGGGCAGGGCGTGACGAAAACATAAAAGCAAGCTGTTTCGCGCTGTATTCCGACGACGATTTGAACAAGCATTTTCATATGCTAAACCAAACAAAGCTATCGAAAAAGGAAATAAATCAAATTTGGCGAGCATTAAAAAATTTAACAAAAGCAAGGGCGAACATATCTCAATCCACACTGGAAATTGCACGAACCGCAGGTTGGGACGATTCTGTGCGTGATATGGAAACACGAGTGAAAACTGCCATTAACGCGCTGGAGCAATCGGGTTTTGTAAAACGCGGGCAAAATATGCCGCGTATTTTTGCCGACAGCATTTTGGTGAAAAACATGGAAGAAGCACGGGCGCGAATTGATAAATCCCCACGGTTTGACGATTCTTCGCGACAACAAGCCATTCGCATTATAGGCAGTTTAATTTCGTCAAAGGGCAGACAAAAGGGAAGCGACGAAGGTGAATCCCGAATCGACTACATCTCCGACAGGCTTGGTATCGTGAAAGAAGATTTAATACGAGTGCTGGGGCTTCTGCGCGAAGAAAGACTTTTATCCGACGCAAAAGACCTTGTCGCATACATTGACCGAATCGCACAAAATCAAAAAAACATTCTTGCCACGCACATAAACATAGAAATTTTTTTGTGCAGTTTTTTATCCCACGAGGAAAAAAGCTACAACATCAAAGAAATCAATGAAGCCTTGCAGTCAGAACACGCAAACACATCCATAAAACAACTTAGCACGGTTATGAACTATTTTGAAATCAAGCGTTTCATAAAACGAACACACGAATACAATAAAAATTATGTGGCAATCAAGCCCTATCTTCCCCTTGACGAACTACTTCACAAAAGCATAAGGCGACACGAAATTGCGGGCTTCATTATCAATTACTTACATTCCAAGCCGCAGGATAAAGCGGGAAATGACGCACCCGTTTTGTTTTCTGTGCTTGAACTCAAAAATGAATTAAACCAAAGCCTTATAGCCAAGCACGCAGAGCAAGAAGAAATAGAGGACGCGCTTTACTACTTGCTAAAAATAGGTGCAATGAAAATTGAAGGCGGATTTTTAGTAATTTACAACGCCATGCGCATAGAACGCCTTGAGAAAAACAACAAAGCGCAGTACAACAAAGAGCATTACGAAAAACTTGAAGAATACTACAAAAACAAGCGTCAACAAATTCACATAGTTGGCGAATACGCAAACCGCCTAATTGAAGATTACAATAGCGCAATGGATTTTGTTAATGATTATTTTGTTATGGACTACAATATGTTTCTTGTAAAATATTTCCGCGGCAGGCGGGACGAAATAAGCGAAAACATTACGCCAAAAAAATTCAAACAATTATTTGGAGAATTATCGCCCAAGCAATTAGGCATAATCAAAGACCAATCTTCCCGATACATTGTTGTGGCGGCAGGCCCCGGAAGCGGAAAAACAAAACTGCTTGTTCATAAACTTGCCTCGCTGTATATGATGGAGGACGTAAAGCACGAGCAAATGCTAATGCTTACGTTTTCACGCGCCGCCGCAACCGAGTTCAAAACACGACTTATGACGCTAATCGGAAATGCCGCAAACTTTATTCAAATTATGACATTCCATTCATACTGTTTCGATTTGCTTGGGAAAGTAGGCGACATAAAAAAATCCGACAATGTAATTGAACAAACTCTTAACAAAATAAAATCCGGCGAAGTTGACCGCAGTCGGGTTACAAAAACCGTTTTGGTAATTGACGAAGCGCAAGATATGAGCGAGGTAGAGTATGCTCTTGTGAAATTGCTCATTCGCCTAAACGACGAAATGCGAGTAATTGCAGTAGGCGACGACGACCAAAATATTTACGACTTCAGAGGTTCAAATTCGGAATATTTTTCGTCGCTTATGAACGAGCAGGGCGCGAAAAAATACGAACTTACGGAAAATTATCGCAGTAGCCGCAGCATTGTAGACTTTGCAAATTCTTTTGCAGAAACAATTTCACAAAGGCTAAAATCAACGCCGATTATGCCCAAAACAACAAATGCGGGGAAAGTTTATTTACGCAAATTGCAGTCCGCAAACATTGAAGTTCCCGTTGTAAACGCCATCATTCGCACAATGTCCACAGGCACAACCTGCATCATAACAAGAACAAACAGGGAAGCATTTAATATAATCGGACTTTTACAACAAGAGGGTATATCTGCACGACAAATTCAAACCAACGACGGCTTTAATCTGCAAAATTTATGTGAATTGCGTTACTTTGCCGAATGTTTCAGCGGAGACAGCTACACAATTTCAGAAGATACGTGGCAATCTGCAAAGTTAAAATTAAGGCGTAAATACGAAGGAAGCGAAAATTTGCAATGGGTTCTGAAATTGCTGAAAAATTTTGAGGACACGCATAACACAACAAAGTATAAAAGCGATTTTACAGCGTTTGTTAGGGAGTCTAAGCTGGAAGATTTTATTTCCGAGCAAGATACTGTTTTGGTTTCCACAATTCATCAAACAAAGGGGCGTGAGTTTGATAATGTGTTTTTTGCACTTAGCCCTTTTTTCGGGCAAATTTCCGACAAGGATAAGCGGGCAATTTATGTAGCACTTACACGCGCAAAAACTAACTTGCACATTTACACAAACGCAAATTATTTTGACGGAATAAATTTTGCAGATATGGAAAAATTTACAGACAAAACCACATACCCGCCACCTTCACGGTTATGTTTCCAATTATCACACACGGAAGTAAATCTTGGATATTTCAGAAAAACAAGGGAAGATATTTTGTCGCTTGTTAGCGGGCAAGTGCTTTCGGTCAATGAATCCGGATGTACCTTTTGTGGTAAGCAAGTGCTGAAATTTTCCGAATCATTTTTGCAAGAAGTTGAAAAATTAAAAACACGCGGATTTTTTGCAGAAAAGGCATATGTCCGGCACATGGTTTTTTGGAAGGGCAAAGACGCTAACGAAGAACTAAAAATTATTTTACCCAATATCGAATTTGTAAAAATTTGAGGATTCCTGTCATTTCGCATAATCCTTCTGTGGGGCGTGTAATCGTGTCATGCTTAGGGTGGATTTTGTTTTCTTGTTGTACATAAGCAGCATTGTTTCGGCATAGCCGATTGAACCTGCGCGGCGTTCTCTTGCTATGCGCGCAATTTCCCGTGCCGAAATTGTGCCGACACGTTCGGCAAAAACATTGTCCTTCAAGCTGTCTCCGAAAGTTGCAACCATTAATGATGCGCCGCGCAACATTCTTGATGTAAGGGAACTTGCCTCTCCTTCCCACGTTTGCACAACAAGCCGCAATGTTCGTTCAAGCCCGTCGTAGCCGTAGCGTTCGTAAATATCAACAAGCGACGTAACCGCGCAAATTGCACCGTTCTTTTTTGACTTAACAAGCCTAAGCCCACACTGTTCAACTATGGTTTTTATTATAATGTGCGTGTCGCTGTCTGCCTCAAGATGTGCTGTGAAAATTTTAAAAGAAGAAAGCGGCTTTGTGTATTCTTGTTGCCCCGCAAAAATATCTGCTTCGTGGAGATATTCCAGCCCGTCGTACACCATGCACCAAACGGGGGTCTCCCGCGAGCCTGAAACGGCGGCTATAATTTCGATGGTGTGCTGCCCGTTTATTACATAGTTTTGCCCGTTACGGCGGCTAATTTTTATGGGGTTAATTTGAAAAAGGTTAAAATTTGCGCAGGTGCGTTCAATGTGGCGGCGCGACAAGCTGCGCTGATATTTTTGATTGGAAACAAGATTGCAAATGGGAATAAGTTCGAAATAAACTTGCGGAATGTATTTTTCAAAACTGTTCATTGTTTCACCTCCGACAGAATTTTGCATAGGGCATTTGCCGCGCCCGATATTTTTTCCAATTCTTCCGCCAACTTTTCTCGTGCATGGCGCGAAACATTTTCCCATTCCGAATAATCGAACGCCTTTTCAATCATGTTTCGCCAAGACGGTATTGTGTAGGAAAGCGCGTTAAGCCGTGCGTCGGGGTCGTGGATTGGTGTGTCTTTTATGGAAACGGATGGTGCATCCTGTTGCGTTTTCTTTGGTTTGCTTTGCCGTTTTTGCCGCAGTGCAATTTGTTCGCAGATAATTGTTTTTGCCGATGTTTTTTCTGCTGAAAGCCGCATCATAATATCGTTTATTTCGTGAAATTTCATGTGCGACAGCGCGACGGTTTCTTCCAGCGGAAGTCGTGTTTTTCCGTTTAGAATATCGGCGGCAATCTTGGGGAAAATTTTGCTGATACGGTCTATTGCCTCGGCATAAAGTATTGTTCGCCGCAGTTTGGAATATGTGCAGCCGAAAATTTCCTCAAGTCGCTTATACGTGGCGGCAGAGCGTTCTGTTTGGGCGTGTTTTTCGCACTCTGCTTTGCAATATTTCCCCGAAAGATACCGCCAACATTCTTTTGTGATTTTCCCGTCAAGGTTTTTCAGCTCGTCAAGCGAAAATGAAATGCCCCCGTAAAATGCGGCTATTTGCGCCGAATTTCCGATTTCATACATACGCAATCTCCTTTGCCGCCGTAAGGTCAAACGTAAGAATTTTTTGGTTTTCCATCATGTTAATTGCCCCGCGAATTTTGTATCTGCAATCACTTCGCCACGCCATCAAGGAAAGTATTTCCGCAGTGAAATCTGCGCGGCAACGGATATGGTGCGGGCTGTTGCGGTTTGCGCCGCCGGAACGAATAGGCACGGCATCACACGCGCCTTCGCTGCACGGGTGAACACTTAGCACCTTTTTGGAAATTACAAACAAAGCGTACTTTGCTTTTGGCAAGGCTTTAAGCCCTGCCGTGTTTACATACATCAAGCTGCGCCGCGGGTTAAATACAAGAATGGGGGGCATTTGAATCACTTCCGTTTTTCACTTTTTGCATAATTTCGCGAATATTTTTCGCGGCGGATTTTTGTGAGGTGGGACGAAGGTCGGGTTCTTTGTCGAACTCGTAAAACTTGCTTTTAATTTTCACGTCGCCTTGGCACGAGTTTTTATATGCCAAAAAATCCTCGCCAAAAGATGTTGCCCACGGCATTTCAAATTCGTAACGTGACGAGAAAATTTCGGGCTTTTTCGCATCAAATAATGCGGCGATTTCTTTGTCATACCGCAAAATTTCGCCCCGCAAACGATAACGCTTTTCCCTGTCCCAGCCGAAAAGTTCATACAGCGTATCAAGAAATGCGCCTGCGCTAATCGCCCTTACGCTAATGCCGGCATCGCAAATTTTTGCCCAGCGAATTTTATTTTTATGATTCTTCGTACATGGCAAAATTGCTAAAATTTTTTCATACGGATGTACTTTAATCTCAACATATTCCGTTTCGGGAAGTTTTCGTATACACGCCACGCCAAATCGCAAACCGCTTGGTGAAATGCTAACACTTGTTTTGTTTGCGGAAGCGAAAGATTGCGTACGAATAATTTCGGCCTCGCAAAAATCATGCGCATTCATTGTTCTTCCACCGCAGAAGATGCTTGACGGTAATCTTCTGCCGAAAACGCGCCCCAATTCGGGTTCACCGATACAAACCCACGCAAAATCCCGTCTTTGTTCACTTTTAATTTTGGCAGATAAGTATTTCCGCCGTATTTTGCGTTGGAAATCATTTTTTTCACGGCAATAAAATCATCGCGAGAAATAATCGGGTCGTGGTGTTCTTCTTGGAAATAGCGCGGCGATTCCCCGTTATTTTTCACCGATTTATGATTGCGAAAATTTGGAGTGTATGTTTTGCCTGCCAGCACAGCCCCATAACGGCGTTCATTTTTGAGAATGTTTAGCACACTGCCCGCGCACCAATCATTTTCAAATTTTGTTCGTATTTCTAACGCGTTCAAGCGTTCGGCAATTTCCGTTGTACGGTTGCCGACTAAGTACATATAAAAAATTAAGCGAACCGTTGCGGCTTCATCTTCATTTATTACAAGACCGCGACGCTCGCGTTTTTCATCGTAATCAAGGTCGTAGCCCAATAGCGGCGGCGTTGGAAATCTTCCGTTGGCGCAGTTCATTTCAAACCGTTTTTTCATAAGATTGCTTCGTTGCCGCGATTCTTCCTGTGCCATTGATGCCAAAAAACTAAGCGTCATTTCATTGTTGGAGTCCAGCGAATATAGCCGCTCAATTTCAAAAAATACACCAACCGCAGGTTTCAAATTTTCGAGCTTTTCTATGATGCTTGTGAAATCTTTGGTATTGCGGGCAAAGCGAGCCACGGATTTTGTCACAATCAAATCAATTTTCCCGGCTTCGCAATCTTCAATCATGGCGTTAAATTCGTCTCGGTTTTTTAGAGACGTTCCGCTTATGCCTTCGTCTGCGTAAATTTTTACCAGATGCCACCCTTCGTGGCGGTTTACATAATCGGTGTAGTATTTTTGTTGCCACTCGAAGGAATATATTTGCTGTTCGCTGTCGGTTGAAACGCGGGCGTAAACGGCAACTTTACGCGGCGAAGTGTTTGTGAAAAAATCTTCCTTTTTATTCGCAGGGATAACCGCCACCTTTGATGAATCGGAATTTCTTATAATTTTGCGAACTTCATCTTTACTTGCTTCGCGTGCGGCCTTGGCGGCGGCGCGTTTGTTTGCATACATAAAAATGACCTCCCACGCCTGCGGGCGTTTATGCTTTTTTTGTCGTTTTTTGCAACGCAAATATACACCCTGCTGAATGTGAATCACATAAACCACAGGTTAAATTCTGAAATATTTTTTTCTTACGGGTGCGATTTCTTCATGCAAAAAAATACCCATGCTACGATTTTTCCCATCAAAATTTGGGAGGAATCAGCATGGAAATTGACTATCGGTGCATAGGAAAAAGAGTGCGAGTTAATAGAAAACTGCAAAACATGACGCAATCCGAACTCGCAGAAAAAACAGGAATGTCCGATGTTTACATCAGCTACATCGAAACCGCAAAAAAACGTCCAAGCCTTGAATCGTTGCTAAAAATATCAAGCGTTCTTGGCGTTTCAATTGATAGCTTGGTTTCGGATACAATACACTGTTGATACATTTTTCAAAGCCCTTAATGTCTCCGCCGGCGGAGACGCAAAGTTGATTGTTGGTCTTGCGCCAATCACTTCAAGCGCGCTACAATTTCCTCGGAGAAAAATAAAATCAAAGGATGTGAAATTTATGAGCAAAGAGTACATTCCCGTGACAACTGCCGACACGTTGTATTTTAAACCAAAAACACAGGCTGAAATGGAAAACATGATACACATGATGAATGTTGGCGACATGATTTTCAGTAAATGGACATTTTCGCGGGGGATGTGGTACACGATGGGTCTGAACGATGAAGCCGACCCAACAACAAAATGTCTGTTCCCAAATATCGTCATGAGCGACAAACCGAAACCCCTTCGCCGCTGGGAACGGCACGGCTGGAATTTTTGCAAAACGAAAAACCATTCGCGGCAATGCAATTCGGAAATATTGAACTATTCAAACATTGTGCCGAAATTGACGAACAAGCCGAAATGAGAAAACGTAACATGATGACGGCAATTCGCAAAAATCCCGCAAATCGTGTAACCGAAGCCGACAAAGCCACCGACCCAATTGCGTGGGCTGGGCGTATGGGAAATTTCCAAGCGCAAATTCACGAAACAATTTACGCCGATTTAATTTACGCATGATAATCACAAAAATATTTTGCAAATTTTATTTTCAGCAAATATGATGTAAAATCGGGGCATCTGCAAATTGCGGGTGCTTCTTTTTTTGTGCTGTTTTCATGGAAGGTGTGCTTCGCGAAATTTTTTGTACGATGCTTTCAATAGCCTATGATTTTAGTAGCGGAACGCTTAACAAAAAAGCGCGTGTCGCTTTTTTGAATACGCAAATTTTGAACGACGGGCAAAATTTGCGTATAGGGGGCAAGGGGCTTCTCCCCTTGCAAGCGGTAGGTGGATATCCGCCTACACTGCTTGCGAACAACGAAAATACTTGTATGGACGAAATATTATTCCGAAATCACACCACAACATAGCGACACAATGCAACGCTGAAATTGCTGTGATGCAATTTTGTTACCACCTCGCATAGTTTTGAAATTGCCCGCAAGTCATTTCAAAATTACAAAGATAGGCTTTCAACTTTTCGCAAAATTCGCCTTGGGGCAAATTATACATTAAAGTTTGACCGAAAATCCCATTTTGATGTAGAATGAGCATAGTTGTATACGGTTGAGAAATAGGGGGCAAATAATGAAATGGACAAAAGAGACCGTTTCAACAGAAATCGAACAGTACATTGAGAAAATTACGTTTATTAATAGTTGCATTGAAATCTATGAAGAGCTAGATGTTTCTAAAATATTATTTAACGAGGAAGTAAACATAGCTCCTGCATTTTTTGGATTAACAATGTCTGTGATGGCACGAACGATTACACTGGAATCAAGCCGACTTGGATTATTTTTATGACAGTAAAAAAATTTCAGCAGAAAATCCTTTACGCACAGGCGAGTTTAGAACATTAATGGATTTTGCGCTAAAATTATGCAACTTATTTTACGGTGTGTTGAACGATGGGCGAACGTTCAGAGGAGTATACAAAAATGCTAATGATGTCGAAAAATTGTTTCCCATATTACAAAAATATAGCACCAAAAGCACGAATTGAGGAGAAAATGTAAATGCAAAAACTTGAATTAACATGGATTGGCAAAGGGGAGCAAGTAAACCCCGAGCCACGTATACTGCTTGAAAAGCCCGAATATTCATACGGCGAAGCCGACAGCGGCAATATGCTGATACACGGCGATAATTTGCTTGCGCTAAAATCTTTGCAACAAGACTTTGCAGGACAGGTGAAGTGCGTTTACATAGACCCGCCGTACAACACAGGCACGGCATTTGAGCATTATGACGATAACTTGGAACATTCGACGTGGTTAAGCCTTATGAAGCCACGAATTGAAATGCTGCGCTCTTTGCTTGCAGAAGATGGGAGCATTTGGATTAGTATAGATGATGATGAACACGCATACTTGAAAGTGCTTTGTGATGAAATCTTCGGAAGGGTAAATTTTGTAGCAAACTGCATTTGGCACAAAAAGCACACACGTAGCAATGACGCAAAATGGTTTTCGGATAATCATGATTATGTAATGGTTTACGCAAAAGACAAGGACATATGGCAACCCAATCTCTTGCCACGCTCCGAAGATAGCGAAAAAGGATACGCCAACCCCGATAATGATACTCGTGGCGTTTGGGCATCAGGGCTCTGTCATGCTAAAACGCCGAACGAAAAAGATATATACCCCATCATTACCCCGTCAGGTCGAGAAATTATGCCGCCTGCCGGTACCAGTTGGCGTTTTTCAAAAACACGAATGGCAGAATTAATTGCAGATAATAGAATTTGGTTTGGCGCAAATGGCAACAACGTACCAAGATTTAAGCGTTTTTTAACGGATGTTAAAGACGGTTTTGTTCCATTAACATTGTGGCCAAGAGATGAAGTTGGCGACAATCAAGAAGCGAAAAAAGAGGTTAAAGCATTTAATCCGACAGATGTTTTTCCTACGCCTAAGACGGAGCGGTTAATTCAACGAATTTTAACCCTCGCAACAAATGAGGGTGATATAGTTCTCGATTCTTTTCTTGGTTCAGGAACAACGGCGGCTGCAGCGCACAAAATGAATCGCAAATGGATTGGAATAGAGTATAATGGAACAGCTTTTACTCATTGCCACCCCCGAATCAAAGCCGTCATTGACGGAGAACAAGGCGGCATTTCCAAAACCGTCAACTGGAAGGGCGGCGGCGGTTTCAAATTTTACGAGCTTGCGCCAACCTTGCTTGAAAAAAGCAAGCGCGGCAATCTTGTAATTTCGGACAAATATAATGAAAAAATGCTTGCCCATGCTATGGCAAAACATGAAGGCTACACATACGCCCCCGATGGAACTATTTTTTGGAAGCAAGGTTTTTCGGGGGAAAATAATTTCATCTTCACCACAACGGGGCATTTATCGCCCGAATATATAGACAATATCGCAAGCCAACTTGGCGAAGATGACTACTTGCTAATATGCGCAGAAAGTTTTGACGCTACTTGCATTAACAGGCACAAAAGAATTATCATTCGCCCGATACCCAAAATGTTGTTAGGTCGTTGCGGATGGGGCAAAGATAATTATGACCTAAACATCATAATGCGCGAGGTAACGGATTGGGAAGAAGCGGAGGATGATTGCGATGGCGAAAATTAACCCCGAATTGCTTGTTGTAACAGACGAACTAAGCCGTAACACACAGAACATCTTGGGCGACAAGTTGCGCAGGATTATCCTCTACGGGTCACGCGCAAGGGGAGACTATAAGGAATATTCCGACCTTGATATTATGGTGCTTGCAGACTATGACGAACAGGAGCGGAGCGCGTATGAAAACGCCCTTTCGGATACAGCAAGCGACCTCGGTCTTGAACACGATATTATAGTGAGTGTGATGCTGAATAATGAACAATTGTTCATGCGCAGGTCACACATTTCACCATTTTATAGAAATGTTCTTTCGGAAGGGGTCGAAATCTATGGAGAACACAAAAACCTTAGCAGAGTATCGGTTTGAAAAGGCGGCGCAATGTTTGGCGGCTTCAAAATATGCCATCAACCAAGAGGATTATCACACCGCCGCCAATCGCTCATATTACGCTGTTTTTCATGCAATACGCAGTATTTTGGCGTTGTGCCAAGTTGACTTTAAGAGCCACGGCGATGTAATTGGATATTTTCGCAAGGAATTTATCAAAACAGAAGTTTTCCCAAAGGAAATGTCAAAGATTATCGGCAAACTTTTTGATGTTCGTAACAAAAGCGATTATGATGATTTTTACGTGATAATCAAAGAGGACGTAAAAAATCAACATGACTCCGCCGAATACTTCCTTGGCGAAATCCGCAAATTTCTTGATACGCAAACGGGGGAATAGCCAATGCTAAGCAAAATGTACAGCATACAGGCAATTAACAATCATATGTCGTTGCGTTTGCCTCAATATCAGAGTTTGGAAATCTTGCACGAATTGATGAACAGTTTGGATTTTCAGCAATCGGATGAGGAAATAGAAAAACAAATTCATGCGAAATATCCTATTTTTCGTGAATTTGAGCGCAACTTTCCGTCTTTGACATTCGCGCTTGCTACGGGCGTAGGTAAAACCATGCTGATGGGTGCGTTCATCACATATCTTTTCACTAATCAAGGAATAAAAAATTTCTTCATCGTTGCGCCAAACCTAACCGTTTACAACAAATTGATTAAGGATTTTAGCGACTTCAACCACAAAAAATATGTATTTAAGCGGCTTAATATATTCGCGCAAAAACCGCCAATGGTTATCACGGGGGACGATTACAAGCGTCTTGGCGGGCTAATTCCTGCCAACGAAGGTAGTATAACCATCAATATTTTCAATATCGGAAAAAATTAACGCCGAAGTGCGGGGCCGCAAAGAGCCGCAGGTTAAGCGTTTATGGGAAGAATTAGGGCAAAGCTACTTTGATTATCTTGTAAAATTGCCCGACCTTGTTGTACTTATGGACGAAAGCCACCATTACCGCGCAGACCGCGGCATGGCAGTAATAAATGAATTGCAACCCGCATTGGGGCTGGAACTTACTGCCACGCCCCAAGTAGAAACGCCAAAAGGCGCGAAAAAATTCAAAAATGTGGTGTATGAATATTCGCTTGCGCGGGCGATAAATGACGGCTTTGTAAAAGAACCTGCGGTTGCTACGCGCAAAAATTTTGACAGCAAAAAGTACAATCCAAACGAAATTGACCGCATTAAGCTAACCGATGGTATTCGCATACACCGCAATACCCAAGCGGAGTTAGTGGCTTACGCAACAAATGAAGGCGTAAATATTGTAAAACCCTTTGTTCTTGTGGTGTGCAAAGATACCACCCATGCAGGCGAAATAGTGGAATATTTAACTTCCGACGATTTTTATGACGGATACTACGCAGGTAAAGTTATAGAATTACATTCAAACCAGCGAGGAAGCGAAAAGGACGAAAACATACAGCAATTACTTTCGCTGGAAGCAGAGGACAACACCATTGAAATTGTCGTTCATGTGAATATGCTTAAAGAGGGCTGGGATGTTACTAATCTGTATACAATTATCCCCCTTCGCACGGCGGCTTCGCTTACTTTGCGAGAGCAAACCATTGGGCGAGGGCTTCGTTTGCCATACGGAAAACGCACGGGAAACGCCGCCGTTGACCGTGTAACCATCGTGGCGCATGATAAATTTGAGGAAATCATAAATGCCGCCAACGAAGAAACGTCCATCATTCGCCAAGAGAACATAATTCATATTGAAGATGATGAGGATTTTGGCAAGGAAAAGGAAATTGTACGAGGGGCAACGGCTTTTGACGTTCACATTGAGCAAATGGAGAAGAAAAAACGGTTTGCTCGCGGCAAAGAAAAGCAAAATGAAATTGTAGCAGAAATTGAGGTTGTCCGCGCTGTTGGGCTTGCCACGGATGAATTTTTGTCGCAATCAGCAAACATTACTTTTGCGGACGCGGAAAAGCCCGAAGCACAGGATTTTATCCGCGAAAAGGCAAAACGCCATCTTGAAAAAGATGGACAATTGCATTTGCAAACCGATGATATTGACGAAAAAATCAACGCCGCACTTGCACCCACAATCGAACAGAAAATAAAATTTTCAATAGCCATTCCGAGCATTGCCGTTATTCAAACCAACAAGCAAGTGAAAATATACAAGGATTTTGAATTACGCACCGACAACGGTTTTAATTTTGATGTTCCCACCGCCGAAATTATCATCGAAAACCTCAAAGATAACAAAACAGATTGTATGAAGATTTATTTTACAACTTGACCGAGCAAGCACTTGACTATATCGGCAAAACGGAAGACAATTCGGGGCTTGAAAAAATTGTATATCAGTACAAAAAGGACATTGCACAGCATATTTGGGAGCAAATGGAAAATCACGCAGAATTATCTCCACCGAAATACGAAGTTAAGCTACTTCGTGCTGTAACCCCAATTCTTCAGCAAGATTACACGAAATTCAAGGAAGATGAAATTGTAAAATACACCGCAAATATTCCCGCGAATGAAATTCGTAAAAAAGTTGTGGGGCATTTTAGCAAGGCTTGCCACACAGCGTACAAATTTGAGAGTGTGCCTGAGCATACCTTTTCCATTGTGCTGGAACGCTCCGAAAAAGTAATAAAGTGGTTGCGTCCCGCATTGGGGCAGGTCAAAATTTATTACGGTGCGCGGCAATATCAACCCGATTTTATTGCGGAAACAACGGACAGTATCTATATCGTGGAAATAAAAGCGAGCAATCGCAAGGACGATGAGGAAGTAATGCTAAAAGCAAAAGCGGCGCAGGAATACTGCGAAAACGTAAATTCACTTTACGCAGGAACGAGCGCGAAAACATGGAAATATATGCTGTTGCTTGATACCGCACCAAGCCGTTCGGTGGATTTTTCATATCTTGAAAGTAGTGCGAATTGGTAGCAATCGGCTGTGCATCAAAGCGAAAATTTTGTCCACTTTTAAGCCGAAAGTGTCCATTGTTTTTCGGCTTTTCCCCTGCTAATATTCAAAATGTGGTAGCAGTACATATTATAGCACCATCTGCCCACGCGCAGGTTGGTGGTTTTTTATGCCGTCGTCCAAAAGGACAGGCGGTATTTTTTTGCCGAGTGAATCATAAAATTTTCCAAAGGAGTGATGCCTATATGGTGATACTGCCAACATTTCAACAGACAAACCCGAACGCGGTACACGACATTGCCTTTGCCCATTGGCAGTACAATGCGAACGAAAAAGCATATTCGGCAAAACTGATAACCAAAACTATGTACGAATATGCGCGGGACGAATTACATAAAAGCATTGAAACCTTATCTGTAGCGCGCTATAGTGCCGAAGAAGGTAGGTGCAATCAATGGATTTAATCAAAACACGAAAACAACTTGGAAGCGGAAGAACAATTCACGACCTGCCACTTAGGGTGGCGTACTATGCGCGGGTTTCTTCCGACAAGGACGAGCAGTTAAATTCCCTTGATAACCAAATTACATACTTTGATGGGTTTATCAAGGGAAACAAAAACTGGGGCTTTGCCGGGGGATACATAGATGAAGGGCTTTCCGGCTCCAGCGTGAAAAAACGCGATAACTTCCTTAGAATGATAGCGGATGGCGAAAAGGGAATTTTCGACCTTGTTGTCACTAAGGAAATTTCGCGCTTTGCACGTGATACCTTGGATAGCATACAGTACACGCGGCAGCTTCTTTTCGCGGGGGTGGGCGTGTTTTTTCAGGCGGATAATATATGCACACTTGACTTGGATTCGGAGCTACGGCTTACAATAATGGCTTCGCTTGCACAGGACGAGTTGCGGCGGCTTTCGGAGCGCGTGAAATTCGGCATGAAACAGGCGTACAAAAATGGCAAGGTTATGGGGCAGGATAATATTTACGGCTACAACAAAGCGAATGGCAAGCTGGTTGTAAACGAAAAAGAAGCGGATTTTATCCGCGAACTTTTCACACTGTACGCGGAAGATAAATATGGTTTTCGTGTGCTTACGCGCTTGCTAACCGAAAAAGGCTATCGCAATCAAACGGGGGAAGAGCTTAATCCCGGTAGTTTGAAGGGGATTCTCACAAACCCAAAATACAAAGGATTCTACCACGGGCATATCACCGAAAGCAGCGATTACCGCGAGCAAAAAAAAGTCAAAACGGCTACGGAGGACAGGCTTCTATATAAATCGGAAGAAGTCCCCGCCATTGTTTCGGAAGAACTTTGGGATAGGGTGAATACGATTGTATCGCGGAGGTCGGAGAAATTCGGGAATGTGGGTTATGGCTCGGTGGCGCGGTTTCCGTACAGCGGAAAAATTATTTGCGAAGAACACGGAACGCACCACTACCGCAAAGTTTGGAAGGACAGAAAAATCCCCACCGAAAGCTGGTGTTGCAAAGAATATCTTGCGAAGGGGCGCAAGGCGTGTGCTACCCCACACATTTACACGCGGGACTTGGACGCAATTATGAAATACATAGGAAATGACTTGCTCTCCAATCGCGAAAAATATGTGCAAAGCGTGGAAAATCTTCTTGCGATGTACGAACGGGCAGAAAAAAATCCCGCAGATTTATCAAGCGAAATTGCGAAAGCAAGCAACGCTATCAAAAAAAACAAAAGCAAGCAGGATAAACTTATCGAACTGTACACAGATGACGAAATCGACAAAGCCGACTATCTGGAAAAAAACGCCCGCCTAAAATCCGACACGGAAAAACTCAACCAACAACTCTCCGCGTTGCAAGAGGAACAATCCGCCGCAGGAAACGCAAACGCTCGTCTAGCCAATGTCAAAAATTTTTTCGCCACGCTTACCGACAACAACGAAGGCGCGTTATACGTTGCACAACAAATGCTGGAAAGCGTAACAATCCTTCGCGGTAGCACAAAAAAAGAAATGAAAATCCGCATAACAATGCGCTATGGCGACATCATCCCCTGCACCATCATAATGTTCGGTAACACCGAGGTATCCCCCCTTGTTGGCAGCGAGAAGCAAAGCGAAGACCTTATCAACTACATCAACCAAGAGATGAGCGACGAACCGGGTAAAATTTGGGAATTGAATATGTTTGGCAAGTCTATGCACGAGATGGTGCGAGATGGTTTGCAAAACAAACTTTTCAGAATGCCCGAGACTGCCCAGATGAAATTCCAAGAAACACTACAGCGGCTAATCAACGAAGGCTCCGGCGGGCTGATTTGCATTATTTTGTAGGGAATCATCCTCGCTCGTTCTTGAATGTGGCATGAACAAATTATTCGCGATTTCCAGTGTTTGTGTTATGGTTCGGCTTTCGTGAAATTCTTGGTGCAAAAATTCTTGTTCAAAGCGGGCGGCAAAGTTTAGCGAAATATTTTCATGTTCGGATAAATCGTCCTCGCCTATTACGGAGGCGAGGGCGCGAGTGTTTTCTGCCTCGGCATATGCGGCAAATAATTTTGCGGCTGTGTCGGGGTGTTCTTTTGTGGTGAAGTTTTCGCCAATACCGTCTTTCATGAGACGGGAGAGGGATGGCAGAACGCTTATTGGCGGGTAAATTCCTTTTTGATGCAGGGCGCGGGACAGTACAATTTGTCCTTCGGTGATGTAGCCTGTGAGGTCGGGAATAGGGTGGGTGATATCTTCGCCCGGCATGGTTAGGATTGGGATTTGCGTAATAGAACCGCGTTTTCCGCGCCGTATCCCTGCGCGTTCGTAAATGGAGGCAAGGTCGGAGTACATATATCCGGGAAAACCTTTTCGCCCGGGAATTTCGCCGCGTGAGGAGGATAATTCGCGCAGGGTTTCGGCGTAGGAGGTCATGTCTGTTAGAATTACCAGCACATGATAGTCCTTTTCGTATGCCAGATATTCTGCGGCGGTTAGGGCAAAGCGCGGCGTTGCAACGCGCTCTGCGGGCGGGTCGTTCGCCATATTGAGAAACATAACGGTGCGCTCGAATTGTCCGCTTTCGGTGAAAACGCGGCGGAAAAATTCTGCCGTATCGTGCTGAATGCCCATTGCGGCGAATACCACGGCAAAACGAGGGGAGGGGAGGGCGGTACACTTGCTGTCACCGCTGATGCCCGCTTGCACCGCTATCTGCGCCGCAAGCTTGTCATGTGGCAAGCCGTCTGACGAAAAAATAGGAAGCTTCTGCCCGCGAATTAACGTGATAAGCCCGTCAATCGCAGAGAATCCCGTGTTTATGTAGTTCCTCGGATAAACCCGCTCCACGGGGTTTAACGCCGTGCCGTCTATCCCTCGTTTTTCTTCCGCAAATACATCTCCAAGTCCGTCTTTCGGGCACGCAAGCCCGTCAAAAACACGCCCCAAAATTTCCTCCGAAAGCCGCATTTCTAAAAACCGGCCCGAAAATTTAACCCGTGTATCGTCAAGGCGCAGTCCCCGCGTTCCGCCAAACACAAGCACCACCGCAACGTCGCCGTCGATACGGATAACCCGTCCCATTCGCCCCTGCACATAGACAATTTCGTCAAAAGCCGCGCCTTCAACGCCATTCACAACCACCAAACTGCCTTTTATTTCGCAAAGCCCTTCATATTCCATGCAACCACTCCTAAATCAAACGGCTGAACGCCAACCCAATAAGCACGATACCGCCAAGCCAAGATATGTTAAAGGGGAGTTTTTCGGCTAGGGAATGGCCGAGTTTTTGCCCCGCAAGAATGGCGAACATATTTGTTATAAGCGACCAGATTAGCAACGCCCAAGGGTTTATGCCCGCAAGAATGGCGGCGAAACCCACTGCCATTCCGTCAAGGGAAAGGGATATGGCAAGGGCAACGGCTTCGGTTGGGGACAGATGGGCAGAAATATCTGCGTCGGCGGCTTCGGGGTTGGCGTACAGATGTAAAATGAAGTTGATATCAAAAACGGAAAACTTAAATGCCCTGTCAAGCCCTGTGTGTTTTCTGATAAGGGCTTTTATTATGCCGTCAAGAAGTTTTATAAGCCCCATTGTAAAAAGCACGGCAAATGCTATGCCCGTTGCAATTTCTTCCGAAAGAAACGGAAGCAACATATATCCGAAAAGCATTGCCGCACCGATAATCGCACAGCAAATTAAATTTATAATTTGCAGCGACAGCATTGGAATGCGAATTTTTTTGGCTCCATAAGCAAACCCCGCCGTAAACGAGTCCGCGGAAAGACTTGATGCCAAAATTGCGGCTTCAACTATAAAAAACATTTTTGCCCGCCCTTCGGAATTTTCCTAAGAAATCTTCCTATATAATATGTAGCAAATTGCAATTTTGTGATATAATCGTGCGGTTGAAAATTACAATTAAATGGAGGAACAGGAAATGAAGGGTAAGAGTGCGCTAACATTGGTATTAATTTTAATCGCAACGGCAGGGCTTATTGCGTTAAACGCATTGGGCATACCTGCGTTTGGCGAGGGACGATATGACGCGGACGGCAACCGCCGTCACGTATGGGGCGTTGGGAATATCCGCCAAGGTTTGGATTTGATGGGCGGCGTAAGTATTTTGTACGAAGCGGATATAGACGGAACGCCTGCGGCGGTGGACATGAACGCGGCGCAAGCACTGCTTAGGGGCAGACTGGACAGGCGCGGATATACGGAAGCGGACGTTGCGCAAGAAGGTGCTAGGCAACTGCGTGTAGATATTCCGGGCGTGGAAGACGCGGAAGCCGCCGTTGCGGAAATCGGCGCGACGGCAATGCTTACATTTAGAGGGTGCGTAAATCTTGAAGAGGGCAACGCGCATATATGCGGCTCTGTGGGGTGTATCCCAAGCGAAAGAATTTTGCTTACGGGCGCGAATGTTGACCGCGCATTTAGGCAGGTGTATCCGGAATTGGGCGTAAGCCTAAGTTTCGACAGCATTGGCACACAGCTTTTTGAAGACGCGACACGGGCAAACCGCGGGCATTCCATTGCCATTTTCATGGATGACGAGCTTATAAGCAATCCCGTTGTAAACGTGGTAATCAGTGACGGAAACGCAATTATTTCCGGCGGTAACATGACAATGGACAGCGCGCTTTTGCTTGCGCAACAGATAGAGCAAGGCTCTCTGCCCTTCGGGCTGGAAGTTGTAAGTATGAATCTAATCGGTGCTAGGTTGGGCGCGGACGCTTTGCGGACAAGCATAATTGCGGGTGCAATCGGGCTTTTCTTGGTGCTTCTGTTTATGGCGGTTTTCTATCGCACAATGGGGCTGTGTGCAGACCTCGCGCTTGTTATATATGTAGGCATTGTGTTGTTTATCATCTCCGCGTTGGGCATTACGTTAAGTTTGCCGGGTATCGCGGGGCTTATTCTTTCGATAGGTATGGCAACGGACGCGAATATCGTTATTTTCGAGCGTATCCGCGAAGAAGTTGCAATGGGCAAGACCTTGCGCTCTGCAATGCGCACGGGGTACCGCCGCGCTTGGCCTGCGATTGTGGACAGTAACGTGACCACGCTTATTGCGGGCGGTGTGCTTTTCTGGCTGGGAACGGGCCCGATAATGGGCTTTGCGCAGATGTTAATCATCGGTATTTTGGTGAGTATGCTCACCTGCCTTGTTGTAACAAGAATTATTACCGTTTGTTTAATGGATTTAGGGCTGGTAAAACAGTCGCACATTATCTCTGCAAAACAGCAAGCCGCGCTTGATGCCGCAAAAGCCGAAGGAAAATCCGAACCCGAACAAGATATTGATGTCAAACCTATCGTGGAAAAACGTAAAATCTATTTTGGTTTCTCTGTGGCGGTTTTGGCGGTTGGGCTGGCGTTTATGCTTGGGCATGGAATTTTCGGAAACGGATTTTTCAACCTAGACGTAGAATTTTCCGGCGGAACGTCTTTCATGGTTGATATCGGGCAAGACTTTGATAACAGAGATATTGAAGAAATCGTCCGCAACGTAACGGGAGAATCCGCACCGCAGGTGCAGCAGATTTTGGGAACAAATGAAGTTATGATTCGCACCACAACGGCACAGGACGAAGCCGACACACGCATTGCATTAATCCGCGAGTTATCCGAACGCTATAATCTGAATCCGGACGAAATTCAATATTCGTTCGTAAGCCCCGCAGTTAGTGCGGCAATGCGCCGCTCGGCTGTGTTGGCAATCGTGATTGCAAGTATCGGAATGCTTTTGTATATCTCAATCCGTTTCCGCGATGTTCGCACGGGCGCAAGCGCGGTTTTGGCGCAGTTGCATGACGCTTTGGTGGTGCTTGGCATCTATGCGGTGTTGCGTATTCCGTTAAACTATGCGTTTATTGCGGTAATGCTTACCACCCTTGGTTATTCCATCAACGCGACGATAATTATTTTCGACCGCATTAGGGAAAACCGCGTTCGTATGCCCAAAGCCCCCTACGATGTTCTTATTAATACCAGCGTTACGCAAACATTGCGCCGCACGTTGTTCTCTACGCTTTCGTCATTTATGGCTGTGTTTATGCTGTATGTAATTGGCGTGGCGGCAATCCGCGACTTTACTTTGCCCATCATGGTGGGGCTTTTGTTTGGTGCGTATTCCAGCGTGTGTCTTTCGGGCTCGGCTTGGTATATGATGTTAAAAAAGGATAAGGTGAAATAAATGGATAAATACGAAGCCATCAAAGCAAAGGATTTAAAAATTGACGCAACTCGCGGAAAACCAAACGCACAACAAGTCTCTTTATGTGACGAAATGATTAACACGCCGCTGGAAAATTTCCGTGCGGAAGACGGTACAGACGTGCGCAATTATGGCGGCAATGACGGCTTACCCGAAATGAAACGCATTTTTGCAGAGCTTCTGGACGTAAACACAAACGAGGTAATTGTCGGCGGAAACTCCAGCCTAAACATGATGTTCGATTTTATTTCCACAATGATAATCACGGGAAAATGGGACGCCTCGCGGGCAAAATTCATTTGCCCCGCACCGGGCTACGACCGCCATTTTGCCGTATGCGAATATTTCGGAATAAAAATGCTGCCCGTCTCCATGACCCCAAGCGGCCCCGACATGGACGCCGTGGAAGAACTCGCCCGCGACCCCGAGGTTGTGGGGATTTGGTGCGTACCCGTTTTTTCAAACCCGCAGGGCTATATCTACAGTGACGAAACAATCAGCCGCATTGCTTCCATGAAAGCCGCGCATCCCAATTTCAGAATCATGTGGGACGATGCATACACCGTCCACAATTTCAGCGGAGAACGCCCCGCGCCGCTAAACATCCTGCACGAATGCCGCAAACACGATAACGAATCGCGCCCCGTAATCTTTACCTCATTTTCAAAGATAAGCGTTGCGGGTGCGGGCGTTGTGTGCTTGGCGGCGGCGGGTGAAACCCTTGCTACTATTCGCAAACGCATTTCTGCACAAACAATCGGCCCCGATAAAATAAACCAACTTCGCCACGCACGATACTTCAAAAATGCAGACGGCGTAATCGCGCACATGAAAAAACACGCAGAAATCCTACGCCCCAAATTTGAATGCGTAATAAACGCTTTTGAAACGCATTTTCCCGACACGGGCGCGACCTTCACCAAACCACGCGGCGGCTATTTCGTCTCCGTAGAAACCCCGCCCGGCAAGGCGAAACAAGTACGCGAATTATGTAAAGCCGCAGGCGTCCTAATAACCGATGCAGGCGCGACCTTCCCATATAACAATGATCCCGCCGACACCAACCTGCGCTTTGCGCCAACCTTCCTTTCCATGGACGAGCTGGAACAGGCGTTGGAGGTTTTTTGCTTGGCTGTGAAGATGGCAAAGGGGTAGGGGAGTTATGACGCAAACGATATCACCCGCCCGCCTAAAAATTCCGCTTCGGACGGGTCGTGGGTTATGCAGATGGTTATTCCGTTTGCGTGGTCTTTTACCATTTGCATGATTGAGGGTTTTATTTCGGCGTCAAGGCCTTTGAAGGGTTCGTCTAAAATTAGCAAGTCGTGTTGCGCGATTAGTGCGCGGCACAAGCATACTCTGCGTTTCATGCCGCCGCTTAAATCGGCGGCTTTTTTGTGCAGACTGTCGGCAAGGCCTGCTTGGGTTAGTAGTTCGATGGCGCGGGGACGGTTGTTGTTTACAAAAAGTACGTTGGTTAGTGCTGTTTCCCATTCCAACAGGCGGTCTTCCTGAAATATCATGGAGACTTTTTTGCCGTGAAGCCCGATTATTTCGCCGCAGTCGGGCGCGATAATTCCCGCCGCAATATTAATAAGCGTTGTTTTGCCAACACCGGAAGGCCCCATTATGCACGTTATGCCCTCGGCAAATTCCATCGAAATGTCGCGTAAAACAGACTGCTCCCCGAAGGACTTGCAAATATTTTTTAGTCTAATCATTTAATCACCTTGCCGAAAAAGAATCGCAATGCGTTTTCCATCAAGTAGCTAAGCACCACAATCGCGATTGTCCACGCGAAAAGGTCTGCGGTGTTTAGAAAAATGCGGGCGGTGTGCAGGTTCGCGCCTATTGTGCCGCGCACCACGCCTATCAACTCGGCAGCAATGCCCGATTTCCACGCGAAACCTACGCCCGTTGTTGCGGCGGATGCCACAAAAGGTGCAAGCGTTTTCAAATAAATATAAAAAATCTTTTTGTATGTTGGTACTCGGAAAATATTTGCCATTTCCAAAAGTTGCGGGCTTGTGCTTTCAATCCCCTTTAGCGTGTTGAAAAATACGATAGGCAAAACCGTCACGAACGCAATAAAAATAGACAGGTTGGACGAATGAAACGCCATCAGCGCAAGTATCGTAAACGACGCAATCGGCACGGCGTTAAGCACCTTGACCGCAGGCAGAACCAATCTTTCCGCTATCTTAAATTTCGCACAAAGCGCGGCAAGTACAACCCCCGCTCCAAGTGCCAGCAAAAACCCGCGCAAAATCCGCCCCAGCGAAGTACCGATGCTTCCCCAAAAACCCGCCGTAGCCCCCAACTCAAAAAGCCGCGCAAAAGTTACACGCGGCGACACAATTATTATATCACTTTGTATCAAAAACGCCGCCCCTTCCCAAACCACAAACCAAAACAAAATCACAGGGGCAAACTTTACGGCGTTAAAAAATTTTTCTTTCAATTTATATCATCCTAAAAGAAAGACCGAGGGGGACGCCGTCCCCCTCATCCCCCTGCAAGGGGACAAGTCCCCTTGACCCCTTCTTTGAAAACCGCGTATGCGGTTTTCAGGTTAAAGTTTTTGTCGAACTTTTTTCAAAAAGTTCGCAGGGGTTCGGGGACAGAGTCCCCGAGGTCTTAATCTTTAATCGTTAAACCAAAAATCATCAGAAGGCATTGCGCCGCCAACGGTTTCGGGGTTTGCGTTGTAAAGGACGTTGTAGAATCCGATTAGGTTTTGGCGCATTTCGTTGCCCGTGATGAAGACGATGTTGGAGCGAGGTATTGCGGATTGCGCGATTGGAAGCGCGGGGATTAGGTCGAAATCTACGGCGAGTTGCGCGGCGGAGGGAACGTTTGCGTTTACGTATGCAACGGATGCGGCGTATTCTTCCAAGAAAACCGCAACGGCTTGCGGGTTTTGTTCAAGAAATTCGCGGCGGGCTATTACTACGCTCATGATAAGGCCGTAGTCGGGCTGTACGCGGTCCCATTCTTCCGACAAGTCCAGCGCAACGCGCAAACCGTCTACGCGGGCAAGCACGGTGCTTACAAACGGCTCGGGAAGAAGCGCGATTTCTGCCTGTCCTGTTTCCAGAAGCGCGGCGATTTCTGCGTGTTCTGCGCGGAATTCTACGAAAACATCTTCACCCGGAGTGAGTCCGTTTTGTTCGAGTACGTAGTTTAGCGCGATTTCGGGCGTGATTCCTTGTCCGTGGGTGTAAATTGTACGCCCGCGCAAATCCTCAATTGAGTGTATTGTATCCGTAGTGTCCACGATATGCAACACGCCGAGGGTGACTACGGCAAGTGCTTGCACGTCCAAGCGGTTGTAAAGAACCGCCGCCAAATTGCCCGGCACTGCCGCAATGTCAATTTCGCCTTGCACCAACAGCGGCGGAACAAGGTCCGGCGAGCCGAGAAGTTCAAATTCGTAATTGTTGCGCGCCGTGCCGTTTTCGGCTTCGTGCATCAGATGAAGCAGACCCATTGCGGTTGGGCCGCGCATTGCCGCAACGCGCACGGTTGCAGGTTCAAATGGCGTTTCAGGTTCGGCGTCTTGTTCTGCGATGGCGGGTGCGTCGGTGGGGGGTGTTTCGGCATCTGTCGTTTCAATCGGTTCGCGTACTGCAACGGGCGGTTGTTCAACCGTTTGCGTTACACCGCACCCTACAAAACCTGCAATCATCAAAATTGTAAGAACAGCTAAAAAATACTTTTTCACAAAAATTTCTCCTTTGCGTTTTTTTCTAATATACTACACAATGTAAAAATAATTTGTTGCCTGTGCAACAATAACAACCTTTAATTTATTCAAGGTTTTGCCCGAATAGGAGAGACAAAATTACAGACAATAAAGGTTGTTTAAATGGGGGATTAATTTGAACGCATTTTTTTCTTGTTTGAAAGCCCGACGCGTAAATTACAAGAAGGGCGACGTGATAATTGAAGCGGGGACGGTTGCCGCCGAGTTCGGAATTTTGCTGGAAGGCAGTGCGCATTCCATAAAATGGGATGCGTCCGGGAAGCAAATTATCATTACCATGGTGGAAAAAGGAGGAGCGATAGGCGTTTTACTTGCCGCCAGCCCGCAACGTGTAAGCCCGCTAACGGTGCAAGCCACGGCAGACGCTACTGTTTTAATGTTCCCGTTTTCGCAAATAATAACGGGTTGCGAAAAAAAATGCCGTCATCACGAAAGGTTACTGCAAAATTATATTTCAATCATCGCAGACAAGGGAATCGAACTTCACGAGCGGGTCAACTGCCTTTTAGAGCCGACCGTCCGCAAAAAAATTCTTACCTATCTAACGAACATTTCACACGAACAAAACAGTACCGAGTTTATTCTGCCCATCAACCGAAATATTATGGCAGAATATTTAAACGTGGAACGCAGTGCCCTTTCCCGCGAACTTTCCCGCATGAAAGCCGACGGGCTGATTGAGTACAACCGAAACAATTTTAAACTTATGTAAATTTACAAAGTATCAATCAAGGGCGAAATGCACATTGCGACAAGATGAAAAATCGTGTTGGAAATTCCATTTTAAGCAATTATTGAGGTTTTATGTGGAACCCTTGTTTTAAGGGCTTTTAGTCTACTGTGTCATTAGTAGTTCGTCAATCTCCATCATTCTTTCGTGCGTCAACGGCAAAGGCTCTTTCGTTTTCCTTACATAGTCCGAAATCGCTCGTATACCGCTTCGGGTGTCGTCGCCCGCCCCATAACAACGTATCCTCCATGTTTTTCCGCAAGCTCGTCAAGTTTCCTTTAATAGCCTCAGTGCTTGTTCTGTTTCGACCTGCATACGATATTCGTGGTAAAAACCCAAACATTCCGCACCCAACATTTTGCGGTAATTTCAGCCCTCTTAATTCGTTTGCGCTTGCGTACTTGGACACTGTGCTTATAATATTTCCAGTTTCGCGCTCTGCCAAGCACTGCGTGAGTTCATCATATACCTATGTGATTGTTACAAGACCGATTTCTCCTGTTTCTGCAAGATATTTCAAAGCGATGGTGGTCTTCCTTATGCGTTCGTTTACAGTTGAAAGCTCTATGCACACATTGAACATTGCATCGCCGTATTCATTCATCCTTAAGTTGTATATATAGTTTTGGCAAATTTCTTTGTAGATATCTCTCAAAAATTTTTCTTTATTCCCATCAACATAGC
>Ga0209755_10000219_pt1 | contig 112604 bp, 76 predicted proteins | sample TergutCo191P1_FD_187301 | JGI IMG/M metagenome (GOLD analysis project Ga0209755, IMG submission 187301) | Cornitermes sp. P1 segment gut microbial communities from Petit-Saut dam, French Guiana - Co191P1 (SPAdes) (version 2) | ecosystem: Host-associated > Arthropoda: Insects > Digestive system...
GCGGATGCAACGTGCAATTAGCGCTGGAGCCTAACAGTTTTGAATACGCTGTCATCGAAGTTAATCCGCGCGTTTCGCGGTCTTCGGCGCTTGCGAGCAAGGCGACAGGTTATCCAATCGCGAAAGTAGCTACAAAAATCGCAATCGGGTATACGTTAGACGAAATTAAAAACGCCGTTACAGGCACAACATACGCCGCTTTCGAACCCGCTCTCGATTATGTCGCCGTAAAATTTCCGAAGTGGCCGTTTGATAAATTCGTATACGCCAACAAAGAACTTGGAACGCAGATGAAAGCGACAGGCGAAGTAATGTCAATCGCCGACACTTTTGAAGAAGCTCTGTTAAAAGCTGTACGCGGCGCGGAGATCGGTTTAACAAGTTTAGAAATGCCGCGTCTTGCCCCAAAATCTGATAAAGAAATCCGTGAAATGCTTAACACCGTGACAGATGAAAGATTATTTGTGTTATATGAAGCGATCAAACGAGAAATCAGCATTGATGAATTGTATCAAATTACAAAAGTAGACAGGTGGTTTCTAAATTGTCTGTTTAATATTTTTAATGAGAACAGAGAACAAGTTTCTACTCCTAATTCCCTGATTTACAAAATGGTTGACACCTGCGCCGCGGAGTTCGAAGCGAAGACCCCGTATTTCTATTCTCTCAGAAATACCGCGTCAGGTTATGATAACGAAGCGATTCCGTTTATACAAAAAAGTAATAAAGAAAGAATCATCGTTCTTGGTTCAGGTCCGATACGAATTGGGCAGGGAATCGAATTTGATTATGCCTGCGTTCATTGCGTGTGGACATTAAAGAGCATGGGTTATGAAGTAATTGTAATTAACAATAATCCTGAGACTGTTTCGACCGACTTTGACACTGCCGACAGATTGTATTTTGAGCCATTGTTCATTGACGATGTGATGAGTATTATCGAAATTGAGAAACCGTTAGGTGTCATTGTAGCGTTCGGCGGCGGAACGGCGATCAAACTTACAAAAAAACTGCATGAACGCGGCGTTAAAATAATCGGCACGTCAGCTGAAAGTATAGACATCTGCGAAGACAGAGAGCGTTTTGACGCGTTACTCGAAAAGCTGCAAATAAAACGTCCGAAAGGTTTCGGCGTAATGACCGAAACGCAGGCGCAGGACGCCGCGAAAAGACTCGGTTTCCCCGTTTTAATGCGTCCTTCTTATGTGCTCGGCGGACAGAACATGATTATCGCGTTTTCTCCCGAAGATATCAGCGAGTACATGGAAATTATTTTGCGGCAGACGCAGGATAATCCTGTTTTAATCGACAAATATTTGAGCGGACGCGAAATCGAAGTTGACGCGATTTGTGACGGAATTGATGTGTTGATCCCCGGCATCATGGAACATATTGAGCGCACAGGCGTTCATTCAGGCGACAGTATCGCTGTGTATCCGGCGCTGAATATCGACGATGCGTTAGTTGAAAATATTTTTAATGTTACAAAAAAAATCTGCATGGCGCTTGATGTAAAAGGTCTTGTCAATATTCAATATGTGTTATACGAAAATGAAATTTACGTTATCGAAGTAAATCCGCGCGCGTCGCGCACTGTTCCGTATATCAGCAAGGTGACGGGCGTTCCGATGTGCGAGCTTGCGACAAAAGTCAGCGCGGGAAAAATGTTATCTGACATCGGCTGTTCGTCGGGTATCGCGAAGATTCCGCCGTATGTCGCCGTAAAAGTGCCTGTTTTTTCTTTTGAAAAACTTTCAGGTCTTGATACGCATTTAGGACCTGAAATGAAATCGACAGGTGAAGTTTTAGGGCTTGGAAAAAATCTTGAAGAAGCGCTGTACAAGGGACTTGTCGCGGCGGGTTACAAGATGAAAAAAACAGGCGGCGTGCTTTTAACGATTCGCGACGGCGATAAAGGCGAGATAACAGGCGTTGCGGAAAAACTTAACAAATTAGGTTTTTCTCTTCATGGAACGCGGGGTACAGCGAGGTTTCTTAACAAAAAAGGTTATAAGGTTGAACCAATCGATAAAATTTTCGATAACTCTGACGTAAATACCGAAACGCTTTTAGCAAGCGGAAAAATAAGTTACATTATTTGCACATCGGAAAAAGGAAGAGACCCGGCGTTAGACGACGTTAAACTCCGCAGAAAAGCCTGCTCTCTCGGCGTTCCGTGCCTAACATCGATTGATACTGCAAACGCGCTTGCGGATTCGCTTCTTTCCGATTACAGCGAGATAAACACGGAGTTAGTTGACATTAACAATTTGAGAAGCGATCGCGTGAAACTTCCGTTTACAAAAATGCACGGTACAGGCAACGATTACATCTATATTAATTGTTTTGATATTGGCGGTAAAGATATCGAAATTAATTCACCCGAATCGCTTTCTGTTTTGTTGTCTGACAGACATACGGGAATCGGCGGAGAAGGCGTTGTATTAATTCTGCGTTCTGAAATTGCTGACGCAAGAATGAGAATATTCAATCTTGACGGAAGCGAAGGAGCGATGGCTGGAAATTCAATCCGCTGTGTCGCTAAATATCTTTTTGATAACGGCATTGTAAAAAAACATAATATGAAAATCGAAACGCGCAGCGGAATCAGAGAATTATTTATTTCGACAAGAAACGGAAGCGTATTATCGGTAAAAGTTGATATGGGACACGCGGAACTCAATCCTGAAAAAATTCCTGTTAATCTTAAAGCGGAGAACTCGCCCGGAGGAAGAACGGATGAATCAATGCGCGGAGTAATTGCGAGAAAAGTAACGATCGGAAATAAAGAATACGAAATTACGTGCGTTTCAATGGGAAATCCGCATGCCGTAATTTTTTGCGACGGCGTTGATACAATTGATTTAAGCGCGATAGGTCCGTTATTCGAAAACAATCCGCTTTTCCCTGACAGAGTTAATGTTGAGTTTGTAGAAATCATGGACACAAATCATGTAAAGCTGCGTGTTTGGGAACGCGGCAGCGGAGAAACTCAAGCGTGCGGAACAGGAGCCTGCGCGGCAGTTGTCGCGGCGGTTCTGAACGGTCATTGCGAAAAAGGCAGAGACATTAAAGCGCAGCTCCCCGGCGGTGATTTAATCGTCAGCTATAATGATAAAACTGTTTACATGACAGGCGACTGCGTAAAAATTTATGACGGGACTGTCGAAATATAAATTTACTTTTTTTATTAATTATTATACAGGCTTTACTTCAAGATCAAAACCGAGACGCGCAGTTACTTTGCATTTGATAAATGTTCCCGCTTTAATATTTTGTCCGTTTGCGGAGTTTTCCCGCGTGTCATCAGGTTGACAGGCAACCACTGCCGCTCCGTCGACTTCAGGCGCCTGACAGTATAAACGACCCAGCCAGATTTTTTCTTCGTCAGTATTCGTTTCTTCCGAGGTAAATTCTTCCTCGATTAAAACATCAAAAATTTGATCGACAAATCGATTCATGTTTTTTTCGGTTATTTTAAGCTGCTTTTCTTCAATCAGCGATTTGCGCATAACGGCGATTTTTGACGGAACGCGACTTTTCATTGAATATGCCGCGGTTTCTTCTTCGCGCGAATAAGTAAAACATCCAAGCCAGTCAAGGTTTGCTTTTATTTGAAAATCAAGTAACTCTGTGAAATCATCTTCGGTTTCTCCGGGAAAACCAAGAAGAAAAGTAGAACGTATAACCGCGTTCGGCAGCCGTCTGCGTATTATTTCGAGTAATGTCAGATATCTGTTCGCCGGAATTTCCTGCGGAGGTAAATTCAATTCATAATCTGCGTCACGTAGAGTGTAATAATGCTTGTTGCGGTTCATTGCCGTAAGTATTTTCGTTGACGCGTGCTGAAACGGAATATCAAAATAAGGAAGAAAACGTTTATCGCGTTCTATTGTATCAAGTATTTGCAGCGGAAAATGATCGGGATGAATATATAATAAACGCACCCAGAAGTTTCCTTCAAGTTTTGAAATTTCATTTAACAAATCAGGAAGTTTTGACGTATTGCTGAAATCTTCTCCGTACGCGCCGATATCCTGTCCGATGATATTTAGTTCAATTATTCCGCGTTTAAGAAGCGTTTTACATTCTTCGATGATATCAGGAATCGGTCTGCTGATAAGACTGCCGCGAATTAACGGAATTGCGCAATAAGAGCAGCAGTTGTCACAGCCGTCAGTGATTTTTACATAAGCCGAACCCGGCAGTGACAGCAAAGGACGCTCGCCGCTTGAATTGAGAACAGACGCGGAAATTTTGTCATTTTCCGATTCTCCGGTTCTGTTGAAGTGAACCTTTGGTATGTCTGCGTTTAAAGAAGCGTTTGCGATATTTTCCGCGGCTTGAACAATCCGCGCGGGAGATACTATGCCGATAAAACCATTAGCCTCTTTTAAAATGTCGGGAAGTTCTTTCGCGTAACGCTGATAAAGACAGCCTGCAAGGAGTATTTTTTTATTTGGATAATTTTTCCGCCATTCAAGCACCGCGTTGATCGATTCTTGTTTTGCGCTTTCAATAAATCCGCAGGAATTAACGATTATTAAATCCGCCGCTTCCGCGTCGAGTACGCTTTCCCAGCCCGCGCCGTTTAAGTGAGCCATCATATTTTCCGCGTCGACTTGATTTTTTACGCATCCGAACGGATCAATATGATAGCGTTTCATAAAGAAATATTATAGTTCAAGCCGAACCAGAACAACACGGTAACGTCCGTCTTCGTCCCTGACCCAGCGAATGTCGGCAACTACAACTTCTCCGGTTGCGCCGATTTCGACCGGGAATGTCCGTTGACCGCCTATGAGCTGGAATCTTGCGGCTGTAGCATTGGATGCCCAAATGCGGATACCGTTCTGCGCTTGAATATCAAGAGTCTCGTTGCGCTGGAAATAACGCTGATTTGTGCCTCTGCGATCGCGTTCATTGAGAATTTCCCAGCGGAACATACAGTACCCTTGGAAACTAATTTGAAATGTAAACGGATATGCGTTAGGTGAAGAGGGAATAATTGTCGCGCTTGAAACAGCGGGAGGAGCCGTAATTGTAAACTCAGTCAAGGGCGTTGTAGATTCAGCCGTCGCTGACGAACCTGTTGTCAGATGGAGATGGAGCAGCGCTCCCATGTCGGGGCTGTTTTTCGCGAAATCGGCTACTGTTATGCGCAATTCAGGAATTCCGTCGTTATTTAAATCAATCATTGCCGTTTGACCAAGATCGAGAATCTCAAGACCGCCGGGACCGCGGATTGTTACTGTTTCGCTCAAATTGAAAAGTTCAAGTTTATATGTTTCGGCGCCAATGTTTATTAACACAGAATCATTTTTGTACAAGCGTTTTTCCATGGAATTGCCTTCAATTACATGTTCGGCAGGCACACGGGCAATAGGCGTAACTTCAACAGGATTATTTATCCTGTACATTATCAATTTATAAACGCCCCAGCCGCCCAAACCAAGAACGATCAATATTATTAAAAGCGGAATTAAAAAGCCGGGGATTTTCGGAGGAGGTTTTAAAAGATGTTCGACCGGAACAGGCTGCTCTTGAATGCGCAGCGCTCTGTAGAGAGAAATAATTTTTTGAACATCAAGTTCAAGATACGCGCTGTAATTCCGTAAAAAACCGAGTACATACGGCTCACCGGGAAAGACATCGAAATTTTCAGACTCGAGAGCTTCCAGAAAACGAACGGATATATTTGTTTCGCGGCTTATCTGATCGATTGTAAGCCCTTTTTCGTTACGCGCTTCTTTTAATTTCTCTCCCAGAGATTCCATCATTATATACCTGCGCCCCTACTCCGTATCTCTGAATAAAAAATTCTGATACATGTTTGCGTTAGGCGGAGAATCATAAATAAACCGCTGTTCGGGAATACCCTGATTTGTTCTGATGTTGGTAAAATCCATTCGGACTTCGCCTTCCGCAATTGTTCGTCCTTCCAGCCGTCTGATCAGTTTTGATTCGGCATTTATACTTAATATAATTTCTCTGAAACCTTCAGATGCAGAACGTCTTGTCAGGCGCAGTTTTACGACTCTTTCGGAAGAACTTGCGTCTAACGCTTCGGGATTTGGTCCTGTAAGAAAAGACGCGACAAAACCGCGTTGTAACAGAGAAAGACCCGAAGACGTGCCCGCTCGTCTGCTTTGATTAATTGATTGCTGCAATACAGCTCTCATTTCAGGAATGTAGATTGTGAGCGCTTCACTGTTAAAAACGATCACCTGTCCTGCCGGACGCGTGCACTCAATTCTCAGGAATGAAGGAGTCAGATAACTGACAGTTCCGATCATTTCCGTATTTCCGGATCGAATCGTAACATTTCCTTCAAAATCGCGGATGCTTGAATAATTCTCCGACACCAGACGAAGATATCCTTCAGCGGTAATTATTTCCTGCGCGTTAAGAATTGAAAATTGAAAAATCAATATAAAAAATAGTGGAATCCATCGTTTTGCCACGTTTTACCTCGATGTTTGTTTTATCCCTATATTGTAGTTAAAAACGCGGTTTTTAGCAAGGGGTGACAGTCACCCGTTTTTGTGTTAACCTGTCTACAGGTCCAGTAGCTCAGGGGATAGAGCGGCCGCCTCCTAAGCGGCAGGTCGGCTGTTCGAGTCAGCCCTGGATCATTGCTAAAAAGCGGACGTCGTATAACGGCATTACCCTAGCTTCCCAAGCTCGTGACGCGGGTTCGACTCCCGTCGTCCGCTGTAGAGATCGAAAGGCGACTCCCGTCGTCCGCTGTAGAGATCGAAAGGCGACTCCCGTCGTCCGCTAAGTGATTTTTTCCCATTCATTATAAATATCAGTCAAATCAGAATTAAGATAGTTTAACGCGCTTTTTTTCAGTTCGGGAGGGATACCGTAGAATGCTTCCGCAATTCCGCCGGCAATTGCCGCAAGGGTGTCGCTGTCGCCGCCGATGCTGATCGCGTTGCGGATTGTGTCTTCGAATGATACAGATTCGATAAATGCCCTGATTGCCTGAGGGACAGTATCCTGACAGGTTTCGTTAAATTTATACGAATCGCGGATACCATCGAGAGTGAAATCAAGCGCGTAATATTCTTTTTCAATTCGTTCCTGAATTTCTTTTATCGAAGCGCCGTTACGCGCCATGTAAATCGCGACGGCTGCGGCTTCCGCGCCTTTTATTCCTTCAGGATGGTTATGTGAAACTTCGGTAATTTTTTTTGAGAGAAGTTTTGCTTCTTCTTCGGTTTTCGCGATCAAACCGCACGGAGAAACGCGCATTGCGGCTCCGTTGCCGTAACTGTTGTAAGGTATCGGAAATTTGTCGAATATCCATCTTTTGAACATACCGCCGTAACCGCAGTCGGGATATTTGCGTCCGATTGACTGCATAAAAAAGACAGCGGTTTCGCCTAATTTGTCCCAATCGCCTTTGCACATCATAATCGCTTTTGCGGCTGCGATTGTCATTATGCTGTCATCGGTTGGAAAGCAGTTATTTGTAAAAAGCTGAAAATCTTTGCTGCGGTGATTACGGAATTCAAAACGTGATCCTGCGATATCGCCGATGATTGCGCCTAACATGGCTGCCTCCTAATTAGTTAATAAAATTTTACTGTATAATTTTTAATTTGTCACGCTTTTAAAAGCATCTTCTCCCGCTCTGCATTGACACTATTTTCCGCAAGGAATAGACTTATAGTATAAGGGATGTATCATGCATATTACTGAACTAGTTGCCGCTCTTGTTCTTCAAATCGGCGTTATATTATTCGCGGTTCGCCTGTTCGGGCATTTGGCAAAGAAGATAGGAATACCTTCAGTTTTGGGAGAATTGACGGCAGGCGTGATTATCGGTCCTTATGCGCTCGGCGGAATTTCAATCCCAATGTTTCCGCATGGTATTTTTCCTCTTGCGCTGACGAGTACTCATACGCTGGCAGTCAGCACTGAATTATACGCTTTCGCGACAATTGCGTCGATTGTTCTGCTGTTTTCATCAGGGCTTGAAACCGATTTACGTTTGTTTCTGCGTTATTCGATAGCCGGCGGAATTGTCGGTATCAGCGGCGCGCTGCTTTCATTTGCCGTTGGAACATTATGCGGCGTTATTGCTTTTAAAACTTCCATTCTTGATCCGCGCTGTCTGTTTTTAGGAGTAATCGCGATAACCACATCGGTAGGTATCAGCGCGCGGACTCTTTCGGAACGAAAAAAAATGGACTCGCCTGAAGGTGTAACGATTTTAGCCGCCGCGGTAATTGACGATGTAGTGTGGATTGTTTTACTTGCAGTTGTAATGGGAATCGTTTCTATATTGGGCGGACAAACAGGCAGCGGACTTTCCGCCGTGTCAATTCTTCTTCTTGCGGGCAGAGTGTTCGGAATTTGGTTTGTTGTTACCGCGATTTTTTTATTAACTTCTCAATGGCTTGCGAAATTTTTAAAATTATTTAAAAGCAGCCTTGATTTTTCCGTGTTGGCGCTCGGTATCGGATTGATTCTCGCGGGGCTTTTGGAAAAACAGGGATTAGCGTTAATCATCGGCGCGTATATTGCGGGTCTCTCTCTTTCAAAAACCGATATTGCCGCGAAAATTCAAAATCGCATTCGTCCTTTATACGAATTTTTTGTACCGATGTTTTTCGCGATAATGGGAATGATGGTAAATATCCGTGAAGTAATTTCTCCGCCTGTGCTGATTTTCGGCGCTGTATACACGTTAGCCGTCATTTTATCCAAAGTAATCGGCGCCGGAGGTTTGTCGCTGCTTCTTGGGTTTAACAGATACGGCGCGCTGCGCATAGGAGCAGGAATGATTCCGCGCGGCGAAGGAGCGCTGATCTCCTGCGGTATCGGACTTGCGGCAGGAGTTTTTAGTAATCAGATTTTTTCCGCCGCTGTTCTGATGATTTTTCTTACCATTGTTGTATCAACTCCGATGCTCGGCTTTGCGCTGAAAATTAACAAACAAGGAACAAGAAGACAGGTAAAAGACAACGACACCGTCCGCGAAGTTTGGGAATTTGAATCCGAAGAAATCGCCTATCTTGTTATGAGCAAATTAATAAAAGAATTAAGGACAAGTAAGTTTTTTGTTCAGACAAGAAGTATCGGCAGCGGTCTTTCATCTCAAGCGCACAAAGGCGATATTTCGATAATTATTATAGAAAGTAAAAGCGTAATTTCAATTTCAACCGCAAAAACCGATATGCCGTTTGTAAAAAATGAAATTTACGAAGCGATTCTTGATCTTTCTCATCTTATCGAAAAATTAAAAAATTCCGCCAATCCCGAAAAAATGAAAAAAGAATTATTGGACAGCGACGCGCGCACGACAAAAGATATTCTGGCGCTCATAGATCCGAAATTCTTTTCTATGAATTTGAAAGGCGAATCTAAAGACGAAGTTATTAAGGAACTTGTTGATATGCTTGCCGACGAAGGCAAATTGCTTGATCGTAATCTTGTTCTTACGGATGTGCTGGAACGTGAATTGAGCATGAGTACCGGAATGGAGCTTGGGATTGCGATGCCTCATGCAAAGACCGACGGGATTGCCGAGACAATGGTAGTTATCGGAATAAAAAAAGAAGGCGTTAATTTTGATTCATTTGACGGCGAACTATCTCATGTTTTTATTTTGATAGTTTCACCAAAACAGGAAAGCAGTCTTCACGTGCAGTTTCTCGCGGCAGTCGGCTCAATTTTCGGCGATGAAACAGTGCGTGAAAAAGTAATCAATGCCGAAACTCCGCAGGAAGCCGTACAATTTATTAACGAGCACGATAACTTGCTGCAAAAAGAACGAAAGAACGCATAACGTTATACGACATCATAACGGAATTCTTCATATGTGTAGCGGTTGCGTCCTGATTGTTTTGATTTGTACAGCGCTGAGTCCGCGCGTTTAACATAATCGCTTTCTGTCTGTGAATGTTTTACGCCGCCCGTTGTGCCTCCGATTGAAACAGTAACAATAGGAACCGGTGTATTTTCTTTGTGAGGAATTTTCGCGTCACGTACATTTTTTAACAGCTTTTCCGCGATTAATTTCGCTCCGTTCTCGTCAGTATTGGGAAGCACTACAACAAATTCTTCGCCGCCGTATCTAGCGACAAAATCATCTTCTCTTGTAATTGTTTTTGATAAAATATTTGCTATATCTTTGAGACATTTATCGCCCATATCATGACCGTACGAATCGTTGTATTTTTTAAAGAAATCAATATCGATCATTAACAGACTTAATTTGTTATCGTTGCGCGATAGTGAACGGATAATGTTTGTCATATTTCCGTCAAAAAATCTGCGGTTATAAATACTGGTGAGCTGATCTATAATTGTCATGTTAAGAAATTCACCTAATGTTTCAATTTCATCTTTATTGTTTGTTTCTGTTTTTTGTTTTAAGTCCCAATCCGTTGAAATTTGACTTACCTCATTTACAATATGGTAAAGCGGTTCAAGCAATTTAGCGACAAAGATGTTAAACACCGCAAAGATTGTAAAAACTACAAACATCATTATTGTAAAAAGAAGAGTCATTCCAGTTTGCAGCGAGTCAATAATAGTAAAATGATGAACAGCCGCAATATACCAATTCAAAGAAGAGATAGCGGCAATAACAGCAAAAGTATTTTTATCGCTAGTATTAAAAAATTTTATTTCATTATACTTAAGCGTGCTGATTTTATCAAGAATTTCTGTTCCGATATGATCAAGTTCATCTTTTATATTGATTTTATCTCTGACAAGCCGGATGCTGCGCGCTCCGGTAATTTCTCCCGCTTCGTTAAAAAAATATAAATGCGCAGGCTCTAAATAATTACTATATATTGAATTAATAAAATGAGATATGTTAATGCCCGTTCCGACAATACCGACAGGATTTTTATTATTATCGAACACCGGAGCATTGATCCAAAGATAAGTTATATTTGTGTTATGATCAGTATTTATATTAAAATTGAATTTTTCAGTTTCATATAACGACATATAATACCAATAATTCTCAGGGTCATTTATATTCACATGTTCATAATCAGATTCGGTTCTGTAAAGAAATTTATCTTTATCGCTTATCCAGAAAACAAAATTTCCGTCGAAAGCTTTTCTGTATGCGTCAATTTCTTCAATAGCCATTCTTTTTATTAAATTATTTTCAGGATTAATTAAATAATTTTTAATTAAAGGAGAGCCTGCCATTTTTATTACAATTGCAATTTCTGTATTTACCGAAGCCTCAAGACGAAGCCGCTCAAGTTCGATAGTTTTGGTTAATTCCTGCCCGCTATTATTCTGCAGAATCTGCCCCATCAAAATAACAAAAGCCATACCTCCAAGAATAAAAATTAACAAAAATACAGCTGAAGAAAAAATAATAAACCTGCGCTTCATTGACGTCTGATGTTTCTTGGAAACAGGCAGTGAAAATATTTTTTTATTCATTTGTACCTCATTTTAGTTTTGTTACTTTATATAGTTAACATTGCCTTCAATGGGTCTTCGCGGAGAAGCGGATGTAACAGCGTCAACATCATCCGCAGCATAACCGATCAGCATAATTATCTGCGCAGTAAAATCATCCGGAATTCCAAGAGCGCTCTTTTGAGTGTCGTTAATATTCTGAACGCCGGTGTAATATTGACGCACGCCCAGTCCCAAAGCCTGCGCGGCAAGATAAATATTTTGAGACGCAAGAGCCGCATCAAACGCAATGTTAATGCCGACTCTCTCATTAGGTTTTCCCGAAATAATAATAACAACAGCTCCCTCAGCATAATGACGCGGCGCCGTTTGTTTAGCAATTTCATTATTTGTAATAACCGTAAAATGCCACGGCTGAGCATTAGCGGCGCTCGGCGCCTTCTGCGCGCAATTAAGAATTATTTCGATCATCTCATCCGGCACAACGCCTTCCTTAAACGATCTCTCGGAATAACTTCCTAGAATCGCGTTTATCAAATAAGAAGAAACAGCTTCTTCTGCGCTGCCATCCTTCTCCGCCTTGGAAGAATTACACGTAATAAAGCAAACAGCCGCCGCAATTAAAAGTAATACTATTAAAAGTTTTTTCATTAAGGATCTCCTATATGGTAATTGTTGCATATAAAGAGGGAGGTGGCAAGGTAACACAATGTCACTCTATCCTTGACAATATAGATAAAAACAACCCAAACCGTTAAAATTAAAATATGTCCGGCAATTTTAGCTTTTTATTTGGATTTATTGCTTCAATAGGTTTTTACCGCCTTTTTTTCTCGATCAACCGTCCTGAAACAAAGAAGCGGTCTATTGCCCTGGTTCTGGTATGCGTATTAACAATTCCTGTATTATACATTTGGAAGGACATCTATATGGGGTATAGTGTGCTGCCGCTCTATGCCAGTGTGCTTACCATAATTTATGAATTGCTAATCTTTCTTGCCATCGTTTTATTGAGTACCCATCGCGGACAGACGCTCGTTTGCGCCGCATTCATCTTTGCTGTAATAAATTTGATGGAAACACCTATTGTTTTTTTCATTGGCATAATAGCCCGGCCGTCATTAAATATGATACACTTCATGGAAGAAATATATCAGATTCCGGGAGTCTATTATGTGTATTCGTTCATTATGAATATTGTATTAATGAGCTGCTGTTTTATTGCCGCCCATTGGCTTCGCAAAACTCAATTAAATCCGCCGCAAAAACTGACGATGCTTTTTTCCATAATTTTTATTGCTATTGTAGCAATAATTTATGTATGGTTTAGGGATATTATAACGATAATGTCCGTTTCCTTTTTTCCTTCCGCCCTTCCTGCCGTTTTGCTTGCGGGAATGGCGCCGGCGATATTTTATTTTTTTACGCGGCTCATCGCCGAAAAAGAAATTATTGCACCTAACGATAACAAGGAAGAGCCTTCGTATACCCGGTTTGTGCGGCAGCTCAGCAAACGGGAATTGGAAGTTATCGAGGCGATACTGGCAGGCTACTCAAGCCAAAAAGAACTTGCCGCGTCGCTTAATATTTCGATCAATACCGTAAAAACGCATATGAAGCGCATATATCAAGTTACCGGCGTTTCCGGTGTTGACGCTCTCTCGCTGCTTTTTCACGGATATATCCCCGCTCACCCCACAATCACCCCTAAATCACCCTAAAGGCGATTTACGGCAGCGTATTTTTGCGGTATTTTGTTGAATAATAACGAAGAAAACAAGGGGTTTTTTATGAAAAACACAGGCAAATGGCAAATAGCGGCTCTTATCATGGCTATTATGTTTTCAATGGCTGCCTGCGGTGATATTGATGATACATTACGCAACAGTACGCTTTCCGGTCAAGAAGAAAATAAAAACAACAATAACCTTGACGGCGGCGATGATGACAGAGAAAACCCTCTCGTACCTCCGAACGATGGCGATTTTATCAAATTCACCGTTACTAATCTGGGAACAAAAACCGGATTAGTCGGTCTTACCGCGGCGGATGACGGCTGGAATCGGGCTTTTGAAGAATTCGGGTTTATCCGTGACGGACAGGTTTTGGTTCATCTGCGAAAAATGTCACCTAACGTTAATGGTATTGAACATGGCAATTACAATATCGTATTGTGGTTTGAAGAATATGACGAATACTATGTATACACAGCAGGCGCAAATATTAATGATATAAACGGCGCTCAATCATACGATGTGAATGACAGCAACAGCATCAACTTTGATCAGTTCAGACCGATTGCGCTGCCGTTACACGAACTGACTGTTACCGGCTTTGACTATTGGTTTAACACCATGCAGGCGTGGGCTTTTGTTTTAAACGGCGATACAGATACCTGGACCTACGGAACAATCGTCAACGGCAGCTTAAAGGGTGTTATGCGCAAATTGTTTAACGCCAGAACCGATGACAGCAATTTGCGGCTTAGACTGCAAATATGGCAAGGAAATTATGTCTATGAGTTATCAGATTTTTCCATGACCGGCAGCTCTACCAGCGTTGATATCAGCCAGTTTAAGAGCAACCATTATGAACTAACCATTACCGGTGTAAGCGGATTAGCCGACAGAGACATATCGGCATCTGTGTACAACAGCGATGATACAAGACTCAACACCTATTTAGGTTACGCGACGAGCAGCGGCGATAATCTCACTGTAATATTAGCCGGAGATTTCGGCTGGACTGATGACGGTCCCTTCAGACTCCAATTGAGTATGAGGGGATATAACGGTATGTACGAGTTGTCAGATTTTACCCCGACAGGCAATGCCTCCAGCGTTGATTTTAGCCGATTCAAGCGCAACTACCACCTGCTCACCATTACAGGCTTGGACGATTTACTGCATAATGGTTTATTTCATGGCAGAGAAATACTGGCGCATGTGTATAACGCAGACAATCACGTTGTCGCCCCTTGGGCTTTTTTTAGCGCAAAGGAAGACGACAGTATTAGTTTTATATTGCTTGGCGATTTCGGCTGGACTGAAAACAATGGGGTTCCCTTCAGGATTAAACTAGAATTTTTAGGAGAGCTTTCCGGGATTGTATACGAATTGCAAAACTTTATCCCTGCAGGTAATTCTTCCAGCGTTGATTTCAGCGAGTTTATGTAGCAAAATGTTAGTTGTATTATTTCTGTACTAAATTTGTTCTTCTATACGTACCATTAAAAATCATGTCGATTAGCCATAAACGGAATGAGGGGTTATCTGCGTATTGTTTATAAAGTTCCATGCTGTCATTCATAAAAGACTGCATTGCACGATCCGTGGCATCTATACTTTCGTCTTTTGCGGCATCTTTACCAGCGTTATTCATGGCGTTTTTATATTTTTCATCTTTCGAGACACTTAATTGAACCTGTTTAATTGTTGTTTTTACATTATCCTCATCTTGCCAATTTAGATCGCCCCATCTTTTATGAAAATCATCAAGAATGTGGGACAAATAATCTATCTCAGGATTATTTACATATCCATCTCCACCAGCTGTTATCGGAGGAATTTCGTAATCTCTATTATCTAAAGAAATATTCAATGTTTCTTTTTTCTGAGCGCGATAGCTTTCCAATTCTATGTACTTGAGTAGTTCCTTTGTATCATCATTTTCTTTTGGAGCAGGTAGTTTTGGTATCAGAAGTGTCAGGAAAATAGAAAGTTTTTCCCATTCTGCCATACCAACAGAGAGAATAGCACCAAGGAAATTATATAGGCGTACAAATTGTTTTGCACTGGATTTGAACTCAACTTGCTCATCTTCATTAAGAGGTTTGTAATTGGCAACACAAGAATCAAGAATTGGATCAATATTTACACGTGGATGACCACGTAAGAAATAATCAACAACATCGTCTACATCTTTTTGAGTATAGACTTCATGTTTTTCCATATTAGCGATAAGCTCGTAAACTTTATTACGGTCAGTTTCATCGGATAAAAGAGTGGTCTTGTAATAACGGGAAAAAGCTTCTTTTATATCATCAGCTTTATTTGCAAAGTCAAGAACAAATGTATCTTCTTTATTTTTCTGAGCGCGATTCAATCGGGAAAGAGTTTGAACAGCTTTTATGTCGGCAAGTACCTTGTCTACATACATGGTATGCAAGAGCGGTTCATCATAACCTGTTTGGAATTTATCGGCGCATATTAGAAAACGATACGGTTCTTTTTTGAAGTTTTCTTCAATTTTATTACTTGGGAAGCCATTAAGCTTGGATTCTGTTGCCATATCTTTTTCATGTGTTGATGCGTCTGTATGTTCAGCATCGCCTGTGAATGCAATTATTGTTTTATATGGACTCTTTCTTTTTTTTAGACATTCATTAATCGCATCGAAATATTCAACCGCTTTTTTAATACTGCCTGTTACGACCATTGCGCGAGCCTTATTATCTATACGATAACGGACACTTTCATGGAAATGTTCTACTATTATTTCTGCTTTCTTTAAAATAGCTTCGGGTTCTACCTCCACATACTTGCGAAGCCTTTTCTGCGCTTTACTTTTATCGTATATTGGATCTTCTTCGATTGTTTTTATTAAATAATAATAACTCTGGTATGTAGTATAACTTTTAAGAACATCAAGTATAAAACCTTCTTCTATCGCTTGCTTCATTGAATAATTGTGGAAAGGTCTATGTTTTGTTTTACCATCTTCCTTATAAGGCGATCCAAATAATTCTAATGTTTTATTTTTAGGCGTTGCGGTAAAAGCAAAATAACTTGCATTAGGCATGAGTTTACGGCTTTCTATTAGTTTATTAATGACATCTTCACTTTCGTCATCATCAGAAAAGACAATTGTAGATAAAATGGTATTCATCGTAGCGGACATATTGCCGCTTTGACTGGAATGTGCTTCATCAATGATAATTGCAAAATGTCTTCCTTTGTGAGTTGTTCCGATATCGTCAATGATATAGGGAAATTTATGAATAGTCGTAATGATTATCTTTTTTCCGTCTCTTATAGCATCGCGTAAATCAGAGGAATGATCTGCATGAGCAACGGTGTTTGAAATTAAGGTAAAAGATTTAATAGTGTTTTTAATTTGATCGTCAAGATTACGGCGATCTGTTATTACTAAGATAGAATCGAATACAGTTTGATTGTCTTTTTCAAAGTCAATCAGTTGATGTGCGAGCCATGCTATGGAGTTTGATTTACCGCTTCCTGCGCTGTGTTGAACAAGATACCTCTGACCGACGCCTTTATCTTTAACATCTGCAAGAAGTAATTTAACCACAGACCATTGATGATAACGAGGAAATATTTGTATTTCTTTTATTTTTCCCGTCTGCGGATCCTTCTCTTTTACCACTTGTGCGTAGTTTTCAATAATATTGGCAAGCTCTGTCTTGTCAAGCGTTTCTTTCCAAAAATAATCAGTAGCTATTCCATGCGGATTGGGAGGATTTCCAGCTCCATCGTTAAAGCCTTTATTGAAAGGCAGAAACCACGAGTCATTGCCTTCAAGTTTTGTACAAAACTTTATTTCTTCATCATCTATGGCAAAATGCGCAGCACACCGTTTAAATTGAAAAAGTAATTCGTTTGGATTACGATCTGTTTTGTATTGTTTAACCGCATCTTCAACATTCTGCTTTGTCCAGCGATTTTTTAACTCTGTTGTTAAAACAGGCAGTCCATTTACAAAAACAACAAAATCAAGAGCACGGCGAGTTTCGTCTTTGGAATACCGAAGCTGTCGTGTAACACTCCAAATATTTTTCTCAAAATTAACCTTTGCTTGTTCGTTTCTTTCCGAAGGCGTAGGGTTATAAAGCGAAATGTTTGATGGATAAAACTTTATTCCATTACGCAGAATATCAATGACCCCTCGTTTGGTAATTTCATTGCGAAGAAAATCCAGAAACTTTTGTTTATTGTGTTCATAAGTTTCGCCAGAACCGTCAGCCTCAAGACCGATATTGGTCATTTCTGATTCTTGGGTGATCATGAGGAAGCGGAAAAGACGAGTTTCATCTATGGCATAATCGCGGTTATAATCTTCATTTGTGCCTTGTTCGTAGCCGCTTTCAGTTTCAAGGGAAGCTATGATGAGGTCTTCAAGGGCGGCTTCTTTGGTATTGGTGGTCATGGTAATACTCTTATGGTGATTTTATCACCTTTTGTATTAATTGTCTTCCGAAATAAGTGAATTTTCTAGCCTTACTCTAACTTCATTTATTGTTCTATATCGATTAAGAGCTTTAATTTCACTGTAAATATCAAGGCTACCGCTGACATCTTCGATAGTCACGACAAGAGCATAAGGTATATCTATATCTTTTTTATCCCATCTGCCAAAAAGTTCTAACCAGACTTGCCAATCTCCTGCATTGAATGAAGTGAATGGTTTATAAATGTATTGACATATATCCCATTTTTCTCTATTTTCTTTAAACTCTGGAGTAACATGTGTAAGTGGTTTTCCTTCTTCTGCCTTTTTATATAGTGATGCACGGATATAAGCACCCAGATATTCAGTTCCTTTATTTATATCAACAGGAGGCGATGATAAACATGTTATAGTTACTTTTGCAACATTACGACCAACCTGTGCTGCTAATACCTCTGGCATATAAATTGTAACACGTTCTTTTGTAGTCCGATTTAATACTCCCGTTCTAACAAATGAAACTTTAGATATTGTTGAATACTTTCCATTTTCAATACTTGATAAACCTCTCCCGTAAAGACTGTGTAAAAAAGCTCTGTCAGTATCATTTACTTCATCTTCGTCCCATAAAGGTATTGCAGAATGATATAACAAGGCTTTTGCTAATAAAGGGTTTTTATCTGGAATAATACTGAATATTTCCGCAAGATCTCCTGCTATTATTGGCGCAGCTAAACTAGTACCGGCATTTGGGGCAAGCATTCCTCCATTAGTAAGTGATAAAGAATATGCATCCACTGGAACTGTGTCAGGATTAATAATAGTACCTGCATAAGCGCAGATATCAGGTTTTACCAATCCCTTAAACCCCGGTCCTTTACGGCTGTATGGCGCAACATCATTTCTGTCTGATAAACTGTTTTCATGTGTTTCTCCGATAATTGCTCCTACTGTTATTGAATATAAAGAATCAGCCGGCGGCGCAATACGACTATCATCATCATCAAAAATGCTCTCAAGGGATTTCTGTGTTTTCCATAAATCGTGATTACCGGCAGATATTACGAATTGAACTCCCTTTTGAATTTGTAGCATATCTAATTCATAACCAACAATACTCATCTTATCACCCTCTATTGTTTCGTTACTGTTGGCGGATAAATTAAATATTTTTGTAATATCTGAAAATGCAGTTACCGCTTCCTGTATTCTTTTAATGAAGGTTTGTGTTGAAACACCGCCATCAAGTATATTGCAATCAATAATTCTAGCTCGCGGAGTAATAATATTATCTTTAATATTTTGGCTAATATACCTAAACACTACATTGCCTGCGGTAGCTGTGCCGTGAGTTGAGTTTCCTCCTTTTGACCCTGGCGCTATCCAATGATTCACAATAAGATTATTAAAAACTGACGGAAAAATGACGCCGGAATCCAATAATGCAACAATTGGAAGTGATGCTATATCTATATCTTGATTAAGCGTAAGATTCTCCAGATTACTTACTGGAGTTGAATCGGCGTCTATGTCAAAAAAACTTGTTTTTTCAATTCTGTAAATTGCCTGATCGTTCTCATACAACGAAATAGTTGATGACGGAATAATTGCACGAATTACCGGTGTTTTATCAGACAAATAATATACAGACTCCGGTACTTTACCATTACTGTTTGTAATTTTTTCTAAAAGTAATTTTAATGCACTTTCATAAAAATCACTATCAAGATCAGGGATAAGCATTAACTGTATATCTACGGTTTCGGGCGGTTGGTCTTGCAGTATTGTTTTTTGTAAGCTATTAGAATCTTTGATAGCGCCGATGTATGGTTCAAAAGATTCTACATAATCAAAATATGATTTATTTATTCCTCTTGATGTATAATCATCTATACGCTCTTTTAAAAACTTAAATTGTGACTTAGTTGATGCTACAACAGCGTTTCTTTCATTGCGTACAGCTTTTATCTCCATACCATTTGATTTAAAAATATCTGGTCTGTCTTGGACTTTTACTTTTTTCGGTAATTCAACATTAAATAAAACAATGTCCTTCTCACGTAAGGAATTATCAGATTCAGTTTGTACTGTTAATTCCTTAATTACCTGTAAACTGGAACTAAGTTTTGAACCATGTTCTTTATTTGAAATAAATCTTTTTTCAGTGCCACCTCGAGGTCTTTTTTCTACAACTTGGATTTCCGTATCAGGAATCCAAAAATGCATTTTCTTGTCATTATTCATTGTTTTCCTCCATTTGTTTAAAACGATAACTCAATGTTGATTTGGGTATACCGGTTGTTTCTTCCAATACCCGTAAAGGTATTCCCGCTTTGCTTAACTCGTATAAGGCATTTATATAAGTTTCACTGTCTTCCGTTGCAAGTAATGTGGATTGTTTTAGCCATACATTAGCTATATCTTCATTGGAAACATCTTTATTTTTGTTCTGCATTATAAAAAAACGAGCCAAAGATTGGAGAAAATTACAAATCTGCGCACCGCTCATTTTTTTTGTAAGAACGATCAATGTTTTTAAATTTACTTTGTAATTTTTTAGTGTCTCCTGAAAAAATCGATTTATAATTATTTCTCGCTGCATATCGTTTGGCAGTTCAAGGAGAATTGATGTATTAAAACGCCTCCAAATAGCAGGATCAAGTAAATGATGATGATTTGTTGCGGCAACAAGAAAAACATTTGGCGGCATTGCATCCAAATTCTGCAAAAAAGTAGTAACAACACGTTTTAACTCCCCTAATTCGTGAGCGTCATCTCGTTTTTTTGCAATAGCATCAAATTCATCAAGGAAAAGCATAATACGCTTATTCTTTACAAATTCGAATATTTTACGGATATTCGTTCCAGTCTGTCCCAAATAAGAAGAAACAAGACCATCCAGTTTTACATATGCAATGGGTATGCCAATTTCACCAGCCAGAACATTAGCCGTTAATGTTTTTCCGCAGCCTGGAGGTCCGCAGAATAAAATCCTATTGGTTGGGATTACTCCCTTTTCCAGTAAATCATCTGATTTTCTTTGCTCATTTACTATTTGCTGAAGTAATTCAAGTGTTTTATCAGGCAGGGCAACATCAGTAAACCGCACTTTTGGATGGAGAATATCGACTAATTCAAGAGAGCTATCCTTATCCTTTGGCATCGGTTGTGTATTTTGGGCATAAAAAGTCATTTCTGCGAGAGGACTGGCTGCCTCAAAGACTGTTTCACGCCGATTCTCATAAGAATAAGCATTCCGTATAGATTGAGACAGTGACATATTCCCTTTATTTTCCTCATCATTTGCCAGATCCTGCAAAGCCTTTTTGAAGTTATCTTCACTGCCTTTACAATGAGATTCTATAAGCCGTAAAATTAACTCCGATTTCATATAAATACTCCATTTCTTGGACATAATTGTCTATATAGTTGATTATCGTTGAATTTTGGGTATTTGTCAAGTAGTTATTTGGACAAGTTTGGACAAATATGTTCTTTATATAATATATATGTAGTATTCGCCAATACTGACAAGTTTGTATACAACATTGATTTTACAAAACGATTATAAACACTTAAATATATTAGTTTTGTAAAATTTTAAATTTGTATAACTTGTTTTTATATAAAATATAGGTATATTTTAACTATACAAAGGGAAAAAATCGACATATTTACAAATATATTTTGTTGAATAGCTTGACAATTAAAACCAAATATGTTATTATTATTTTATGGAGGGTCATTATCATGGAAAATAAAAATATTGAGAAACTTCTAAGGGAGTTGGTTGATGAGATGAGAATTCTTACCGCAAATGTTAAAGCTGAGGCGTTTAATAAATTTAAAAGAGAATTTCTTTCATCGGAATTGCGTAATAAAATGTATGAAGCTTTTGACGGGGAACGGACATTACAGCAAATTAGTAATGATATTGGTTGTAAGTTAAATACATTGCAAGTATTTGGGCAACAATTAGTAGATGATGATTTGGTTAATTTTGAGGTAAAAAGCAATGCAAGGATATTATCAAAATCTTTACCCAAAATAGCGCTTTTTTACGCAAATAAAGAAAATAAAGGAGAATAGTTATGGTAAATGAAACTGAAAAATTATTAAGAGAATTTTTAATAATTTATAAAACGATAAATCGAAAGTCGATCGTAGACATTTTAAAAGCTGAACTTAAAACCGATCAATTGATTGAAATTTATCAAAAAACAAATGGAGAGAAATCTTCAAGAGAACTTGCTAATGTATTAAAAAATAAATGTTCTCATGCTACTATTCTAAATACTTGGAATAAATGGGCGTTACTTGGTATAGTAATACCTGCAAAACAAAAAGGGCGATATATGGCGGCTTTTGATTTAGCAGAATATGGAATGGCCAAAGTGGAAAATGAAGAAGGGGATCAATAATGGATATTAATGAACAAATTCTTGAAGAATTAAAACAAATTAAAAAATTGTTAGTTGTTGTTTCTCAAGAGAAACTTGTAGAATTCAATAAGCAAATTGAAAAAGAATTTTTAACAACAAAACAAAGAAAAGGAATGTATGATTTATTTGATGGCACAAAGAGTTTGAAAGAGATAAGTGAAATAATAAATATTTCATTTGAAGCTGTTCGTTTATTTGCATCTTCTCTTGAAAATGCTGGTTATTTAGAATATGTTATTAATTCTAAATCTAAATGTCCAAAAAGAATATATTAGGAGAAAATATATGGGTGAAAGTAATGAATTGTTTTCTACTGTTATTTCTTTAAAACATAAAATTGAAAGTATTGAAAAGATTCAATCTTTAAATCTTCGTTCAAACAAGACACTTTATAATGAATATATTTCAATTCTTAAAGCAGACACTTTACTTTTCCAAATTTATAATGAAATTGATGGTATAAAATCACAAAAAGAAATCGCTTCCATTGTATGTACTTCAGATATGAATGTTTCTAATAAAAACAAGAAACTTTTAGAATTGGGTTTAATTGAGATAAAAGAAATATCTAAGAATAAACGTATTTATAAGCATTCAATTATTGAAGTAGTATTTAATTTGAAAAAGGCGGTTTAAAGTGCAGCAAGAAAGAATAAAATCAATTATTAGAATTATTCAAGATTATTGTTTTAATTATTCAACTGGATATTTAGCGAGTGAATTTACATTGTCAATTGCTTCAAAAGTAGAAAATTGTATTGTATTAAAGAATCTAAATTTAAATAAATTAAATCAAATAACTAAAAAAAGAGATGATTTCTATAAAGCAAATGATATTGATTTTTATGTATTTAACAAAGGTTTATTTAAAAAATTAAATTATGAGCTTTCATTTTATAATTATGACACTTTTTTTGATATCTTAAAAAGATTTAAACAAAAAATGGAAAATGGTAACGCTCGTCCATTTAAAAAAGAAAATACATCTGAGGACCATTTTCGATGTGTTCTTAATGTTTATTTAGACAGGGAAACATTTTGTGAATCTTGTACAAGTAGTGGTAATTCTGATATTATAATCCCTTCGGAAAAAGCTGTTATTGAAACAAAGTTATGGAGAGGAATAGAGAATTACAATTCTGGTTTATTAGAGCTTAATGATTATCTTGATAAAACTGGTTACAGTGATGGATACTATATTATTTTTGATTATTTGAAAAATAGAAATGAAATAATAAAACAAAAAGGTGAAATATTTATTGATAAATTTAAAAATCGAGAATTTTATATTATATTTATTATGATGAACACTATTCGACCATCTAAAATTTATTCAGAAAGCAAGAAAAAATTATATGCATGAAAATCATGCTTATTTCTTTGAAAAACCAATGTAAATATTCATTATATTTATTTAATTTTTCGCAATCTTCATTTAAATAAATATTCTTTTGGTTTAAAAATGTCGAATAATTTCTTTCTTTTTTAATATCATCAATATAGTTTCCATTTTCTATAAACATTAACAATAACCAATACAAATCTCTTACACTGCTTTTTGTATTAAATATATTTAATAATTGAATTATATTTGTAATTTTGTATCCATAAAAAATATTTTCCTTTATAGATAAAAACATTCTAAATAAGAAAAATAAATTGTTAATATCACTTTTTTCATACCATCTAGGTAAATTAAATTCACTCATATTATTAATTTCATATTCAAACATTTTAATACATTTTTGTTCATTATTAAATGAATAATCATTATTCAAACTACGAATAGTGTTAAATATTTGTTCTTTTTTCTTATGATATTTTTCTAACTTTACTGATTTTAGTAAATTGTTATTTACTTTATTCTTATTTTCTTCATAATCAAAATAATAAAGTCTCTTTTTAATTTCATCATATTTTATTTCAGATATATCTATTAATTTTTGATGCCAATTATTTAATATTTGATTGTTTTTAATATAAGATTTAATCCAATATATTTTAAAAGTTAAACGCTTGTTTTTAACAGAAAATTTATATGCAGTATCATCAAATACAATTAAGTTGCAGTTATGATGATATAAAATATCGCAATGAAATATTTTTAAGTAATCGAAATTTGGAGAAAATTCATCACATACCCAATACAATGGTATTTCATTAATATTATAAAATATATCACGTACAACAATTTCACTTAAAAAAGTATGTGATATTTGCATTTCGAAAACAATTGTTTTATTTTCATATTTACACTGGATATCAGGTTTTTTCCACTTTGATTTTTCTTTAATATCTTTGATTGTTTTTTAATCTATTATCAATAATTAATATCTTATTTTTTCATTTTTATATGTTTTAAGCTTTCTTTAGTTCCATGATACCAAATTCTTAATAATTCTTCTTTTGTATAATTTGTATCAGTTTTTATAGGACAATCTGGACTGTCTTTTAAATGTGCAAAATGGACAATTCGTTGAAGACCAGCTCTTAATTTTACAGGATTATGACAAATAGAACAGACATAATTAGATTTTTTATTTTGAATTCCTATTTCCAATTCTCTGCGTAATTTAAATATTTTATTTCTATCCATATTTAAAATATTTTCCGTATTTATTAGTTCACCAGATTCTAAATTAATTATATACTCAATAGTTATTTTCATACTTTTAATTACTATCTAAACCTCATTCATATTATCATTTTATTTTTCAATATATAGAAAATTTATTATTTATACTACAACTTCCCTCGCCTCAACCAACTGAACATTCACCTTCCCAGTAACAACATCAGAAATAAGACAAGTTCGATATTCCGTGAACAACTCGATTTCCTTATTAATTTTATTAACAAGTTTATCAATGCACTCACATTGTTGATCTAGATATATTACAACAGATTTCTGTTTATCTTCTAATGGTAATAATATATAAGCATCATTTAATATACGTTGTGTAATACTATATACTTTAACACCGTTAACATTCTGTTGTATTTGTTTTCTAAATAAAATTGAATCAAAATAATAAGCAAAATATCTATAATTTATTTCTTTATTTGGTCGCGCAATAATAGTATGGTATCCTGCAAATGCCTGAGTATTACTATTAAGGAATGTGAAATTACCAGAACCAGCAATATCTTCTGACGTATCAGCAAAGGCAAAATCACCATATTTCATCAAAGATGTAGGATTTGTTTTCAAATATCTTTTATCAACACAGCGTAGAAGATGAATATTGGGATTAACTTCAAATCCATATTTTAAATGTATTTCGCCATAACTTATACAAGGAATTCCAGAATCTAACAAATCTTCTTTGGTTATATTCAAACCTCTAAAAAGTTTGAAACGATGTTTAAATTTTATTTTTTCCCCTTTATTTTTAGTTAACATTTCATTAATCAAAGCTTGTTTCTGTTCTTTTAATAATTCAATCTGCTTTTTCTTTGCTTCAATATACTTGTTAATCATCGAAATTTTCCAGTCAAGATAACGAACTATTTGATCCTGCTCAGAACGAGGAGGAATAGGTAAAATCTGCTTTCTAAACACTTCATAGCGAAAATCAGAAGATCTTTCACGAATACCACGATAAAGAGATAGGATAAAACCATTTTTAGCCATTTCTCTGATTATATAGGCATAATAATGATTATTATAAAAATCATTTTTTGCTTCGCATACAGAATAAACTGGTGTGCCTTTTCCATTTGAATCAGAAACGCCTATCGCTCCCGCAAAAGCATCCATTACATGAATAACTAAATCCCCTTCTTTTATTCCTTGATATCCAATTTCTTTAATAGATTCCGTAAAACCTGTAGTTCGTCTATTTTTTCTTAATGTTACAACGCCATCACGGAAACAAGTTATAACATCATCATTTATATTAACTTGTCTATTCATTTTTAAATACATCATTTTTGCTCGATCACTATTCCAATGAGAAGGCATTTTTTTAAGCCAGGGAATGTTCGTCTCTTTATAATTCTTATACCCTTCTAACATCACACTCATCTCCAAATAAATTGCCTTGATCATCTTTAGGCGGCGGAAAAACGCCAATAATAATAAACGGATTCGGCGCTATATTATGAAATTGCTTCGTAGTTCCAAGAAATAAGTATAAATCTTTTGTAAAAAATTCCTTAAAATATTTCTCTTTCACTTTTTCTGTTGCTGTTTTTTCATCTCCTTTTGCATTTTCAAGGCAATGGAAATATAACATTCCTATTTCCCAGTCTTCAATCATTAAAGTTGATTCTGTACCTGTATCATCTCTAAAACGATACGAAAATTTGTATGGGACTTTCTTAGCAAGTTTGTATTCATTAGCAACTTGTTCAGGTGATTGAAATAATGAATATTGCATTGATTCAGCTTTTAATATTTCTACTTTTTCTTTTGGCCAGTCTCTGTCTGTTTTTTCAATAATAAAATCAATTATTTCTGTTGGCTTAAAAACTGCTAAAGATGTTAAATCTGTTTTAGCTAAATTAATCAGTTCTTTAATTGATGTATATATCTTCTTACTTTTAAATATTATTTCTTTTCTATAATCCCATGGAGTGTTTTTACTTTTTGGCGTTTCCTCCACAACTATTGAATCCATATTTATAACTCTATATGTCTCAGGTCGAAAATCGCCTTGATTTCTTTCTACATCAATGTTAATCCATGAATATTTTTTGAATTTTTGCTCAATTTCCAGTTTACGGAAAGGAAGAGGATACAAACGTATCCATGCTCCGTTTTCCAGTACTCCTGCAGTGCAAACAAGTTCAGCGTATTTTGCAGAAATTGTAGGATATGTTTTTACAACAATAAATATTCTTTTCCGCTCCATTACAAATCCTCAAACTTTAAAGAATATTGTTTGACAAGATAATCTCTAATAATATGCCGATGACAACAATCGGGATTGTGTTCAAAACAGGTAAGAGCGATTCGTTTTCTGGTATTTATAATACTGTATATTTTTTCTAAATAAATCTGTTTTTTGTTTAAAGATGTTTCATATTCATTAAACAATGTTTTATAATCTTCATTTGTTTCCAGATTTTTTCGTTTATTAGAAGCAATACCAAGTTCTGGAATGTGTAAATATTCTATCCCTATGTTGGCAAGAAAATGCTCTAAACTATTTTTTGAAAACCCGAATTTTCGGCTAAGAGGATTGCCGCGAACATCGCATAATAATTTAATATTATTTTCGATTAATTTATTAATATAAGATTCTACAGATAATCCTTCATAACCTATTGTAAATAGAATTTGTTCTGTTTTTTCCAGTTGCTTTCGTGTTTTGTTTACAACAGATATTTCATTATCATTGAGTATACGGGGCAAGATTTCGCTGTTAATAGCAAAATATGGAAATGCGTTATATACCTTTTTGATTAATGAATCTCCTCGCTCTGCACTTATATTCTTAAAATCAGAAACAGAGTAACCAAAAATCGGAGGTGACGACCTTCCCGTATAATATATTTTTTTTTCCTTACGGGAAATCCAACCTGTCTTTTCCAAAATATCAACATCTTCTGCTAACTGGAATGAATATGAACCAAACTTATATGGAACAAAATCATAAAAATCAATTTCATTTGTTTTTGAGAATAAAAATGATAATTTTTGCAAATCTGTCATTGTACATCCATTGGGAAGAGCATTAACAAAAGCTACAAGAAATTGTTGCCGCTTGTAAGTCGGTTTTGATAAATTACTACTCATATCATCCCTCCAAAATCTGTTCCAACAGCCCTTTAGTTTCCGCTTCTAAAGCTTTAATATCAGCGGTAATTTCTTCAAGAGGTCGCAGTTCTATAGGTTTGTAAAAATACTTTGTAAAACTAATCTCATAACCAATTTTTGTCTGCTTATCATCAATCCATGCGTTTTTTGTATATGGTTTAACTTCCTTTTCAAAGAATGTTTTAATACCGCCTTCGTAGTTAAAAGGTATTTGTTCAGTATCGGTCAGTTCTGAATCAACTACAGGGTTGTCTTTTTTATCTTTTAAAATATTTCCTTTTTTATCATATTTTGGCTGATAGACAGTTATTTTCCAGTAGGCAAATTCATTCTGATTAAAAATGCGGCTATATTCGTTTTCTTCAAAATTCAAATAAAGGTCAAGAATTTTTTTCCTATCTTTTATCGAAAGTTCACAATTTTTATCGCCTAAATTTTTACGAAGAGGTGTTTTTATGGAGGTAGCGTCAATTAATTGTATTTTGCCTTTGCGCTTTCTCTCTTTTTTATTTGAGAGTACCCAAATAAAAGTAGCAATACCGGTATTGTAAAACATTTTTTCTGGCAGGGCGATGATCGCTTCTACAAGGTCTTTTTCTATCATGTAACGGCGTGCGTTGCTTTCACCTTGTCCTGCGTCACCTGTAAAAAGTGAAGAGCCGTTGTGAACTTCTGCGATACGGCTTCCTGTCGGCGTATCTTTTTTCATTTTTGAAACATTATTAAGAAGAAAAAGAAGCTGACCGTCGGAAGAACGAGGTATCATGTTGAATTCGGCATCTCCCTCAAAAGGGAAAATAAAACGGCTGTCAATTATTCCTTTTTTACCGCCCATTTTATCGGCATCCACTTTCCATGATTTACCGTAAGGCGGATTGGAAAGCATAAAGTCAAATTCACGGGAAGAATTATTATCGTTAGATAAAGTCGAACCAAAAGTGATATTATTAGCCTGCGCGCCGTCCCCTTTTAGAAGCAAATCAGCTTTGGCAATAGCGTAAGTTTCACCTTGTATTTCCTGACCAAAAAGACGAATGGAAACTTTCTTTTTCTTTTTTGCCGCAAGTTCCACAAGACGTGTTTCCGCAACTGTCAGCATACCACCCGAACCGCAAGCGCCATCATAACAGGAATATGTGCTGTCAAGAATTTTTCCAGCTATCGGAGTAAAAATAAAATCCGCCATAAGTTCAACAACATCACGGGGAGTAAAATGTTCTCCTGCTTCTTCATTATTTTCTTCGTTGAACATTCGGATTAATTCTTCAAAAATTGTTCCCATTGAATGATTATCAAGACCTGGCAAACGCACTTTACCTTTCTCATCAAGAATTGGTTTTGGACTTAAATTTATTTTTGGAGACACAAATTTTTCTACTACTGCGCCGAGTATATCTGCTTCCAGCATGGTAGGAATTTCGTCACGAAATTTAAACTTAAGAAGTATTTCCTGAACATTGGGAGAAAACCCGTCAAGGTAAGCGTTAAAATCGGCTTTTAATTTTGCTTTGCTTGATCGAGCGGTAAGATCACGCAGATTGAAGTTGGAAGAATTACAAAAAGCTTGTTTTGCTGCATTACAAAGAGCAGGCGTTTGATTAGTGATTTTATTTTTTGTAAGGTTCTTTTTCATGGCAAGAACCTTTTCTTTGGTTGGTTCCAAAACAGCATCAAGCCTGCGGATTACTGTCATTGGGAGTATTACATTACGGTATTTTCCGCGAACATAAACGTCACGAAGACAATCGTCGGCTATTCCCCAGATGAAGTTAACAATTTGGTTGTGTATTGCTGTGGTCATGGTTGGATTATAGCATGGATATTGCGAAGTTTATAGAGTTTTTAAATAAATTTTTAGACTTACGTTTATGTTGGTTAGCCTATCATTTCTCCAATTGATTTTTTATCAAATTCAAATTTTTAATTTTCGATAATAAGAAAAGACTAATTTCTATACCTATATTTTTTGCAAGTCTAAAATATTCAATATTTGATGTAAACGAATGTCCGCCCTCTGAATGTAATACATCAATATATTTATTAATTAATTGATTATCTTTATCAGATAGTTCCATTTTTGTTTTTAAATAACTTCTAAAATTTCCCATCGGTCCCATATTATCATTTTCAGGTATTTCTTCATTACTATTGATAGCTATCTTTCTAGCTATATCTGTGATAAGATCTTCCATGAACGATCGCATATTACCAATCATCCCGCTAGCCACTATATTGCTATTAGTATTAATATATTCATCTATTTCTTTTAAGAAAGATTCGTATTTTTGATCAAAACTATAATTAGAAAACATTGTTACTAGTTTTTCTTTATCTTTATTTATTTCAATATTGACACCTAATATACTTTCTTTTACTTCTGTATAACCTGTATTAACAAAAGTATATTGTAATTTTAATAAAATATTATCATACGATGAACATTTACCCTTAGGTTGACATTTAATGAAATTAAGTAAAGGTGTAATTAATTCTATATTGAAATATTTAACAGTTACTGGTAAATCAAATAGAAAATAAACTAAAGTAACATTACTATAGTCAGAAATTCTACAATAATCAATTCGTTTACTAAGACAATATGTTAATTCTTTAATTAATCCCAATTTATAAAATGTATAAAATATTAAAGCGTTAACAGAACTAAATAATAATATTTCGCAATCGTTAATATTTATTGGTGTCGTTTTTGTTATTTCTCTGTCATAAATAAAAAATTCTATTAATCTATTTCTAAAAACAGTTTTTTGTTCTTCGTCTTGTAACCCTGAAAAAATATTTATAAGTGTATCAGCATGTTCATATATTATTTGATTATTATTTTCTGAATCAATTAACCATGTCTTTTCGTTATTTGATAATAGCATTTTTTCTCGTTCCAAAACGATTTGAATTTGACTAATTAAAATATCTGTGTTCATAAAAATCTCCAGAAATATTAATCCTGTTCTGATTCAAAAGCCTTTTTTCCTATTACTTTTTCAATAAGCTCTGTTAATTTCTTTTTTCTCTCAGTATAATATTCTTCAAATTTATCCTGACGTATAAGATCAGGATTTATTAATTGGGATGAGAGTAATGCGTCAGATTTTTCTTTTCCATTAGCGGTATCCATAAACTTAGGAATATAGATACTTGGAGCATCTCCGCCAATACTCCTGTTTGTACTATATGCTATCGGGGCTTTATTAATAATTGAATTATATTTATCTGGTTTAATATTTGCTTTCTTACAATAGTTCACTGGGAAAATATGATGAATGTCTATATTTGCATTATTGAAATTTACAATGTTATCAATTGTATATCCCATAATTAAATCGCATGCGCCATTTTTTAGTAATAAAGCGCTAACACCTTTGTATGCTGCGCTATTTTTTGTTTGCATTTCATCAAGACGATCAATTCTGAATGTTGATACTTTAATTGTGTCAGGTAAATCAGAGTTATCATTATTTATCCAATTTATAACTTCAATGAAATCCTTTACAAAGCGAGTTTCGTTTGCACCGCCATACATTTCTCCAAAAACACCACTCCAATACCATTGAGCAACTTTATCCATATTTTTTGCTACTGTTACCTTATTTCCAAGCGCAGCAAAAAAAGCTGCCATAGGAATTAACTGTGAGCCATATGGCAAGTCCTTATGTGAATATATTCTTTGCATTAACAGAAATCTTGCTGCTTCTATATAACCGTTTAGAATTAAATCACGATTATCTTTATATTCAAATAATGTCAAATCTAATATATTTTTTCTTTTGCATGCTACAGTTTTATTCTTTCGCTTTGATGTTGCTAATAAGGTTAATGATTGTAAAAAGTCAACATTACTAACATCTTTTAGAACTTTATTATAATCCTGTTGATTGTATTTTAATACAGGTTCAATTAACTCTTCCCAGTCTTGCCTAAGCCTGAATTCATCAGCAGCAAATATCGCAGTTAATAATTCAAACACATTAAGCGGAACACCGCCGGTATTGACGTTTTCGAAAACACTGCAAACAGCTTCTTTTTTATTATCTTCAGTTAAAGAGATTACAGGTATATTATATCCTGCAATCTCTATTATTTTAGGGAAAAATAAATCCCATATTTTATTTTTATCGATATCTGTGGCATGTTTTGTATATATTCGACCCCAATGCGTCATTGCTATGATATCAAGAGCTATATTTATAGGGAAAACATCATTTTCACATTCTTTAGCTGTTGTTGAATAATCATAAGCTTCTATAGTCCCAGTTCTTTTTGATGATTTATTTTCATTAGCAATAATGATTAAATTATCTTCATCAATATCATCTTTTATCATTTCCTGAATATTAATATAATAATATCGTTTTAATGGTTTCTTTCTTATATCAGTAGTATTAACAGCATCCCTGTATTTTAAAGTTTGGTATAATGAAGTTAAACGTTGCTGTCCATCTAGTAAAAGTCTTTTTGGCTTTATCGTAGTTGGCGGAGCATTTTCTAAAACTACTGAAAAATAATTTGCATTTTGTCCGCCAGCTTTTAACATCATAATAGCGCCAATAGGAAAATGTTTTAAAATACTTACTAATAATTTTTGAATTCTTTCTTCATCCCAAACCCAACCTCTTTGAAAATCTGGTAGTTGGATATTGCCATTATGAATATCAGATAATAAGTCTGATAATTTCTCTGGATTTGTTGTAAATAGTTCAGCCATAAAAACTCCTTCTTATACACTATATTAACTCAGAGTATGTTAACACAATTTTTTAAATAAGTCAAAATCTATTTAATTATATAAATACTAATGCGATTGTATCTTGCTCACATTAAGCAATCTACATTACACTGAACATAAGGAGTCCTCCATGTCACACCCAACCATACAACCCCTCCTCACCGACATCACCACCCTCTCCATCACCGCAATCGTTAACGCCGCGAACTCATCTCTCATGGGCGGCGGCGGTGTTGACGGCGCTATTCATAAGGCGGCGGGGGAGGAGCTGCTTAAAGAGTGTGTGAAGATTGCGGAGAGCCGCCGCCCGGGTGAGGCGTGTTTGGCGGGAGATGCGGTTATTACAGGCGCGGGGAAGCTGCCTGCTAAATATGTTATTCATACTGTGGGACCGGTTTGGTACGGTGGCAAGAGGGGAGAGCCTGAGCTACTTGCTTCTTGTTACAGGAAGAGTTTGTTTTTGGCGCAGGAGAATGGAATCGAGAGTATTGCTTTTCCGAATATTAGTACGGGTGTTTACGGTTATCCAAAAGATAAGGCGGCAAAAATTGCTATTAATACTGTTCGTGAAACGTTAAATGAAACGTCGTGTATTGAAAAAGTTGTTTTTGTCTGCTTTGATCGGGAGAATTATTCTTTGTATCAAGAATTAATCGGCGGGATATGATATTATAAAATTCAAATGATAATCTCCGCTTCGCGCCGAACCGATATTCCCGCCTGCCATTCAGAATGGTTGATGAATTGTATTAAAGAAAAATTTGTCTGTGTAAAAAATCCGATGAATAATCAACAGGTTAGAAAAGTAAATCTCGCGCCTGAAGAAGTTGATTGTTTTGTTTTCTGGACGAAAAATCCTAAGCCTATACTTGATAAAATTCAATATTTGAGCGATTATGCTTTTTATTTTCAGTTTACGCTTAATCCTTATGACAATGATATTGAAATAGGATTGCCTTCTAAAAAAGAATTGATCGAAACATTTCAAAAATTATCGGATATTATCGGGTGTCAAAGAATTATTTGGAGGTATGATCCGATTTTATTGAATAAACGTTATTCAATTGATTATCATATCGAGAAGTTCATGGAATATTCAGAGCAATTAAAAGATTATACGGAAAAGGTAATTATCAGTTTTATTGATTTTTACAAAAAGATAAGTCAGAATATTATATTACATGGTATTATTGGAATTACTACTGAAGAAAAAAATATTTTGGCGGAAAGATTTTCGAAAATTGCGCATGAAAATAATTTGATAATCGAAACTTGCGCTGAGGATATCGATCTTTCAAGGTATGATATTGGGCATGCTAGATGTATTGATGACAGATTAATTTCAAAAATTACAGGAAAAAATCTACTATTTAAAAAAGATAAAAACCAGCGTCTTGAATGCGGCTGTGTTAGTTCTATCGATATCGGCGAATATAATTCATGTTCTAACGGCTGTGTCTATTGTTATGCGAATTATAGCCGCAACAACTAAACAACAGTATAGTAAAACATCAACCTTAACTTTACAAAATCGGATTCTACACACTAAAATTAAACGATGTGCAATAAGAATGATTAAAAATTTAATATATTGCGGAGATTGATAGGTATAAATGAAAGCGTTTTTTACAAAAATGTTTTTTAAACGAGGCAATTTATTAATTCTCTCTTCAATCCTGCTGATTGTTATTTTTGTGATTGGCGGTATTGCGTTTGTTAATTTAATGGGACGCAATATGGTTGAAAACATCAGAGAAGATTTGACAAAGACTCTGGAACTTGAACGGATTAAATTGGCTGCGTCAATTAACAGTGAGATTGCGATTGTGCTGAAGATGGCTGAATCTCCTTTAATCAAAAGATATTTTTCTAATCCGAGTAATTCCGAACTTGAGAAAATTGCCTTTGATGAATTTGCGGCATATCGGCGCGTTATTTCCGCGAATTCAATTTTTTGGATAAATGATATTGATAAATTGTTTCATTCTAATGTTAATGAAACATATTTAATTGATCCTGCCAGTCCTGATAATTACTGGTACGCGATGACTCTTTACGAAACTGAAATTTACAACTTTAATATTAATTATAATCCGGATTTAAATCTGACAAATCTTTGGATTAACGCTCCTGTTTTTGACGCGAATAAAAACGCGATTGGTATTGTCGGCACTGGAATTAATCTTTCTGATTTTATCGATCCTATTTACGATAAATATTTAGGAAAAGCAAATATGTATTTTTTTAATGACGCTCATGAAATTACCGGAGCGAAAGATATCTCGCTTGTTATTAATAAAACCGGTATTAACAAAGAGCTTGATAGTGAATTTTTAAATATTCTTGAAGAAATTACTGATCTTAGCGGCGATGAAGTTAAACATTTTTATTCCGCAGGCAGGAGAGGCGTTGCTGTTATCGGCGCTGTCAAAGAGCTTGACTGGTATATTGTTGTTGTCCAGCGCGTAAGCGTTATCAGTTCTCTAAGGACAAGCATGACATTTTTTTTTGTTGCAATCATGATCGTTATGATAATAATCGTTTATTCTGTTTTTGCTGTTCAGGAATTGAAACTGGGAAAAGCGCGGGCGGAAGCGGCGAAGGAAGCTGTTATATCGAGTCTTGAGTACGCAAGCAATATTCAAAAAAATATGCTTCCTTCCAATAAAATATTTCAGACAACTTTTTCCGATTACGGGATTATCTGGAAACCGCGTGATATTGTAGGAGGCGATATTTATTGGATGAAAAATTTTGAAGAAGGCGCTGTGCTTTGTGTCTGCGACTGTACCGGACACGGTACGCCGGGCGCTCTTTTGTCTATGCTTGTTGTGTCGACATTCGAAGAGACTATTACAGAGTACACTTATAAAGATACGGCTCAAATTATCTGGGAACTAGAAAAGAAACTCGCTGCTACGTTAAACGCAAGAAGCATCAATAATGAAGAAAAAAACAGTTTGAGCATTAAAGACGGCTGTGATCTTGCCGTTATGTTTATAGGTATTGACGGAAATGTTAATTCTTCTTCGTGTCATACTCATATTTTTGTCTGCGACGGAAAAGATGTTCTGCAGATTAAAGGGCAAAAAATTTATATCGGCGAAGGTAAAATTAAAAACAAAGACGAGATTCAAACAAAGTTTTTTACTCCGGATCCCGGCACTAAATTTTATATCGCTTCCGACGGTTTATTTGATCAGCCGGGAGGCGCGGAATCCGCTCCTTTCGGTTATAATAAATTTAAACAGATAATTTTAGACAATCATAACGAAACGCAGTCTGTAATTTGCGGAAAAGTTTGGTCAGCGCATGAAGAATACCGCGGAGAAATTCCGAGGGTAGATGATTTTGAGTTAATTAGTTTTAAAATGAAAGATGCTGTTAAAAAATGGCATTAAAAGGAGTTGAAATGGATTTATTTGAAAAAGAACAGCGTGTTTATGAAGAGGCGTTTAGTCATGTCAGCGAAGCAAAAAGCGGAGCGCAGATTAGCTTTGAGTTTTTTGAAACGCTTGCGAAGGAATACGGAAAGCTGTTAAGGCACGTTCGGAGAGTTACAAAATTATCGGACAAAAATACAATCGATCTGTTTGCGAACAATGTGGATTTAAAAAACAAGGTTCATTACGATTCCTTGACGGGCATTTTTAACAGACGTTATCTCGAAGATATGCTAAAACAAAATATTATAGAGTTATCACGTTCCGGCAGAGCATTGAGTATGCTGATGCTTGATGTCGATTTCTTTAAAAAATTCAATGATACTTACGGTCATAACGAAGGAGATAATTGTCTGCGAAGTGTCGCTGAAACATTATCGCAATGTGTCTTTCGTGAAGATGATTTCGCGGCGCGTTACGGCGGCGAGGAATTTGTTGTCGTTCTGCCTTACACGGAGAAAGAAGGCGCGTGTTTTACGGCGGATAGAGTCCTTCAGTCAATCAGGAGCCGAAGCATTCCGAACGAAAAAAGCGAAGTTGGCGGCATTGTTACAGTTTCCATCGGAGTTACAACAATTAATGTCAAAAACACTCATAATAGTTTAGATTACATCAAGTGCGCGGATAAAGCTCTCTATCAATCGAAACAAAGCGGACGTAATAAATATACTTTTGTCGAATATGAGGAAGAAAATGTTTAAATTGCAAACCTATAAACCCTATGCTAAAATATGCTAAAGGGGGCGGATTGTAATGGCATTCTATTTAGAGAGGCAGGAAACTGTTTCAACGCCGTATGTTATGATTGATGAAACGCAGGGTTATATGATGATGGAAGGACGCTGCTTTCATGAAAATACATCGGAATTTTTCAGCGAAATCGACGAGTGGCTGGACAGTTATCTTCTGACCGAATTTAAAACTTTTTCTTTTGACTGCTCTCTGAGCTATTTCAACAGCTCTGCATTAAAAGCCCTGCTCAACATGATTCTGAAAATGGATAAATACGCTTCTTCTGAAAAGAAAGTAATTATTAACTGGATATCGTTAAAAAACAACGAGATTGTTGTTGAATGCGGCGAAGACTTTAAAGAAGAAGTTTCTAATTTAACATTCAATATACTTATAAAAGAAAAAATAAAGCGTTGATAGGATTTTAAAATGATAAAGCGGATTGTTGAGATATTTTTTCTTTGTCTTGCGATTTTATGTATTCTCTGTTGTTTACCGGATACAGCTTCTCAATCCTTCGATATAAATTCAATACAAACATTTCGGGATGTTCCTGGGATTACCGCTGGTGAGATTACCGCCGTTGAAGCGCTGATTTCTTCCCGTAAAAGTTTTTCTATCGGAACTATGTTGTCGACCGAAGCGTTTATTTCGGCTAATAACGAATATGACGGTTTTATTCCTTTGTTCAGCGGACTGTTATCCAATCTTTTTGACATTCCGTTTGTTATTGAAGTTTACGCATGGGACGAACTAATTAACAAGGTTGATGATCTGCAGGTTGATTTTACCGGAGAGTTTTCTCCGACTCCTGAACGTCAGCAAAAATATTTTATGTCATCTCTGATAACTGAAAGGTCTTTGTCAACGGCAAATCCCGATTTGCAGGCTGTTATTTCCGTTATTACAAAATATTTGGAAGCCGGAGGAATAGATGTTGTTCACGATCTTTATACGTTAGGCGAAAGACAGTATAGTAGTTTTGTGTTTAATCGCTCTTTGACTCCCGAAGAGAGGACGTACATTGAAAATATTAAAAATAACAGCGGAAAAATTCATGTTACGATGGAGGCTGATAATTATCCGCTTTGTTTTTTTAATAATAACTACAATGAATTTCAGGGTATTGCCGTTGATATTCTTGACGAGATAACGCTTCTTATCGGCATTGAATTTGAACCTATAACAACAAAAAATACTACAATGATCGAGATTCTCGATTTAATAAAAACAGGAAAAGCCGCTTTTGACGCTGAATTGATTCATACCGCGGCGCGGGAAAATGATTTTTTGTTTCCGAAAAAGCCGTATTATTCTTCCTATTTCGCGCTGCTTTCTAAAATTGATTATCCTGATTTAAAAGTATTTCAGATTGCCAAGACGACGGTAGGAATTGTCAAAGGCACTGCTCCTGCGGAGCTGTATAATTTACTAATTCCTGACAGCCGTGACGTTAAAGAATATGATTCCAGAAATGAAGCGCTTGTTGCGCTTGAAAAAAACGATATAGATCTTTTTATGACTACCGATTACATGCTATTATATCAAACGCATTTCAGAGAAAAAACCGGATATAAAATTAATATTTTGCTTAACACGACTACCGAAAAATCATATTTCGGCTTTAATAAAAACGAAAAAATTCTTTGCTCAATTATTGAAAAAGCGCAGGATACAATTGATATTGACAGAATAACAAGAAGCTGGACAAGCCGCGTTTATGATTATTCTAAAAAAATTGCAAGTAATCGTCTTTTTTATATGGCGATTTTTACCGCGGTAATGCTTGTTTTGCTGATGATACTGTCGCGTCTTTTATCGAAAAATAGAAAAATGATAAAAAAAATCGATCGGCAGAACGATCTTCTTAAAACGGTAAATCAGGTGTCAACAATTCTGCTTGAGCCCGATATTGTAAATCTAAAAAATAAATTTATGATCGCGATGAGTATTATAGCAAAAACCATAAAGGCAGATCGTGTAACAATATGGAAAAATAACATTGTTGATGATGAATTGTACAGTTCGCTAATTTATGAGTGGCCTGACGCAGACAGAGCGGTAAAAGATAACGCAGAAACGCAAAATGTTCCGTACAAAGGAATTAGGTGGAAAGATATATTATCAAAAGGCGACTGCATCAACAGCATGGTGCGTGATCTCCCCGAGCAGGAACAGAGAGTACTGAAAATAAAAGGAGTTGTCTCAATTTTTATAGCGCCTGTTTTTATAGACAATATATTCTGGGGCTATCTTGGTTTTGACGATTGCAAGAATGAACGCGTTTTTACGTTTAACGAAAGTATGATACTTCGATCCGCCGGAAGAATGTTAGGCAACGCTTTTATCCGCAATGATATGACGCAGAATATTGTTAACGCTACTATAAAACTTGAAGATGCTGTGGCGCAGGCAAATGAGGCAAGCAGACAAAAAAATGTTTCATTAAATTCCATGAAGAGTATTTTGAATGGCATTGATTCAATGATTTATGTTACAAATCCTAAAACTAACGAAATACTTTTTATGAATAACAGCATGATGCGCCATTTCGATATCGATGATGATTGTACCGGAAAATTATGTTATATGATATTGCAGGCGAACCGCAGCAGTAAATGCGAATTCTGCCCTTGCTACAGGCTTGATAAAGAGCCGTCAAAACCTGTTGTTTGGGAAGAGCACAGTTCTCTGACAAATCGTATCTATTGCAACGTAGACAGATATATCGACTGGCCTGACGGACAAATTGTGCATATTCAGCATTCTGTTGACATGACTGAATTGATCGAAGCAAGAGAGCGCGCCGAGGAGAGCAGCCATTACAAGAGCGCGTTCCTTACCACAATGAGTCATGAGATTCGCACTCCGATGAACGCAATACTCGGAATTACGGAAATACAGCTTCAAAACAAAAATCTTCCTCCCGATGTTGATGAAGCGTTTAATAAAATATATGAGTCGGGCGATTTGCTTCTTCACATTATTAACGACATACTTGATCTTTCAAAAATAGAATCCGGTAAAATGGAAATTTCTCCCGTCAAATACGACATTCCAAGTTTGATAAATGACGCCGCGCAGCTAAACCGTCTGCGTTATGAGAGCAAGCCGATATGGTTTTCTCTTTATGTTGATGAAAATATGCCGCATGATTTATTCGGAGACGAACTTCGTATTAAGCAAGTTTTGAATAACGTACTTTCTAATGCGTTCAAATACACTGATGAAGGCAGCGTCGAATTATATGTCAGTTATGAAAAGATTTCGGGCAGCGAGAATGTAATGCTTATTTTCCGCGTAGTTGATACCGGACAGGGAATGACAGACGATCAGATTGAAAAGCTTTATGACGAATATACACGGTTCAATTTAGACGCGAACCGCACTACAATCGGAGCCGGACTTGGAATGAACATTACTAAACGCCTTGTTGATATGATGAACGGGACGATCAAGTTGCACAGTGAAGTCGGAAAAGGAACTGTATTTACTGTGCGGATTCCTCAGCTGCGCATCGGCAATGAAACATGCGGACAGGAACTAGCCGAAAAATTACGCAGTTTCCGTTATAACAGCTCCGCAATTACAAAAAAAGCGCAGTTTATCCGCGAGTATATGCCCTACGGAAACGTTCTTGTCGTGGACGATGTTGAATCAAATATTTATGTTATCAAAGGTATGCTGCAGCCTTATGGAATGAAAATTGACTCTGTTTCCGGCGGTTTTGACGCGATCGAAAAAATTAAAGACGGAAATATTTACGATATTGTTTTTATGGATCACATGATGCCGAAAATGGACGGCATTGAAGCGACAAAAATAATACGTGATTTTGGATATAAAAATCCTATAATCGCGCTTACCGCCAACGCTTTGGTCGGACGGGAAGAAATGTTTTTAAAAAATGGTTTTGACGCTTTTATTTCCAAACCGATTGATTCGCGCGAATTGAATCATTTATTGAATGAATATATACGCAACAGAAAACCGATTGAGGTTGTCGAAGCGGCGCGGAGTGATCAAAGTAAAAGAAAACCCGTAAAAGAAATTACTAAAAAATCCGAAATAGAATCTTTTTTTGTGCATGACGCGGAAAACGCGGTTAGGGTTTTTGAGAAATTTGATATTAACAATTTTAGCGAAGAAGACCTTGAATTATTTATTGTTACGGTTCACGGATTAAAAAGCGCGCTTGCCAATGTTGACGAAAACAATCTCTCAAATACCGCGTTTAAGCTGGAGCAGGCAGGCAGAGATAAAAATACGGAATTAATTGCGAATGAAATGCCCGAGTTTTTGGAATTACTGAAAAAATTAATTGTTAAATTAAAACCCGCAGAGGATGATGATGATGTTTTACTTTCGGCGGACGATTCCGTTTTTTTACGGGAAAAGCTGCTCGAAATTAAAACAGCATGCGCAGAGTTTAACAAGAGCGTCGCTAAATCAGCGTTAAAGGAGCTAAAACAGATGGCATTGCCGGGTAATTTAAAAAGTGATATTGATACTATATCGGTGCATTTGCTTCACAGCGATTTTTCTGACGCCGCCGCTGCCGCTGATGTTACCATGGGTAAAATCACGTGACGGGAGAAATCTTATGATTATTGACATGCTTAACTGGCACAAAATGCTGAACGAAAAAAAAATAACGCTTATTTATTCCGGTCCTCTGTGGTCTGAAGGCATCGGAGGGATAGCCGGAGCGCTGAAAAAAAAGCTGGAGTTTGATAAAATACCGCTTAATACTTCTCAGGAAGTGTTTTCGGTATTCGTTGAGCAAATGAACAATATGCTGATGTACTCGGCGGAGAAAGAAGAATTTAACGTTTCCGAAAATGAATTTACAGAATCGCCAAAGGGAACTTTTATTCTGGGAACCGTAAATAATTCCGGCGAAGAAAATCAAAGTAAAAAACAAAAAGTTTATTTCATTCAAACAGGAAATGTTATGCGAAAATCAAGCGTGGAACTGGTAAAAAAAAGAATCGATTATTTAAATACGCTGGATAAAAACGAATTGAGAAAATATTTTAAGGAGCAGATGAGGCAGGAAGACGATAATCCCGAAAGCAAGGGCGCAGGTCTCGGCTTAATTGAAATAGCGCGAAGGATCAGTTCTAAAATCGAATATGAATTTGATTCTTACGATGATGAGCACGCTTTTTTTTCGCTGTATGTTACAATAGGAGGGACTAAAAATGAATAGACCTTTTAAATTGGAACGGGAAAAAACAGACATCACTCCGTATGTTATAATCGACGAAGAAAAAGGATATATGAAATTTGAAGGAGAAAGTTATCACGAAAACGTAATTGCTTTTTTCGGCGGGATTAACGAATGGTTAAAAGAATTTCTGTTAACGGATTTCGATTCTTTTACATTCGACTGCGAGCTGAATTACTTCAGCAGTTCTACCGTAAAAGTATTGATGAATATGTTAGCTGATATGGACAGTTCTCCAAACAGCAAAAAAATTACGGTTAACTGGATAACCGCCGAAAATAATGAAATCATAATTGAGTGCGGAGAGGATTTTAAAGAAGATATGGAAAATATTACTTTTAACTTGATCTTTTCTGTTAATAAACTACAATAAGTCATACAATACGCCTAAAATTATTGTCATTATTTAATTAATTCTTGCTTTTTTAACAATTAAGGGATAAAATTTTGTTAGTTAAATTATGTATAATTCAAAAGGCGCTGTTTTTACTCTTTCTCTCATTGTGGGTTTTTGCTTTTTTTTAAGCTGCGAGGAGGGAAAACAATCTTTTAAAGATGATTTTTTTCAAATTTCTTTTAGAGATGTGCCCGGGATTACCAACAACGAGATACATGCGATCGAAACTCTTAAAATGAGATATGACAGTTTTATATACGGCATGCCTCTAAGCACTGAAGCGTTTATAAATCAACACAGCGAAGTGAGAGGTTATGCCGCTTTGTTCTGCGAATGGCTTTCGGAAATTTTTGGTATTGAATTTAAACCGCAAATTTTTGAATGGTCGGAGCTGCTGGAAGGCAAAGAGTCGCGTAAAATTTCTTTTTCAGGCGAATTCACGTCTACTCCCGATCGAATCAATACTTATAGTATGACAAGCAGCATAGGATCGCGCGTTTTAAAAATATTTTATCTGATCGGAAGTAAACCTATCGAAGAAATTGTAAAAGAGCGGCGTCTGCGCTGCGGTTTTATTGAAGGCGCATCAACAATCGAATCTGTAACTTCGGAATTAAAAAGCGGTTCTTTTGAAATTGTGCTTTTAAAAGATATCAGTCTTGTTTACAATGCGTTAAGAAACGGAACGATTGACGCTTTTTTTTACAGCGCTGCGGCAGACGCTAATTTTATTCAATATCACGATATAGTATCTAAAAACTTTTATCCGCTGACATATCGTCCTGTTTCTCTTTCTACGCAGAATCCCGAACTTGAACCAATTATTTCCGTTGTTGAAAAAATTCTGGAAGCGGGCGGTACACGTTATCTGATATCGCTGTACAATCGCGGCGAGAAAGAATATTTAGTTTATAAATTGTATATGCGCCTTAATGAAGAAGAAAGAGAATATATAAAAAATAATCCTGTTATTCCGATTGGCGTTGATTACGGAAATTATCCGGGATGTTTTTACGATCAGCGTGAAAAAAAATGGGGCGGCATTTCTTTAGATATACTCAACGAAGTATCAGCGTTAACAGGTTTAACATTTAACCGCGTTAATGATGAAAACGCCAAATGGTCAGATGTCATCGAAATGCTCAGAAGAGGCGATGTTTTATTAACTCCAGAATTAACGCGGTCGGAAGAACGCGAAGATCAATTTTTATGGTCATCATCTTCGCAATTAACGGATTATTACGCGCTTATTTCCGATTACAACTTTCCTGACATTAAAGGCAATGAAGTGTTATATGTCAATGTAGGTCTCGTAAAAAACACAGGTTCCGCTTTTATATTTAAAAAATGGTTTCCGGATCACTTGAATACAACTGAGTATGATAACATAGAACAGGCTTTTGCCGCTTTAAGACGCGGTGATGTTGATATGGTGATGGCAAATCAAAGAAGACTTTTATATTTGACTCATTATCTGGAACAGCCGGGTTATAAAGCGAATATTATTTTTGATTATGAGATTTATGTAAGGTTTGGATTGAATAAAGATCAAGTTGTTTTATGTTCAATAGTTGATAAAGCTCTCGCGTTAATTGACGTAAAAGGAATTTCCGATCAGTGGATGCGCAAAACTTATGATTATCAGAGAAAAATGACAGAGATGCAGTTTCCGTGGTTCGTAGGCACATTGATTTTACTTTTTTGCATACTTGTTCTTGTCGCGGTTTTGATGTTTAGAAATTACCGTATGAGCAAGGGTCTGAAAAAGACCGTAAATAAACGCACAAAAGAACTTGAACTAAAAACGGCTACGCTGACTACATTGTTTGATTCAATCCCCGATCTGATTTTTACCAAAGACCTGGATATGCGTTATACGCAATGCAACAAAAGTATGGCTGAACATTTTAATTTTAAAAAAGAAGACGTTGTCGGGAAAACCGATTTAGTGCCCTACGGTCTTGATCCTGATATTTCGATGAGGCATAACAGTATTCTCAGAGAGGTAATTAGAGACAGTCAGATTCGAAAAACAGAAGGGCACTTGCCGCGCTTTGACGGAGACAGCCCTATTTTTGAAACAACTCACGCTCCGCTTATTTTTGACGGAAAAACGATCGGTGTTTTGGCAGTCGCGCGCGATATCACCAAACGAAAAGAAATGCAGGATGCCGCGTTTGCCGCTTCCCGCGCGAAATCCGTTTTCCTTGCTAACATGAGTCACGAAATCAGAACCCCGATGAACAGTATAATCGGGTTCGCGGAGCTTGCGTTAGACGACGGGCTTCCCGAAAAATCGAGAGATTATATTACTAAAATTATCGATAACACCGAAGGACTCTTGCGCATTATCAACGATATTCTTGATATTTCAAAAGTTGAATCGGGCAAAATGGAATTGGAAAAAATTCCTTTTGATATGCATGAAGTCTTTACAAGCTGCAGAACGCTGATTACTCCGAGAGCAAGCGAAAAAGGACTTCAGGTGCATTATTACGCGGAACCGTCTTTCGGAAAAAAACCGGTAGGCGATCCGACAAGGCTGCGTCAGGTTCTCGTAAATCTTATGACTAACGCGGTAAAATTTACAAATGCCGGAATTATCAAGCTTTCCGCGGCGGTAATTGAAAAAACCGATTACACAATTAAGATTCATTTTACCGTAAAAGACAGCGGTATTGGCATGACGCAGGAACAAATACAAAAAATATTCGATCCGTTTGTTCAGGCGGAAACTGGCACTACGCGGAAATACGGCGGCACAGGGCTCGGATTGAGCATAACAAAAAATATTATCGAAATGATGGGCGGAAAACTTTCGGTTGAGAGCGCGCCGGGTATCGGCAGTAAGTTCAGTTTTGATCTTGTTTTTAATACGGTAGAAGAAGAAGAAGAAGCGGCGCCGAAATTTATCCTGAGCGATTCCGAAAAACCCGTTTTTGAAGGCGAAATTTTGTTATGCGAAGACAACGTGATGAATCAACAGGTAATTTGCGAACACCTTTCAAGGGTAGGTTTAAAAACAGTTATCGCGGAAAACGGCGAGATCGGTTTAAACATTGTAAAGCAAAGAGTTAAGAAAGGCGAAAAGCTTTTTGATCTTATATTCATGGATATTTATATGCCTGTGATGGACGGACTTGAAGCTGCGACAAAAATTATCGAACTTAATGCGGGAATACCAATCGTTGCAATGACAGCAAATGTTATGGCTAACGATAAAGAACTTTACAGTATGAGCGGAATGCATGAATGTTTGGGAAAACCGTTTACATCGCATGAATTGTGGGGATGCCTGTTAAAATATCTTTCACCTTTGAATGTTGAGCCGGCGAAAGTTTATTCCGGCGCGGTAAAAGAGAGCGCGCATGAAAATACAATGAACTTTAACGATCTGCTTGAAGACGATGTTGATTTTTTTAAAACGCTTAAATTAACATTTTATAAAAACAATCTTAATAAATTTGATGAAATTAATAAATTACTGGAGGGGAATGATATTGTAAATGCGCATAGAGCTGTACATTCGCTGAAAAGCAACGCAGGTCAGCTGCATTTTAGAGATTTGCAGTCTGTCGCAGCTGATGTCGAGCAAGAATTGAAAAACGGAAAGAATTTAACAACGGCTGAAAATATGAAGCTGCTTAAAAAAGAACTTGATTTGGCTGTTTCTCGTTTAGCCAAAGAATTGTCTATCGAAATTGATGATTCTTAAAATTTCCGGAAGCAGGCTGTTATGTCTAATATCTTTTCTTTCTTAAGAATAAATAGAAGATTGTTATCTCAATATTTAATGGTGTTTTTTTCTTTTTCGATCATTATAGGGATTAGTTTGTTTTTCAGTTCGAGTATTGTACAGAAGAATATTGCTTTATACGGCGAAAAAGTTGTTGATGTTGCAGCGGAAGCGATTGACGCGTACATAAATGATTTTGTAATAATACTTGATAATCTCGCTTTCTCAGTCGAAAGACTTCACAGCGCAAACGCCGGAATTGATGTGATACGAAAAGAAATTACTGCGTGGACAGAATGGATGCATTTTGATAATAAAAATATCAGCGATACAATCGGTTTTTACGGCGTTATTTATGATACGTTTATTGACGGAGTCGGATGGATTCCTGACAGTGATTATGTGCCGCAATCGCGCCCATGGTATACCGGCGCTTATGAAAAATATAATGAAATATGTTACACAGAACCTTATTTTGACGCTAGTTCAGGTAATTACTGCATAAGCATATCACGGCTCGTTTTTGATGAAAACAATAAACCTTTTGGCGTGGTTTCAACAGATATATACATGAATGTTTTGGAAGAATATGTTAAGAACATGAATTTTCTTGGGAACGGATACGGTATTTTGCTTGACAGCGAACAGCGTTTTGCCGTTCATCCGTTTGATGATTTTATCGGAATGCATCTGGCAGATATAAACGGCGGCTCAGGAGGATACGCGGAAATGTCACAACGTCTTTTCGCAGGCGAAGTTCTTTCCGCGTTTCCGTTTATTTCATATTCCGGAGTCAGCAGCGTCGCGTTTTTTACGCGGCTGTTTAATAGCTGGCAACTTTCAATTATTCTGCCGAGCAATGTTTATTTCAGTGATATTCAAGCGATGCGAATCGTTGTTATAACGACTGGAATTATTTTAGCTCTTATTATGTGCGGTTTGTTAACTTACATGCATATCAGAATTTCCCGTTCAGACGAAGCCAGCAATGTTAAATCGCTTTTTCTCGCGAACATGTCGCACGAGATTCGCACGCCGATGAACGCGATTATCGGAATGTCGGAATTTTTACAGCATGAACAGCTCAATTCGCGGCAAATGGATTTTGTTAACGACATTCATTCTTCGGCGCATTCTCTTCTCACAATTATAAATGATATTTTGGATATGTCAAAAATCGAAGCAGGAAAACTCAATCTTATTCCGATTAATTATAATTTTTACGCTTTCCTCGACATGATAAAATCAATGTTGATGTATATGACGGAAAGAAAAGGTCTAAAATGGATATATGAAACTTTCGGTGATATTCCGAAATATGTATACGGTGATGATGTCAGATTAAAACAAGTATTAATAAATATTTGCAGTAACGCCGTAAAATTTACGGGGAAAGGCGGCGTCAGTCTTCATGTTACAGCAAGAGAAGAAACGCTGTTATTCGAAATATGCGACAGCGGACGCGGAATAAGCAAGAATGAGCTGCCAAAAATATTTAACGCTTTTGAGCAGGCTGATACAAAAGAGAACCGCGCTTTTATCGGGACGGGACTCGGGCTGAGTATCAGTAAAACTTATGTTGAGATGATGGGCGGAACAATTGCGGTCGACAGCATTTTAGGACAGGGATCAACTTTTACCGTGGAGATACCGCTGGTGAGAGGCGGGACAGAAGGAATTGCGGCGGAAGATGAGAGGAGAAATGTGCAAGTTCTGTCGGCGCCTGACGCAAATATTTTGATAGTTGACGATAATGAATTTAATCTTAAAACTATTGAAGCTCTTCTTGGTTTGTTCAACACAAAAATAAAAGCGGTTTATTCCGGAAAAGAAGCAATTGAAGCTGTTCAAAAAGAAAAATTTGATATTGTTTTTATGGATCACATGATGCCTGAAATGGACGGAGTTGAAGCGGTATCTGTAATTAGAAAACTCGGTCCGCAGTACAATTATCTTATTATTATCGCTTTAACCGCAAACGCGATATACGGCGTGAGAGAAATGTTTTTATTAAACGGATTTAATGATTATATTTCAAAACCTGTCGATCTGCAGGGATTAAAAAACTTGTTATTTGAATGGCTTCCCAAAAATAAAATTATTACGACAGATCAACCGCGCGACAAAGTTGCCATTACTCAATCCGATAAAAAATTGCAAGATATGCTTCGTGTGCTGTTTCTAAAAAATAATATTAATAAATTCAAAGAAATTACCGCAGTATTGGAAAGCGGCGATATAAAACATGCTCACCGGTTAGCACATAACTTAAAAAGCAATGCGGGGCAGATTGGAAAAATGCGTCTTCAGTCAGCCGCGGCGGATATCGAATATCATTTAAAGGAAGGAATTAACAATGTTGAAGAGGAAAAGCTGATTGTTCTTGAAAAGGAGTTAAACGCTGTTATTGAAGAACTTTCAAGCGTTTCCGGAGAAATGTCTTCGGATGTTCACAAGGAATATAGTCAAAGTAATGGCATCATGCTGTCGGCAGCGGAACTTCTGGATAAGCTCGAGTCTTTACTAAAGAGCGGTAATCCCGAAAGTTTGAATTATATAAATAATCTTCGCGCAATGCCGGACAATGAACGGCTTGTCAGTATTTTGATTCAGCAAATAGAAGATTATGAGTTTGATAAAGCTTTAGATTCGTTAATCGAATTAAAAAAAATTGATGTGTAGAGAGCAAAGAAGGGTAATGTTATGAAACCGTTTTATGTAGTCCTTATTTCTGTTTTGTTTTTGGCTTGCGGAAATATTTCCGAGAGTGATGCGATATTTCCTTATAAAACATATCGGGATATTCCTGTCGTGATTCAATATGAAATAAACGCAATTGAAGAAATTAAAAAAAATACCGAATCGTTTGTGTACGGTATGATTATGACCAATGAAACATTTTACGACGAAGATCAAAATATCGGAGGTTTTTCCGCGCTGTTTTGCGATTGGCTGTCTGATTTTTTCGGGATCAAATTTGTTCCCGCGATTTTCACATGGGATAATTTACTGAGCGGACTTGCGTCAGGCGCAATAGATTTCTCCGGAGAGATTACCGCTTCCGAAGAGCGGCGTAAAATATATTATATGACGGATACAATCGCTGAAAGATCAGTTAAATATATGAGACTGCAAAACAGCGCGCCTCTTGATATCATTGCCGGAAGCCGTCCTCTGCGTTATGCGTTCTTGGAAGGATCAACAACAGTTAACGATATTTCCAAACATTTGATGAAAGAAAAATTTGAAGTTTTTCTTGTAAGCAACTGCCTTATGGCATACACAATGCTTAAGAGCGGAGAGATTGACGCGTTTTTCGGAGAAGGCGTAGAAGCCTCATTTGATATTTATGCCGATGTAGTTACGCAGGAGGTTTTTCCTTCGTTTTTCAGTTCTGTTTCTCTTTCTTCGCAGAAATCCGAACTTCTGCCTTTTATAACTGTTATGCAAAAAGCGCTGGAAAGCGGAGCAATCCGTTATCTGACAGAACTTTACAATAAAGGCGAGCGTGATTATAAGAGGCATAAATTGTTTATGCGTTTAAATGATGAAGAAAAATCTTTTATTCAGAGTCAAAGCGCTGTCGCGTTAGCGGCTGAATATGATAATTATCCGATTAGTTTTTATGATACGAGAAAAAAAGAATGGCAGGGCATCGCGCATGATGTGTTACGCGAAATTGAATTCCTTACAGGTTTATCTTTTGAAATTATAAATAAACCGAATACGGAAAGACATGTTCTTCTAAAAATGCTGGAAGACGGGGAAGCGTCAATTATTTCCGAACTGCTTTGCTGCGATGACAGCGGCAATCGTTTTATATGGACATCAAATACCGTATTTACGGAATATCCTGCGCTTCTTTCAAATATTGATTTCCGGAATATTAAATTAAACGAAGTTTTATTTTTAAAAGTCGGACTTGTTGATGAACAGGAACAAAGCGATATGTTCCGCAGATGGTTTCCTAATCACAAGAATACCGTTTCGTTTACGAATGTAAACGCGGCTTTCCGCGCTTTGGAGCGCAGAGAGATAGATCTTTTTATGTCATCACAAAGCAGACTTCTTGCATACACGCACTTTTTGGAGCAAGTAGGTTTTAAAGCGAATATCACATTTAATTATCCAATGGAATCTACTTTTGGTTTTAACAGAGATAATGAAATACTATGTTCTATTTTCGATAAAGCAATTGCTTTAATCGATACAGATGAAATTAAAAGTTTTTGGTTTAATAAAACGTATGATTACCGCCGCAATCTTGTTGAGACGCGTATTCCGCTGCTTGCCGGTTTATTCATATTATCATTGTTTATAATCATATTAATTTATATTTTGCTTCAAAGAAACCGCAGCGAAGGAAAGAAATTTGAAACGCTTGTAAAAGAACGCACCAACGAACTTCGCAGATCCCGCCATGATTTAGAAGAGGCGCTTAAAACCGCAAAAGCCGCGAGTGTTTCTAAATCGGTTTTTCTCGCAAATATGAGTCATGAAATACGAACGCCGATGAACAGCATTGTAGGTTTTTCCGAGCTTGCGCTTGACTGCGAAGCGTCTCCGAAAACGCGGGATTATCTTAAAAAAATTCTTACAAACGCGACATGGCTGCTGCAAATTGTCAATGATATTCTTGATATTTCAAAAATTGAGTCAGGTAAAATGGAGCTGGAATGTATACCTTTTGATTTGCATGAATTATTTTCAAGCTGCAGATCTTTGGTTTTACCGAAGGCTGTCGAAAAAGGAATAATACTTCATTTTTACGCTGAGCCTTCAATCGGCAGGAGACCGTTAGGTGATCCTACAAGATTGCGTCAGGTATTTGTAAATCTTCTTACCAATGCGATTAAATTCGCGAATTCCGGAATGGTAAAACTTCTTTCTGACATTATAAACATGGATGATGATACAATTACGATACATTTTGAAATTAAAGACAGCGGTATCGGAATGTCAAACGAACAAATAGAAAGAATATTCGATCCGTTTACTCAGGGAGAAACGGGAACTACGCGCAAATACGGCGGCACAGGACTTGGGCTTGCTATAACAAGAAATATCGTGGAAAAAATGGGAGGAAAACTGTCCGTTGAAAGCGCTCTCGGTATAGGAAGTAAATTTAGTTTTGATATAACTTTTAAAACAATTAATATTACAGAGGAAGAAAAATTCGAAAGGAAACCTTTTATTGATATTGAGAAGCCGACATTCGAAGGCGAGGTGCTTGTATGTGAAGATAATGCGATGAATCAAATGGTTATTTGCGAGCATCTTTCGCGTGTTGGGATAAAATCAGTTGTCGCTGAGAACGGAAAAATCTGCGTTGATTTAATTAAAGAACGAATGGATAACGGCGAAAAACAGGTTGATCTTATTTTTATGGATATTCATATGCCGGTAATGGACGGCATTGATGCTTCGCAGAAGATAATTGAATTTAATCTTGGAATACCGATTGTTGCAATGACAGCTAACGTAATGTCCGATGATTTGGAAATTTATAAACAGAGCGGAATGAGAGAATGTCTTAGTAAACCGTTTACTTCTCAGGAATTGTGGCGCTGTCTTTTAAAATATTTTTCTCCGTTAGGATTTGAAGGTGAAAAAGCTGAGAAAATTTCGCAAGAAACTTATGACATTGAATTTATTGTTTCTCTTCAGCAGCTGTTCATTAAATATAACAAGAAAAAATACGATGAAATTGTCGCCGCGCTGGAAGCAAAAGACGTAAAACTCGCTCATCGTTTGGCTCATTCGCTGAAGGCTAACGCCGGTCAGATCGGACTTTCAAATTTACAGCGGGTAGCGTCCGATATAGAAAATTTTCTCAGAGACAGCGGTTATGCTTCTCCTCAGCAGCTTACGGTTCTTAAAACAGAATTGAATACGTCAATTGCGGAGCTTACAAAAAAACTTGCGCTGTATCATTCGATAGAATCAGAAATGGCATCTTCCGCTGTTGAAGAGGCGGGTGAACAACCGAACAAACAGGAAATATTGGAGCTGATAATCGCATTAGAAACAATGCTGCGATTGGGTAATGCAGGAAGCCTTGAACTGGTTGGAAGCCTTCGGAGAATACCTGTTGACGAGGAGCTTAAAAATCAGCTTGTTCAGCAGATTTTAGATTTTGAGTTTGAATCCGCTATGATAACTCTTGCGAAAATAAAAAAAGGATTAGTAAGCGATAATAAATGAAATTATTTTTATTAATGCAGACACAAATACCGTGGCTGATTGGAGCAGTTATACTCACGCTTGTTCTATGTTTTGTTTTAATTTTATTTAAAAGAAACCGTGATGAAAATAAAAGATTTGTGAAACTTGTGGAAGAGAGGACAGCGGAGCTTTATCAATCAAGAAAGGAACTTGAAAAAATGCTGGAACAGGCTCAAGCCGCAAACCGCGCAAAATCGGTTTTTTTGGCAAACATGAGTCACGAGATACGAACGCCGATGAACAGTATTATGGGATTTTCCGAGCTGGCGTTAGACGATGAAATTCCAAGCAGAACAAGAGATTATCTTTGCAGAATAGTGGAGAATACAGAAGGATTATTACAAATAATTAATGATATTCTTGATATTTCAAAAGTTGAATCGGGAAAAATCGAGCTTGAAAACATTCCTTTTAATGTGCCCGAGTTATTTTCAAGCTGCAGGACTTTAATAGCGCCGAAAGCGATGGAAAAAGGCGTTATGCTTTATTTTTACGCGGACCCGAATCTTAATAAATATTTGTTAGGTGACACAACAAGACTGCGTCAGGTATTTGTTAATCTTTTGTCCAACGCAATAAAGTTTACAAATTCGGGAACTGTCAGAATTCTCGCTGAAATTATTAATACAACTGATGATGTTGTTACTATTTATTTTGAAGTAAAAGACAGCGGTATTGGCATGACAAGCGAACAAATAAATGTTATTTTTGAACCTTTTATGCAGGCAGAAAGCGGTACAATGCGTAAATACGGAGGAACAGGATTAGGTCTTTCAATTACAAAAAGTTTTATTGAATTAATGGGCGGTAAACTTTCAGTAGAAAGCACTCCGGGTGTCGGCAGTAAGTTTTTCTTTAATCTTGCGTTTGAAAGGGTCAATTCTTCTGACCATAACATATTGAGCAATAAAAACACATTTGAAGAAATAGAAAAACCGACATTTAACGGAGAAGTTTTGTTATGCGAAGATAATGCAATGAATCAACAGGTAATAAGCGAACATCTTATGCGCATCGGATTAAAAATCGTTGTTGCGTGGAATGGCAGGCTTGGTTATGATTTTGTTCGAAGCCGCACTCTTAGCGGTGAAAAACAATTTGATTTAATTCTGATGGATATGTATATGCCTGTTATGGACGGGCTCGAAGCGACTCAAAAAATAAAGGATTTGAAATTAAATATTCCGATTATCGCGATGACCGCTAATGTTATGGCTGATGATCGTGATATCTACAGAAAAAGCGGTCTTCAGGATTGTATAGGTAAACCTTTTACATCGCAGGAATTGTGGCGGTGTTTGATGAAATACCTTACGCCGATTAGCCGGGAGATTCTTCAAGTTGAAAAAGGCAAATCCGCTGATGAAATTGAATTCCAAAAAACTCATAAGCTGTATTTCGCGAGAAATAATAAAAATAAATTTGCGGAAATTACTAAAGCTCTGAAAGAAGGCGATATAAAACTTGCTCACCGGCTGGTGCATGGTTTAAAAAGTAATGCCGGTCAGATCGGAAAGACGCATCTTCAGCAGGCAGCAGCGGATGTTGAAAAACATTTAAAAGAAGGCAAGAACACGGCAACTCCTGTACAGATGGCAATTCTGGAAAAAGAGCTTTCCGCAGTGCTTATGGAATTGTCTGAAGAGAATTCACAGCGTTTACAGATCGAAAAACAACATAATCAAATGTATGATATAAAACCTCTTATTAAATCTCCTTCCATGGAATCAGCAAATAGATTGTTAGATGAAATTGAATCGCTGTTAAGAATGGGCAACCCGGAGTGCGTTAATTTTATTGACAATCTGCGATCAATTCCGGCTGACGAAATATTAAAACTAAAATTAATTCAGCAAATAGACGATTTTGAATTTGAAGACGCATTAGAGACATTGCTTGAAATAAAAAAATCAGAATAGATATCTACTTTTTCTGTCTTCTTACTTCGTATAACAATATTCCTGCCGCCACGGACACGTTAAGAGAATCAATTCTGCCGGCGGAAGGTATGCTGACAATACCGTCGCATCTTTCGCGTAATAAGCGGGAAATACCGCCGCCTTCGCTGCCGAGGATAAGCGCTGTTCTGCCGCCAAGATCTTTTTTGTAGACAGGTTCTCCGTCCATGTCCGCGCCGTAAATCCAAAAACCAGCTTCTTTTAAGTCATCTGCCGCGCGGACAAGATTTGGTATTTCTGTCTGCGCTACCCACGATACAGCGCCGGCGGATGTCTGCGAAATAACAGCGGAGTGTTTCGGGCTTCGGCGGTTACGGCTGATCACTAAGTCAACCGCAAACTGATCACAGCAGCGGAGTATCGCGCCGTAATTGTGCGGATCTGTTATTTCGTCAAGAATGACAACTAACGCGTCGCGGCGTTCTCCCAAATTGTCAAGATAACTTTCGAGGGAGATGTCCGCGCGTCCGCTTTCTTCTTCAATCTGGAGAGCGATGCCTCTGTTGTCCGGAGCAATTCCTTCCAGATCGAAAGCGCCGACTCTTTCAAGACGGATTTTGCTGTTAACCGCAAGGGTGACAATTTCTTTCGCGCGCGGTCCTGATTTCGCGACAAGTAATGGTCCGCACGGTCTGCCTGATTTAATTCTTTCTTCGATTGCGTGAAAACCCGTCAAATATGTCATATTGTTTTTCCTTTATATTTTTTTACAAACCCGCATGGGCGGTATGTCATCTTTGATTGACGCAATCCTTCGCTGCCGAGATCCTGTTCGCGGTTTATCAATGTGAAAAAACGCGGCAATGACGCGGCGAAGGATTGATTTACAAATTGATAGATGCCTTTATGTTTTTCATCTGCCTTTTCAAAATGAATTGCGAACATTTTTCCTCTTGAGAGACTTTCTCCGAGACAATAAGCCGCGGGTTCTCTGTCGACAAAATAGATTGACCCTTTAAGCGTAAGAACATCAAATAAATCGAGAGCTTCCTTTGCCGCGATGTAATCGCCTTCATTGCCGTTTCTGCGAAGCGAATCATGCCGCCATTGTTCGAGAATTTCTATTGCTGCGGGAATGAGTTCTTTTGTCAAAGGTTTTTGCTCATGATTGGGGCATGAAATCAAAAAATTATTAACGTGATTTTTCTTTTTGTGAAATTTCTTGCCTGCAAGTTCCGCAAGTTCGCTGCGGTAATATAAATAATCAAAGTTGTCCCTGTCTTCCTCAAAGATAATTCCGCTCTTTTCTAAGTTTTCTTTTACCGGAAGCAGAACAGTTTCCGAAATATTTTTCCAATAATCATGAGATGCGAATAACGAAGACAGCGTTTCATTGTCAGGCGCGGCGCAGGGAGTCATAAAAAATGTTTTTTTTATAACATTTTTATTATCCTGCGCGGACATGTGCGGCGCAGACGGGTCAAGCGCGTACTGTTCCGGCTGCGTTATCTGTTCTCCCGAAATTATAAAACCGCCTTCTTCTCCGTTACGCGATATGCGGTAATTGTATTTTTTTCTGAAAAGATACAGACCAGAAAACGTAAATTCCGAAACGCCGTCGAAAGTCAGAGATAAACGCGGATGCAGATCGCCTTTTAAATTGATATCTAAATCAATAAAGTCAGGGTAACAAGGAACATGCATTGCGTTAGATGTCATTTATGCTTCTTCAGCTTTCTCTGTTTTTGTCTCTGCATTTGCGTTGATTGATATTTTTGCTTTAACCGATCTGCGCGAACCTAATAAAATTGAAACAGGAGACATGAATGGAATATTTTCACAAATTATTTTGATAATTACAGTCATAGGAACGGCAAGAACCATACCGGCGAATCCCCAAATAAATCCCCAAATTGATAAAGAAACCAATATTATTAACGGAGAAATGCCGACGTGATCTCCGATTATTTTCGGATCAAGAATATTTGATAAAATTAAATTGACGGCAAGAATTATCGCGATAACCGCAATGACGGGACCGGGCTCAGGCCAAAATTGAATCAACGCAAACAGCGAAATGATAACGCCAGCGACAATACTGCCAAGCGTAGGGATAAAGTTTAATAAAAACTGAAGAACGCCCCAAACAATCGCGAATTCCAGACCGATTAAAGAAAAACCAATTATGTATACAATGCCGTTTGCGAGAGAAAAAAGAAATTTCGCGCCCAAATATCGCGTAACTTGATTTACAATTTCATTTCCAATTCGATCAACATTTCCGAGACGATCTTCAAACGCAATTATCAATTTTTCTTTAAAATAACCGGCTTCAAACATTATAAAAACCATAAAAAGTACAATTATTACGGCAATTGACACCAGCCTGAAAGAAGCGTTTGAGAAAGAAATCGTAACATCACGGACAAAATTTCGTATTGCTTCCTGATCCCATAAGTTTTGCCAAAGTGTCAGCTCTTCATTGTTAGGCAAATTAAAAATATTTGCAATTTGTTCATAAATATAAGTAAATCGTCCTTGATATTGCGGAAATTGCTTAACTATCATCTGCCCTGATGTAAAAAGAACAATTCCGAAAAGATACATCCCCATAACAATGATAAAAACAACTAAAAGTATCGATAAAACACGCGGACATCGTATTTTATCAAGCGCCTTTATCAGCGGAAACATGACAAACGCGAGCAAAACGGCAATAGTAAACGGCAAAATTACCGAAGAGGCGATTTTTAACACTGCGGCAGCGATTATTATACTTATAAAAATCATCAGGATAAAAATACCCCGCCTCGAATTAAAAGTTTTGATTTGCTTTATCATATTCCACATTATTGCATAAATGCGTATAATTGACAATAAAGTACTTGACCTCAGCCAAAATAATTACTATGTTAGAATTAGACTGATATTTGGTTTAGATGAAGACAAAGATTACTGCTTTCTAAGAGTGTTTTAACGCACCATCTATAAAAGGATCAGCAACTCATGTTTTCAGCTGACCTTTATCAGCAGCTCCCCGGGTTTCCTCACCTCCTTTTCCCGGGGGGTTTTTTTATTTATATCCGGTAATTAATGAATAATGCCTATTTTGACATTTTATTGAAAAACGGATATACTTTATATATACGATGATTTGGAGGTTATATGCAGACAACTATTGTAAAATGGGGAAATAGTCATGGTATCAGATTACCAAAAGTCTTTCTTCAAAATATTAAAATATCAGAAAATGATCCTGTCGATGTAACATTGGAAAATGAGAAAATTGTAATAAAAAAAATTGATCATAAAGAACATAAAACAATAAAACAACGTCTAATAGATTTTTACGGTGTAAATTACGAAAAATATTCTGCCGCTCAAAATGAAATAGATTGGGGTAAACCGGCAGGAAATGAAGCATGGTAAAACAAGGAAATATAATTTGGCTGGATTTTGATCCGCAGATTGGTCATGAACAAAAAGGCAGACGTCCTGCGTTAGTTATTAGTAATGAAATATTTAATAATTTTTCTAAATTAGCCATTGTTTGTCCCATAACGAGCAATGATAAAAATCATCCATTTCATATTAAACTGGATGAAAAAACAAAAACGAAAGGCGTGATTCTGTGCGATCAGGCAAGGACTCTTGATATCAATGCGCGAAAGTACGAGTTTATTGAAAATATTCCCGAAAATATTTTGTTAGAAGTAATAGATATTATTTATGGTTTTATTGAAAAAGAAAAAACAATAGAAATAGAATAAAAAACCCGGTGTTCCAAGATGTAATCTTAAAACACCGGGTTAATAATTTTTTGAGCGGCTTAAATTAGAATTTTAATCCTAGCAGAATTCCGCCGAACATAAGAAGACCTTCGAGTCTTCCGGTTGTTGCTGATCTGGTTGTTGAGAATGTGCTTACAACATTGTCTGAACCTACGCCTGCGTTTGCCTCTATGGTTAAATTATTTGTCGCGTTAATTGTAAAACCGAGATTTAACTCATTGCCAACAGCTCCAAATGATGTGGTAGTTGTCTTGTAATCGGAAACTATTGTGCCGTTGTTATATGCTGTGCCTTTTGCGGCAGCAAGGCTTAATGCGGTGATGTTAACACGTCCGCCCATATTTAAGAAAAACTTTTCCGCAAACTGCCACTGCGCAGCAAGCGCGAGATCGGGATTAAGTCTGAATGTAAATTCGTTTTGATCATTGCCGTTTGAAATTAATGCGCCGTTGTTGATTGCTCTGCCTGCGCTGTCTATGCTTTGTAATTCAAGATTAAGATCAAATTTTGATCTGAATCTGAATTTCTCGCCGTTCCATTGTGTGCTGACGCTTGGGCGAATACGATGATCCATCCAGAAGTATTCATCAAGCGCTCCATTCGTGTTTCTGCCGCTGATTTTACCAATTTGAGTATAGCCGCCGCTAGCAGGAGCATACGAATATTCACTGTCGTAGAAGCGCAGCCTCATACGGTATTCCAGATCTACCGAGGTACGCCAGCCTTTATTGTTGGCAACGGTTATACCGCCTAATCCAAACTGGAATATCGGTTGAATAAAATTAATTGAATTGACTACAGTTGAGTTGCCGGCAGTAGTAGCGTCGAAAATTTGATATTTTCTGAAATTATTGTTGAAATCAAGATCGAAAGTCACCCACGGTCTGATTCCGACTTTGGTAAGGTTATTTGACATTGACCATCCGAGCTGAAGTGAATTTACGCCAATTCCTGTATTATAACTTTTGTAATTAACGGGTGTACCGGGAATCATCGGGGTAGTAGTATCATCATCATGGTCAATCAAAGGAACATAAGTAAAATCTTTTTGATTAATTGCTTTATAAGTTGAATAGAATGAAAGACGGAAACCCATATTTGCTATGCCGAGCAGAATGGCAGCCTGGTTATACGGATTGGCAGAGCTAAGTGTCGGCAAAGCTATGCTTGCTGCGGCAGGAAAATAGGTAATGTTGTCTACTTCTCTTTTACTAATTGGTTCATAATTTGCCCATGCGCTGCCGCCGTAAAATAAACCGAGATATACCGGTTTTTTACCTGTTTTGCCTTCTTCATCTTCCGGAGCTTTTCCGAATCTTGTCGCGAATCCGAGAGTGGCTCTGAGGGTCGATTGAAACGACGCAAAGCCATACCAGCTATCGAAATTAACATTATGAAAACTATCCGGTCTCATAAAATCATCGGCATTGCTGCGAATTCTTCCGATTGTCGCTGTGTTCTGCGGTGACACAAAACCATCACCCGGTAAACCCTGCGCAAAAACACTCCCTGCCAAAACGGCAATCATTGTTATTGCAACAATAATTTTCTTTTTCATCCTTAATCCTCCTATTGATTGGTTTTTCAAACCTTGAAAAGAGGCAGCCTACAGCCGCTTATATTCTTTTCTTAATCAAATCTGCTGTCATTCTACAATCATTCTGAATATCGAAAAGCGTCTTTACGAATTTCTAACTAACTTAACTGTTAATTAACATTTCAAGCGGGAAATTTCGGGATTTCTCCCTGCTTGACCAGCCGTCTCCCAATATATATAGTATTAACTGCTCTGTGTCAGGAACCGTGCGAGCCGCCGCCGCCCAACCCCGCCAGGTCCGGAAGGAAGCAACGGTAAGCGGAAGGCTGCTGCGCCGCGGTATTCCTGATACAGGGCAAATTTTTTAGTACCGTTGATGTCAACTCTGTTTAGTGCTATTCTATCTACATGGCAGCTCGATACGAAGTGACCGCTACAAAATATCGTCCGAAAACTTTTGATGAACTCGCCGGACAGGAATTTGTTGTTTCTACGATTAAAAATTCGCTAAAGAACGGGCATGTTGCGAATGCCTATCTCTTTTCGGGACCGAGGGGCTGCGGTAAAACAAGCGCGGCGAGGATTTTAGCGAGATCTCTTAACTGCGAGAAGGGACATGAAGCCGAGCCGTGCGGCGCTGAAGACGCGTGCGATAATTGCCGCGCTATCAGTCAGGGATCGAGCATGGATGTGATTGAGATTGACGGCGCTTCCAACAATTCTGTAAATGATGTGCGGCAAATAAAAGACGAAGTTCTTTTTCCGCCGCAGGCAGGACGTTACAAAGTTTATATCATCGATGAAGTTCATATGCTTTCTTCCGGGGCGTTTAACGCTCTTTTAAAAACTATCGAAGAGCCGCCGCCATATATTTGTTTTATTTTCGCGACGACTGAACTGCACAAAGTTCCGGCGACGATTAAAAGCCGCTGTCAGCAATTTAATTTCAGATTGATACCTGTCGAAACAATTCAGGAGATACTTAAAAAAATATGCGGCGACAGCGGAATTAAAGCTGAGAATGACGCGCTGTTTTGGATTGCGCGCGAATCAACCGGCAGTATGAGAGACGCTCTCACTCTTCTTGATCAGGTTATTTCTTTTTCCGGCGGAAATATCCGCAGCGAATTGATCCGCGAAAAACTCGGCATCGCCGGTTTAGAAAAACTCAACGCTCTTGCGGACGCGTGCGCTTTAAACGACGCTCCTTCCGCCTTCGCTATCACCGATGAGATTCTTTCAAGCGGCGTTGATATCGAAAGATTGATTATCGATCTTACGGGATATTACCGGAGTTTGTTGTTGATCAAAAACGGCATAGTAAAAGAATCTCTTTTAGGTTATCGCCCGGAACTTTTTTCGGCGAAGCCTCTCGAAACGCTTGATTCGATCCGGCTGGAGCAGGCGATGGATCTTTTGCTTGCCTGCTACCGCGATGTCCGTTATTCGGTTTCGCCCCGCTTTGATCTTGAGAATGTTATTTCAAAATTGGCATGGTTAAGCAAATGGGTCTCTCCTGTTGAAATGAAAGAAGCGATTAATAACGCGCGTGATGTTTTAACGCTGCCGGCAGGATCGGTAAGACCTGCCGAACAGCAAAGATCGAGCGGAGCGCAAAACAGCGCGAAAGGCGCAGGTGCGGCGGCATCCAATCAAAGCGCAGTTTCACGTAACGATCAAACCGCCGCTGATATTGCTGATAACATTAAGCTGTCTTCCAAAGGCAGCTTCTCGCTTTCCAACGCGTTTGATCTAATCAGCAAAGGCGCGGCGGTTGACGATCCGTTATCTGACGATGACGGTGAAGCTCCGATGTGGGAAAGCGAAATTAAAAAAGACAAAACAGAAACTGAAAACCATGTACAGGTTGAACAAGTCCTGTCTATGATTCCGGGAACTGTGGTATCATAAAAGCACGGAGTAGATATGAACATTAATCCATTTGATTTATTGAAGAACGCGCAGAAGATGCAGGAACAGATGAACGGTTTTCAGGAAAAACTTGCAGGCATTACCGCGACAGGACACGCCGGCGGCGGACTCGTAGAAGTCGATCTGAACGGTAAAATTGAACTTATTGCCGTGCGTATCGCGCCTCAGGCGATGGAAGGCGCGGATACCGAAATGCTTCAGGATTTAATTTTGGCGGCGTTTAACGACGGAATGTCAAAAGTAAAAGAAGAAATCGGCAGCGAAGTCGGCGCGATGGCGGGTATCAACCTGCCCGGTTTTCCCGGTCTATGAACGCCCTCGACAGGCTCGTAACATTATTTTCAAAACTTCCCGGCATCGGAAAAAAAAGCGCAGGCAGAATTGTTTATCACATTCTTGACAGCAGCCCCGCGTTAGCCGCAAGTTTAGCGAAAGAGCTTTCCGGTCTGCATCAGGCGATTCAACGCTGCGGTGTCTGCGGCGGTTTCACGGAAACCGATCCTTGTCCCGTTTGTTCCGATCACGACCGCGATCACTCAATAATTTGCGTCGTCGAACACGCTCAGGATATGCGTATCATCGAAGAATCTCGCGAGTTCCCCGGCGTCTATCACGTTCTCGGCGGACTGATTGCGCCGCTCGAAGGTATCAGTCCCGCAAATCTCACGATTGATAAACTCATCATGCGTCTTCGTAACGGCAGCATCAAAGAATTGATACTTGCGTTAAACCCGACTGTCGAAGGTGACACAACCGCGCTTTACCTTCAAAAAACTCTAAAAGATTTTCCCGTCGAAATTTCACGCCTCGCGTCAGGAATGCCCGTCGGCGGAAATATCGAATATATTGATAAATTGACATTGTCACGGAGTTTCCGCGGCAGGGTGAAGGTTTAGTGGAAATCTGTGGTGGGTGTTAGTCTCGTTTTAATGGAAATCGCCCCACTTTAATCCTGTCTCAATACTTACACGCAGCGGTATGCTCAGTTTTGCCGCGTTTTCCATTTCTGTTTTGATCAAGACAGCGGCTTGTTCTGTTTTGTCTTTCGGACATTCAAAGATCAATTCGTCGTGAACCTGCAGTAACAAACGCAAATCTAAAGACGCGGCGCTGTTTTTTTCTGACGCGAGTCTTTTGTCCAAATTGATCATCGCGGTTTTAACGATGTCAGCCGCCGATCCTTGAATTGGGGTGTTAACCGCAATTCTTTCCGCCGCGGATTTCTCGGTTTTGTTACGCGAATTAATCGTGGGGATGTATCTGCGCCGTCCCGAAATTGTCGTAACGTAGCCGTGCTGTTCTGTTTTTTTGATTGTCTCTTCGATAAATTTCCGTACGCCTGAGTATGTATGAAAATACGCGCTGATAAAATTCTGCGCGTCTGTGCGGCTTATATTAAGTTCATTCGCGAGACGGAACGCGCTCATGCCGTAAATCACTCCGAAGTTGATCGTTTTCGCCATGCGGCGCTGATCGCTTTTTACTTCGTTTTCATTAATGCCGAAGATCAGCGAAGCGGTGCGCGTATGAACATCGCGATCATCTCTGAAAGCGGAAATTAAATTTTCGTCCTGCGATAAATGCGCGAGTATTACAAGTTCGATTTGACTGTAGTCCGCGGAAATTAGTAAGCAGTCTTTTTTCGCGATGAAAGCTTCGCGTATGCGCCTTCCTTCTTCCGCGCGCACCGGAATATTTTGAAGGTTCGGCTCTCTGCTTGAAAGTCTGCCCGTTGCCGTTCCTGTCTGCACAAAGTTTGTGTGCAAACGTCCTTCGCTGTCCGCCATGTCAGCTAACGTATCGACATACGTTGATTTTAATTTTGATAAAGTACGGTGGCGCAGAATAAAAGCGGGAACGGGATCTTCTCGCGCAAGGTCTTCGAGAGCCGCCGCGTCTGTCGAATAACCTGTTTTTGTTTTTCGTTTTGGATCGGGTTTTAATTTGCGTTCGACAAATAAAACTTCCTGAAGCTGTTTCGGCGATGAAAGATTAAATTCGTGTCCTACAATTTTCCATGTATCCGCCTGAATCCGATCAAGTTCAATCGATAATTCTTTTCCGTATTCAATGAGCGCTTTCGGTTCTATTTTGATTCCTTCGCCTTCCATCTCCGCGAGAATTGGAAGCAAAGGCATTTCCAAATTTTCATAAAGATTGACGGCTTCTGTTTTGATCAGCATTGGTTCAAAGTAATGATGTAAGCGTATGCAATAATCAGCGTCTTCGCCTGAATAACGAGTTGCTGTTTCAAGTGAAACAGAATCGAATGTTGCGCCTTTCGCGACAATGTCATTGAATTTTATCGGCGTGCAGTCAAAAGCGTAAGACGCGAGCGAGTCGAGCGAATAATTGCTGCGCTCAGGATCAACCAGCCATGCCGCGATCATCGTGTCGCGGATTTTACACTGCCAGCGGTCAATTCCCCATCCCCTGCTGACCTTGTAATCGTATTTCGCGTTATGTGCAATAATTGTCATTTCCTTATCCGCGAGAAGAGGGGAGAGAAGCGCGCGTACTTTTTCCGGATCGTTGAATTCCGAATCGCCTGAAACTTTGTTGAGAGTTCCGGCATCAAGAGTTACTTCTATTTTTGATTTGTCCGTATCCGAAACAACTCCGTGAGGCGCGACCGGAACATAAAAAGCTTCTTTCGGTTTTAACGCAAGCGATATTCCGATTGGACGCGAATTCCACGCGTCAAGTGAATCCGTTTCAAAATCCAGCGCGAGTAATTTTTGTTTTTTCGCCTGTTCAAAAATTGATTCTAACTCTTTCAGATCGAGAATCGTTTTGTATGTTCCGTCTCCAAGAAGAGAAGAATCTGCCGCTCCGAAAAATGATCCTTCAGTTTTATCGGAAAAATTTTGCGAAGTTAAAGCCGTATTAGCAGGTTGGTCTGACTGTGTAGTATCATTTTCTTTTGTTCGTGTTGTTTGTGTTGTTTGTGGTAAAGAATTTGGATCTAACTGCTTTGCGCTCTGACGAATTCCCTCGCGCATTAAAATACTCGCGCCCGCCTGCCTGTTGAGATTTTCCGCGGATAATTCGTCGATGCTTGTTATGCGCAATTCAACATCGTTTCTCAGTTTGATTAGTTCCTGCGAAAAATAAGCGCTTTTTTTTCCTTCGGCGAGTTTTTTTCCGTTCGCGCCTTCGATTGCCGCGATATTTTTGTAAATTTCGTCTAACGAACCGTAACGCCCCATCAATTTGACGGCGGTTTTTTCGCCGATTCCTTTTACGCCCGGAACATTATCAGAAGCGTCGCCTGTCAGCGAAAGAAGATCTAAAACTTTGGAAGGTTCGACTCCCCATTCGATTTTTACTTCGTTGTGTCCGACAAGATCCCAAACCGGTCCTGTGTTTGGTGTTGCTGTATCTGATGTCGATGGTGCGCTTTTATTTATTTTCACCGGACGCAGTTCGAAAATACCGTCTCCGACAAGCTGCAGTAAATCTTTATCCGAAGAAAGAATGTAGCATTGACGTTTTTCACTTCGGCATTTATCCGCGAGAGTCGCGATTATGTCATCGGCTTCGAAACCCTCAGCTTTAAGGCAGGCAATTCCAAGCGCGTTTAAAAATTCTTCAACTAACGGAACCTGCTCGTGAAGATCGTCAGGCGCTTTCTGTCTGTTTGCCTTGTATTCGCTGTACATCTTGTGTCTGAAAGTCGGCGTGCGCGAATCAAAAACCGCCGCAAGCCGAAGAGGTTTTTGCGTCTTATCAAGAAGTTTGCCGTCATTGTCCGCGGCGGGAGCGCCGTCGTTAATCAGCGTGACGGTTGTACGCGCGAAACCAAAAAGAGCGGAAATATTCTTACCTGCGCTGTTACGCAGGGGACGGTTCAAAAACGCGAAATATGATCGGTATATCAGACCGTAAGCATCGATTAAATAAAGAGGAGGAGCGCTTTTCATTCAAATATTTTAACACACCAAAGGGTGACTGTCACCATTGTGTACTTTAAAAATATATGGTTTAATGTATGTAATGAGTGATAATTCTGAGAATAAAAATGATAAAGGTCCCATGTTTCCGTTCGGACCGAACGGACCGAAAATGCCCGATTTTAAAGGGTTCGGCGGTTGGAAAGTTCTGCTTGTTTATATTGTTATCCTGATTGTCGGGATTAGCATTTTTAATTTTGCTTTTCTCAGCAAATTGAATCCCGCGATTGATTTTTCTGAATTTAAATCGCGCATTTCTTCCGGTGAGATCAAGCGCGTCGAAATGACAGATGCCTATTTTACCGGTTACACGAATGTTGCCAGACAACAATCATCAAAATTGAATATCGGACGTTCGCCGTACACATCATCTCAGAGCAGAGACAGAGTTTACCGAACAGTGTCAATTTACGATCCCGATTTTATAAAATTACTTGATGAAAAAAATGTCGCGTACAGTTCGCCTCCGCGCGAAGGAAACGCGGTTCTCAATTTTATTTTTAGCTGGGTAGTGCCGATTGCTTTTTTCCTTTTGATTTGGCGTTTTGTAATTAAACGGATCGGCAACATGGGAAGCAATGTTCTTTCTGTCGGGCAGAACCGCGCGGTAATTGTCGCCGAAGGAGATATCACAACACGTTTCAGCGATGTCGCCGGAGTTGATGAAGCGAAAGAAGAACTTGTCGAGGTTGTCGATTTTTTGAAGAGCCCGCAAAAATATAAAGAGATCGGCGGCAAGATTCCGAAAGGCGTGCTGCTTGTCGGACCTCCGGGCACAGGAAAAACTTTGCTTGCGAGAGCTGTCGCGGGAGAAGCGGGAGTTTCGTTTTTTAGAATGAGCGGCGCGGATTTTGTCGAAATGTTTGTCGGCGTTGGAGCGGCGCGTGTGCGCGATTTATTCAAGCAGGCAAGAAACAAAGTACCGTGTATAATTTTTATTGATGAGTTAGACGCCATCGGCAAGAGCAGAATCAACAGCATTTCCGGCGGCAATGACGAGCGCGAACAAACTCTCAATCAGCTTCTTGTTGAGATGGACGGTTTCGACGGCACAAGCGGATTAATTCTGTTAGCAGCTACAAACCGCCCCGATGTTTTGGATCCAGCGCTTCTTCGCCCGGGAAGATTCGATCGGCAGGTGCTTGTTGACAGACCCGATCTGAAAGGAAGAGAAGCGATTTTAAACATCCATTCAAAACCAGTAAAACTCGATCCGGCAGTTGATCTTGAAGCTGTCGCGCGCGTAACATCCGGTTTTTCGGGCGCTGATCTCGCGAACATCGTAAACGAAGCCGCGCTTCTTGCAGTTCGCGCGGGACGCAAATTAGTTTCGCAGCTGGATTTTAACGAAGCGATTGAAAAAACCGTCGCCGGTCTTCAGAAAAAAACGCGCGTCATCAAACAAGCAGAACGGAGACTCACCGCGTATCACGAAGCAGGTCATGCGATGGTCGCGGCATTTACACCTAACGCAGATCCCGTAACAAAAATTTCGATTATTCCCCGCGGCTACGCGCTCGGTTACACCATGCAGCTTCCGGTTGAAGATCGATACACGATCACACAGTCCGATCTTCTCGGCAGAATTGACATTCTTCTCGGAGGACGCATCGCGGAGGAAATGATCTCCGGCGAATATTCCACGGGAGCCGCAAGCGATCTGACCAAAGCGACAGACATCGCCCGCAAGATGATCACCGACTACGGAATGAGCGATCGTTTCCGCCATGTCGCGCTCACATCCCGCGGCGTAAACATGAACGGTCAGGAACAGCAGCGCGAGCCAAGTTTCCAGCGTGAATACGCCGAAAGCACCCAGCAATACATCGACGAAGAGATCGCCCGCATCATCGATACAGAATACGCCAAAGCAAAACAGATCCTCGAACAAAGACGCGATGTCCTCGACACAGTCTCCGCCGCGCTTCTCGAAAAAGAAACACTCGACGAGAAGGAATTTAAAGCGCTGTTAGGTGAAGGGGTTTACGTGGTGGCGTGAAGGTAATAAAGGAAGTGCTCGTTATTTACGAGCTGTATTATTAATTCAGAATGTTAGGCGTACAGGGGGTCTCTTTGCTGCTGCTGCCCGTTCCTCCCGAACTTGCTTCTCAAACTCGCCTATTTTTTCAAAATTGTTGTATCGCTCTCTGCTTTTCTCAATTTCTTCCGGTGTAAATTTGATTGATTCCCCGCTCCCTTTCATCATTTTAAGAAATTTCTCATTTAACCGGTCATTCCACTTTGCCATTTACTCCATTCTCCCTTTAAATTATTTTTATAAGTTGGCATTTTGAATTCTACTATATTTTCAAAACCTTTCCAAGCCTCGCAGTCATGTTCTAATAATTTATCTCCAATAGCGTAAAAAAGTATCGGTGTAAGCGATTTGCCATTTGTGGTCGGGTCAATTAGTAATAAACCCGAACAATATCCATCATCAGGGTTAAAATTTTCAGCTTTGTAAAGCTCGCACATCCAAATAAATTTAGGCAGAGATAGAGACAATAAAGGCTGTTTTATTTCATCAGGCATTATATTATTATTATCGTCATTCAGAATAAAATTTTTAAAAGATTGACTGCCTGTAAGCAAGAGTCGGCTAATCCACTTTCCATTAAATGTTTGCAAACCTATTTGTTCATCCTCAAAAATTGTATACATGAGGTCATAAGCTTTTTCTGCTACGAGATATACATGTACCGGCAGAGCGACAATAAAAGATACAATTTCCATGTCATTCATTTCATTTTCATAATGATCTGTCGGTTCAGAGAGACTGGCCATTTGGTAAGGCGGCATATTATCATCAATAAAAACCATTTTTTTTTCGATAGATGACGTATCAATCCATGTACTTTGTACGTCATGTACAGATTCGTCTTTTTCATGTCCGATAACTAAAACAGCATGCGCTTCTTTTTTATTTGATATAAACAGCAACAAAGGTATTCCGGATTCAACATATATCTTTAATAATTGAAAAAAAGTTTTCTTATTATCACCGGAATCAGTATCATATATTAGACATTGAAACCCATTGTCATTTAAACACTTGGTCAATTCATTGTTTGTTAATCCTATTGACGGTAATATTCTGTGGTCGGGACTGTCTAAAAGAGTTTTAACAATCTTTGATGGAAGCAGCGATTTATATTGGGGATATTTTGACCCATAATATTCTATATGGCACCACAATGCGCTCTCAGCGCAGGTATGAGTTTCCTCATCTTGAGCAATATGCGGAAACCCATAAACAGATAGATTTCTTCCCAGTAAAGAAACACGACCTTTCGTTAAACAGCAGAAAAAGTTATTGGTTTTAAACGCTTCCGGAGAAATTAAAGATCTGCCTAAAATATGATGCATTAACGGGCGGATAATAAAAAACCCCCGATATCTTTCATTGAGTGCATTTGTTAGATCAAATAAATCATTTTCCGCAACTTCTCCTTCAAATAAATGCACCCTAATGCAATTTCTGCCGATTTTATAGAATTTTGAAGAATGAAATGCATAATATGTATCTCTGTAATGTTTATCAACATAGGGACGCTCGGTTATAAACCATATATTGTCCTTTAGACGTTCCAATAAAGTATTCAATTGTGATGGGACTAAGAATTTCAAATTACTAAAATCATCATCATCGTCATTGTTAAAAAATTTACTTAACGTTGTAATAAATTCACTCTTCGGGATGCAAGTGATGTCTACAAACCCCAGCATTGTTACCTCTTTAAACTTCGTTTACAGCAACATAACCATGTCTAATCTCATTATAACATACTATTCCGATAGTTTGTATCTTTTTAATAAATAAAGTGACAGCCATCAAGATGAAATAACTTTTATAAGTATATTTCGATTTATTTCGCCTTCTTTTCTCCAACCATATACTGCTGGGTCAGCTCGTTTACAACTTTTTGGAGCGAATCGTTAAAGTCTTTTACGTAGGTCATCACTTCGCTGTTGTTCGCGCCGTCGGGCAGAAAGAATTGATAAGGTTCGGCATTCAGCGCTGCCGAAAGTTTTGCGAGGGTTTTATACGATACTCCCTTTTTGCAATTTTCGATGTCGTTGATAAAATTATGAGTAACCCCTGTATGGATCGCGAGGGTTAACTGCGACATATTCTGCAGTCCTCTTAAACGCTTTACATTGCTGCCTACAAGCTGGAATACATATCGATCATCAATTTGATTTTTCTTTGCCATTTTTATATTTTTCATTGTTTTGTGATTATTGACAAATAACTTACCGCGGAAATATTGTCACCGTGAGTTTTAATATATTTTTAACTAATATTTAATTGCCGGAATTCTGAGACATCATTCCGCTGAAAATTAATATTTCCGGACGGTATTCAAAATGCATTGTGTCGAATAACGGCCATTTGCCGCCCCAGATAAAACCGTTTGATTCGAATGCGCTTATTACAGCGGCGGGCGGATGATAGCGTTCGTTATACGAAACATTCCACCAATCATCTCTGTAATGAGATGTCCATAGCCAGTATGTCTGCTGTCTGCCTAAATTTTTCGGAAGCAGATCGACCGCGATTCCGTAAGAATGAAGTGAGCGTGATTGTGTGTCGGCAATATTCCGCCAGCCGTATCCTTCAACCGGTTCGAGATTATTTATCCATGTTTGAAGCTGAGGATCATTGTCTGCCGCTTCGCGGATTTGCGTCTCAACATTCGATAATTTATCTTGAATCAGCTCATGAATCTTTGTTCGTTTTCCGAGAAAATCTACGATGATAATATTTTTTTCTGTCTGCGCTCTTGTTGATGCCTGCCAAAGATCATCTAAAAAAAAGGCTGAACGCCGAATTTGATTTTGAGTTTGCCTTCTTCTTGCTGTCCAGCTTTTTAATCGTTCTTCTTCTTCCTGAGTGCGCGTTCTCCATGCAGGTAATTCCGCAGGGTAATTATAAAGCTGATACGCTCTGTAATTTTCAGCGTTTTCAATTTGATTTTCGGGGAGCAGCTTTCCCTCGGCGTAATAATACCATGTATCTCTCAACAGAAGCGCCCAATCATCATTTCGGAATTCAATTTTTTCGATTCTGTCCGGGAAAGCCTGCGCAATAGCGCGTATCACAAGTTCTGCTCTTGTCGGCGGTTCATGCTGTGTTTGTTCTTCATTAATATCTGTTTTAACAGCGGAAGCGGATTGTCTGAAGACGCATGAATTAGTTATTCCTGCCGCAATAATAAGCAAAAGCGCCGCTGCCTTTTTGATCATGGAAAATCCTCTTTTAATTTTTTCTATATTATAATATAATTTTGAGTTATGGGAAACCTTCTTCGGCATGGCGTCGATATGTATAAACAAACAATCGATTTAAAACGCGAATCCTTACCCGATGATAAAGGACAGGTCGAAATATTAATTAAAGTCGGAAAACCAGGCAAGAAACCGGCTGAAAAACCGAAAGAATCGAAATACAGGCGAGTCGCGAAATTTCTCATATTGATCGGCAGTGAACAGGCATCGGGAATTCTCGCGGAACTTGATCCGGATCAGGTCAGCGAAATATCAAAAGAAATTGCTTTAATTAAAACGATTACGCCGGAAGAACGCGATGAAATTTTCGCCGAGTTTCACGAGTTATTTTCAAGCAGGAATATCCGCGCTTACGGTTATTCAGGTTCGACTCACGGCGGCATTGAAACCGCGCGGAGAATTTTATACGCGGCGAAGGGTCCTCAAAAAGGCGAAGCGCTTCTTAATAGAGCCGTTCCTCAATCTAAAACAAATCTTTTTAGCTTCCTTGAAGAATTTTCTTCCGATCAGCTTGTTATGCTTTTTAAAAACGAATCCGATCAAACAATCGCTTTAATTCTTTCGCGCCTATCCGCAAAACTTTCCGCTGAAACAATCGGAAAACTTTCTCCCAAAAGCAAGAGCAGCGTTTTAAAACGCATCGCTCATCAGAGAGAAGTTCTTCCCGAAGTGCTAGAGAAAGTTGCGGACGCGTTCAGAGAAAAAGTGCGTCATGTTTCAGGCGGCGCGAAAGACGTTGAGATTGACGGAGTGCAGGCGTTAGCCGCGATTTTGAAACAGGGCGATTATTCTTTCGGCGACAGACTGATCAACGAACTTGCGGCAGAAGATCCCAAGATCGGAAAAGATTTAAAAGAAAAACTTTATACGCTTGATGATGTGATCAATACGGTTGATCGCCCGATTCAGGAAAAATTAAAAATGATGACGGATCAGGAAATCGCTCTTTTATTAAAAGGGAGAAAAAAAGAATTCAACGAAAAAATTCTTTCCTGCGTTTCGGAAGGACGAAGAAAAATTATTATGGAAGAATGTGAAGTTTTGGGAGCGGTGTTAAAACGCGACAGCGATGCCGCCGCAAAAGATTTTCTCGCATGGTTCAGATATGCCCGTGAAAGAGGAGACATTATACTTACCACTGATGAGGATGTTTATGTATGAGCAAAAAAATATTGTTAAAACAAATTTAACTAAAGGGCAGAAATTAAAAAGCGGATTTGTAATTCTTGATATTGTCGATCTTGAAGAACTTAAAGCCTGCGGAATTTGGGCAAAGCACGAAAAATGCGGCGCGGAAGTTTTTCATGTTTTAAATGACGACAGCGAAAATCTTTTTTCATTTTCTTTCGCGACGTCTCCGGAAGATAACACGGGAGCTGCGCACATATTGGAGCACTCTGTTCTTTGCGGCTCCGAGCGTTATCCGCTAAAAGACGCGTTCATTGTTCTTGCGCAGGGAAGTCTTCACACTTTTTTAAACGCGATGACGTTTCCCGATAAAACCGTGTATCCCGCAAGCTCTGTCAACGAGCATGATTATTTTAATTTGATGTCGGTTTACGGCGAGTCTGTTTTTCGTCCTTTGATTCCCGAATGGACATTCATGCAGGAAGGACACAGACTGGAATATTGCGCTGAAGATGATCAATCCGGCGCCGGCGCACAAAAAAATAAAAAAGAAAAACTTTCAATTACAGGCGTTGTATACAACGAAATGAAAGGAGCGTATTCGTCGCTCGATTCGTACGCGTCGCATTGGTCTGTAAAAGCCGTAATGCCCGGTACTCCGTACGCTTTTGAGTCGGGCGGCGATCCTGTTGAGATTCCTCAGTTGACATGGGACGGTTTAAAGAAATTTCACCGTACGCGGTATTCTCCCGCTAATTGCAGAATATTTCTCGCGGGAAATATCGACACTGAAAAACAGCTTGATTTTTTAAACGAAGAATTTTTTTCTGATCATACAAGCAAGCCGCTCGCAGGCGGAAATAAATGCGCATTCATTGAAAAAACAAAACGATGGAACGAACCTAAAAAAATTCACATACCATGTCCTGCCGAAAGCGAAAACAAATCTACAATTTTTCTTTCGTGGCTATGCTCCGACATAACCGACATGAATGAAAATGTCGCGTTAGCCGCATTAACAGAAATACTTTTAGGACACGACGGTTCTCCTCTGACAAGAGTTTTAATCGAGTCGGGGATCGGCGAGGATATTTCTCCCGTGTCAGGGCTTGAAGGTGAAATACGCGAAAATCTTTTTGTTGTCGGATTAAAAAGCGTTGACGCTTCATCGTTTAACGGCGATCTCGAAAAGGCGGGAAAAGCTGTTGAGGATCTAATCATGAACGAACTTCGCAGGCTTGTCAGCGAAGGAATTCCTCAAGAGGAAATTGAAGCCGCGATTTTGGGAATGGAATTTTCTCAGCGCGAAATCCGCAGAGCAGGCGGTCCTTTCTCTCTCGTGTGGATGCGCCGGTCTTTGCGCACTTGGATGCACGGCTGCAAACCTTGGGAAAGTTTATTAATCGAACCGCCTTTTAAAACGTTAAAAGAAAATCTTGCGTCTGATAAACATTACTTTGAATCGCTTATTCAAAAATATTTTATTGATAATCCTCACCGCGCGCATGTGATTATCGAGCCGAAAGAAAATTTTTTAGAGCAGCAGGAAGAAAAACTTTCGCAGGAACTCTCAGATATCGAAAAAAAATTGAGTGATGCCGATCGCAGACAAATAAAAGAGAAATCTCAAAATCTTGAAAAAATTCAAAGCGAAGGCGACACGCCTGAGGCGCTTGCGTCAATTCCGCATTTATCGCGCGGCGATCTTTCCGATGAGATTGAATTAATCCAGCGACGTCATGAAGATCTTCGCGGCGTTCCTGCGGTTTGCCACGATCTTTACACTAACGGTATTTCGTATATCGATATGTTTTTTCCCGTCGATATTTTATCGATTGAAGAAGATTATCCGTGGCTGACATTTTTTTCCAGAGCGGTTGTTTCGGTCGGGCTTCCCGGAATGGATTATGCCGAAGTGTCGAGTTTGCTTGCCCGGACAGTCGGCGGTTTTATCGCGGTGCTGCACTCCGGCTCATGCGCTAAAGGAGCGGACAATGCGTCGAACGGGGCGAACGCGCAGGCGCAATTACAAACAGCATGCGGAAAAATCGATTTAGCCGGACGCGACTGGATCACATATCGCTTGAAATGTCTCGATGAAAAAATCGCACCGTCTCTTGATTTAGCCTTTCGCTTGATTTGCGAAGCTGATTTTTCCGATCGCAGAAGAATAAACGATTTAGTATTGGAAATGAAAAACGAAGCGGATTCTATTCTTGCGCCGATTGGTCATGTATTAGCGTCAGGCAGAGCGGGAAGAGGCAAATCGCGCTCAAAAACAGTCAGCGAAAAATGGAGCGGCTTATCGCAGATCGAGTTTGTTCATTATCTCGCGAAACTTGACACCGGTGAAATAATAAAAAAACTTCAGCAGTTACGCGAAAGAATTATTAACGCGGGATTGATCGTAAATATAACAGGCGGTTCTCTTGATAATATCAGCGCGGAAATCGCTCAAAGGTTCGGAAAATTCGGCGCTCCAAAGCCGCGCGCTCAGCAGGATGATATTTCACCTAACGGCAAAACAAATTCAGCCTCCGCTTCAAAAGCGGAAATTTTCGCGTCTCAGTCGCTGCAAATAGGATTCGCCGCGATTGCGTATAACGCGGCTCCCTTTGACACGACAGAACAAATCGCGGAAAATGTTTTAACGCATCAGCTTTCAACAGGCGCGTTATGGGAAGATATCCGCATGAAAGGCGGCGCGTACGGCGCGTTTATCAACAGCGACAGTTTAGAAAACTGCGTGTCCTTCGCGACATACCGCGATCCCAATCCTCTGCGCTCGCTGGAAGTAATTTCCACGATCATGAAAAACAGCAGGAACGGCGGCGGCTTGCGCTACTGCGGAGGCGGAGATGACGACTACCTCGTGAAAAGCATCATCGGCTGTTACGCGAAAGAAGTATGTCCGCGCACAAACGCGGAAAAAGGTCTCATCGATTTTTACAGATTTCTCTACGGCATCGAAGACGATTACCGCGCAAGAAGGCTGAAAAAACTTATCAGTCTTTCGACTAACGACATCGCGGACGCCTTCGCCTCGCTCGCGTCAAGAACGCCGACAGAACCCGTTATCATCACAGGATTAAAGAGCGCAGAGCAGGCGGCAAAAGCTTTAGGCGCGGAAGTGACGGTGCTGCCGGTTTAACAGAACACAACGCAAGCGTTAGGTGAAATAATAATTTATAAGAGGTATCTGCATGAAAAGAAAACAATTATTTGTTTATTTATCATTCATTATTTTAATTTTCGTCATTTCTGCCTGTAAAAGCGTTCCGTCATCGGAAACTCCCGCGTTCTCCGGCTTTATAGGAACATGGGAAAGGGTTACCGGAACATCAAGACACACATTGACATTTACTTCAACAACTATCAAAGCAAGCAATCAAAATTATGATTGGAATATTTCATCCGTTTCAGGCGATGTCTACACGATCTACCCAACTCCCAATCCCAATTTAAAAGGAACAATAAGCATCAAGCGCGTCGGCGATTATCTCGAAGTAATCGACGCTTACGACATGTCAAACGCCGGTGTCTGGAGCGGAGGCGAAGATGACTGGACAGGCAGATGGAGGATGAAGTAGGGTGACAGTCACCAATCTCATCCCTGCTTCTTAAGCGAATCTTTAAAGATTTTATCCGCGTCAAGTTTTTCTGTTACGCCGAAGAGAGGAGATATGCCTTCATCTTTGATGCTGCGGAAAAGAGGACCTGAGCGATTTGCGTATGCCCAGCTGTTTTCATTGTTAAGCAGATAATCAAGCACTGTCAGAGTTGATAACGAAAAGAAAATTAACGTGGCGTTTATTCTTTTATCGGACGGCAGCATCATGTCGAGGCGTTTTGAAATTGGGTTTGGCACTTGGAAATTGTATGCTTCCCATGGATTGTTGATTCCGGCGCACGGAGCTTTTACAGCGGCTCCTCCTGCGCGCATTCCTATTTCGATGCCTTTTGCTACTGCCGTTAAACTTTTACGCAGTTTTCTGACTTCGCTGTAGATTGGGAATACGTCTTTTTTCGTGAAAGGCGGGGGACCCATCGATTCGAATTTATAATACGGGAGAAAATAGAGACGCTTCATCCAATGGAGTTCGTTAAATATTTTTCTTGCGTACGGCGATATTCTTGATTCTTCGGAATTTTCAAGGAGTCTGCAGTACTCTGACAATCGCGGCAGATAACCTCTTGAAAAACTGTCTTCTATGTACTGACGCCAGTTATTCAGGGTTTCTACCAATTCTTCGCTTACCCTTATCTGATTTCCGTCTGGACCTGTTATGGTGCCGAAGTTCACGTAACGCATTCCGATAAATAGATCTTCTAAAATATGAAGCAGCATTGCTACCTGCTGGACGGGATCAGAAGGCGCGATTAATTCATAACCTTGTCTTAAATTATAAACATTCGCGAAGTACGGATACAAGTCCGGAAACTCTTCGAGTTTGTCCCATTTTGCTTTTGGGAAAAGCGTTTCAAGGGCAGTCTTTCCCTGTTCCATCGCTTTTTGCTGCGCTTTTTCAGCTTCTTCTTTCGCTTTGCGTTCTATTACTTTTGGATCGTTTAAATCCTCTTCTTCTAACCCTTCCGCAGTATCTTTTTTTTCTTCGCCGCCTTCTTCTATATCTTCATCGCTTAAATTTTTCTGAATTGCTTCTACATCAATTGTTTCAACTTGCTGCTGGTTTAAATCATCGGAGTTTAACTGATCATTTTCGGTGAGATTTAAAAATGCCATGAAGCGTCTTCGTCTTTCAACGAAGATTCGTTCGTATGCTAAAAAACGATCGGAAATTAATTTCATCAGCAGCGGGTAGAGTCCGAACTGAACATTGCGCCTGATGTCTCCGAGATACGCGATTATGTTTCGTATTATTTCCTGATATTTATCTTTCGCTTCCATAGGACTTTCAAGATAAAGAATTTTGTAAATTAATTTGAACGCGGTTTTTATGCTTTCTGTATTTAAATCGTCAAGGATGAAAAGCGGTCTGTAAAATCCGCGCAAAACTTCCGTAAAATCCGTTGTTTTTACGGATCGCGGGTGCGCCTGCAATTCCGCGATGTTACGTGCAATTTGTTCTATGTCCCAGCTTCTTATAATGTCAAGCATTTTATAAATAAACGGAGACGCTCTTTTTAACTGCACGTTTCGTTTTCTGTTATTTTTCGGGAAAAGATTTCTCGCCGCTGTAACGAGCCTTTCAACTTTATTGTAATATTCGTTCAGGCGTACTGTTACAAACCGCGGATTTACGCTGTCAACAGGTTCTTTGAAAAACGAAAGCATAGAAGTGAGCACTTGCAGCGAAGTTTTAACTTCAAACATCATATGTCCCGCGTATTGATCCATTTTGATTCTTTCCGAATAACCGAGTTTAAGCGGTTTTTCGGGATCATCGCCGGGATACGGACCTGATTGTTTTTTGGAAGCTTTCTCGTTTTCAGGCGGCGCAATGTCGATCCTGCGGCGTTTTTTGCCGCCGACCGCAACCTCTACGGTTTCGCGTCTCGATACTTTCCCGGTTTTTGACTGTTCGGTTTCCGCGCTGCGTTCCGTGCCGACTTGTCCGCCGAGAAGCTGAGCCATCCGTTTTGCTTCTTCATCATCCGTTACACCGAGCTTGTTCCGGACACGACTCAGTTCGCCCGGAGCGTAAATTGCGTTTCTTGAAGGCGAGTTATTATTTGCCATATTCACACCCGTAAATAATTTTTTTCTCCCATCCCAAAAAAGTTTTTTATCTGGAATCGTTCTCCGTCCGAATTCATCAGCATTCCGTTATAAACGCCCAATTGGGTAATAAATTCCGTATTTGATATGAGGATGTTCGATCCGTATCTGTTATGATCATTCGGCGTAAATGTTAAATCAACCATTCCCTCGACATCCTGAATTATCCAATCTGCGTCATGACCGTTCGGCATCGTAATATGTACAGGCGGAAGCGGCGTTAACTTCCCGTTTGTCCATAACGCGTTTTCGTTGTTCTTATTTGTCTCCTTAGTTTGATTTTCGGCTATATGGAAGCCAAATCGCTTATTTTCTTCGATAAAACCTGCCGCGCTGCAGTAAGTTGACATCATTCTATACGGAAAATAGCCTCTATAATCAAGAAAGAATCCTGAACAGGTGTCCTGCTTTAAATCGATTTGTTTTCCGTCAAAAACCATGCTGCCGTGCACCGGAGCAAGCGCTTTATATGCGCACATCGATCTTTGTTCAGAAAAGCCGAGTGAAACAACCGCCGGAGTAACCTCATGAGCGCTCATGTTATAGGTAAGATGAGCTGTTAACCGCGGCTGTTTTCGTGAAAAAGATTTAGATTTTTCAATATTAATATCTAATTTGACGGTATCCGCGTCAAGCCAGTTGTGGATACTAAAGAAAAATTGAGATGAATTGCTTTCCAGCTGTGAATTTGAGAGGCTTGAAGGCAGTTGTAAGCCCGATGGCGGCTTAAATTTCCTAAAGACCGACTTTTGACCGCTTCCTTTATTATAAATGAAAACTTGAGCCATTCTGTACAATTTAAAATTGCTAAAAACGGCTTCCAAGAGATAAGCATTGTCCTGAACATTAAAATAAAACCATTCTTTTATCCTGCTGTCTTTTAATAAGTTTAACAGAGGAGATTTATAAGGTTTGCGAATCTCCTTTAAATCGACCTTTTCAAAAGCCCTATTCCATGTCCCAAAGACCGGCTTGCCGTCAAGTACGGGAGAGGTTATAGGGGGTAATATTTCCCTCGTATACATCCGCCTTAATCCTAGCATATTCCTGCTTTTTAATCGACTATTTTGGCGCTATAAAAAAATCATAATATACCACTAAATCACTAGTATTTATTTTTGAATTTTGATATATTGAGCTATGTATTGACGTTGATTTGGGACGATTTGGGACATTTTTATTTTGTGCACTATTTGAAATCGAGTATAGGTTTGCATAATACTGTTAAGTATACGTATATATGTGGAAATTATAACGAAAATAGGGGGACGAAATGGCAAAGAAATGTCTGGTGGTTCTGGCGGTACTTGTATTCGTTTGCGGCAGTTTATGGGCAGGCGGCAGCAAAGAGGTCAACAGAATAGCCGAGGATCCGGCAGGTTTTACGGATACTATCGATACTTCAAAAAGAAAACCCGGAAAGTACAATTACTATCTTGCCGCGACAGACAAAGCGGGAAATGTAACTCTTTCAGGTCCCGAAAATATTTTCATTGATCCAGTGTCGGATCTTCCTAATGTAACAATTATCAATCCTTCGCCGATGATGCATGTTCAGGGCAACATGAATATTGTCGGTATCGCTTTCGATGATGACGGCGTCGATCTTGTTGAATTAACCGTCCACCGCGGAACAGACGGCAAGGGCGAAGAACTTGTAAGAACCAGAGCGTCCGGAAAAGATTACTGGTCATATTTTTTAAATACTTCGAATCAGGATATATGGACAGACGGCGATTATACGGTTACGGCATGGGGTACTGATATAACAGGTATCTCAGGCATTGCCTCCGAATTCGCAAACGGCGCGAGAGTTAAACCCAAACAGCATAAAAAAGCAGTCGTTTACTGGACGCTTGACCGGAAAAAACCTGAAATAGCCATTACAAGCCATGAAACGGGAGCGCTTGTTTCGGGAAATGTTCATCTTCGCGGCACCGCTGTTGACGGCAACGGTATATCGAGTTTCCGTTATTCAACGGACGGCGGAAAAAGTTATCAATCTGCGAAAGTCTCCTTGAATAAACGAACAGGCGAATATACATGGGATGTCAATATTAAAACAAATACGCTCGAAGACGGACCTCAGGTAATCTGGTTTCAGGCGGAAGACGGAAAAAAATCCTTGGGAACCGCGGCGCATTTGCTGTTCGTAAACAATACGGGACCTGATGTAAAAATTGTTTATCCCGAACAGAACGCGGTAGTTAACGGCGTCTTTGGAATTGCCGGATACGCTAAGCATCCTGTCGGACTAAAATCAATCTCGTGGAAAGCGGGAAATTTCGCCGGCGGAACTTTTGATTTGCTTGAAGGTAATGACTGGTGGTCTGCGGAAGTCGATCTTCGCAGACAAAAAGCATCATCAGTTGATATTGAAATTCGCGCGGAAGATGTTTCCGGCAATGTTACCATTAAAAGACAGAAGTACAAGGTAAATGCCGCAGCCGATCTTCCGATTGTAAAATTGACAACGCCTGTTCCCGGAATTTTAAACAGTGATTTCGGAATAATGGTAAGCGGTACTGTTTCCGATGATGACGGCACTGCCGCAATTTTTTGGTCGCTGAACGGACAGGAGGCGGTTGAGATTCCCTCTTCGGATAATTTCCAATTCCGCATTCCGCCTGTCCGCGAAGGCACTCATTCAATTGATGTTTGGGCAAAAGATATTAACGGAGTTATAGGACCTAAAGTTCAGGTAAAAGGAATCATTGTTCCTCCTTCTTCTCCTGTTCCCTCGATAATAAATATTACCGTCGGAAAATCAACTATGCCTTTCTATTCGGGCATGATGATAAGACCGATACCGATTATGAATCAACGAACAGGAACGCAGTTAGGCGTTGAAAAAATGTCGATGAGTGTCGGGTTCAGAGGATCTGCTGCTCCTGCGACAGCGTATGTTGCAATCGGCGACAACCTGCCTATTCCGCTGCGGTTGAGCGGTTCGGGAACAATGTTTACCGCAACAGTTCCCTTCCCTGACAATTTACCGAACGGTTCAACAAGAATCACTTTTACGGCTACAGACAGGCAGGGGCGTGATATTAGTTTAGAAGAATTTGTTTTTTATAACACTTTACCGAACGACGGATCTTCGCTGCCGTTCCAGTTTGAATGGGCAAGGACAAACAGATTCAACGACGGCAGAGTTCTTCTCGGGGACCCGGAAGATGTAGTGTACGGTGTCGCTTCCGCGGAGATTAGAAATGTTACAGTGTCGGGAACAGGTTCAGGCAATGTTAGAGCGGAAGTTGACGAGAAGGGCAGAGTTGTGCTCAGGGCAACGAGCGAGGGCGAAGCCGGTCCTCTGACATTAAACTTACAAACAGACGCAGGCACCCGTCAGTCTTCGCCGATAAGAATTGTCGCGGATTTTTCGGGACCCAGAATTACAATGTCAGGTACGAATTACGGCTGGACGCGAAATACCGCCAACATTCGTTTTAATGTTACATCCAGAAACAGAGTCTCCGCCGTTGAATATTCGCTCGACTTGGGCGAGACATGGCGCAGTTTCGGAGCGGTATCGACAGACTATTCAAGGTCAATCGATCTTACCGGAATTGATGACGGTGCTGTCTGTATTTTAATAAGAGCAACCAATGACTCAGGCAAATTCACAGTCGAAGATTTTACGGTATTGAAAGATACGCAGGCGCCGGCAGCCGAACTTATTATGCCGATTGCCGAAGCAAGCGTGAACGGTACAATACGTTTAGCTTTTAACATCAAAGAAATCGGGGAGTTAAGCACAATCACTTACAACAGACCGGCAAGATCGGGCTCTGCGGCGATAACAAGAGAAGTGTTTAACGCCAGTTCATGGTACTTCGATTACGCTCCGCGTTTTATCGAGGTTCTTATGGATTCGCTCCAGATGCCCCTTGATAGCGGTATGCGTTTTACGTTTACGGACAGAGCTGGTAATTCAACCGATGTAAGTTCATGGCAGTTTTTAATCGATCAGCAGGCGGACGTGCCTGTTGTGCAGGTTATTCTTCCTCAGGAAAACGAAGTTATCACAAATGATTTTCTCGTGTCGGGCGTTATGTTTGACGACGACGGAATCAAAAACGTTCAGTACAGGATAGATTCCGGGGCGTGGCAGACAATCGACGCTAAAAACGGTTTCAGTTTTCCTGTTTCTCTTTTTAGCCTTACAGATAACGCGCATACTATTACTGTAATTGCCGAAGATATTTACGGAGTAAGAAGCCAGCCGGTTACGCGGAACTTCAGGGTTTCTCTCTCCGAGCCTGCCGCTACTATGACGTATCCGCAGGTAGATACAATTTTAAAAGGCGGAGTTGAACTAAGAGGAAGTTCTTCCGATAGGAACGGAATCAAATCGATTCATGTTTCGGTTGATAACGGAACTACATTCAACCCGGTGCGCGGCAGTTTTGGATCCGCGAATGAAACTGTTCCGTGGACATATCAGTTTAACACAACTATTTTAAAAGACGGCAATCATGTTGTGTTTCTCAAGGTAGTAGACAGATACGATGTTCCGGCAACGTATGTAAACATGATCAATGTTGACAATACCGCTCCTGAAATAATTTTAGACAGCCCTATCGACGGTTCTCGTTCGACAGGACAGTTAAGCGTAATGGGCAGAATACTCGACCCGAATCTTTCCGATGTTGAGATTCAAATTCGCGGTCTTGAAGGTCAGTCGATTCCGAATGACATCAGAAGCCGTAAAATAGCTCCGAACATAATGCTGAGAGAAAATTATAATGTTGCAAATCTTCAGGATGGTTATTACGATATTACCGTAATCGGAAAAGACAGCGCCGGAAACGAGTCGCGTCTTTCGCGCAATGTTGAGCTTGCCCGCAGGTCATACCAGAACACAATCGAAATTCTCTATCCTTTGGAAAACGAAGCTGTCAGCGGAACATTCAACTTGTACGGAGTTACAGACGGAGCCGACAAGGCGGCTGATGTAACAATCAGAGTCAACGGAAGGGACATGGATACCGCGGATGTTGATGATAACGGATATTTCCGTTTCACGCTTAACAGCGAACATCTTAATGACGGATCAAACACAGTTCTTGTGCGCAGCAATTTTGGAACGAGCACCATGGTGCAGACAAGAACCTACAATATCAATTACAGTTCCGCCGGACCGTGGGTAACGATAGACAGTTTCACCTTCGGCGACTTTGCGTATGACAGACCGTATTTCTACGGACGCAACGGTTATGCGCTGAATGAAGATGATATCGCGGCGCTCGCTGACAAGAAGACGAATCGCGCTGAAAAAGCGAGAATAAAAGCGAAAGCGCCTAACTACACGGAAATAAGTTTTGACAACGGAAAAACATTTACAAGGACGCTTGGAAAACAGGGAAAAAATATTGATTACCGTTACCGCATCGAAACCGGTTTGATGCCCGAAGGTCTTCACTACATTGTAGTCAGAACATGGTTTAAAAACGGCGAGAACGCTGTTTCCAGAATGATGGTAAGCATCGATAAGACTTTCCCCGAGATACGGCTTATATCTCCTGGAATGGGCGAAAGATACAATCAAGAAATTCCTTACTCCGCGTCTGCCACAGATGATGTCGAACTTGTCAGTCTGACATATCACTTGAGACCCGGCGACAAGTCGATGTACGCAGTCCCCGGCTTCCTGCAAGGTTTGTATTTTGAAGCGATAATACCTCCTTACTGGAAAATGCTGTTCCCGGATAATCCGCATGTTCCGTCATTCCCGTTCGGCGGCGGCGCGACATTTATGGACGTAGCCATGGGCTTAAGCTTCTTTGACGACAACGTCAAAGTTCAGTTTAACTACGGCTTTATGACGCAGGAACTCTACGATATGATGGGCGGTAAAGGTGATGTACGCTACGGCGGTCATGTTATCGGAATTAAGCTCCTCGCAAATATTTACACATTGCCTTTCCTCGGCATATTCGGTCCCGATTTTGAATGGCTGTACGCTTCGTTCGCTGTAGGCGCTAACTTCTCGTTGTTTGACATAATGAAGGAAGGCTATACGCAGAGCGGCGAGTCTACATGGATGGCGGCGTTGTTATTGCAGATTGAATTCCCGAAGGTAATCTTACCGAAGAAAAAATATTTCCGGCAGTTCAGTTTCTTTACGGAAGGTCAGCTGTGGTTTGTTCCGACAGATGTTAATGCGAAGCAGCTCGGCATAGAAGTCGTGCTGCCCAAGATTATTATCGGTTTAAGACTCTATGTTTTCTAAAAATAGAACAGGAGATAAATATGAGTAACTTTTTAAAGAATTTAAAAGCGCGGATAACTTTTATATCATCTTTGTTCGTATTGCTTGCGGTCTTTGCCGCATGTGATTTACCCATGGGTCTCGGCGAGCCTATAGACTTTATACCTCCTGTGTTGACTTTAGATCCTGTACCTACGCCTTTGTATGTGCGTACCGGCGCAGTATTAACAGGTACTGTTACGGACAACGTAGGAGTCGATCGTGTAGTGCTTCGCGATGCTCTTACAAAAGATCTAATTATATCAGATGACATGCCTGCCGGACGCGCGGTAATAACCGGAGAGCGGTGGGAGATGATGCTTAGTTTTGATGAATCGCGGAACGGTGAAAAAATGACCGTTGAGGTTGTCGCGTATGACAGAGCCGGCAACTCAGGCGATACCTCAATAAAGAGTCTTACGATAATTATCGATATAGGTCCTCCCATTACGGAAGATGTATGGATGAAACGCTCAGACACAAGGGATGCGTTCTTTGAATCGTATAATGAACTAAAAACACTCAGGAACGAGCCGCGCCTAATGGAAAGAGTCGCCAATGTAAACAGATTCCAAAACGGTTTCTTTAATATACTGGCGACGATTTCTGAAGGTGAAACAAGAATCAATGACACTTTAAGGCTGAATATATATGACGCTGATAAAGATATTGATCAGCTCCTTTTACAAGTAGAAATAACCGAAGATTCTTCCCTGTATTCTCCGAAATGGCTGATAAGCGAAGCTGAAATTCTTGCCGAAGGCGAGAAACTATGGTCAGGTTATTCAGCCGCTTATGAAGCAGGCGCAAGTTATATTTACCGCGTTGCCACTGAAGTGCACGACAGAAGTTTGAACGAAGGAATTACTTTAGAAGAAGAAGGTTACTTCCTGATGTCGTTTGCCGCTGACGAGCCAAAGGGAATTCTTGATCCGGTAGTCGGTTCAACCGTAACAAGAGGCGGAACCATCCCCGTAGAATTTTTTGATGATGATCAGCTCTTGTGGGCGTACACAGGACTTTTGACTTACGATCAATGGCATGGTACAGAGCCGATTGCTTCCGGTGTGTTTTTACCGAAAACCGATGAAGGAAAAACCGCTAAAGATAAGCTGGCGTTTTTGGAGACTAGGCTCCGCGCGGATGAGCCGGTTTATAACTGGCGGTATGACAGATACCCGGGAAATACATCAGAGCCTGTTGAAGAATTGATCAAAGGAAGAACTCTTAATGAAAGAACAATTTATCTGCTGGCAGGCAATAATGAAACAGATTACGGACAGTTCTTTTTATTCAGTATTGTTGCGGATAAAAAACTCGCGCCTCATACAAACGATGGTCCAAGAGATACCAACAGAACAAGGTCAGTAGGAAGGCATTGGCCAATTGACGTTATAGACGAAAACGCGCCTTTAATCGTATTGGATGTTGATAATGGATGTCCCGAAGAAAATACATTTCCGATTCTCGCAAGCGGAGAATTCTTTACTATAAAGGGTTATACGTTACGTGAAAACGGAAATAAACAAAACGGAGTTATAAAACTCCGTGTGGCGTGGATACCGTCCGGCAAGGATGGCGGCGCTGACAGTTATATTCCTCAAGTACAGACTGCGCTGCGCGCTGATAATTATCCTGCAAGTATTTCCGCCAACCCTAATTTGGATGGAGTTCAATACTGGGACTTTGGTTTTGCGCATCTTGCTCCCGATGGTTTAACCTATATTTACAACAGCGAAGATGATGAAAAAATAGGCGATAATTGGTTTAGAATGCAGCCTTTTGAACGCACATTCAGCGTTCTCGGCAATAGTACATCCCACTTTACCAGAAACCCGCCAACTCCCCCGGCAGGCGCCGCATGGAAAGATTTCCATTATAACTGCGCTTCTGGAGGCTGCCTATTGGACGATAACGGAAATCCTGTTTGCCGTGAAAATGAAAATAAACTTTTTGTAATATTCGCGGAATGTAACATGGGGCATCAGGTTTACAGGCAAATGCGTCTCCTTGGCAACAGAACGCCTCCTAATCTTTTTGTTTATGATATTTCAGGAAATATACTGGATCAAAGGATTAATGACATTGCCGCTCCGAAAATTCCTAATGTACAGCTTCCGAATTATGGTTTAGGTATTCCCAACTCAACATATGATACCGATCTTCGCGCGTTTAACATAAGAGATGATGTTTATACTCTTTTCAAAAACGTCTCAATCAACGCGGCAGGTTCATTTGTTATTGAAGAACGCCAGAGAGCAATACCTTTCCAGATGTATACATGGGGTACGATGCTGAAATACTGGGCGCGCGCGCTGCCTAACGGCGACTTAAGAGTTAAAGAAATCAGAATGATCGATATCACTACAGATATATCTAAGCAGGTAGGAAGCGAATATAGAGCAGACGATAATTCACTTGTTTTTATTGAGTACTATCCTGACGAAGCGCAGAGAGTATTCCTTTTTGAGGCTGTAGATTCTCTTGGCAATATAGCGAGAATGCAGCGCACCATTGCCGTTACAAACGCGGCAAGACTGGAAAAAATCACAACTGAAACTCTTAACGGAACCTACGGCATCGGAGAAATAATAGAACTGCAGGCTGATTTTTCGGGGCAAATAAGGGTAGAGCTGGGAACTCAAGGTCAAAGACCTTTGTTAAATGTCAGGTATCCGGTTAAAAACCCGACCACCGGAATTGTTTCACACCAAATTGAGCAATTACCCGCTTATATAGAAAATCCGGGTGATGATATTACTAAGCCAACCTTGTTCCTTAAATTCAGATTTACAGTTCCTGTGAACGCGATTACAGATACACCACCCGTTCCGCTGCGGACAATGTATGACGGCGGAGGTTTAGGCGGAGATTCTGCTGCCGATAAACACACGGATCGTCCTTTAAGCCTTTTACAAGGTACAAGAATTATCGATGTTAACCGCGATCAGCATGCGTTTATTCCCGGTTATACAGTAGGAAACGCGTCCATGCCTAACTGGATAACAGACAGCGGTTCTTTACAGGGCGGAGTGACCAACGCGCCCGGTAAGTCAATTTTCCTTGACGGCATACGTCCGACTATATCAGCAGTTTCAATCAGCGGCAAAGATCCGGCATCTGCTAGTGATTACTACTTTAGAGATGGTGATACAATAGAACTGGCAATAACATCAGAAAAACAGATAATAAATTCTGATGAGCCTCGTCTTCAATTTATTGTAAGAGACCTTGCGGACAATAATGATTTGGTGACAATTGCTACAGCTTTTTCTTATTCAAGACAGGGGAGCGCAAACCAGCTGATCTTCAGTCTTCCTGTATCTTCCGTTACACGCGACGGGAGAATAAACAATATTACTATTTTTACAGGCACGGGCAGTACCGGTAAGATAACTGACAGAGTCGGAAATGAGTTAATTCATACAGCGAACCTTAAAACGTTTACTCCAGCTTTAACCAGTATGAATCTTAACATAAAAAGAACTCTTCCAGCCATGCCTGTAGTTACGCTTACAAGCAGCAGTCCTTCATTAAATGTACCGCTGCAAAGCGCGGCGCAGACTTATAATTATGGTGTTACAATGACAATAAGTCCTTCTGCAGCCATAGGTGGTTTTGCTCCATGGGAAAATACCGTACAATATTCGCTGGACGGCGGTCTTACATGGACTGAACAGACAACAACTTCATCTGTTACTGTTAATGTTACTAATGGTACGCATAATATTCGCGCGCGGTATAAAGACCTTGCAGGTAATGAAGGTTATCAAAGGCACCGCTGCACAGCAACAACGAACCCGAATTCTGAAACTTGCGCGAATACCAGAAACTACAGCTGCGCGGGTACGATACAAATTAATGCGGATTTCCCAAGATTAAACGCTGTAACAGCAGTGCAGTCAACCGGATGGTTTACCGCGAACACAGGACAGAATACTCTTACATTTAATTTAGCGTTTGATGAGCAGGTAAGAGTAAATCAGCAGATTGTCGCGAGAAAAGATAGCGCTACTACAAACACCTTTACAAGCAGAAACGCCGCTGATACCGCGAACGCGAATCACGATCTTGGAGCTAACGGAAATGTCATACAAAACGTAAGGTATACACAAGCAAACGGAACAGCTGGTAATTATTTCTTAAGAATAATCAGCGCGAACACTTTCAGGTTATATACAACACTGGCAGCCGCGAACGCGGGAACTGCGAACGGAGACTCGCTGGGAGCCGCGGGAGGTGGTACGATATACCTGAACAATGAAGCTGTATCGATTACGCTTAAAAACAGAAACACCGCTAATAATAGTGACGCTGTAACAGCTCCGGCTGTTATTCAGCTGCAAGCCGCGCCGGGACAAACTACTTTAAGAAGCAGCATTCGATTTGATTGGCAAAATATTACAGGAAAGGAAATGCCCGATGGCTTATACGTTTTCGATGTAACATTAACAGGTTTAAGAGACAGTTTCGGTAACGCGGGCGGAAGCGGCACGGCAACATATTCAGGCGCTGCGCAAACCGGAACAGCAAGCCAGATAAGCATGACAGGCACAACTCCGACGCATGTTTGTGCGAACCTTGCCGCGGGCTACAGGGTAGACGCGATCAATCCAACTATACAAACCAGAACACCCGCTAATACTACTGTTTCAGGAAACAACACAAGCATAACGCTTGAATTCAGCGAGCCTGTAATGAGAGGTTCAGGTACTATAACGATAAGACCGCGCGGTAACTTTGCAATTCCCCCCGTTTTTGAAGACGAGGGTTACTGGCTTGGCACGGACGCAAATGGAACCAGGTATTACGCGCCAACAGCAGGAACGACATATGTTAAATCCTTATTTGAAGTTTATAACGATTCCTCTCTTACAGCGGCTGAGCGTAATTATTTAACGGAAGGAACCACAGCGGCAAGCCAGATAATAGACACTAATACTGCGACCGCGCCATCTTCGGTTTTAGATTCGACTAATCCAAGCATGAGCCGTCTTAGATTAAATACAAGGACAGGGCAGGCTGTAGGTCCATATATAAAGACAACCCATGGTCTTACAACAGGAGTAGGTTATACAGGAAATTACAACAATACAACTCCAGGAGCTAATGGTCCAAATCCAGCAGCCGCGGCAGCAAGTGAATTTATGGTTCCGGATACCGCGACAAAATGGGTATTGGATTACAGGTATCTGATACACGACACAACGGCGAACAGCGCGGTTTCCAGGATTCGCGCAGTTCTTACAAAGACAAAATTCCGCTGGCAGGAAATTGATGTACTCGCTACAGGTCTTTCAGCGGATAACAGGACTGTTACGATAACATTTAACGAACCTTTATTAAAAGGTTTGCAATGGGATGTTTATATGCCGGCAGGCGCGTTTACTGATATGGCAGGCAACTCGGCAACTGGTATTGGGACATTCAATACTGACGGAACCACATCGGGAACTACCGATTATTGGTTCTGGTCAAGCGGAGTACAGGAACCTGTTATTCGAGTAAACAGAAGAACTTTTGACGCGAGAACCGCAAGCTGGCACAGAAGAAACGCTAACGCTACTGTGGTAGCTGATGGAGGTTATAGCTCGCCTGGCAATACAACAGGATGGAGCGCGAGCACAGTTGTTTCCGATACTAACGGATGGGGTATAGGAGATTTTAATTTAATTCATTACCGTGTAGAAAGTGAAAGTCCGGGAGCGGCTATACAGGTAGCTGCATTACAAGGCTCAACAAACGCGGCTACTGCCGCCGGAAGAAATAGCCGAGGCGCGGCTATAGCCTCATTTACCGATGGAGATTCTGTTCTTGTTGCTAACACAGACGCTACAGAGGTGACCGCCACAAACTGGAACGCCGCGGCAACTAATACCGCAGGGCAATGGGTATTGTCTAATATTATAAGAAGGTCTCGAAACAACCAGGCTGTTCAGTATACTGTAACAACAAAGGCGGGCACTTCTGAACTTAGGCAGTTCGCGACTAACGCCGTGTTTAGGGGTTTTAGATCATACAACAGAGACGCCACTAAGGCGGAAATAGACGCGGTTACAAAAACTAGTGTTACTCTTACTAACAGCAGTTATCAGAGCGCTCTTACTTTTGGCGCTATGGAAGCGAACAAGAGTTATATTACAGCTACAGCAACATTAACCGGACAACCAACAGCTACAGGTTACGAAGGTATCTTTAGAACAGTTATCGCTTTCTTTTATGATAGTAATCAAAACGCGAGTAATTATATCGCCATAGAAGGTTCAAATATTAAAAACGGTATGCCAAGTATCGCAGGCTTCCCTGTAAGAGACGCCGAAGAAACAGGCGATAACAGATTTATTAAGATATTCCATAACGTAACAAGCCGAAGAACATACTACTGGGTTAGCACAGAAATTGTCTGTGAATGGTACTTCCTAAGCTGGGGAGGCGGTAACAGAAGCGGCGGTAACGGCACTCACCAGAATGTCGGCGAAGTAAACAATTACCAAACGGTAGGTTATGGTGATTTAACCTATGGCTATAATATAACCAGGTACAACTAAGGGAGGAGGAAAATATGAAAACGAAATTATTTATTTTATTAGGTTTGTTAACTGCGGTTATCTTCCTCTCCTGCGATACGGTTGCTTTGGGGACCAGACTGGATTTGAATGGACCTATTGTTAATATAACAACTCCCGAAGCGCGTAAAGCAGTTTCTGCGGAATTTACGATTACAGGTACTATCGAAGATTACAGTGAAATCAAGTCGTTCCTATTAACTGTTTCTTGTGAAGGAGACGAGTTCGCGAAACAATGGCGTTATAACGGCAAATGGGAAATATCTGTTGATTTCGGTAAAACATGGTCTGATTATTTACCGGAAGATATATCATGGGTTGTAGCTAGTCACAACGAATCATGCAAATCTGATTGCCCCAATAAGCATTGGAATTGGACTATACCTGTGGATATGACATTAGACGGAGAAAAACCTGATGACGGCGAATATTTATTTACAGCGCAGGCATGGGATGTCGGCACAATGTCAGATGATAATTCGCTCAGTACACGGGTTCTTATCGTCGATAAATTTCCTCCAAAGGTAGATATTGTGAACCTTGTATTGTACAGAGGTTCAACACCATGGGAAAATGAACCTTTGAAACCTCTGCATGATATAACAGATGACAGTGATGCAAGATTCGATCCTTCTAACATTGGAAAGTTTTTAACTCAGGGCTTTGATGTGAAGTGGCAGGTAGAAGATAATCATGATGTAAAATCCGTAGAGTTTAGGTTCTATAAGTATGATGAATATATTGACAATGATACATCTACGCCGTTACCTGATAATTATATTTACCAATATTATGTTAATCTGCCCGATCCGGGGACTGAGCCTTTGGACAGCATAAAACCAAACGGCGATTTTTCTGTTCCGGCGCTGGACGGAGATATAAAAGGATCGTATGACGGTGAATTAAATGCTCCTATTAACGAAAAAACAACGGTGATGATAGCTGCTATGTGTTATGATGCCGCCGGAAATCCAAATCAGGAAAAAATTATCGGTTATTTTGTTTATTGGCCTTTGGCTGATGAACCGTGGATAATATACACTGAAGGAATGGAAAAGCCTGAGCATTATTTAGAAATAGCAGGACAACATCTTGCTCTGGAAGACATTCTTAAAGAGCATGCGTTTATGATCTATCCCGGAAGAACGATCAAAGCCAACGCGTATCATAATCACGGCGTAAAAAATGTTAATTATAGTCTTTATACATTTAATGAGTTCACAGGTGAGAAATCTGCTTTACCGATAAACAGCTTTGATAAAATTGAAATTCCTAATCCGCCGCGGCCAAACGGTACATTCGCTACAGTTTTCCCGTGGGAGTTCAGACCTCCTGCGCGTTCCGGTTATTTTGTAGTGGAAGCGACAGCAACAAGCGCCGGCGTAAAGGACAAGGATGATAAAGGAATTCCCCAGAGGTATATTGAAGGCAGCGGCAGAGAAAGCCCTATGTATACCGCGTTGTTCAGGGTGCAGGATATTTCATTCCCGGATTTCCCAGAACCGGTAAATCCGAGCGCGTCTGATCCCATGTTCATGCATGTAGATGTTGACGAAAATACAGTAACATTTTATGGAATTGTACGGGACGCGACACAAGTAGAAACTCTTGACATGGTTTGGATTAATCCTGAGTCGGCAGGTTTTGCCACGCAAAATCAAATTCGATTTTTCCGTGAGCCTGATTTTGAAGGATGGCGAAAAATTGAGGAATTAACGCAAGGTCAAACAAGTATAACTCTTTCGCAAAATAGTACATACATAGAAGAAGATGTTCTTGAATCTGAGGCAATATTAAATAATACTCATCCTACCGGTGTTAAACATCCAAACAAAATATGGAGACTTGCCGTAGAATGGAAAGAAGAAGATCAAGATACCCGGCAGGTGTTTACTTTTTCTATAACAATTAATTTGGATGACTTTAATATAGGACTTGGTACTGGTAAACAACCTTTGAAGAGTCAGGTATTCCTGTTTAAAGCAAAAAACCCTGACAATAGAACCACGATCATTACCTATGCTCCTCAGGGCGACGAATCTCCTCCCGTTATAGCCATACAAGATGTGACTATAGGCGCTGTTAAGTACATACCTCAGGAATTCGCTATGATACCGCGTTTCCTGGGCGGAGAGAAAATAACCATTAACGGAACATGGCGTGAAGACTCGGCGCAATATTTACCAATAGCCGATTATTTTTCCGGTAATTTTAAGGCGTCAATAAACACCATTCCTTTAACTAATATTACTGTTAGTTATAACAATCCTTCTGTACAATCTACAACAGGAACATGGACAGCGGTTGTTGATGTTTTTACTGGGATGAGCGGAACAGGAATAAACGCGAACAACCTTAATGATTCGCTTGTTGTAGCCGTAGAAACAAAGGATTTTGGCGGAAACGTTTCTGAAGCGGGCGGTTCATGGCTTGTAGAAAGCGATGACCTTAGGTTAATCCGTATTTCCAGTAATGATGACGGCACGTTCAGAGCGGGGCAGACAGTTACAATATTCCTTGAGTTCAGTAAAGCTGTTCAGCTGCTTTACTCAGGAAGTGCGCCAACGCTTACATTGAATTCCAGTACGGGAGCTAATGCGACAGCTATATATAAACCTAATGGTTCACAGAGTACGCGGCAGGAATTTGTATATACTGTCGGCGCAAATCACAGCGCATCAAGGCTCAATGTTATAGGAATTACAAGTACTCCCAACACATGGAGTCAGGATAATTATCCCTTTACATGGGTAAGAGGTTCAGGAGAAACAAGAGAAGAAATTAGAGTAACTATGAACCAGGGGCATACTGTTAATACGCCAAATCCGTCAGGCGGTCCTACAATGCCTTCGGGCAGATTGTATGCGCGGCAGCTGCCAGTTACAGCGGATTCAAATAATGCCGATTATCAATTTACACTGACAGCCGGAAAAAACATAAGAATTGATACTGCGCCTCCTACAATTGTAAGCATAGAAAACACGATATCGGGAACAGCTGCCCAACATTTTTCATCGGGTGATATTTTTATCAGGGTAAAATTCAGTGAACCTGTAATGATAGGCAGCACTGTGCCGCGACTGCAGCTTCGCCTGCACAATAACAGAACAGTTGAAACATCCAGCAGCCTTGATGATGTAAGAGTAAGCGGTACAGATATTACATTCAAATACACAATTCAAAATGGAGATACTACAGGCAATAATCCAATAATAGTTACGGGGATCACTGGAGGAGCAATAACGGATCTTGCAGGTACGCCTTATTCCGCGAGCTTTACAACTACAAATATTGCCAACAGATTTATAAACACACTAGCGCCTGCCGTTCCCACGGTAAGGCTTTTCTCCACTCAGGTTACTGCCACTAACGCGATTGATGCCAATGTTGTCACAAACACTGTCGGCACAACTGTTAATTACGGCACATCAAGTACAGCAAATTCGGTATACGCAAACAGGACGCTTTCAAATGTGTATCATCAAAATTTGTTTATCGCAGTACAGTCGAGTAATTCTTCTGTTTCTGATACCAACGCATTTACCGGTAATAATAACTTGCAGGAGAATACAGGATTGGAATATTCTGTTGTTAACTCTGCAACGAGAAACTGGGTAAAGGTCGCGCAAGGTAACATGGACAATTCTCCGTTCAGCGGACTGCTTCCGGGAACATACAGGCTTGTGGCAAGGCAGATTAACAGGGCGGGAATTGTGTCCGCACAGACGCCGGAAATAACATTTACATGGGATCCGGGAGAGCTAATTACAAGAATTAGTTCTACAACCGCGAATGGAACATATACAAATGCAACAGATCGCAATCAAATCGCAATAACTGTATTTTTCAGGAAGAATGTAAGCATTGCGGCAAACTCAACAATTACGCTTAACGCGAGAAGGGGAGCTGCGGGAAGCAGTTTTAGCACTGCTAATTCACAGGTTCAATTAACCGGCACTGTTGTTAATAACGCAAGCTCAATAACTTACACTTATAATATTCAAAACGGCGACAATACACCGCCTGATACAAATCTTGACGTTACAGGAATCAACATTATAGCATGGGACGGAACTACTCCAAATAACGGAGTAAGAAATAATCTTACCAGCATTGACACTCTTTCACCTACTATGCGTCTTAATGGGAACAAGGAATTTAGAGTTTCTACAGGTAACCTTACAAATACTGCGCCGGTATTCAGTGCTGACAGCGGTGTTGAAACAGACTCTAACTTCCACGGCATACGCAGAGACGACGGCTCGTACTGGACAACCTTGGAAATTCCGTTTAACCGTCCTGTAAGCAAAGGCACAGGAGATATTGTAATAGAACAAGTCGCTACTAATTATCGCGTGCCTACTGTTCTTACAGAAACCCAGTACAACAGATTCAGAGGTGTAGCGAATTTTGACACATATTATTTTAAAGGAACAAACGGCTACATTTATACCTCGGCTGACGATCAGGGATCGGATACAACTTCTAAATATATCTTACAGTATAACTATAATCCAAGCAGTGCTGTAACCGCTAATAATTCCGCTTTTGCAGGCGACGCTTTTATTCCGGCGGCGTTCTTTACAGCGTTCAGACAAGCGGAAAGAATAACAATTCCTGTCGCGGCTCAAGCTGTAACAATAGACGGGAATACTGTAAAAATCAGGCTTTCAGGTTCTAACGCCCCGCAGGTACCGGGCGCGACATACGCTGTGTCCTATCCCGCGGGATTTGTGCAGGATGAATTGGGCAACGTGAACGCGGTTGCCGCTAATGTTAATGTTACTTTAAGAGGCGTAGCTAAACCCTTTGTAAGAATCAGAAAAACGCAGGATACAATTACAACTGCAACCGGAAGCATGACACAACCTCGCTTTGTCGCGGTACAGCCGCTTTTGGCATACGCCAGAATGGATTGCAGAACACCCGGTTCTACAATAAGACCTGTTATAACTTCCGGTTATTCAAATACAACAGGCGTGTCAGGCACTGACGCTAATCAGAATAACTGGAGCACGGGCGGAAACCCAAATGATATGACTGGTACAACTGCGGCTCGCCCTGCCGCTCCTACAACCACAACAGCGGCTGGGACTTCAGCAGCTCAAACTACCCTTGGTACAGATACCGGCACTAACGCGATACAAGGTTATATGTGGTGGGTAAGAGCAATAGCGACAACTGGAACAACAAATATTGTTTCATCAACAGAAGCTGAAGAAGTGGCATTTAGAACTGTTATTACATACCAATTAAGAGGTAGTGGTGCTGGCGGCGCGAACGGCGGCGGCGCTGAACAAGAATTAACTGCAAGTGCCGCTCAAGGCGAAGCGATTATGACATCAGGCGAGTCAATATGGATTCGAGGCGGCGACGCTATAGGAAGCTCTTCCATACCCGGCTTCCCTGTTACATGGGAAGAAAACTGGAACACTGTATCAAAGAGAAGAGCCGGTATTAGGCTTATGTCTAAAGTAAACGCGGCTAATAACACCGCTAACACTGCCAGTAACTTAAACAACTCGGTATGGAGATACATTACCTGGGATATAAACACAACAGCTTACGTAGATTTTGTCAAAGGCAACGACACAGCTTCTAACGCCGCAACCGTGTGGCAATACGGACCTACACAATGGGCATATCAGCGTTCTGGCTGGACATCATTCAAGATCAAATACCCGATATACCCCGGCAAACACCGCTGGTGCGATACAGCTCATGACTGGGCAGGCAAATACGCGCTTAACTTCTCCGGTACATATTCAGGAAGACCAACATTAACATCCGACTATGATGCATGGCCGGGAATTAACACACAGTAAGGTGACAGTCACCATTTCAAACCGCCGTTCGAAAGGATGGCGGTTTTTTTGTCCTGTGGTGAGTCACCAATTGCGAATGAAAGCGGTGGTTACATTGTAAAAAGTGACTGTCACCACGATAATTGAATGTAGGATTAAATTTTGAAAACCTTATACCGTCCTGTAAAAATAGGCTCTCTCGAACTTTCCGGAAATCTCTTCCTCGCGCCTGTCGCCGGCTACACCGATCGCGCGTTCCGTTCGATCTGCGCCGAGGAGGGAGCAAACTTTTCATTCACAGAATTAGTCTCCGCGGAAGCGCTGTATCGTAATCATGCCCGTTACGGGTTAGTCCAAGAAGACCTCACGCATAGCAGCAAAAGCACGGATGAAGAAGCAAGAAATTCAAACAACAACTCTGCGTCTCCGCGTCTCCGCGTGAGATCTTCTCCAATAAACTCTTCCTTCAATCTTGTTCGTCGCGGAGAGAAAGAAAAATATTACGCTATTCAACTTTTCGGCGGAGAGAGCGAATCGATTTATAAAGCGGCTTCTCTTCTTGCGCCGCTCAAACCTGACGCGATCGATATTAACTGCGGCTGCCCTGTTCCCAAGGTTGTAAAGAACGGCGCGGGATCAGCCTTGATGAAAAACCCGTCGAACATTGGGCGTATTGTCGACGCTGCGGTACGCGCTTCCCGTGAAAGTTTGGGCAGCATTCCCGTTACGATCAAGATTCGTTCGGGGTGGGACAGTTCTTCCGTCAATTACGCGGAGTGCGCCCGCGTTGCTGCCGAGGCAGGCGCGCAAATGGTAAGTTTGCATCCGCGCACACGGGCGCAAAATTACGGCGGCAGGAGCGATTGGGCTCACATCGCGGATTTGGTCACTCGCCTTTCTGTTCCCGTTGCCGGCTCAGGTGATTTGTACACACCTGAAGACGCGCAAAAAATGCTCAATGAGACAGGCTGCGCCGCGGTTATGTTCGCGCGCGGCGCGATGGGCAATCCCTTCATTTTTTCCGCCGCTCGTTCATTGTTAGATAATAGCGAAGAGTCTTTTGATAATAATCACGCCGGTGTGTCATTTTCTAAGAGGATCGAAACAGCTCTTCGCCATCTTGAAATGCTCGCCGCCGATATCGGTGAGCGAACCGCCTGCCTTGAAATGCGAAAGCAATTTTGCGCCTACACAAAGGGCATCCCAGGAGGAGCGGCTCTGCGGGACAAAGTGGTACATGCGGAGACAATAGAAGAATATCGTAATATCGTTATTGATTATGTTGAAAAAAACCGATAAAATAGTATATGGGACGAAGGTTTCGCGGGAAAGATTATGTTGGTTGTCTTTTGCAAATTATAGCTTTTTTTGCAGGTTTATTAGCAATTATTCAAGGAATTGTTTGGTTAGTAAGAGAGGTATCAAAATGATGATGTTAATTTTAGGGATTATTTTAGTAATAACCAGTGTTATTGGGTTTATAATCCATATCCAAAATATAAAAGAAAGATGGGAATTGGAATCAAAATTAAATTTAAATTAATGTGCTGTTGACCTCTCTTTATTATATCTTTATTCTTTAAAAATGAATGTTAACAATATTATTAGGCGTCAATTTCGATATGCCGACCTTAAGTTAGTTTACTGGCTGATAGGAATCAATTTAGTTGTTTTTCTTTTAACTCGTGTTTTGGGGCAGGAAGTCAGATATCGAATGACATTGTATCTGTCGATGGTTCCGGCTGCGGTTCTGCAGGGCTGGGTTTGGTCTTTTATTACATATATGTTTATGCATGCTGATTTTGGGCATGTTTTTTTTAATATGTTCGGTCTTTTTATTTTTGGGATTCAAATTGAGAAGCAGATGGGCAGCAAAGAATTCCTTCTTTATTATCTGCTGACGGGAGCTCTTTCCGGAGTATTTTCGTTCTTTGTTTATTATTTGACAGGAAATCTTGTTGTTTTTCTTGTGGGCGCTTCCGGGGCTTTGTACGCTGTTCAACTCGCTTTCGCGATTTATAATCCTACCGCGGTTATTTATATTTGGGGAGTGCTTCCGCTTCGCGCGCCGGTGATGGTGCTTGCTTTTACTGTGTTGTCACTTTTCTTTGTTGTAACGGGCGGCGGCGGTAATGTTGCGCATCTTACTCATCTTGCGGGTTTTGGTTTCGGCTGGCTGTATTTTATGGTGAGGTTCGGCGTTAATCCGTGGAAAAGGCTCACAGGGCGATACTGATGAAAAAAATTGGCATACTTTCAGGCGGCAGATCAGCTGAACATGAAATTTCTTTGTTATCTGCAAAAAATATTTTTGACGCGATAGATCGAACTAAATTTGATCCTACATTGATCAAAATCGAAAAAGACGGATCATGGCAAATGGATACCGTATCGCAATTTGACGTGATATTTCCGGTTTTGCACGGACCGTTCGGCGAAGACGGAACAATTCAGGGTTATCTCAAGTTAGCCGACATTCCGTTTGTCGGCTCCGATGTTCTCGGCTCCGCAGTCGGCATGGATAAGGATGTGATGAAGCGTCTTCTGCGTGATGCGCAAATTCCCATCGGTAAATTTCTAACTTTTAAATCGCATGATGCTATGCCGGAATTCGATGAGATAAAAAAAGTTTTGGATATTCCGTTTTTTATTAAGCCGGCGAACATGGGATCATCCGTCGGAATCAGCAAAGTGAATTATGAAAGAGAATTAGACGCCGCGTTAAAAGAAGCGTTTCAATATGATACAAAAATCATCATTGAAGAATTTATTCCCGGCAGAGAAATTGAATGTGCTGTGCTTGGAAATGAAAACCCAATCGCGTCTCTGCCCGGAGAAATAATTCCGACCCATGATTTTTATTCTTATGACGCAAAATACATCGACGAAGACGGCGCCGCTCTTCGTATACCGGCGAAGCTTGATGAAGAAACAACAAAACGTATTCAAAGAACGGCAATAAAAGTTTTTCAGACTCTTTGCTGCGAAGGAATTTCCCGCGTGGATTTTTTCCTGAAAATCAACAACGAACTTATTGTCAACGAAATTAATACGATGCCCGGTTTTACTAAAGTGAGCATGTATCCGAAAATGTGGGAAGCGAGCGGCATTTCATATACAGATTTAATTACGCGGTTGATCGAACTCGCGATTGACCGTCATAATAAGAACGGACAAATTAGAACAAGCGCTGTGTGATCAGCTTTCCGGCGCTAGTCCGGGCAAGTTAAACTCAGGAGGAATCTTCGCAGGCGTTCCTTTGGAATCAACAAATACCCATGTAACTTTCGCGTCGATTATTAATTCTTCTCCGCGCCAAATCTTCTGCGAAAGAGTTCCGCTGGCAGCGCCCTTTTTGATGGGTATTGTTTTTATTACCAGCTCGTCATCAACAACTGCGGGTCTTTTATATTCTATCTCTATTTTTGAGATATACGTTCCGTAGCCTGCGTTGATCGCGTTATTATAGTTAAAACCAATATCCTTTAAAAATTCGTAGCGCGCGAACTCCAGATAATTTAAATAGTTTGCGTTGTTAACATGATTATAACTATCACATTCGTAGGTTCGCACCTTTAATGAACAACGTGTTTCCATGAGTTCATTATATTGGATTACATTAAATGTGAAAAGAGTTTATACAAAAATATAATAACCCGTTTTCACCGTCTTGACTATTTTTCGTTTTCTCTGCATCTTAATAGTATGTATAGAGGTCAGCCGTCAAAAGCCTTTAGTCTCCCCAGTGAGTACAAGAAGGTCGCAGATCGCCTTGTTCCGCGGGACGGTATCTTCAAGAGCCAGACTCCTGATACGAAGGTTTCGGCTGAATTTGCCAAGGTTCTCGGCATTGGCGTTGAGTATCAGCGTTTGGTATCGCTAGACAGACAGAGCGGCGAGTTACAAATTTTCCTCGATCATTTTCAGAATAATCTCGATTTACTGATAAAAAAAACATGGGTAAGCAAAACCGATGAGAATCGAAAAGATACTCTTCAGGATCAAGTTCCTTCGTTCATGGGAACGCTTGAGAACGGTGACTTTGAAGTTTCCGTTGAAAAGTTCAGCGAGATTCTTGATGAACTGGCGTACCTCCTGTTCGGCGCTCAAAGTGAAAAAGAAGATTTTACAGAATACACATTCCGCATAGACGCGCAGATGGGGCTTTTTTGGTGGTACGCATGCAGGCTCTCTTTATTCAAAGAGTTAAAAGACGATAAAATTTTATGGGCTGTTTTATTACTAGGTCTTTGTTATCTGACGAATTTTTGATAGAATTAAATAAGGAAAAAAAATGATCAACACGAATGACGCGGCTAAAGCTGATGCCGCGGGAACGGATTTTATCAGTGAATTTATAAAAGAAGATTTAGCTTCAAATCGATTTAGTTATGTGCATACGCGCTTTCCGCCGGAGCCTAACGGCTGGCTGCACATCGGTCATTGTAAAGCGTTCTATATTGATTTTTCGATGGCGGAACGATTCGGCGGTAAATGCAATCTTCGCTTTGACGATACTAATCCCGAAAAAGAAGATATCTCTTATGTCGAAGCGATTAAGCGCGATATAAAATGGATGGGTTATGATTGGGAAGACCGCGAATATTACGCTTCCGATTATTACGATTACCTTTACGATCTTGCGGTAAAGATCATCAAAAAAGGGAAAGCCTATGTTGATGATTTGACTGACGAAGAAATAAGAGAGTACAGAGGGACGGCTGTCGCGGATAAAAATAATATTACAATTACTCCGCCCGGGAGAAATAGTCCTTACAGGGATCGTTCTGTCGAAGAAAATCTCGATCTTTTTGCGAGAATGAAAAACGGCGAATATCCTGACGGAGCGAAAACGTTACGCGCAAAAATCGATATGACGCATCCTAATTTAATAATGCGCGATCCTGTTATGTACCGTATACGCCGTGAGCATCACTACCGCACCGGAAATTCATGGTGCATTTATCCTATGTACGATTTTCAGCATCCGCTTTCCGACGCGAAAGAGGGAATTACTCATTCGCTTTGTTCACTTGAATATGAAATACATCGTCCGCTTTATGATTGGTTTATAAACGAAGCGGAAGTTTTTCCCTCCCGTCAGATAGAGTTTGCGCGTCTTAATTTAACTTTTACAGTTATGAGCAAGCGCTGGCTGTTAAAACTTGTGCAGGATAAAAAAGTTTCAGGATGGGATGATCCGCGCATGCCGACAATAGCGGGGCTTCGCAGAAGAGGTTATACTCCGCAGGCAATTCGCAGTTTCGTTTCGCAGATCGGCATCGCGAAAACCGACAGCATGGTCGATATCGCGTTTCTTGAATACTGTCTGCGCGAGGATTTGAATAAACGCGCGTTACGTGTCATGGCGGTTTTGCGTCCGCTCAAATTGATTATCGAAAATTATGATGACAGTAAAACTGAAAACCTCGAAGCGGTTAACAATCCCGAAGACGAATCCGCAGGAAAACGCGATGTGCCTTTTTCGCGCGAACTCTGGATAGAACGCGAAGATTTTGAAGAAACCCCGCCGCCTAAATATTTCCGTCTGTTTCCCGGAAACTCGGTGCGCCTGCGTTACGCGTACATTATCACATGTACAGGATTTGACAAAGACGCGGACGGCAACATCACCGCTGTACGCTGTACTTATGATCCCGAAACAAAAGGCGGTAACGCGAGCGGCAGTGCCGCTTTAGACAACAAAAAAGTAAAGGGTACAATTCACTGGGTGTGCGCAAAAAGCGCAGTTCCGTTTGAAGCGCGTCTTTACGATAACTTGTTCAATGTTGAAAGACCGATGGAAATTACTCCCCGCGCAGACGGAAGTCCCGGTGAGTTTACCGATAACTTAAATCCCAATTCATTGGAAATAATCGGAAACGCGTGTGGCGAACCGGCAATCGTAAAAGCGGTTCCCGGCGAAGTATTCCAATTTGAACGCCTCGGCTACTTTGCGCGCGATCCCGAAACAGAATTGCACATAACAGGCGAAACGGGAAAGCCGGTATTTAACAGAACTGTCGGCTTACGCGATACATGGGCGAAAATGGTTAAGAAAAATTGATAAAAGACAATCCGGAAAATAAAAAAGTTTTTATCGCTTCAAATATAGTTCTATTAGGGTTTGTAAGTTTTTTTACCGATATCAGCACAGAGATGGTGTATCCGATTCTTCCGTTGTATCTGTCAACAGTTATGGGAGCAACGCCGACGATAATCGGAATAATTGAAGGCATTGCGGAAAGTTTAGCGAGTATTATCAAATTATTTTCTGGGATTTTCGCGGATAAATACGGAAATAAAAAACGTCTTGCGCTGTTTGGTTATTCGTCGTCGGTGTTAAATAAAATAATTATATTATTGTCAACAACATGGACAGGCGTTTTATTTGCGAGAATTATCGATCGATTCGGAAAAGGAGTAAGAACAGCGCCGAGAGACGCGCTAATCGCGGAAGCCGCGGATCAATCGCAGCTGGGTAAGGCATACGGCTTTCATAAAGGATTGGATTTATTAGGTACGGCAATCGGGATATTACTGGCATATCTTATTTTACGTCATAATTCCGGCGATTACAGAAATATATTTTTATTCTCGTTAATTCCCGCGGTAATCGGAATTATATTTATTCTTTTTGTAAAAGACAATAAAGAAAAAATAAAAAACAAAATAGTGTCATTTGGCTGGAAAACGCTTGATAAAAGATTAAAATTATTTCTTGTATTTATTTTTATTTTTACTCTCGGAAATTCGTCAAACGCGTTTATTTTATTAAGAACTTACAACGCGGGATTTACTGCGCAAAACGCGATCTTATTATATTTTCTGTACAATATTGTCGCTTCTGTTTTATCGTATCCGTTCGGAAAATTATCGGATAAGATCGGACGAAAAAACATGCTGTGTTTAGGATATTTTTTATACGGCATCGTATATTTCGGAATAGGTTTATTTTCGGATAAATCATTATTTATAGTTTTATTTATTATTTACGGATTTTACACGGCGCTGACAACAGGAATTGAACGCGCGCTTATTGTAGATATTGCGCCCGAAACGCAAAAAGCGAGCGCTCTTGGCTTACACGCTGCGATTGTAGGAATTGGTTTACTGCCGGCTTCGATAATCGCGGGTGTGTTGTGGGATTCTGTAAATCAATCAATGCCATTTTTATTCGGCGGAATATTGGCGTTTATAACAACTGTCGGCGTATTTATTATCTTTTCCACTTCTCGAAAGACTCATTCATAAATTTGCGGATATCAGTTTCGTAAACATCATTTAGAATTTCGCTGTTTAATATTTCGTCAATGTTTCCGTTTGCGGCAATTTCGCCTTTATTCATTATGATTGCTTTATCTCCGAACTGTCTCGCGAGATTCAAATCATGAAACACGCCGATTACAATCGTATTATTTTCTTTTATCCACAACTTTAAAAATTCAAGCAGCTCAATTTGATGTTTTAGATCGAGATGATTGGCAGGCTCGTCAAGTAAAATTAAATCGGGAGTCTGAGCGAGAGTTCTCGCGAGAAAAACCCTTTGCAATGTTCCGCCTGAAAGTTCGTCAATCATGTTGTTTTTAATTTTTACTAAATCAAGTTTTACTAAAATATCTTCAATTATTTTTTCATCTTCTCCGGAAAGATTTTTCAAAAAACCCTTTGAATACGCGTAACGTCCCATACACACAGTTTCATAAACAGTATAAGGAAAATAAACTTGGGCGTTTTGATTTAACAGCGCGATTTTTTTCGCAAGTTCTTTTCGTGAAACCGCAGATATATCCTCGCTATTAATTAAGACACTGCCTGTGTATTCGATAATTCGCGCGATAGATTTGAGTAAAGTGCTTTTCCCGCATCCATTAGGACCGAGCACACAAAGGCTTTCGCCTCTTTCAGCTTTAAAACTGATATCAAAGATAACATCTGTTCCGTTGTATCCGGCGAATAGATTATTAACTGCTAACATTCTTACTTCTTCCTCTGTGTCTCTGCGTCTCTGCGAGAAATTCTTCGGTTATTTCTCATGTTTTTCTCCTTCTGAAATACACCCACGCGAAGAACGGCGCTCCAATCAGCGCGGTAATCGCTCCCACCGGTAATTCAGACGGTGAAATGATCGTTCTTGCTATAAGATCGGTTACAACCATCAAAGAGCCGCCGATGAAAAACGACATGGGAATTAAATATTTGTGACGTGAGCCGATGATCCTGCGCGCCGCGTGAGGAGCGATTAAATCCACAAAGCCGATAACTCCGCTGAGAGCGACAGATGCTCCCGTCAAAACAGCGCAGAGAGCGAGAAGTTTTTTGCGTAACGCGCCTGTTTCCACTCCGGCTGATTTTGCCTGTTCATCCCCGAAACTTAAAATGTCCATCTCTTTTGTAAAGAAAAAAATTCCCGCTGTTCCGATAATCAAAAAAGGCAAAAGCAGCCTGACGTACGTCCAGTCACGCATCGCGAAACTTCCCATCTGCCAGAGCGCGATACGGCGCAGATCATCCGAAAAAATTGCGCTTAACGTCGTGAGGAGCGCGTTTAAAAAAAGCGAGAGAACCATGCCGCAGAGAATTATCGTGTTATTCGACATCGATTTATCAATGCGTGAAGAAAAAGACGCGACAAAAAAAACCGTTAAAAGCCCGAATACAAAACCCGTCAGCGGCAGAGAAAAGTTTCCGATAAACGGAATCGTAATTCCTGTGATGATGATAATTCCCGCTCCGAGAGACGCTCCCGATGAAACGCCTAAAATATACGGAGACGCGAGCGGATTACGCAATATCGACTGACAAACCGCTCCGCTGATTGCAAGACCGCCGCCGATGAGAAACGCAAGCAGCACTCGCGGCAGCCGTAAAAGCCAAACAATTGAAACATTTCTTGCCTCTATATTTTCAGATAACGGCAGCCTGAAAATTTTATGAAGCGAAATTAAAATAGTATCGCCGAAACTAATCGCGGAACTGCCAAGAGACGCCGCAGTAAAAATAATAACAAATGAAATGATTAGTCCGATAATTATTATTTTATTTTTCATTTTTCACCGTATACCGCTTCTTGCATCTGCCTTAACGCCAATACAACTCTCGCTGAAGGACGCGATGACGAATCATTATCAATTAAATAAATGCGATTATTCTTAACCGCTTTAATATGATTAAAACCGGGACGATTTTTAATTTCTCCGATTGGATCTTCAATATAATTTATATTCGTAAATATTACATCGGGATTGCGCTCGATAATTACCTCTGCTCCGGGAGTTACAAGCCAATTATCGTTTTCAAAAATGTTACGCGCTCCGATTACTGTTATCATGTCGTTAATAAAACTGTCTTTTCCGAAAGTCATCATTTGAGGCGCGGCGGAAATTTCAAAGTAAACTGTTTTTTTGTTTTCAGTACCCAAAGTATTATTTGCAGAGAGAGCAGTATGTGTTATTTCGTCAATCTGCGCTTTCATCGAAGCGATAAGTTTTTCTCCTTCTTTTTCAGCCTGTAATAATTCAGCGATAAACGCAATATCCTTGTAAATATCTTCGATACTTTTACTCATGGAAATATACACAACAGGGATTCCCATTTCACGTAACAATCTGAGCGGATCTTCGCCAGAACCGGTTGTATTATGCCCGCTCGCGATAATTAAATCCGGTTTAAGATTGATTATCACTTCCGCGTCAGGATAGAAAAAATCCAAAAGCGGTAAGTTAGGTGAAATCCCTTCGATATTTACCGAATGTTTGTCGATCGCGGCAAGTTTACGCGCCTGTCCAAGATCGGCAATTATTTCGGTGTTAGACGGCGCTGTTGAAATAACGCGGTTGATTTCGTTTTTAATAATTACTGTTCTGCCTGAGCGATCAATTATTTCTTTGCCTTTGGACGGAGTACAGCATGGTAATAATAAAATAAAAATAATTATTAACCACAAACTAACTATAAAAACACTTACTTTTTTCATTTTGCCTCCAAATTGAGTCTCATGCCTAAAGTTAATGAAATCCCCGGCATGGGATATTCCGCGAATGATACATAATTTGTATTTAACGCGTTGTTAATTTTCGCGAAGACAGCGATAAAATTATTTACTTTTTGATTATATGTTATATTCATAATAAAATAAGGCTTTAGTTCTGAAATGTTCGCGGTATCGGCATAACGCATGCTTTGAAAACGTCCGGATAAATTGAGAGAGCCGGGGAGATTTTTCTTGATGGTTTTCCACGGCAGTTCAAGAGAAAAACCAAATGTGTGGACAGGCATGTATGGAATTCGTTTGTTATCTGCAAATTCGAGATCGCCGCTTAATAACCAGCTTAACTGAAGAAGCCATGAAATACTTATTACCAGTTTTTCAAATGGTCCGAATTTATAAGGAATTGTAAATTCGAATTTGTTATCAAATCCTAAAAACGCGCCGATGCCGTAATTTTCAGGTCTCCATGTGCCGGAAGAATTATTCCAGTGTATCGAATTTTGTATCCATTGCCAGTAAAAAACCGAATTAATTTTTAAAAAGTTTTTTATCGAAATATCTGCGCCGATATCCGCGCCCCAGCCGTCTTCACTTTTTAAATTCGGATTTCCCATAAAACCTTCCTGCACCCAATAAAGATCGTTAAAATCGGGAAATTTAAAACTTCGGTAATAATTATTTTTTAAAATGACGATATCTTTTATCGACCATGATAAACCTAGTTTTGGGATTGGGACAACTTCTCTGCCGTCCGTTATTCCTTTAATCGATGCGATTAAAAGTAATTGTTTTATCGGGAGATATTCAGCGCTGAGATAAAGCCCTCCGCGATTGCCGAGATGAATTCCGAAAGATTCTTGATGTCCCAAATTGGTAGAATCAAGAAAAATAAAATTATAATCACCGCCGAAGCGCAGAGTTATTTTTGAATTTGCATGCCAGCTCCACCTGTTTATAAGCGAAATGTTATGTTCGTTATGGATTGACAGCTCGTTACCTTGATCATAAGTTAATTTTTTCCAGTTATGTCCAAGGCTTAATTCCATGGAGAAATTATCATGAAAGGCTCGCGGCATTTCAAATAATATATTTTCTTTTGTTGATATGTCTTTTTGTTTCGCGTGTTCAGATGTAAAACCTGATACCGGAATATTTTTATCGCCGTAATAAAAAGCCCCTGTTGTTATGAGCTTAGAATCATTTTTAAATGTATTTATTAATGAAATAGACGCTCCCGCGTCATAAATTTCATTTCCTTCTTTGCGGCGGGCATATCCGTACTCATCCTGATATAAAAAATTATTTCCAGCGCGGTTGCCGAAAATATCAAAACGCAATGAATATTTTTCTGCTCCGTAAGCGCCGAATAAATTTAAATTTTGCGCGTCTGCTAAATCGCGCCACTGTGATTTTCCAACGCCGCCGTATTGCATATTGTATTGTCCCGGCAGATATGAAGTATTTGAAAAGCCGCCGCCGAAATTCCAGCCAAGAGTTTGTTTTTTTACCGTTACAATATTGATCACGCCTCCGATAGCGCCTGAAATATTGTATTTAGTATCGGAACCGCCGTGGATAACTTCAATTTTTTCTATCGAAGACAAATCGATAGAATTAAAATCAAAATCTCCCGACGCGGATGAGTTAACAGGAATTCCGTTAATCAGAATTGCCGTGCGTTTTGTGTTAAAACCGCGGATGTTGATGTCAGCCTGATTGCCGTACGGACCGTAGCGCGTAACACCCAAACCAAGCGTTTCTTCCAGAAGAGAAGGAATATCATGCGCTTGAGTTTTTTCTATTGTTTCCCTGTCAATTATTTCTATATGCTGTGTTGTGTCTCTGCTTCCCACAATCGTGATTCCGCCGCTTTCAAAAAATAAATGCTCATCATCGGTATGTTCGTTTTCTTCTTCTCCGAACGCTTTAAGAGAAATAATAAAAAACAAAAATAAAATTAATTTGTTTTTCACTGCCGCACTCTGCTTTGATGCTGAACAACGCCCCAGTCAACAAAACTTCCCATTTTCATACGGGTAAATTTTGCGATAGCCTCTTCCAGAGTCGCTGTATCGGGAGCGCTTAAATCGGCAAGGTTAATCGCGTTTGCAAGCTGTACTGTATCGTTTTTTAAGTTTCGATAATAGACAGCAAAAAATAAATTGCCGTTGTATCCCGCGTAACTTGGGTGGTGTGAATCAAAATATTCGATAATTATAACGCCTGAATTAGAACTGAAATTTGAAACAAAATGTATAGTTCCTTTAAAATCAAATTCTGATTCCGCGCCGTCGTTTTCTGTTCTTCCTTCTGAAGATGAGCCGTAACCGTAATGAATTGTATTTTCTTCTATCAAGTATCTTTCCGCCGGAGTACTTAATCCCGGCTGAATAAAAACCCATTCTCCGCGAAGAAGGGGAGGCAAAGCCCCCTGAATATTTTCATCGCTTCCGCCGATTTTTCCGTAAGGTTCACAGCATGAAAGGATCAAAGTTAAAAACAATAACGTGAGAATTAAAAAACGTGATGCGACATTTTTTTTTCTAAAATAATCAATTGATAAAAAAAGAATCATTTATTCAACCTTGTACCGAAAACTTCGCTGCAGGTTCGCACGACACGAAAACCGACATAGGCGTCTTTGTAATTTGTAATGTAACCCCAGCGATCTGCAGCGCATGACATCGTAATATTCGATCCGACTCCGCCGCCTGCCATCGGCATCTGGTTGAAACGGCTGCTGTATATTTCTCCGTCTATTGGAGTGTCCGCGTCAGATACGATGTTGTAATTCATCCAACCCCAGCCCCATTCCTGAACATTGCCCGAAAGATCATAAATACCTAAACGGTTTGCGCTTTTTGTTCCAACATATTTGATCGTATAAGCGGAATTTCCGTGATGCCACGCGACATCATCCGCGTTATTGCTTCCTGAAAATAAAAACATCCAATCGGCTTTTCCGGGATCACCGCCGCGCGCCGCGTATTCGCGCTCTATTTCTGTCGGAAGCTTGTAGCCGTTTTTGTTTTTATTCATAACCGCGTTGTCGCAGGCAGATGAATTTACGTTTCGTGAATCACGAATTATGGTTTCATTGTGATAGTACACAGGTTCAAGTTCTGCCATTTCGCTGTAAGCGTTACACCAAACTATCGCGTCACGCCAGTTAATATTACTGATTGGAAGATTTTTATTTGATTCGCTAGGTGCGTTTATTTTATTTTGAAACGAATAACCGTTTGCTTCAGCCCAAACCTGAATAGTATGCCAAAGCTGTCTTGTTGTTTCGTATTTAGCCATAAAGAAAGAATCAAGCGTAATTTTTCTTCCTTCTACAAACACACCCTGTTTTACCAATGTTTTTCCCGCGTTCATGTAGATTGAATCTGACGGTACTGTAATCTGCATGGAATAATTGTGACTTCCGGTAACAGTTCCGCCTGTCACATACGCGAAATTTTCAAGGATTACTTCAGGAGAACTTTCAGGAGCTTCCGTTATTACATCACTGAATTTATTTCCGGTTTTAATCCATACATAATAAGTTTTTGCGTTATCAAGATTATTAATAACTGTTCCGGCAACAGCGCATGTGGAATTGATTGTGAGGGACGATAGTGTAATCGTACCGTTCCATTTGATCGCATTTTCAATATTGTTTTCGGTTCCGTACCACACTTCATATTCAACTCCGGCAATTGCTGTCCAGCCGACAGAAAGCTCTCTGTCTCCCCGAATTGCAGATAACGCAAGCGTTTTAGTTTCTGGTATGTGTTCTGGCGGCGTTTCGGTAGGCGTGGTTTCTTCTTCATGTTCATCAGGCGGCAGCGTACAGCCAGAAAACAAAAAGACGATAATTACGAAAATTGAAAAGAGGAAAACGGAAGCGCACCGTATTATAGCGGGACATTTTTGAAAAGTTGTTTTTTTACGCATCGTTTTCCTCCTGTTGGGTTTAATTATATTTTCTCAAATGTAATTAAATCGCTTTCTGATGTATAAGAACCGTTACTGTTTATATACTCAGCTTCTGCATCTTCTATTGATGCCTCGCCTTCATCAAATGTCATTAAATCATCGCTACCGCCAATGGCTAAATCTACTGTATTATTGTTATAATTTTTCCAGTAAAGAACGGTGTATGTGTTTAAAAGATCTTGGGAAGCCATACCTTGATAAATAGTTATATACTTGAAAACAAAATATCCTGAACCATTACCGTTATCAACCAGTTTGACAATATCGCCGATAAAAATATCCATCATTCCCATCATCGAAACTGAAATGGTTGTATCTGTGATGGTAATAATATTTTCATCTTCATCCTCCCATTCACCTTCCAAATCATTAGAGAATGTTTCCTCATTTGGAATATATAATTTACAGTCACTGTACATTCCAAAATAACCGCCTGTGACTGTATATGCAGTTTCCGCTTCTGTCTGAGTTTCTTTTCCGCCGCCTTTACCATCGGTGAAATCGGGATCATTTAAATTAGCAGCGCCCGCGATGGACACAGTTGATGCAGTAAAATTTTCATAGTGGATTACATAATACTTGCCAACTGCGGAAGTATCACTGGAGTTTGACGTGTATTTTATAGTGATATATCCTTTATTACTGTTCGCGCGATGTCCTTCAACTGTTCCTGCGTAGTTGCTGGTCCATCCAAAGAAATCCATGTCATAACTAAAATTAGTTTCGCTGATTGTTATTGTTTCTCCGTAAGGTGATTTCCATATTCCTTTCAACGCTTGCGGAATATCGGTTGTTATATATAATGTTTCAGAATTACCAGCGCCATCTCTGCTAAGACTGCTATACATCCCAAAATAACCTGCGGAAACTGTCATAACCGCCTCGGCTTCCGCTTGAGTTGCTTTGCCGCCTGAACCAACGCCATACTCGAAATCAGGGTCAACTCCCAGCCATGCGCCTGCAAGTGTTACTTTCGATATTGATAAATCTTTGTAATGAATTACATAAAAAATATTTTCCGAATCAACATATCCGAAATTTTCTGTAAATTTTATTGTGATATATCCATCACCGTCATTGTTGCTGCGGTGTCCGACGATTTCTCCTGTGTAAGTATTTTCAGAAGTAAAAGTTGTTTCATCAATAATGTATTTTTCTATGTACCCTCCGCCCCAATCATAAGTCCAAGTTCCTTTCAAATTTTCAGGCACGGGGCTTGTTGTATAACTAGTATCAGGATTACCGACTACAACAACTTCCGCGGCAGCGCTTGTTGTTGACGCGGTTTTTTTTCCATCGGCTTTATCGTTTGTATTTGTTACTACAACATAAAAATAGCGGGTGCCGTTTGTAGTGTAATTACTTTTATTAAGAGATAGAATTTCGTCAGTAACGCCTGTTGTGACTGGTTGACTGCCGTTTGTGCTGTTGCTTGTGTTTGAATACCACTGGTATGTAAGATCACCGCCGTCTGTAACAGCGGCTGTTACTGAAAGATTAATAGGATTTGTGTTATTATACACATTCCAAAAAACATCCGCAGGCTGAACGCTGATGCTCGGCTGCTGCGCGTTAACAGTATCATCAGGCTCAGTCTGGCAGCTAAAAAATAAAAATATTACCGCTAGAATTAATAATAAACACTTCGATTTGATGCGTCTCTGCGTAAGACTCTTTTCAACTAACTTCATAAAACTCTCCTTGCCGGAGAAAAGACATGTCTGACAAAAACGATTGTTTTTCGATCAGACAAAAAGACCGTATCATATTTGTCACGAGAAATTTGTTTTGACAAATTGAATCGACTTTTCACAGGCTTTTCCTCGAACCTTGAAAATAAATTGTATAACTGCTTTAAAGCAGTTATATGTACACCAAAGTTTCCTGACTTATGGGCTTGTCTGACCATTCAAATTGATTTAAATGGTCAGGCGGTTTTTCCGTCGGTCTTCCCGGGGTTAGCCAGTGACCGTCAATGACGGAATCTTCCCAATTACAGTTACGGGTTAGCGGGGGATTTGCACCCCACTTCCTTTGAAATATACAAGAATAGTTTATAATGATTTTTGAGAAATTGTCAATTGGCCGTTAATTAAATTCTTTTATAGTATTTTGAACTATCCCTCGTTCTTTTTAATCGCTTCCCAAAGACCGGAAAGATAACTCAATCCGATTGCTCTGTCGTAAAGCCCGTATCCGGGAACAGAAACTTCACCCCAGATGCTTCTGCCGTGATCGGGGCGTAAGGGACCGTCAAAACCGATATCATAAAGCGCTTTCATAATAGCGTACATATCGAGTGAGCCGTCGTCAGAAAGATGCGCGGATTCTTCGAAGCTGCGCGAGCCGTTGTGTTTAACGTTCCTGATATGAGCGAAATGAATTCGTCCTTTTAAACTGCGGATAATTCCGGGAATGTCATTATCGGGATTTGTT
>Ga0209755_10000220_pt1 | contig 112540 bp, 112 predicted proteins | sample TergutCo191P1_FD_187301 | JGI IMG/M metagenome (GOLD analysis project Ga0209755, IMG submission 187301) | Cornitermes sp. P1 segment gut microbial communities from Petit-Saut dam, French Guiana - Co191P1 (SPAdes) (version 2) | ecosystem: Host-associated > Arthropoda: Insects > Digestive...
CCCCCCACCCTCAAACTTTGACTCGGAAACCGCGTGCGCGGTTTCCAAAGATAGGGGTCAAGGGGACAATGTCCCCTTGCGGGGGTATTGGGGGCAGAGCCCCCAAGGTCTTTCTCTCCCCTCAAAATTATCAATCTCCGAAATAAAAAGGCTGTACGACATCACGCCGGACAGCAGTTTTAGGGAGGAAGCGACGAGGCCTGTGTTTGAGCCGCCCGCGTTTATTAAGGCGGAGGAAGGAATTACGGCGGTGCAAATGGGTTCGGCGTTGCATAAGATTACAGAGATGATTGACTATGCGCGGCACAGGACGGTTGAAGCGATTGAGGAATTGATTGCAGAACTGGTTGAGAAAAATTTGATAACAGCGGAAGAAGCGGCGGCAATCGAGCGCGAAAAAATAAAACAGCTAACCGATTCGCCGCTGGGAGAACGATTACGGAAAGCGGCGGCAAGTGAAAAACTGTACCGCGAAACGCCTTTTGTGCTGGCACTGCCCGCCGAACAACTCTATACGGAAGCGGAAAACGCAGGCGAAAAAATTTTAGTACACGGCATCATAGACTGCCACTTTGAGGAAAACGGCAAAATGATTTTGCTGGACTTCAAAAGCGACAGAATACCGCCCGCCGTTTCCCTAAGCGAATGGGCGCAGAATCACCGTGTACAGCTAAAAATCTACGAGCAAGCCCTAGCCGAAGCAACAAAAACCGAAGTATCGGAGACGCTTCTGTATTCATTCTATTGCGGCGAAGCGGTCGCGCTGTAGCATTACTCCACCAAGATGGTTGATTTTTTTCCAAATTTGCATATAATAAAAATGTGCCGCAAGGCATGAAAATACTCGCCGCAAACCGGAGCGGGATATAAATAAAGGGTCGTCAAATATTCGCCGCAAACCGGAGCGGGGTACAAATAAAGGGTCGAAAATTATGCCCCGCTGCAAAACAGCGGGGCTTTTGTATGAGGGTCGATAAAATGAATGTTTGCGATATAAAAACGGGTTACGTTTGCCACATAAAGGATTCTTATTTTGCCTTTGCGCAGGACAGCAAGTTAATGCGAAACCGCGAGGGCAATGCGTACCGCCCAACATATTTTTGCCTTCAAGACGAAAAAACAGGGCTTTTGTGGGTTGTACCAATGAGCTTACAAATTAAAAAATATGCCGAAATTATCAAAAAAGACACTGCGCGGTATGGCAGTTGCTTGAAGATTTTTGTTGCCCGTTACGGTGATGGAGAGTCGGCATTTTTATTCCAGAATATGTTTCCTGTACTTCCAAAATACATAGACCATGTTCATACCGTTGCGGGCATTCCAATGGCAGTAAACCCCGCCGTGCAAAAAGAACTTTCTCGGCGTTTTAAAGAAGTACGCCGCTTGCACTCACGAGGGGTGAAAGTCGTTTTTACCGATATATCACGCCTTGAACGGCTAATGCTGGAAGAAGCAGGGAGGTAATTATGTACCCGATAAAATTTGTACCAATTATGAAGGAAATGATTTGGGGCAGTGAGAGTTGGGAGATTACGTGCCGCCCTCATGAGATGGGCGTTATCGAAAACGGGGAGTTTGCGGGGAAAACCTTTGCGGAACTTATCGCAACTTCGCCTGCAAAAATTCTGGGGACTGCGCTTGCGGAAAAAGCAAGCGATAAATTCCCGCTGTTGGTGAAAATAATTGATGCGCGGGACGCGCTTTCCGTGCAGGTTCACCCCAATGACGCGTATGCGAAATTGAAGGGTGCGGCAGACACAGGCAAAAGCGAACTATGGTACATTCTTGAACCGCCGACGGACGGGCATTTAATCATCGGGTTAAAGGACGGCATCACGCGGGAGGGGTTGTCGCAAGCCTACGAAAACGGCACGGTGGAAGCGTGTCTTAACCGCGTTAAGGTGCGGCGCGGGGATATTGTGAATATTCCTGCGGGGCTAATTCACGCGCTTACTGCGGGGGTGGTGGTTGCGGAAATTCAGCAAAATTCGGATATCACGTATCGGCTGTATGATTTCGGGCGGGTCGGCACGGACGGCAAGCCCCGTGAACTTCACGTACAGGACGCCCTTGCCGTTACAAACTTCTCAAACGAAACGGGCGAGATAAACCACTTCTCCGTGCAAAAAATGGAAATCACCGCGCCATTCCAAACCGCGTCAAACCCGCAAGTTTTTTCCGTATACACTGCGGTGGAAAATTCTGCCGTAATCGAAACCCCTTCGCATACGGTTATTCTTCCTGCGCGGCGGTCTGTTTTCATTCCCGCCGCCCTTGGTGCGTTTACAATTACGCCGCAAAATCAGGTCGTCACCCTTTTGTCCACCCACGCATATTATTAAGAAAAGGACTTGACCATGTGTGTCCGGTCCACTGGGGGACAGACATGAAAAATTATAGAACAACCAAAATAAGCGCGGCAACGGCACGAGAAATGATGCTTTCAAACCCAAACGCAATCATCTTGGACGTGCGAAGCCGCCAAGAATTTGCAACAGGAAAAATAGCGGGCGCAACACTTTTGCCTGTATCGGAAATTTCGGAAAGGGCAGGGTCTGTTTTGCCAAACAAAAACGCCCTTATCCTCGTGTATTGCCGAAGCGGCGTCCGCAGTGCCGAAGCAGCATACAATTTGATTTCCATGGGCTACACCAATATCTGCGATTTTGGCGGAATTTTGGATTGGCCATACGATGTCGTACGGTAGTTTTACTCCTGTGTTCGATTGGGGCGCAAGTTTTTCAGCGACTCTTTGATTTTTTTCTCAACGCCGTTTTCTGTCGGATTGTAATAGGTGCGGTGTTGAAGTTCGTCGGGAAGATAGGACTGCGGCACGTAGTTGTTGGGGTAGGCGTGTGGATATTTGTAGTTTGTGCCGCGATTTAACGCGGGTGCGGCTTGATAGTGCGCATCTTGCAGATGGGACGGAATGGAATTTATTTGAACGCCCTCGACATCTGCCAGCGCGGCGGTTATGGCGGTGGTGCAAGCGTTGCTTTTTGGCGCACACGCCAGATATATTGCGGCTTGCGAAAGAATAAGCTGGCTCTCGGGCATCCCGATAAACTGCACGGCTTGCGCCGCAGACACGGCAACTTGAAGCGCGTGAGGGTCTGCGTTACCGATATCCTCGCTTGCGCAAATTACTATCCTGCGGGCTATAAAGCGCGGGTCTTCGCCTGCGTATATCATTCGCGCAAGGTAATAAACCGCCGCGTCGGGGTCTGAGCCGCGCATGGATTTTATAAACGCCGAAATGGTATCGTAATGGTTATCGCCATTGCGTTCATACATTAGGGCGCGTTTTTGTATGCACTCTGCGGCAACTTCAAGTGTAAGCGGTACGCGTCCGTTGGTGTTTGGCTTGGTGGTTAGTGCGGCAAGTTCCAGCGCATTCAGCGCGGCGCGGGCATCTCCGTTTGCTTTGTCCGCAAGAAAGTCCAGCGCGTTTTCCTCCGCGTCAATGGGGTGCTCGCCCAGTCCGCGCTCTTTATCCTTTAACGCACGACTTAAAAGTTTTAAGATATTTTCACGCGAAAGCGGCTTCAATTCAAAAATCATAGAGCGTGAAACCAGAGCCTTATTTACCTCAAAATACGGATTCTCCGTTGTCGCGCCGATTAAAATAATCGTTCCGTTTTCTACATACGGCAACAGTGCGTCTTGTTGCAACTTGTTAAACCTGTGAATCTCGTCAATAAAAAGAATCGTGCGCTTGCCATACAATGCCGCCGCCGCTTTTGCTTCCTCAATCGCTTTTTGAATATCCTTCACGCCCGCCGCCGTCGCGTTTAACTGCAAAAAAACAGCTTGCGTTGTAGCCGAAATCACCGACGCAAGCGTTGTCTTGCCCGTCCCGGGCGGCCCGTAAAACACAAGCGAACCAAGCTTGTCTGCCCTTATCGCCCGCGCAAGCAACGTGTTCTTTCCTATAATATGCTCCTGCCCCACCCACTCTTCCAGCGACTGCGGCCGCATTCGCGCCGCAAGCGGGGCTTGTCTCTTTGTGTTTTCTATGTTCTCGTCAAATATGGTCATTCTGTGTCCTCATGGATGTTGCCTGTGAATTGGGTGCGGCAGGCTTGACAGGTGTATTTTACGTTGTAGTGTGTGCGGGTTGCGGGGACGCTGTATTTTCGTGTGGTGACGCTTTCGGGAAAAGGGGTTGTGGGTCTGCCGACGGCGTCAACTTGATTTTTTCCGTAGTGCTTTATGGTTTCTTCTTTTTGTATTTGTATGCGTTCTTGTTTTGTTTGCGTGCGCGAGATTTCTTTGCTCTTTTGCTTTTTGCAGCTTGGGCAGTGTAATCCGTAGTAATTTACGCCGGCTTCGCCCATTAGGTCTTGAAGTTTGAACACAACGCCAAGTGCCAAGCCGCCCGAAGCAATCAAGCTAAACCATATATTGTCCAGCACCCAGCCCAAATCCATCAAAACTAAAAGAAAACCCATCCCCGCAACAAAACATCCCAGCCCCACGGCAATCAGCATAAAAAATCCCTCCCGTTAGGAACTGTCAAGAAATAAACAGCCGCTTTGGACTTGTATTTTTGCCGTAATACTGCGTCACAAAAAATCTTGCGCCCAAATCGTCAGTTTATTCCTTGACAGTTCCTTTCAGCGCAAGACCCTGTTCGTGAAAATATCTAAAGTACACGCTCATATTAAATTTGTTTCCGCAAGGGTGGGGCAAAGAGTATACGGGAATAACGCGGTTGCCAACCACAAACACATTTTTCCAAACCTCGTGCCGCTCCCCCGCGATATCCAATTTCCAATCGGGATGTTCGGATATTTCGGGAAAATGCCATGTCATCTCCTTACCAAATGTAACCATAAAATCGGGCGACAATTTTTCCAGCACTTCGATAAGCGGTTTTTGCGCCGCCTCGTAATCTGCGCGTGAAGGACGCACCCGCGTCGCGCTCATCAATTCTTGAACATAATTGTAAAACGCAACCTTGCCAAATTTATCTTCCAAGTTTTCGCTATCGCCAAACAGCGTCCAAATTATCCCCGTGAAAAACCGCAACCGTTTCTTCTTCTCGAAACAAAAATATTTTATAACATCCTGCGTAAATCCCTCAAACGCATCCCCGTCACCATAATGGCTATCGCCCAGCAACAACACCTTGCGCGGCGCGTTCCAAAAATTTTCGCCAACCCACGGGTGAAACTTCACCTGCCCCGACCATTCGCAATTCATTGTCTTTCCCCTAATCTTCCAATACCTCCGAAACCGTAACAAGTTCGTATTTCTGAAGCAACTCGGGGATAACGCGTTCCATGGCTTCGGCGGTGGTGGCATGAACGTCGTGGCACAGGATTATTGCGTTGTCGTGTAGGTTTGTGAAGATTTCGTTGTGAATGGCGGGGGGGCTTTTGCTTTTCCAGTCCCAAGAGTCGATTGTCCAGAGGATTATGGCGAAACCGAGTTCGCGGGCTACGTTTTCGAGGGTGTCGCTTAGCGCGCCGTATGGCGGGCGAAACATGGGCGGCGAAATGCCAAGGGTTTCGCGGATAAGATTGTGAGTGTCGGTTAGTTCTTTGCGGATTTCGTCCGCGCTTAGGCCGCTTAAATTTGGATTTTTGCAATGGCTCCATGAATGGCTGATTATTTCGTTGCCCATCTCGTGGGCGCGTTTTATTGTGTCTGCGCCGTCTGCGATTTTTCTGCCCACAACAAAAAAACTTGCCCGTGCGTTATTTTTCTCCAGCGTGTCTAGGATACGCGGAGTAAATTCGCCCGGGCCGTCGTCAAAAGTTAGTGCAATTTTGGGTTTCATTTTGCTAGACCAACAGCGTTGGGAATTTCGTTACCATCAGTTCGATGAAAATTCCAAGTGTCACTTGTTGGTCTTTTGTAAGATTTAAGAAGCGGGTGCCGTACAAAAATTTGCCTGCCGCCATTCTTTCCACGGAGACTATTTCCATGTCGCATGAAATATCCAATGTGCGTGAGATGTCGGAAGTTTCGCCTTCAAATCTTACCGTTTCGCCGGCAGAATACTGCGCGTCCAACTCGAAACGAAGACCGCCCTCAGAAATGTCTTGCGCGTGAATTTCGTCGCGTTTGGTACCTTTGTTGCTGATTACATTTCCTGTTACACCAAGCATTTTTGTGCGTACAGATACGCGTCTTTCTTGTGGTAATGTTTGCATTTTAATATCCCCTTTTCAAAAGCTTTATTTATTTTGCAATTTTCTTTTGGATACTGCTTAGGAAGCCGCAAACCCAGCGGTTTATTGCGGGGTTTATTGTTGTTTCGTCGTTGTGTACGGCGAAGGTGGTTTTAATGTCTGTCATGTCGTAGAAGTACAGCATATCCACAAGGCGCAACACGCTTAAAAGGAAGCTTGTGAACACGACTTCGGAATGATGATTGCCGTCAAGGTTTATGATATCGAATAAATCAGGGCGTGTTTTAATTTCTTCCATCACGGCGGGGTGAAGCTCTTTGTGCGCGGTGTGACGCTGATAGACTATATTTAGATTGTCGTCTGCGCGTTTTCTTGCAAGCAAGCGCGCAATTATTGTTTCGATACGGCATTGAATATCCACAACAAGAATGCGCCAGTTATTTTCTTTCGCAAAGCGGATTAAATCAATTGCCTGCCCACGGTTACGCGGAAAGCCGTCGATTAACCCCGGCGTGTTTGCCAGCGCGAACTCGCGGAAAATTTCACACGCTTTTTCGTTATTAATAAGGATGCCTTTTTCCGTAAGCTCTTTTATTTCGGGGTCTTCGGCAGCTTTTTTGCGGAAGATATCCCCCATGCTCGCGCTCCACAAATCGGGCAACCAGTAACGCTTTATATTTTGCACAAGCGTTCCCTTTCCGCCGCCGGACTCTCCAAGCAACACTATAAAATCCCATTTTTCCAGCAATAGTGGACTTCTGCTCATTCAATTTCCTCCGATTTATTCTTAGATATTTTTCATTGTACGGTTTTTTTGCGCCACATTCAAGTATAATGTAGAAATGAAGGGAGTTTTTTCATAATGCATACAATTTTTGAAAAGCTATCAGAAATGAGAATTGTGCCCGTAATCGTAATCGAAGACGCGGCGAAAGCTGTGCCGCTTGCAAAGGCTCTTTGCGAAGGCGGCTTGCCCTGTGCAGAGGTAACGTTTCGCACGGCGGCGGCGGCAGACGCAATTAGCGAAATGGTGCGGGCTTTTCCGCAAATGCTTGTGGGCGCGGGCACGATTCTTTCGCCGCAACAGGCAGACGAAGCCGCAAAGGCAGGCGCGAAATTTATGGTATCGCCCGGGCTTAACCCGCTGACGGTTCGCCACTGCACTGAAAAAGGCATTCCAATGTTGCCCGGCGTTTGCACCCCGTCGGAGGTGGAACAGGGGTTGTCCCTAGGACTTGATGTACTCAAGTTTTTTCCGGCAGAAGCGGCGGGCGGCGTTAATATGTTAAAGGCACTTTCAGGGCCGTATCGCAATATTAATTTTGTGCCCACGGGCGGAATAGGCGCGGCAAATTTGCGAGAATATCTCGCGCTCAAAAACGTAATTGCTTGCGGCGGAAGCTGGATGGTAAGCGGGGAACTAATCGAAAGCGGCGACTTCGCAAAAATAACGGAACTCACACGGGAAGCCGCGGCTTTGGCAAAATGAAACCCGCCCACTACTTCATAGAGAACCCCGATGTTTTAACCCGCGAGCGCGAAATCTCCATAGAAATCTTTGGCACACACCTGCGGTTTTTTACAAACAACGGGCTTTTTTCGTGCGACAAAATAGATGACGCATCCCTCACCCTTGTGCAAAATATGCCGCAAATAAGCGGCACGGTTCTGGACTTGGGATGCGGTTACGGTTTTATCGGAATAGCCTTGGCGTGCAAAAACAAAATCATCCTAACCCAAAGCGACATAAACAGCCTTGCCCTTGGTTATGCAGAAAAAAACTCGCGTCTGAATAATGTCCCCGCAACACAAATTCATTCGGATTCATTTGAAAAAATATCAACAACTTTCGACACTATCACCCTAAACCCCCCAATCCATGCAGGAAAATCAACCATGTACCGTATGTATGAAGAATCCGCGAATTTTCTAAACGAAAACGGTTCGCTTTTCGTCGTAATTCAAAAAAAACACGGCGCGGAAAGCACCATCAAAAAGCTAAACCAAATCTTTACAACCTGCATAACCCTCCACAAAAAACGCGGTTGCTATGTACTGCACTGTGTGAAGTGAGTGTAAATTTGGGTAGTGAACACAAGTTCTTAGAATTTTTCTAAGAAATTTGTTGCGGAAACTTCAAGTTAATGATAATATTCAGATGCTAAGGATTTTACAACGATTTCACAAACAACCATTGTCCTTCTTAAGGAGGCTCGATAATGAGCGATAATTTTAGAAATACAAACGAAAACATTGAGGAAACGGCAGAATCCAAAGAGTTTAGGGAGATGCTTGATGAATCTCTTATGACACTCAAAAACGGGGCTGTTGTTAAGGGTACGGTTGTTCGTGTCACTGCCACGGAGGTAATCGTTGACCTTGGTTTTAAGTCTGACGGCATTGTGACAAAGGCAGAATACACAGAGGACTCCTCTGCGGTACTTACTGAAATTGCCAAACAGGGCGACATAATTGATGTTTTTGTTATCCGTGTAAACGACGGTGACGGTAATGTGCTTGTTTCCAAGAAAAAGGTAGACAGCCAGAAAAATATCGGGTTCTTGGAAGATGCGTTCAATAATAAAACGCCCATCGCAGGTAAAATTACCGATGTTATCAAGGGCGGTTTAACCGCGAATATCATGGGTTGCCGTGCATTTGTTCCTGCTTCTCAAATTTCGTCCCGTTTTGAATCCGACCTTGAGTCTTTCAAAGGCAAAGAGCTTAATTTTAATATAATCGAATTTGACCGCTCTAAGGCAGGGCGTTGGCGCATTGTTGCAGGCAGACGCGAACTTGCCGCAAAAGAAGCCGACGAAAAACGTAATGCGGTCTTCAGTAAAATTGAAATCGGCCAAAGCGTTACGGGGGTTGTTAGTCGTGTGGTTGACTTTGGCGCGTTTGTAGATATGGGCGGCGTGGATGGTCTTATACACGTTTCCGAAATGTCTTGGAAGCGTGTGCGCAAGGCTTCGGAAGTTATTTCCGTAGGCGATAACGTTACCGCAACCGTAATTGGTTTCGACCCCGAGAAGGGCAAAATTTCGCTCACACTCAAGGATGTAAACTCCAACCCGTGGAACGGCATTGAAGACAGATTCCCCGTTGGCTCTATAGTTGACGGCACGGTGGCGCGTTTGGCAACCTTCGGCGCGTTTGTTACCCTTGAAGACGGCATTGACGGGCTTGTTCACATTTCGCAAATTGCTGACCGTCATATTGCAAAACCCGACGAAGAACTTTCCCCCGGGCAAGTGATTAAAGTGAAAGTGATGGAAATAGACCTTGATAACCAAAAAATCAGCCTTTCCAAGCGCGAGGCGGATTATGCGTTAAATCCTCCGCCGGCGGAACCCGAAGAAGAACCGCAAGAACCTGTTGCGGAAGAACCTGCCGCAGAGGAAGCGGAAGTAACAAAATCTGAAACAGCTGAATAATTATGAGTAAACCGGGCAGTCGCGTGCGTGGCAACGTGCATGAGGAAAGTCCGAGCACCATAGGGCAGAATGCCGGATAGCGTCCGGTGGAGGCGACTCCAAGGATAGTGCAACAGAAATAAACCGCCAACAAGAAAAATGCTTTGTTGGTAAGGGTGGAAAGGTGCGGTAAGAGCGCACCGGTACGGCGGAGACGGCGTATGCTATGTAAACCCCATTCGGTGCAAGACCAAGATAAAGCTATAGGGTTGCCCGCCCTGCTTTAGGTAGTGTCGCATGGAATTTTATATTCCTTAGCCCGCACGGCAACGGCGGGCACAGATAGATGACTGTCCAAGACAGAACTCGGCTTACAGGTTTGCTCATATATATTAAAAAAACTTTGGAGATGTACTCAAGTGGCTGAAGAGGCTCCCCTGCTAAGGGAGTAGGCCGTTAACGCGGCGCGGAGGTTCAAATCCTCTCATCTCCGTAATTGACAATAACGCTAAATTGGGGTGTGGAAAGCATGGCGCAAAAAAAGAAAAAGCTACACTTTGGCGTAATGTTTTCCACCATGGACAATGCTAACCAGCTGGACATATGGCGCGGCGTTGTTGATTTTGCCAATGCAAACGGCATTCATTTAACCGCATACATTGGAACGTACCAAAGCGATGATAACTCTGTTACATCGTTTCTTGATACGTGTTTTGATACTGTTTCAAACAGCAAGGGTTTGGACGGTGTTATTTTATTTTCGGGTTTTTTGGCGCAAAACGTGGGGCTTGAAAAGTTCCATGAGTATGTAAAAATGTTGCCCGAGGGAATCCCTGCGGTTTCTGTTTCGTATTCCATGCCGGGGGTGCCTACGGTTTTGGCAGACGGTTTTGGCGGAATTTACGGCGCGGTAGAGCATTTTATAAAGGAACATGGGAAAAAGAAAATCGCATTCATTAAAGGGCCTGATGGCCATAGCGAGGCGGAAGAACGCCTTGCGGGTTACAAAAAGGCGTTGGAAGACAATGGCATTAAGTATGATGAAAGATATGTTTTCCCCGGCGTTTTCATTCAGGAAAGCGGTGTTCAAGCCGTTAAAGAACTCTTGGATGTGCGCAAACTTAAGGCAGAAGCAATTGTTGCAAGTAACGACCAAATGGCGATAGGTGCGTTGCGAGAGCTTAAAAAGCGCGGCATTTTGGTTCCCGAGGGCGTCGCGATTACAGGCTTTGACGATGATGCGGCGGCGTCTACGTCCATTCCTTCGCTAAGCACGATACAGCAAGACTTTTTTGGAATTGGCAGAACCTGCGCAGAAAATCTTTTCAAAACCATATCGGGCGAAGCGGTGAAGGATGTAACTTACGTGCCGTCCGCTTTTGTTGCGCGGCAATCTTGCGGCTGTATTGAAGACGCGTACAGCAAGGAAAAGGCAATTCCGCTGTTTACGGAAACTTTGGTAAATTACAATATATTCTACAGAGAACTGCCCGTGTGGAAAGAGGCACTTAATATTCTAACCGTGAACGGCATAAATTTTGACGGTGACGAGTATGCCACGCGGGAAGCAATTTCCACGTTGCTTTCTGCCACATCATTTGTTTACGATATCCGCGCCAAAGAACAAAAACGCAAAGAACTTACCGACGAAGGTGTGCGGAACTTTATCCGCCGCGTAACAAGTTCGCTTATTCTTACATTTAACATTGACTCCATGATTGAAAATTTGTCCACGTCGTTGCCCAGCCTGTCGATTAATACGGCATTGATTGGCGTTTACAGCAGTCCGATAAAAAGCGCGGACGCCAATGCCGACCGCTCTATTGACACGTTGCTTGGGTTCGACGGCGACACAACTTTTAACATCAAGTCTGATAGTTTAAACCCGATTTTGTTCTCCGATTACTCCACTTTTGAGGAATTTGATTTGGACAAAAACAGGCGGTCTTTGTTTTTTATTCCGCTTTTCTTTGAAGATGAAGAGGTCGGCGTTATGTTCTTGCCGTTTGAAGAGCATATCCCGCTGGATTCCTACGAACGTTTGCGCGTTAGCGTGGCAACAGTGCTGAAAGGTGTGGAACTTCTTTCCACAATTCAAACGCTGTCTGTAACCGACGAGCTTACAGGTCTCTTAAACAGGCGCGGTTTCTTCCAGCTTGCCCACGCCCGAATGAAACATATGCGCAGAAATGAAGATACTTTGCCCTTCGTAATGTTCATGGATATGGATGGACTTAAAGCCATCAACGACAATTACGGCCACAAAGAGGGCGACGTCGCCATTTCGGCTTTCGCGAAAACTTTGCAAGATTCCTTGCGCGAGGAAGATATTATTGGAAGAATGGGCGGCGACGAATTTACTGTGTTTTCTTCCGTGAAATCGGTTGAAGACGGCCAGCGGTTGGTGCAACGCATTCGCGAAAAATTGGACGATTACAACGCTCAAAAGCGTCACGCATATATTGTTGCGGGAAGTATCGGAAGTGTTGTTCTGGAAAGCGCGACAAAAGAGTGCCTTGAAACCGCACTACTTAGCGCAGACGGCATTCTGTATGCGGAAAAAATGGAGAAAAAGAAAAAAGGGCTTTCGCGGGCGTAATCATACCCGCTCGTCGAAAAGGACTATTTCGGAGGGGGAGGACTTGGGGCTTGTGATGGATTTTGGGCTGTCCAACAAGGTGTAGGGTTCGCCTTGCGGCAAGAAAGAGAAGCTGTCCAGCGAGTATCCGCTTTCTTGCAGGAGAGTTGAAAGTTTGTGGATGTTGTTGCGCACGGCTTGCACTATTTCGTCGCTTTCAAGGCGGAACTGGCAACTTATGCCACGCGAATTTTTTTGTACATATGTTTCAAAATGCCCCATAGAAACCGTGTCCAGCGCGATTAACGCACTTGTGCTTTCGCCCTTGCCTTTGTTGCCGGATTTTTTTCCGTCTTTGTAAACGTGGAGTGTGGTTTGGGTTTGCTGGTCGTTGTGAAACAGCGGCAACTGTACGTAAACTTGATTTCGTATTTGTGAGGTGAAATCAATTTGCGTTTCCAACGTGCGCACCTCTTGCAAAACCCGTGCCGCGTCCGGGGTTTCGCGCCCGGCGAGAGTGGTTTGAACTTGGGTTAAAACTTCGCGCAGATTATTCAAATATTCGTCTATTGACTGCGGTGTGCTGTTTGCAAGCGAAAACAGCAGATTTTGCGGCGTGACAGGTAGCGGAGCCGTTTGCGCCGCTTGCGTTTGCGGGATGTTTGCGGGCGAGTCGCCACGGGTTTGGGCGGCGGCTTCACGCAGGGTAGCGGTTTGGGAATCGGTTTTTGCTTCTGCGGTGGAATTTGCATTTTGCGAAACGGTTTCGGTTGATGTTTGCGCGGGGGCTTGCGCAGGTGCGTTTGCGTTTGCGGCTTGGGAAGCGGCTTGCGGCGCAGAACTGTTCGCGTTTGCCGCTTGCGATTGTGCCGCTTGTTGTGGCGTTGTGTTTTGTGGTGTTGTGTTTTGTGGTGTTGCGTTCTGGGCTGTTGCCGCTTGCTGTGCCGTACCCTGTGCGGCGGGTTGTTGCGCGGTTGCCGTTTGCTGTGCGGTTGCCGTTTGTGATTGCCCGTCTGATGCGGCGGCTTTGCCTTGCCCATCCACGGGGGCTTGCTTTAGCGTGGCTTGCCCTTCCAAAGCGGCTTGCGCTGTCGGCGATGATTGCGCCGTTTGCTTTGCAGTCGCGTTTTCTGCCACCGCCTGTTGAGCCGCACTGTTTTGCACCGCCGCTTCTTGCGGCTTCGCGTCCGCACCGCTCCCCTTCCCCACAAGGATTTGCTTAATCTGCGCCGAAAGCGCGGGGTCGTTAAGCTGTTCCACCGCCGCAAGCAAATTGCTAATCTGCGCAGTAATCTTTGTTTGGCCGCTAACCAGCCCATTCAATTGCGCCGCATTCGCTTGCGTCATGCGCATATTATTTTGCAACATAAACAACGCATTGTCCGCAGAGCCCGTCAACTTAACGCCCTGATTCATACGCCCGATATTTTCCTTCGTAAGCGGCACACCATTCTCAAGCATCAGCCGCAACATTTCCATATTCTCTTTCGTCGCCTTATATCCATAACTCATAAGCGTATCCGCCAAAACTTCCGCAGTAACAGGCGGCTGTGCCGCTTGCGGTTGCGCTGTTGTTTCGGATGTTGTTTTTAATGTTGTTTCCGCTGTACTTTGCGCTGTTTCGCCCACGGACGCGTTCTTTACCGCAATGTCATTTGCAATTGGCGAATATCCCGCAGAATTAATCATACGCCACACCCCACAGTTGTTTATGTTGATTTTAAAGTCATCAACAATTCAAGAAATGCAATTTTTTCGGCGGCATCATTTCCTTTTTTCACTTGTTCAAAAACAAAAGTCGCCATGTCGTAAATGATTTTGTTTGCTTTGGCAGAGGATTTATCCGCGCATCCCGTTTCAATGAATTTTTTTAGTATGGCGGGTACGTCATCGTTTGAAGTAACCACTCTGCTTATAAATTCCGCTGAATTTGTGAGCGTCATATTTTCCGCAAAGTTTGAAAAATCAACTTGCCTCTTCATTGCAAAAACAATTACATCCCCGTAAACTTCACTAAATTGTTTATCCGAATTTAAAAAACAATTTAAATCCACCGCAGAAGATTGGGTAAAGTGTCCCGATTCAGCGAAATTTGCATAACGCAACATATGCAACTGAATGTAGTCATCGCTTTTGTTTTTGAATAAAGGCGATGTTGCCATAGCTTCCGATACTATTTTTTTTGTTTCCGATTTGGAGACAAAGGACTCGATGGTTGTAATAATATTGTGATAATTGTCGGAATTTACGCCGCACTTTAGTGCATAATCATATAATTTGGGTATATCGTTCCATCTTTTTTCTTTCGTACAAGTTTGCATAAAAAGGGCGAAAACATCAAGCTTTTCGTTTCCACATTCCGCAACATGGGCAAGGGCGGTATCAAAATCGCCGCCTCCGATAGCCGCAAGCACAATGGTTGTGGAGTGAATAGTGCGGTTGTTTAATATTTCCTGCGACAAAGAGGTGATAGTCGTTATCGTGGTGTCTAATTTACCCGCCTTGTTTAAATTGAAGTATTTAAGTGTTTGCTTTGCCGCTTGTGCAGACTCTTCAAACCTGTTTAAACTCAGGTATGCATTTGCATAGTAACTTGATATATGAACAAGGCTTTGACATTTTACCTTCAAATTTTTGAAGTATTCTTTTACAACATTTATAACCTCTTCATAATTTTTGGCGATGTAATAATTTCTTACCAAAAAATATATGCAAGCATGATAATACATACTTGATTTGTTAGAACCTAAAGTGTTTATGCACTTTAACAAAAACTCACAAGATTTTTTATTGTCGTGCGCCATATAATCTTGGGCAATAAGAAGCATTACTCTTGGGTTTTTCGGTTCTTCTTCGTGCATTTCAAGCAATAATGTCATGTTTCTTTCGTGTTTTGCTTTTGCCTTTTCTTTGCCGCCCGCACCATCAAAAAAATAACCCCAATGGTCTGCAATGCTTTGCAGATTTTTGGGCGCAGACGTTGTATGTATCATTTCGTGAATTTTACCAACAAAACGCAGATTTTTTTCATTTTTGAAAAGGCGAACAGGATCAAACATTGCAATCACATTGTTCTCAAGGTGATTGCGCCAACGATAGCTTGCACATTTATATTTTTTGTGTTCTCCCTTGTTAAAGAATGTGATTATATCAGAGACATCCGTGAAAATTTCATCTGCGTCCACAAACATATACCAGTCACCTTGGGCTTTTTCAATGGTGTGGTTGCGCGCCCAAGCAAAGTCGTTGCGCCATTCTATTTCATACACATGATTTGTAAATTCTTTGGCAATTTGCACAGTCTCGTCTGTTGAACCTGTATCAAAAATAATAAGCTCGCTATCCACGGCATCCAAAATAGGTTGTATGCTTGTAAGACAATCGCGCAAATATTTTTGTTCATTTTTTACAATCATCCCAATTGATAACAGCATTATTATCCACACCTTTTTTATGAAAATAAGTGAGGGGAACGGAGTCCCCCCACTGTATTTGTTTTTTGGATGTTGCCTTATTTACACAGCTTATAAATCTCCACAACATCCTGCCACTTGAGACGTTTGAAGTTGCCAACGCCGTGTTCTTCGCCGAAGAACGCGCCTGTTGCCTTTTTCGCCATATCCTCGAAGGCGGATTCGGGGATGTTTAGTTCGTTTAGGGTTTGGGGAAGACCGATTTTTTTGTAGAAGTCTTGCAAGCGCGAGATGCCCTCAAGGATGATAGCATCGGGGTCGCGGAAGCTTCCCTGTACGCCCATTACGTTTACGGCGAATTGCACGAACATATTTATGTTTTCTTTGTACACGTATTTCATCCAAGCGGGGGTGAGAACGGCAAGCCCCGCGCCGTGGGCAACGTCGTTGTAGGCAGACAGTTCGTGTTCCATGCCGTGGCATCCCCAGCACTGCGAGCGGCCAATTCCGAGCCAGTTATTGTGCGCGATAATTCCGCCTAAACCGATTTCTGCCCATGCTTCGTAATTTGTGGGGTCTTCTGCGGCAACTATCGCGTTTTTCATCACGGTTTTTAATATGCTTTCGCACAATCCGTCTGTGATATCGCAGTTGACTGTGTGGGTGAAATAGCGTTCAAAAATGTGAGACATGATATCCGCCACGCCGTAGCCCAGTTGCGACTTGGGAAGGCTGGTGAAAAATTCGGGATTTACAATGGAAATAACGGGGCGAATAAAATCGCTGCTCATGCCGTATTTGCGGCCTTTTTCCTCGTTTGTGACAACGGCAGATACAGACATTTCACTGCCTGCGGCGGGAATTGTCAAAATAGTTGCAACAGGAAGTGCGGCGGTGATTTGCGATTTGTCGTCGAAGATATCCCAAACGTCGCCGTCGTGGCATACGCCTACGGCTATGGCTTTTGCGGAGTCTATGGTGCTTCCGCCGCCGATTGCAAGAATAAAGTCTACGCCCTCTTTTTTGCACAGTTCAATGCCCTCGTACACAAGGGAAAGGCGCGGGTTTGGCTGAACGCCGCCGAGTTCTACAAAGTCAATGCCTGCGGCAATCAGCGACTTTTTTGTGTCGTCGTAAAGTCCGAGTTTTTTCACTGTTCCGCCGCCGTAATGCAACAGAACTTTTTTTGCAAGCGGCTTAACAAGCCCGCCGATTTGGTGCTGTGTCCCCTTGCCAAAAACAAGATTGGTAGGGATTTGAATTTGAAAAATCTCCATTTTTGTGTCCTCCTAAAGTCTTATTACGCCCGCTTCAATTTTGCGGATTGTGTCAATTCCGTCCTCGGCTTGCAAAAGCAACGCTTTACTGCCGTTTTTGTAGCTTCTCGCTTTTACAAAGAAGATTTTTGCATTCGGCACATCTTTTACAATCAGGCTTAATTCGCCCATTAGCGTACACAGTTGCTGCAACGCTTCGGGGCTTGCGTCGGTTTTTTCAAAGGCGGCAAGGTATGACGCGTGCGCTTTTTCCGCGCACATAAATTCCATGGCCTTGTCTTCCACGTCGGCGTAAAGCCATTTTAGACGCAACCACATTTTTGCAATGTTCATTTCGTAATTTTTGTAGTAAACCTCTGCGCATTTTAACGCCAGATAGAAGCCCGCAAAAACGGCGTTGATGCCGCGGTCTTCGGTTAAATCCAGTCCAATTTGGAATTTGTATTTTGAAATTTGGTCTTTGTTCTCTTTAAAACGGGAGATAACAGGCTGCGAATACGCTTGCTCGAAGTTGCTGTACCAGCACTCGGGGCAGGTGACAATTTCGTAGTAAGTCGTGTCGATATTCGGATAATGACTGCGAAAATCCTTGTCGCGTTCTTCCAATTTAAGCCGCGTTGTACGAATTGCCCAGCCCGTAAAACCATGCTCGCAGATAGGGCATTTGAAATGCTTTTTGTATATAACGTCCGATGACGCTGGTTCGGTTTGCAACTCGTAAATTTGATGGTCCGGCGGGAAAAGTTCGCCCGGCATTTCTGCGGGCGCACCGCCGCCGGGCGGCGTGTCACCGATAAGCCCCTCGGGTGGTGTGTCGGAAATCATACCGGCGGGCGGCGTATCGGAAATCATGCCCGCAGGTGGCGTGTCCGAAATCATACCCGCAGGCGGCGTGTCCGAAATCGGCGCGGAGGGCATGGACGGCGCAACAGGTGCGGGTGCGGCTACGGCGTTCCGTGCTTCGTCCAATTCTTCGCATAATTTTTTAACCAGCAAAGCCGTAAGTTGCGGCTGAGTTTGAAAAAAACTAAGGGCGGAAGCGCGGCTAACGCCATACGCAACAACGTCTGTTGCCGCAATCCAAGTCTCCGACGGTGCTTTTTGCAGAAACAAACTTGTTTCGCCAAAAATGCCCCCAAGCCCCAGAGTCTTTGTTTTAGTTTCTCCCGCTTGCTGATAATTTTTGTACTTTTCAACTTGACCTTCCAAAATTATATACATTTCATCGTTTGCTTTTTGGTTTTCTACGGCAATTACTGTACCGCCTGTAAATCTTCTCGCGCTCTCGCTGTTTTTCAGCGCATTAACATCCATCGTTTAACACAGCCCCTCTTCTTAAAATATCTTTTTCACACTTCCAGCATATACTATATCACATTGAAACGTAATTGTAATGTGTTTGTAATTGTATTTTTGGTTTAAAAATGTTTGAATGATACGGAGAAAGTTCTAAGAAAAGTTCCGACAGGTTTTTAACGAACTTTGGAAAGGCGGTGGAGACCGGTGCAAAGCGGCAAGAAAGTAACATCAGCGTTGTTTCTTATTGCGTTTTTAATTTTGGCCGCACCAAGTTTGGCAGTTGCAAATCAGTTCGGTTTCCCGCAAGTGCATCACGGATGGCGTCCGTATATGCTTTACGAGCGGTCACTTACACATCGTCAAGAAGGTTTGGATATCCGCGGCACTGTTCCCGTTATAAGCAATACTTCCATGCATTCCGTGTTTAACGCCGCGCCTTTCATTAATAACTACATTGATGACGACATTGTTGCGGCTCTCATTGCAGAGGCGCGTCGTCTTCGCGCACGAGCAATCACTTTCAGTTTTGAATATCATTCCACAGACGATATAATCTCCTTGGTAATTTTTGCGGATGTTTCCACAACGCTTCCGCACACCCTTGTTCGCAGTGTAAATTTCTGCGCACACAATGGCATGATTCTTACCATGAACGAAGCAACGGGCATGGAAATCACACCCATTGCAGAGCGCATTCTTGCGGAAAAAATCCGCGCCAACCCCGAGCGTTATTATGCCGCGCTTGGTTCGCAAATTCCCGAAGCATTTTACATCACACGCAACAGGCTTGTGATTTTATTTGACGGCTTCCGTCTTTCCACCAGAGTAAGTTCTTATGACACAATTGAACTTCGCTTGCGGAATATCCGCACAGTTAATTTATGGCGCGACGAATACCGCCCCGACGGTCCGTACGGACTAAAAATGATTCCCCTGCGCCGCGTACTTGAGGGACTGGGCTACGAAGTGCGCTGGGAATACGACAGGTGGAATAACCGCCGCGTTGTAATCTACCGCGACTACTTCGACCTAATCGAACTGCGCATAGGCGATAACGAATATATTGTTCACGGAACACAACGCCGCTCGCTGGAAGTTGCGCCCCAAGTGTTCTACAACATTTTCACCGGCCGCCCTCACACCTACGTCCCAATCACCTTTTTCGACCAAATCCTCCCCCTCACAACCTACACCATCGGCTGGGATGATAGCATTACCTTCATTGCATATGTAAATTAAAAAATACCTCCCTCAAACTTCAACAAAAACCCGCATTCGCGGGTTTTTGCGTAATAACTTATTTTATTACATTAAGTGGCAAACTGTTTACAATTACTGCAAAGCGTAGTGCCGTAATCCAATTTGTACCCACAATAGGGGCAGTTGGTTGGCGTTGGTTGAGTTTTACCATCCATTGCATTTTGCATCGTACGGTTTACATGATTTTGCAGTTCTTCCAAAGTTGTCATTTTTTCACCTCCTATGAACAGATATCAGTGCAAGTTGCGCACTGCTTCCAGTTCGCCCTTATCGGCATCAACTATATTTTGCTGAAAGTTGATGTATTCTTGAGGGGCATTGTTTTTCTTTGCAGACTCCAAGGCTTCCTCGTCAAAAAGCAACTGCATTTTCAGCAAATACATAAGGTGTTCCCTGTCGGAAGATTGTTTCTCACCCGCACGTATGCGGTTTTTTTCACGTCTGAAACCCTGTGCAATTTTTGAATATATGACAAACGGCAATGCAATTTTATCGGCTAAAACCAATTTTGAAACTGCGTCGCATAGTTCAAATGATTTGTCCGGGTCGGCTTTTTTTCTCAATTCCGGCAAAGTTTCAAAGAACGGGCAACTTTCCGAAAGACCATAGATTTCCGCCAATTCTACCATATAAACAGGCTCTTTACGTTCAGCAAGTTTCGTTATCCATTTCATGAAAAATTCCGATTTTTCGGGGGCGTTAAAATCCGGTCTGCTTAAAAGGGTTAGGATTTGTTGCATAGCTTTTTCGTTCCCCAGAGATGCGGATTTATCCAGCCATTCCATTGCCTTGTCGTGCTTGCCCGGTTCGATAAGTTCCTTTCCTATGTCATAATAAAACCATGCCATATGAAATGCGGCTTCGGGATGCCCGCTTTTTGCCGCCCTTTCAAGGAACACAAAGGCGTTTTTTGTATCTCCTTCATTCCTGTAATTTATGCCTGCCTCAAAGTCGCTGTTTTGCATAATATTCCTCCCTGTAGTTAAATTACATCTAATCATACGATAATTCTTACTACAGGCGATTATACCACAGGCGTACATCCTTTACAATACGTAGTTGAAAGGGGAGTTGCCGCTGTGGATTTTGAGCTGAACTACACATTAATAGGCGAACGTATCCGCGCTGCTCGGCTAAAAAAGGGCTATACGCAAGAAAATACAGCCGAACGCTCGGGTATTTCCGCACAGCACTGTAGTGGCATTGAATGCGGCAACGCAAAAGTATCATTGCCGGCGTTGGTACGTTTATGTAACGCGTTAGACGCATCCCCTGATGATATTCTCATGGATTCTATAAATCGTGTCACACCTCAGCTAATGGAAAATGTTGCTTCTGTGTTTTCGGATTGTTCCCCTGATGAAATTTTCCTTATGCTATCGCAAGCCGATAATCTAAAAAAGGCGTTGCGGCAAAAGAGACTTGCGCAAATATAACTACACTACAACCCTCGCCGCAAAAGATGTTCTGTTTGAAGCCGCGCCCGTGATTAAAAACGTGTCTGTTGAATGGTAGGCGGTGATGGATATTTCTTCGCATTGGCGGGTTTCGGCAAGATAATTTATTTGAACTTCGCGCCAGTTTTGCGAACCGATTGCATTGCCTATGAGGTCGCCGTAAATGCTGTTGTTCATGTGCTGGTTGGTGTCAACATCGGCGTAGCGAACGGTGTGGGTGTGGGCGGAAAATTCCGCACCGAAGGGGTTTTCTTTCGTAGGCAAAATAATTTTCTCGGGCATAATTTTCACGCCGTGGTCTTCACATTCGGGCAGTGCGAGTGGCAACGCTGAGGGCTTTAGAATTTTGCGCTCGGAAATGTTAAACAAAATCCACAGGCTTGCCCACTCCATTATTTTTTTTCCGCTTTCATCGTACATATCGCCCTTGCGAATGAATGTTCCGCGTGCCACAGAACTTGGCCATGTGCGAATTTCTACGGTTTCGCCGTATGCGGGTATTCGCGCCGCGCCAAAAGCTATCCGTTGTAACACGAAGGTCATGTTAATCGCAGACAATTCTTTGAATCCTATTTTCAAATCGTTTGCGTTTATGTCTGCCGCAATGTGAACCATCCGCAAAAGTGCCGACAGCTTCACGCGCCCCGCAAGGTCAAGGTCATAGTATGTTATTTTGTGTTTTCCCGTGTACATCTTTTCGCCTCCCAATGCATCTTACCACATTTGCTTGCCGTAAACCCGCTTTTTTGCTAAAGTTGTGCTATGAAAAAATCTGAAAAAACTCCGTACGAAACAAATCCCGTTGAAGGCCCTGTAGATGCAATTTGCGCATTTGTAGAGGGCTATGATGTGTTGCAAAAAATTCTGAATGAAACGGGCGAAGAACACGAAATTGCAGACGCTTTACGGGCGGCGATGTACCGCCCCGTGCGTCCCGAAGGCGGCGACAACCCGCCGATAAGCCTGTACGAGATAGGCGTTGTTTTTGTGCCGTCGGCAGACGGGCCGGGCAAGTACGGAATAAACGAGCGCAAGCTGGAAGCGGCACTAAAAGTGCGCGAATATGATATCCGCGCACTTTTTGTGCAGGAGGACGGCATTTTGCCGCACCTTGCGGAAACGCTTTCGGATTTTCTGCAAGACGAAGAACTTGACGAGTTCATCTATGCCGCAATGTTGCGCTTTCTAAACGAGTGTCGGCGGCTTACAGCCATGTGGACGTAAAATGTATGTAAAGTTTATGTAAAATGATTGCAAGGTGTAATGCCCGCTGATACACTCCACCTTAATATAATTTGAGGAGGAGCAATAAAATGAACTACGGAAAGTTTCAAGAAGTTGCCGACTATGTACAGTCATGTTTGAGTGCGGACGATTTTGCGCATACAGACAGGGTTTTCGGTTACGCGCTACAACTTCTAAATGCGGAAAAAAACGCCGACACCGACATTGTGCTTTTGGGCGCGTTACTGCATGACATCGGGCGTTCAAACGGCAGAATCAAAGACCACCACAAAATCGGAAGCAAAAAAAGCCGCGAGTATCTTACGGAAAAAGGATATTCGGCAGAAATTGCGGGAAGCGTTGCAGAATGTGTTTTGGCACATAGCAGCGACGCGGAAACAGAGCCGCAAACATTGGAAGCAAAAATTCTTTTTGATGCAGACAAGCTGGATATGACAGGCGCGGTTGGCATAGTGCGCACAATTGCGGAATGTGTGAAAGAAAAAATGCCGCTTTGTGTACTTGATGAGAATTTTATCCCACTTAAAGGCAAGAAAGATGAGCCCGAATCCCTGTTGAAAAGATACAAACAGGAATTAAAAAAGCCGTCCATTGTATTTTTCACCAAGAAGGCTAAAAAAATAGCGGGGAAAAATCAAAAGGCGGCAGGCGAATACTTCAAAGCACTCGTTAAAGAATTGGATTCAAGCCATAAAACAAGGAAGCTACTACACAAAAAAATGACTTAAGCAAATCTAACGTAAAAATTTTTCGGCAACTTTCTTAATACGCGCCGCGATAGAAAATTTACCGTTACCGTTTTTGCTTTTGCCGTTCCGTGCTTCTATTGCGGTTGTGCGGGCTTCTTCTGTAAAAGTTTTTTGCGAATTTATTGCGGCTTCTGCGTCGGGCGGTTGCCGCAGTACATATCTGTTTTCGGAAAACAATTCCCATGCTTGCGTGTTGTCTTTAAGCATAGTGTCCAGCATTTTGCGTACGCGCTTTTTTAATTCCGGACACAAAATAGGACAGGCGACTTCTACGCGCCTTTCTGTGTTGCGCGTCATAAAATCTGCCGACGAAATATATATTTTAGATGTCGCGCCCGAACCGAAACAAAATATGCGCGAATGCTCTAAAAACTTGCCCACAATGCTTATTACGCGGATGTTTTCCGTATCTGCCAAACGCGGCATAATACAGCATATTCCGCGCACAATCATGAATATTTTAACCCCGCCGCGTGAAGCTTGCGCCAACGCTTCTATTATATCCGTGTCGGTGAGGGAATTGCATTTGATGATAACTCTGCCCTGCCCGCCGTTTAACGATTTTTGCCGCTCGGCTTCAATGCATTCCAGCACATTACTTTTGAAGTTGCTTGGCGCAACCCACAAATGCTGATACGAGCCATGCAAATTTGCGGTAAGCAAGTTGCCGAAAAAGTCCGAAGCGTCGCAACCTATTTCGTGGTTTGCGGTAATAAGCAACAGGTCTGTGTACAACTTGGCTGTTTTTTCGTTAAAGTTGCCCGTGCCAATCATGGTGATGAATTTTATTTTGCCAAATTCTTTTCGCGTTACAATACATACTTTGGAGTGAACTTTGTAATTTTCCGGCCCGTAAATAACGCGACACCCCGCTTCTTCAAAGCGTTGCGCCCATTCGATATTGTTTTGCTCGTCGAAACGGGCGCGAAGTTCCATGACAACGGTAACTTCCTTTCCGTTTTCTGCCGCGGATATCAGCGATTCTGCCAGTGTGGAGTGCGCGTCTATGCGATACAGCGTGATTTTTATGGACACAACCGCAGAATCCTCCGCAGATTGGCGTATGATGTACAAAAACGGAGACATACTGTCGAAGGGATACGAAAACAGCAAGTCGTTTCCGGCAGAAAGAGTCTTTACAATATTCACTTTTTGCGCGGAAGGCAGAACCTCGGCGGGAACGTGTGACGGCCATGAAAGTTTGCGCGCCGTTGCCCTTTCCATATATCCCGCAAGCGAAAAACAAAACGACATATTAAGCGGCGCGTCCGAGTAAAATATTTGCGGCACGCTTAAAGAAAGCTTTTTGCAAAAAAATTCCTGCATTTCGTCGCCTGCCTCATGCGCCATTTCCAAGCGCACGGGGGAAAGACGGCGGCGTTTTTTAAGCACATTTTCCATGTGAATGCGATAATCGATGTCTTCGTCAAGGAACTCTTCGGTGTCTATATCCGCGTTGCGCGTAACCACGACTATGTTTTTTTCCGAAACCTTGTATGTGCTGAAAACAAGTTCCGCAAAATGCCAAACGATATCCTCTGCCAAAACAAACCGCCCCGCGCTGATGTCCAGCGGGATAACTCTTTCCACCTCCGACGGCATTGCAATTAATCCAAACTGAAACTTCTTTTTTGATTCCAGCGTTACCGCAATATGCAACTGCGTGTTGGAAAGGTGGGGGAAAGGATGCCGCGAATTTATAACCTGCGGCGACAACAGCGGCAATATATTGTAGGTGAAATGTTTTTTCATCTTTTTCAACTCTTCGGCAGAAAGCTCGTGCATTTTAACAAGCTGAACACCATGCAAAGAAAGCTCTTCCATTATAGATGAAAAAGTCTCGTTCCGAAGTACATACAACTGCGCGGTAGCACGATAAATTTCATCCAACTGTTCCCGCGCTGTTTTGCCCGTTTTGCTGTCCCGATAATCCTCGTCAAAATGGGCGTAATTGATAAGTGCGCCAACCCGCACCCTAAAAAATTCGTCAAGATTGCTTGTGAAAATGGCAACAAATTTAAGCCGCTCCAGCAATGGCGTTTCTTGCCTGTTTGCCTCGTGAAGCACCCTCTCGTTAAATTTTAGCCAAGATAACTCACGGTTTTGCATATATGCCGCCGAAGTAGCTTTCATACGCTTCACCTCTTCGTGTATCAATTTAACAAATGTGTTGTAAAATTTTAAAGACATATTGCGTAAAACCGTTGTAAATTATAATTCCAACTCCAAGGTTTTTGCAATTGTTTCAAGCACTTTTATTCTTGCGTATTTTTTCTTGTTAGACTCCACAACAGTCCATGGCGCGTACGGCGTATTTGTTTTTGCAAGCATTTCGTCTATCGCGTCTTCGTAGCAATCCCATTTTTCGCGGTTGCGCCAGTCTTCTTCGGTTATTTTGTAATGCTTAAACGGGTCTGTTTGCCGCGATTTAAAACGGCGCAGTTGTTCGTCACGGTCTATGTCCAGCCAAAACTTGAAGATGATTACGCCGTGTGCCGACAAATGCGCTTCCATTTCGTTAATTTCTTGATACGCCCGTTTCCAAACGGGTACGGGGGTTAGGTTTTCTACCCGTTCCACCAGTACGCGCCCGTACCAAGACCTGTCGAATATGGAAAACTGTCCGTCTTTCGGCATCATACCGAAAAACCGCCACAGGTAATGGTGCGAAAGTTCCTTCGCACTTGGCGCGCCCACGGGGATTACAACATAGTTGCGCGGGTCCATCTCTTTGGTAAGCCGCTTGATGTTGCCACCCTTGCCCGATGCATCCCAGCCCTCGTAAACAACCGCAACAGAGCGGTGCGAAACTTGCAGTTTATGCCCCAAAATGTGAATGCGCTGTTGGTAATCTTCAAGCATTTCTTTGTATGCGGTATCGGTTAGCGTAACGGTTTTGTTTACATCGCGGATAAATTTTGGGATGGGCGTTTTTTCCGTTGGTGCGGTGTCTTTTTTCGCGTCTTGGTTTTCAATTGCTATTTCAATTTCGTCCACAAGGGTGCGTAAAATTTTTACTTCCGCGTAGTCGGAATTATCGGATTCCACAATTGTCCAAGGGGTTTCGTTGGTTTGCTCCAGCATATTCTCAAACATTTCAAGAAAAATATTGTACCGCGCATTTTGCATCCAGTTTTTATCGCTTACGCGCCATGCGGTAGCCGCATTGCTTTCCAGTTTTTCAAAGCGGCGGCACTGCTCGTCTTTACTTATATGCAAAAAAAACTTAACTATTACCGCGCCGTCTTCTGAAAGCTGGCGTTCAAACGCGTTTACATCGGCATAAAATGTTTCCCGCGATTTTTCGGAAAGCTTCCATTTGTCTGTGTCGATTTGCAAAATAACGCGGTGCCAGCTTTTTGAAAAAATTGAAATGCGCCCCTTCTCGGGTGTGCGCTCCCAAAACGGGCAAAGATACGGCCTGAGCGACAGATTTTCGTCTGTGCCGCGTATCGTGTTTACGTTGAAAAATCTCGGGTCCAGCGGATTTACCAGCCGCGAAATGTGCGTGCCTTTTCCCGACGCGCCCCACCCTTCAAATACAACCACCACGGGAACTTTTTTTTCTTTAACAACCAACTGAAGTGCGGCCAATTTTGTACTTAGTGTTTCTACTTCATCCTTGTAATTTTTTTTGTCCAAGGATTTTGTAAAGCCAATATTTTTTAGCAAAGCCATCAACCCTTTTCTTTTCTCGCTTTTTGTGCGATTATAACATGAATAAAACCTTGGGAGGAAACAAAATGGACGAATTTAAAACACCGCAACAAGAGCAAACAGAAGAACTCACCCGCATGGTAGAACCCGAAACAGTTAAAATGGGCATAGGGCAACGCTTTATCGCGTTGATAACCGCGCCCTCGGAACTTGTAAAAAATGTGAAAGCGCACCCGGTTATTTTCGCGCCGTTTTTGTTGGCGTTGGTGATTGGGCTAATCGCCGTGTATCCGGGAGTGCAGGCGACTCATATAATTTTGCAAGAGCAAGCGCACGTTTTTGCCGAAAGAAACCCCGGCGAACCAAACCCCTTCGACTTGGCGGCACTTGCCAACGAATACGGCGAGCCGCTTTTTGAACAGGGCGCACTCACCGTTATGCTGGCGTTGCCGCTTGCTACCGCCGCTGTTATTATGCCTTTTTTCCTAAGCATTATTGCAACCCTTGGGGTTTTTGTTCTTGTAAAAATTATGCGCGGCGAAGCAACGTTTGCGCAAACGTTTTCCATGTATATGCACTTTTACGTGATAATTGCGTTGGGTTCGCTTGTAGGCTATGTGCTTATGGTGGTTACGGGAAGCGTTGTTGATATGACTACCTTGGCGGCGTTGGTTACGCCAAACGCCCGCATAGATGAACCCGCATATGCGTTTTTCTCCACCTTCGGCGTGTTCCCAATCTGGTTTTGCGTTTTAACATTCTTTGGCGTGAAAGTTTTAAACAATTTTTCAAATACTAAGGCGGGCATTATCGCAGGGATTGTGTTTGCGACAATGCTGGCAACAAATGTTGTTAGCCTTTCTTTGCTGTAAGGAGATAAATTGATGACGAAGAAAAAAATTATAGTGGCGGTAGTTCTTGTCGCCATTGTTGGTTTTATTGGCTTTAACGTGGCGAACGCAAACCGCACACCCGACGACGGCATCCCGCGTGGTGCATTGCCCGTTCACTGGGCGCACCCGATGGAAGAAACGATTGTAAGCCGTGTAACCGCCCGCGGCAATGTGGAACTGCGAGACAGAACAATCCTGTTCCCCACAACGCAAGCGCGTATTCTTGAAGTCCACGTAAATGTTGGCGACGAGGTTTCCGCAGGGGATTTGCTAATCACCTACGACGATGAAATTCTGGAAACAAAACAAGACCAACTGGCGCAAGCGCGCCTTGCTTTACGTTCGGCGGAACTTGGTCTTGCCGCAACCCGCCTTGGCGCAACAGACACAGAAATCTTGGCGGCAGAAAACCAAATAGAGCAATCCCGCGCAGGCATAACAAACATAAACGCACAGCTTGACCAAATGGATTTACAACTGGCGCAAGCAAGCGACAACATAACCACGGCGCGTAACACACTTTCCAACACGTTATTTCTCTACGAAAACGGTGCAGTTCCGCGAATAGAGCTGGACAACGCAACCGAAGCAGTGCGCCGCTTAGAAGACCAGATTGCAATAATCCAATCCCAGCGAGACGCGGCGGCTCTTGGCCTGCCCACGGCACAGGAAGCCGAACGGCTTGCAATCGCCCAGCGCGACGCCTTGTTAAACCGCAATAATCAGCCCGCCGCAGTAAATCAGGCACAGCTTCAGCAAATAGCAATCGAACAAGCCCAATTAAACATCGCCCAAATCGAAAGAACCATTGCAGATTTCCAACACGAAGAACGCGCAACCGTTTCGGGCACAGTTCTCAACACCTTTGTGGAAGCGGGAGAGGTTAGCATTTCCGGCCGCCCGCTTATGGAAATCGCAGACGTTTCAAACGAAAACCTGCTAATCGTAGTACACGTTCCCGAGAACGACAGCGGCGGCTTGGCAGAGGGGCTGGAGGTAGAAATCTCCGGCGCGGCAATAGGCACCCACCGCTACGAGGGATATATCGCCCTCATTCACCCCCTTGCCGCACCGCGCCAAATGGGCAACACCATGGAAACCGTTGTTACCGTAGAAATTTCCATTGCGGAAGAAACACGCCTTCGCGCAGGCAACACCGTTGACGCCGACATTATCACAAACATCAGCGAAGATACCCTTGTTGTACCCCTAATGTCCACCGTAAGCGCAGGCGGCGGCGAAACTTTCGTGTACATCGTAACCAACGACTCCACCCTGCAACGCCTTGACGTTACCCTTGGCGAATTTTCCGCAATGCACATCGAGGCAATCGGCGTTGAAAAAACCCACCGCGTTGTAAACAACCCCACAGGGGCTATGTACTGCGGCATGGTTGTAAGACCTGTTCAACCGCTGGTGACACAATGATAATTCAAATAGAAAACCTATTTAAGGTGTACCGTAACGGCTCTATAGAGGTTACGGCTCTTCGTGATGTCTCGTTTTCCGTGGGGGAGGGCGAATTTGTTTCCATCATGGGGCAGTCGGGGTCGGGGAAGTCTACGCTTATGAATATCCTTGGCTGTTTGGACACCCTTTCCGCAGGAAAATACTTCTTGGACGGCGAAGACGTTTCGTTAATCAAGGGCAAAAAACTTGCGCAAATACGCAACCGCAAAATCGGTTTCGTTTTCCAATCTTACAACTTGTTGCCGCGCCTTAACGCATTGCAAAACGTAGAACTGCCCATGATTTACGCGGGAACAAGCGGCAAAAAACGCCGCACCGCCGCGCTGGAAGCCCTTGACCGCGTTGGCCTAACCGAGCGAATCCACCACAAGCCCGCCGAACTTTCCGGCGGACAAAAACAGCGCGTTGCAATCGCCCGCGCCCTCGTAAACACGCCCTCCATTCTCCTCGCAGACGAACCAACAGGCAACCTTGACAGCCGCAGCGGCGAAGAAATCATGTCCATCTTCCAACGCCTAAACCGTGAGGGCGTAACAATCGTAATGGTCACGCACGAACCCGACATTGCCAACCACACCAACCGCATAGCCGCATTCAAAGACGGCAAAATCATTTCAGACGAGATAGTCGAAAATCCGATTCAGGTGTAATAAAAAAGTTCTCGGGGCTCTGCCCCGAACCCCGCAAACTTTTTGAAAAAAGTTTGAACAAAAACTTTAAATTTTGACTAGCGATAAGCTATACAACGCAATTCAAAAATCGCGCGAATGCGCGATTTTAGGATAGGGTCAAGGGATGAAATCCCTTGCAGGGGTGTGGGGACGGAGTCCCCACGACCTTTCTTTACAAATAGGAGTTGTTAAATCGTGAATATATTTGAAAGTATAACCTCTGCGGCGCATTCGGTTTTTGCGAACAGAATGCGGTCGGTGTTGACAATGCTGGGGATTATTATTGGTATATCGGCGGTTATTATGATAACGTCGATTGGGCAGGGCGTCCAGAATAGTATGAACGAGATGTTTGCGGAATTCGGCGCGGGTACGCTGATGGTAAATGTGCGGCAGAATGCGGCGAACCCCGCAACGCGGCGGGATATGCTTACGCTGGAAAGCGCGGCGTTTTTGGCGGAACACCCTGATGTTTCGGTTGTGTCTGTGGCGAGCGGGTCTAGTGCGAGGGTGCAGTTGCGGAATCCGTCGGAAACGTCGCACGTGCAGATTATCGGCGCGGACGAAAATTTGCGGCAAGCACAAAATGTAGATGTAAGATTCGGGCGGTTTTTGGCAAGCGTTGACGTTGACAGAGCCGCGCCAGTTGTCGTAATTGAGTCTACGCTGGCGCGGGAGATTTTCGGGCGCACAGACGTTGTTGGCGAAACTATCCGCGCTACGTTTTGGATGGGAACGGTGGATTTAACCGTAGTCGGCGTTTCGAGAAACAACGACCCAATGGCGGGAATGTTCGGAATGCCCACCACTGCGTATATTCCCATAACGTATTTTCAGCGGATACTAAATCGCGACGACGTTGTAGACCAGCTTCTGGTAATCGCGGAAGACCTCGACCGCTTGGACGAAACCGCAACAGAAGTTACGCGCCTGTTATCCGTTTTCCACGGCAACGAGGACAGATATCAGGTGACAACAATCATGAGCCAGATTGATATGTTAAGCGGGATTCTTTCCACCATAACGGGTTTTGTCGCGCTGGTTGCGTTTATCTCGCTGGCGGTGGGCGGTATCGGCGTTATGAACATCATGCTTGTTACCGTAACGGAACGCACGCGGGAAATCGGCATAAGAAAATCCCTTGGCGCGACCGAGGGAAATATCCGTTTTCAGTTTCTTGTTGAAGCAATGATTCTAACCGCATCGGGCGGAATTATCGGCATTTTCTTGGGCTATTACGGCGGCTTTGCCTTGGGCAGTTTGATGGGTCTTTCTCCCGCCGTAAGTATTCCGACCGTGGTTGGCACGGTGCTTGCGTCCAGCTTAATTGGCATTGCCTTCGGCGTTTATCCCGCGCACAAGGCGGCAAAACTTGACCCCATTGTGGCGTTGAGGTACGAGTAACCGAGAGGGGAATTTTCTTTGAGAAATCTAACGCTTCTTACAGATTTTTACGAACTTACAATGATGCAAGCGTACCACCATTCCGAGATAACAACGGGGCAAAAACGCACGGCTGTATTTGATATGTTTTACCGCGAAAACCCATGCGGCAACGGATACGCCGTTGTTGCTGGGCTTGCGCAAGTGGTTGACTATATTCGGGAGCTTGCGTTTCACGATGACGATATCGCCTATTTGCGCTCCACGGGCGTTTTTGGCGAGGAGTTTCTGGAATATCTGAAGGCGTTTAAATTTTCGGGAAGCATCAACGCCGTGCCTGAAGGGACGGTTGTTTTCCCCGGAGAACCGCTGGTTCAGGTTATCGCGCCTTTGCCGCAAGCGCAGTTGATTGAGTCTGCTGTTTTAAATATCATAAACCATCAAAGTTTGATTGCGACAAAAGCGGCGCGTGTTTGCGAAGCGGCTCGCGGCGACCGTGTTTTGGAATTCGGATTGCGCCGCGCACAGGGCCCTGACGCGGGATTATACGGCGCACGCGCGGCGATGATTGGCGGTTGTTACGGCACAAGCAATGTGCTTGCGGGGCAACTCTTTGATATCCCAGTGCAAGGCACACACGCCCATAGCTGGATAATGAGTTTTGAATCGGAAATTGAGGCGTTTCGCAATTACGCAAACCTCTACCCCAAGCCGTGTTTTCTTCTGGTGGACACCTACGACACGCTAAAATCGGGCATTCCCAACGCCATAAAAGTCTTTCGCGAAATGCAGGAAAAGGGCATAGCCCTTGAAAATTTCGGAATACGTTTGGACAGCGGCGACCTTGCTTATCTTTCCAAACGCGCACGAAAAATGCTGGACGAAGCAGGTTTCCCAACTGCCGTAATAAGCGCGTCCAACGACCTTGACGAACACATTATTGCAGAGCTTAAAGCCCAAGGCGCACAGATTTCGCTGTGGGGCGTAGGGACGCGCCTGATTACATCAAAAGAATACCCCGCTTTCGGCGGCGTATACAAACTCGCTTCGCTTTCCACAAGCGGCGGCGAATGGAAAAGCAAAATCAAACTTTCCGAAGACCCCCTAAAAGTAACCAACCCCGGTATAAAAAAAGTCTTTCGCCTATATGATGCCGCCTCGGGCAAAATGAAAGCCGACCTAATCGCCCTCGCCCACGAAGAATTCCACCCCTCCCACGACCTAACCATTTTCGACCCAATCGCCACATGGAAACAAATGCGCCTAAAGGCAAACCAATACACAATCCGCGAACTTCTCCAACCCGTTTTCATAGACGGCGAATGCGTACACACCCCCCTAACCGTCCCCGAAATCTGCGCCTACGCCGCCCGCGAACGCGCCACCCTATGGGACGAACACAAACGCCTAGTCCGCCCCCAGACCATGCCCATAGACCTATCCCAACAACTCTACGACCTAAAAAAACAGATGATTGAACAGTTGAGAGAGGACTAGAAAAGTTCTCGGGGCTCCGCCCCGAACCCCGCAAACTTTTTGAAAAAAGTTTGAACAAAAACTTTAAATTTTGACCGGCGATAAACAATGTCGCAATCAAAAACCGCGCGAATGCGCGGTTTTTAGTTAAAGTTTGGGTCAAGCCTTTTTAAAGGCTTGCGGGGTTCGGGGCAGAGCCCCGAGAACTTTCTTTCCCTATTTCTTACACTTAGGACAATTGCAACCGCGTTCGCATTGGGGGCGGTGTTCGAGTACTTTTATGTCGGCGGCGGGATAGATGTCTGTGACGGGGTCTTCGCCGTTTTTGACGCGGACGGATACGCGGGCGGTTTGCCGCAGGATGTTTATGCTTAGTACGTCGCCGTCGCCTGCGGGTGTGCGAACAAGGTCGCCTACGCCCGGCATTCCTTTCATTAGTTCGGCGTAGGTTTCTTCTTCGTATTTCAGGCAGCACATAAGTTTTCCGCACACACCTGATATTTTTGTGGGGTTAAGGCTTAGGCCTTGGTCTTTGGCGGACTTGATTGAAACGGGCTGGAACTCGTCCAAAAATGTGGCGCAACACAGGGCGCGGCCGCAAATGCCGATTCCGTTTAGCATTTTGGCTTCGTCGCGCACGCCTATCTGGCGCAGTTCGATGCGCATACGGAATGTTGCGGCAAGGTCTTTCACCAATTCGCGGAAGTCTACACGCCCGTCAGCCGTAAAATAGAAAATGATTTTGCTTAAATCAAACGTAAGCTCTACGTCTACAAGGTGCATATCCAAACCATGCTCTTTTATTTTTTCTTGGCAGGTTTCCTGCGCGTCTTGTTCGCGTTGACGGTTTTTTATTTCCTGTTCCGTGTCTTGTTCCGTTGCCAAACGCAAAACCTTGCGGATGGGTTGCGGCAAACTGCGCACGTCTGCGTCACGTTTTTCCAACGCCACAATGCCGTACTCCGCACCGCGCCCCGTTTCCACTATAACCGCCGCACCAAGCGGCAATTCTTCGCTACTAAATTTATGAGGGTCGAAATAATATACCTTGCCCACGTCTTTGAATCGTACACCTATTATTATCATTAAACACCACAACTCGCTCTCGTATTGAAATACATATTAGACCTGTTCTATTTTTACTGTAAATTGACGGATTCGTCAAGGAAATCAAAAAGCTAATCGTTGACATAACACGCGCAAAAAAGTTAGAATGTTTCCGAGAAAAAATTTTGGACACGAGGGACGTTTGATGATGGAGATAAGCATTACAAAAACGGATAAGCCACAGGAAAAGCCGCAAGGAGTTTTGGGCTTTGGGCGAATATTCACAGACCATATGTTTCTGATGGATTATAATGAAGAAAAAGGCTGGCACGATGCGCGTATTGTGCCTTACGGTAATTTAGAATTTTCGCCTGCGAGTGCGGTGTTGCACTATGGGCAAGAGACTTTTGAGGGGATGAAAGCATATGGCTCCGGCGGAAAATGCTATTTGTTCCGCCCGGATATGAACGCGAAGCGTTCAAACCTGTCCAATGTGCGGGTGTCAATTCCGCAATTTCCGGAGGACGATTATATCCAAGCGGTTAAAACGCTGGTTAAATTGGATGCGGATTGGATTCCCGAGGGCGATGACAGTTCGTTGTATATTCGCCCGTTTTTTATTGCAAACGACCCGTTCCTTGGCGTGGCTATTTCCAAAACATATCTTTTTGCGATAATTTTATGCCCTGCGGGGGCTTATTTCGGAAGCCTTGCGCCTGTGGGTATCCGTGTAGAGGACGAGTATGTACGTGCGGTTCGCGGTGGGACAGGCCGTGCGAAAACGGGCGGCAACTACGCGGCAAGCATGGCGGCATTGGCGCGGGCGCAGGCAGAAGGTTGCGCACAGGCAATGTGGTTGGACGGCGTAGAGCGCAAATATATTGAAGAAGTAGGCACAATGAACATCTTTTTCAAAATAAACGGCAAAATAGTAACACCCGCCCTTAGCGAAAGTATTTTAAGCGGCGTAACCCGCGACAGCATAATAACCCTGTGCAAAGATTTTAATTTGACTGTGGAAGAACGACCCATAACCATAGACGAACTCATCGCCGCGGCAGAAAGCGGCGAACTGGAAGAGATATTCGGCACAGGAACGGCGGTGGTAATTTCCCCCGTAAACAAACTGCGCTACAAAGGGCGCGACATAATGGTGGGCAACGGCGACACGGGCGAAACAAGTCGCAAGCTTTACGATACACTAACCGCAATCCAGCGCGGCAAAGCCGAAGACAAATTCGGATGGCGCATGGAGATATGAACCGCATAAAAAAACCACGTTGCGGAAACGCATATGTAGTGGTGGTTTTTGTGTCGCTGGCGGTGATTTCTGTCGCGCTTGCAACGCTTAGTGTGACTGCGGCAAGCAGAAATACTACCGCAAGATACAGCAACTTTGCGGGGCTTTACGACCTTGCGGTTGCGGGAACCGAGCAAATGTTTAACTTTATGGCGCGGGAATTTGAAAAACATGGCGATATGTCGCTGTTGGTTGGCAGGCTTGCGTACACTTTCGATTCGGGATATTGGGGCTATCGGCGCGAGTGGCGGCTGGCGGTGGATTTCCATTGCGAAAACGGCGAGACCAACCTGCGCGATTATTTCCGCGCATTCACAACCGTCCGTGCCGTGGCGGGCGGCAGATTTTACATAGAAACACGCATTGGCAAATATTATGGCGGCGGCGTAGGGCAAGAAACCGTGGTTCGTTCAACGGTTCTTCCAAATGCTCTTGACGTTAATACCCTTGAAATGGTAGAGTTATTGAGACTGGCAAACTAAGAAAATTTCTAAGAAATTTCTAATGGGGCTGAAAAAATGATTGCGCCTGATTATTATTACGAATCGGTTTTTCAGATTCCATACGACGAATTATGGAAGAAGAACATTCGCGGTCTTATCTTCGATATAGACAACACCCTGACTCGTTTCGATGAAATGCAGCCGTCTGCAAAAATTGTCGCGCTTTTAAGCAAGCTGGAGCGCATGGGTTTTCGCATTTGCTTGTGTACCAACAACACAAACAAGCGGCTTGGGCGTTTCAACGAAAATTTAAGCTATCCGGGAATTGCAAACGCAATTAAGCCGCTTACACGCGGGCTGAAATACGCAATGCAAACCATGGGAACAAAACCCGCGAACACCGTAATCATCGGCGACCAGCTTCTTTCGGATATTTGGGCGGGCAAAAACGCAAAAATTACCACTATTTTAGTAAAGCCCATTTCGGATAAAGATTTTATTTTGGTTAAAATGAAAAGGGTAGTTGAACGGTTTATTCTTCGCAAGTATTTTGAAGATTTAAAATTGAAATGAAATCACAAAGCGGCTTCACAATTCTGGAACTTACCGTAGCCGTTGCCGTTTTACTTTTAGCCGCAAGCGTTATTTTTCTCGGTACACGCGTTGATTACCGCCGCGGCCTTCAAAACGCCGCCCTTGTGCTTCAGGCAGATATGCGGTACGCACAGCGCAGGGCTATCACAGAAGGGCAACGCGTTGGTATTCAGTTTTGCGCGGTACACAACCGTTACAGCGTTATCACTCAAAACCCGCTGTATCATCATCGCTTTGTTTATTTTCCGTATGGCGTTCAAATTTATTCGTACTACCTTTTGCGAAACAGATTCATGTATTTGCCTCGCGGAACAATCGAACGCGCAGGCAACGTGATTTTGCGGAACGGGCAGTACACAATACGCATAACCACAACAGTTGGCGGGGGGCAGGCTGTACTTCATCCGATAATGTCGGATTAGGCCGGAGGGGATAGAATGTCTTTTGTAATGGAAAACTATATGGAGGAAATTCTCCGCGAAAAAATGCCGGGTATCTTGGATTCCATGCCGGAAATTTGCAGGTGCGAGCGTTGCGATACGGACAGGCTTGCATACGCGCTTAACAATATCACGCCAAAGTATATTGCCACACCAAAAGGCAAGCTTTATACCAAATTGCAAACTTTGGAGGGGCAGTTTGACACGGATATTGTTCGCGCAATCACAGATGCGGCGGTGCGTGTAGACCAATTCCCCCGCCACGACGAAGAAGAGAATTAATTTCAAAAAATAAAAGAAAAGAGGCTTTTATGATTTCAGCAGGTGATTTTAAAAACGGACTTACAATTGAATTAGAGGGCGGCATTTACATTATCAATGACTTCCAACACGTTAAACCGGGCAAGGGCGCGGCGTTTGTGCGCTCTACCTTAAAAAATTTGGAAACAGGCTCGACCGTAGAGCGCACTTTTCGCCCAAGCGAAAAAATGCCACGCGCCCACATAGACCGCCGCGACCTGCAATACCTGTACACAGACGGCGAACTGTACCATTTCATGGATAACGAAAATTTTGAACAACTTGAACTTAACGCCGCAGACATTGGCGACAGCCTTACTTTTGTAAAAGAAAACGAAACCGTGCAGGTGCTTGTACACAATGGCAGAATTTTCGGCATAGAGCCGCCCATGCACGTAGAGCTTGAAATAACCGAAACCGAACCGGGCTTTAAAGGCGACACGGCACAAGGCGCGACAAAACCCGCCACAGTTGAAACAGGCGCGACAATAAAAGTTCCCCTGTTCGTAAACCCGGGCGAAAAAGTTAAAATAGACACCCGCACCGGCGAATATCTGGGGCGCGTTTAGTCAATTTTGTTCCGTTTAAAAAATCGAAAAACTTTCCAGCATACAATCTCTCTCCTTGCTAATAATATGACCGTAGCAATCACGCTACGAAACATAAATGAGGGGAGAGATTAATTGTGTCTAGGAATAAAACAGCAGTTCCCGAAGCCAGAGCAGCGTTGGACGCTTTCAAATATGAAGTTGCAAGCGAAATTGGTGTACCTTTGAAACAAGGCTACAATGGTGACCTCACATCTGCACAAAACGGTTCCGTTGGCGGATACATGGTTAAAAAAATGATTGAAGCACAACAACGCCAAATGGCAGGCAAGTAAGTACAAAGCTTTTAACATTAAAACCCGCGCAGATTTGCGCGGGTTTTATATTGCGGTGATTGCGGCACTTTCACTTAAACGTCCAAAATTTGTTAATCAAAAAGTTAAGCGGCACTGTGATAAACAGATTCAAAAGCGGCGCAAGAAATTCCGAAATGCCCAAAACTTCCACCATCAAAACCAAAGTGCCCAAACTAAGCAAAAACGTAAACCCATATGCGGCATAGCTTTTTGCAAGCTGAACCCGTGCAGAACTTTCGCTTTCTTTAAACACAAACTTTCGGCTCCAAAAAAACGCATTAAGAACGCTAACCACAAACGCGCACACGCTTGCAATTACATAATGCACACCAATCGCCACAAGCAAATAGTACACCGCCAAATTTACCGCCGTATTAGAAACACCCACAATCCCGAATTTCACAAACTGCACAAAAAGCTTTTTCATCCCGCACCTCTTCTGCCGCAAATTGTGGAACAGCCAAGCCGCCATTTACATAGTATGCAAATATGTACAACTCTAAAAACGAGGAGAAATGATTATGAATTGTAATTGCGCAAGCGGTTGCCATCAGTGCAGCCCCGAATCTGTTAAGGAACAAATCTTCAACTGCCCCGGAACACAACAAGTAATCAAACATCGTCACATCGTAAAACACCAACACGACATCGTAAACGAATACGACGTCATCCACGAACACGAGTTTAACACCCGCGATGTAGTACGCGAACGCCAAGTAGTACGCAACAACGATTGCTCTTCCCACACGCCAAACTACTGCGGCGACGCGTGCGACGACCCTTGCAACAATCCCTGCAACAACCCATGCGCAATGCCAATGCGCTGGGGCAGACGCTGGTAAGGATTTTTTCTGAACAAAGGAAAAGGTCGCGGGGGCTCTGCCCCCGCACCCCCGGAAACTTTTGAAAAAGTTTCATCAAAACTTTAACTTAAAACCGCGCATTCGCGCGGTTTTTGATTTACGACTTAGTTTATCGCTAGTCCAAATTTAAAGTTTTTGTTCAAACTTTTTTCAAAAAGTTTGCGGGGTTCGGGGTGGAACCCCGAGAACTTTTCTGTTAAAAATTTAATCTCTCGGCTTCATCGTGGGAAAAAATATTACGTCGCGGATGGAGGCGGAGTTTGTGAGTAGCATTATTAGGCGTTCTATGCCGATGCCCATTCCGCCTGTGGGTGGCATTCCGTATTCCACGGCGGTTAGGAAGTCTTCATCTGTCATGTTGGCTTCTTCGTCGCCGGCTTGGCGCAGTTCCTCTTGGTGCTTGAAACGGGCGCGTTGGTCTATGGGGTCGTTTAGTTCGGAGTAGGCGTTTGCGGTTTCGTTGCCCGCGATAAACAGCTCGAAGCGTTCTGTGTAATCGGGGTTGTTTGGGATTCGCTTTGTGAGGGGGGATATTTCTACGGGGTAGTCGAGGAGGAATGTGGGCTGAATTAGGTGCTTCTCTGCGAATTCCTCGAAGAAAAGGGAGAGGATGTCGCCCTTGGAATGATGCTTCTCGAAGTGGACTTTGTGGGCTTTTGCGGCGGCTTTTGCGGCTTCCGTGTCTGCGATTTCGTTAAAGTCTACGTTGGCGTATTGTTTTACTGCGTCAATCATCGTTATGCGGGCGAAGGGTTTTCCGAAATCAATTTCGTGTTCGCCATAAGTTATTTTTGTTGTGCCGTTTACTTTTTCGCAAACGGTGCGAATTAATGATTCTGCAAGTTCCATCATGCCGTGATAATCTGTGTACGCTTCGTAGAGTTCCAGCATAACAAATTCGGGGTTGTGACGGGTGGAAATACCTTCGTTGCGGAAGTTGCGCCCCATTTCGTAAACGCGCTCCAGCCCGCCCACGATAAGGCGTTTAAGAGGGAGTTCAAGTGCAATGCGCAGATACATATGCATATCCAAAGTATTATGATGCGTTACAAACGGACGCGCCGCCGCACCGCTTGGCACGGTTTGCAAAACAGGCGTGTCAACTTCAAGATATCCGCGCCCGTCCAAAAACTCGCGGATTCCCTTGATGATTGCCGTACGCTTTATGAACGTCTCTTTGATGTCGGGGTTCACGATTAGGTCTACATACCGTCTGCGATAACGCGCCTCTGTGTCGCGCAGACCGTGCCATTTTTCAGGCAGGGGTTGCAACGCCTTTGCCAAAAGCGTAATCTCCTTCGCCTTAACGGAAATTTCGCCCTTCTGCGTTTTAAAAACCTCGCCCTGTATTCCAACTATATCGCCGATATCAAACTGCTTGAACCGCGAGTATTCCTCTTCGCCAATCGCGTCCCGCGCCACATACGACTGTATGCGCCCGCTCCTATCTTGCACGTCAATAAACGATGCCTTGCCCATCACGCGCTTTGTCATCACGCGCCCCGCAATGCCCACCGCTTTGCCTTCAAATGCGTCAAAGCCTTCTTGCACCTCCGCACTGTGCGCCGTAACCTCATACGTTACGTGCCTGAACGGGTCCAGCCCTGCGGCTTGCAGTGCTTCCAGTTTCTCCCGCCTTACACGCTGCTGCTCGTGTTCGTCTTGTAAATTGATATTCGTTTCTTCCATTATAGTAGTCTCCTTTTTTAAGCCGAATAAAACCACGGGCTTTCACCCGCCACTGCAAGCAACATTTTAGCATTGTTTCATTCCTGTTTCAATAACGCCGCGTTTGTTCCCACCATCATCGCAACCATCGCCGCCACCATATATCATCATTCTTCGGTAAATCCTTTGCAACCATAGTGAAAAAATTTATGTTTACAAGAATTACAATACCCACTGCAAAAAGAGCGAAAAGCACCCCAAATCCCGGTGGCAATGGGAATCTTGGCGCATTTGGAGATATGTTTCGCAGGAAAGCCCCCTCAATGTCATACATACGGACATATCCTCTTCTTTGTATGACATACACATTACCATCATTATCGATATATTCCGGAAGACTGTTGTTTCGGAATTCGGCAAGTTCATTCCCTTCAACCGGTCTTCTCTCGCTAACTAAATAACCATCTCTAAATGAAAAAACACCACCTCTTGCCGCTGCAACATATACAGTGTCTTCGTTGTCAATATAAAATGTAAACATTCCGCTACCCGCAGGAACTGCAAATCTGTATAAAAATACGCCTGTGTTATCGTAAACTTGAATTGAATTATTTATGCCTGTGCCAAAATACACATTTCCAACATTATCAACCACAATTCCGTTCATTCCCCACAGCGGCAATTCATCATAAAACCGCCCAATCCTTCCCTGTGGAATACTCCCTATGCTCACAAACGTAGTCGCAACGCCAAATAACACCAAGTGCAAACATAAAATCGTAATCGAAATTTTTAATTTGTTCATGATTTCACCACATTCGTTTACAAATCCCTAAATCCGTGAACGCAAGTTCGGAACACCATCTAATAATATGTACCCGTGAAAAAAATTAAAGTTTGAGGGGGAGGGGGAATTGGGGGAGAGGGAACTTTTCAAAGTTCCCTCTCCCCCAAGGTCTTTCCTTAACTCTCTACACTATTTTCCTGTTGCTGTTCAGGTTTTGCTTCTGCGCGTGCGACGGTGGGGTAAAACAAATCATCATCGTCTTCGTCGGAGTAGCCGGGTGCGTTTTCCACTTCAATGGAGCGGTAAACGGGCATACCCGTACCTGCGGGAATAAGCTGCCCGATTATTACGTTTTCTTTCAAGCCGATTAAGCGGTCTTCTTTTCCGCGAATGGCTGCCTCTGTAAGGACGCGGGTGGTTTCTTGGAAGGACGCGGCGGAAAGGAAGGAATCGGTTGCGAGGGACGCCTTTGTTATTCCCAAAAGAACACGTGTTCCCGTTGCGGGTTCGCCGCCTTTGGCAACGGTTTCTTTGTTGATTTCTTCAAATTCCAGCCAGTCGATTAGAGAGCCCGGAAGCAAATCTGTATCGCCGTTTTCGTCAATTTTGATGCGTTTCAGCATTTGGCGCACGATTACCTCAATGTGTTTGTCGTTGATATCTACGCCGTGAAGGTCGTATACGCGCTGAACTTCTTGAAGCATATAGTCCTGTACGCCGCGTAAGCCCTTGATTTTTAAGATATCGTGGGGGTAAACGCTACCTTCGGTGAGTTCTTCGCCCGGTTCAATTGTTTGCCCCGTGTAAACTTTTATGCGCGAGCCGTAGGGAATCAGGTATGCTTTTTCTTCGCCCGACTCGTCGTTTGTGATGATAACTTCACGCTTTTTCTTGTTGTCGGAAACGGTAACGCGTCCGCCAAATTCTGCGATAATTGCAAGCCCTTTGGGTTTGCGGGCTTCAAAAATTTCTTCAACACGCGGCAGACCCTTTGTGATATCGTCGTTTGTTGCAACGCCGCCCACTTGGAAGGTACGCATTGTAAGCTGTGTACCCGGTTCGCCAATGGACTGCGCCGCGATAATCCCGACAGATTCACCAATGCGCACTGCGCGTCCGCTTGCCATGTTCGCGCCATAGCACTTGGAGCAAAGCCCAATGCGGGAGCGACAGGTAAGAACGGTGCGCACAAGCACTTTTTCGATGCCTGCGGCTTCAATGGCTTCAGCTTGGTCTGGGGTGATAAGGGTGTCGGCGGTTGCCAAAACCGCGCCCGTTTCGGGGTGGGTGATATCGTTAATTGTCCAGCGGCCGCGGATACGGTCTACAAGCGGCTCAATTACTTCTTCGCCGTCCACAAAAGCGTGTACATACAAGCCCGGTTTTTCCTCGTCCTCTTTTACGCAGTCTTCCTCGCGGATGATAATGTCCTGCGAAACGTCAACCATGCGGCGGGTAAGATACCCCGAGTCCGCAGTACGAAGCGCGGTATCGGAAAGACCCTTTCTGGCACTATGGCCGGAGATGAAATATTCAAGAACGGTAAGACCTTCGCGGTAGTTGGAACGCACGGGAATCTCCAGCGTTTTACCTGTGGGGCTTGCAAGCAAGCCGCGCATTCCAGCCATTTGTTTCATCTGAATTTTAGAACCCCTCGCGCCCGAGTCAAGCATCATGAAAACGCTGTTTTCGTGGGAAAGGTTTTCCATCAAGTCCTCTGTAACTTTGTCTGCGGCGTCTGCCCAAATTTTTAAAACTTTGTCGCGGCGTTCGTCGTCGGTCATTAGCCCGCGGTGGAACATTTTATAAATGCCCTCAATAGACAGTTCGGCTGCTTCCAAAATTTGCGGCTTTGTGCCGGGAACTTCCATGTCGGAAACCGAAACCGAAAGCGCGGATTGTGTTGCAAAACGGAAGCCCAAATCCTTGATATTGTCCAGTGTGATAGACGTATCCACACTGCCGTATTTGTTGATACAACGGTTTACAATTTTGCTCAACATTTTGTTGTTTACAAGGCAATTTATTTCGTAGGAAAGTTTATCTGTTTCGCGGTCAACAAAGCCCAAATCCTGCGGAATGGCTTGGTTGAAAATTACGCGCCCGGGTGTGATGTCCACTAAGCGGCTTTCGCCCGTTTCTTCACAGGTGCGGCGCACTTTAATTTTTGCGTGAAGATGAACTTCGCCGTTGCTGTACGCAAGTACGGCTTCTTCATCAAAAGCAAAAACCTTGCCTTCGCCAAGGCGGTTTTCGCGCTCCAGCGTGAGGTAATAAATTCCCAAAACCATATCCTTTGTGGGAACGGTGATCGGCATACCATCGGAAGGTTTTAACAGGTTGTTTGGCGCAAGCAAAAGGAAGCGACATTCCGCCTGTGCTTCAACGGAAAGCGGAACGTGAACAGCCATTTGGTCGCCGTCAAAGTCTGCGTTATATGCGGCGCAAACAAGGGGGTGCAACATCAAAGCGCGACCCTCAACCAGAACAGGCTCAAACGCCTGAATCCCCAGCCTGTGCAGTGTTGGTGCGCGGTTAAGCATAATCGGGTGTTCTTTTATAACATCTTCAAGCGCGTCCCAAACACGGGGCTCAAGTTTTTCAACCATACGCTTTGCAGACTTTATATTATGCGCATCGCCCGAGCCTACAAGTTTTTTCATAACAAACGGCTTGAACAATTCAATTGCCATTTCACGCGGCAATCCGCATTGGTAAATTTTAAGTTTGGGCCCCACCACGATAACGGAACGCCCCGAGTAGTCTACGCGCTTACCCAAAAGGTTTTGGCGGAAACGTCCTTGTTTACCCGTGAGCAAATCCGAAAGGGATTTTAGTGCGCGGTTGCCGGGGCCTGTTACAGGCCGCCCGCGCCGTCCGTTGTTGATTAGCGCGTCAACGGCTTCTTGAAGCATACGCTTTTCGTTGCGCACAATGATATTGGGTGCGCCAAGGTCAAGCAAACGCTTTAAGCGGTTGTTGCGGTTAATCACGCGGCGGTACAGGTCGTTTAAATCTGATGTTGCAAAACGTCCGCCGTCCAACTGCACCATGGGGCGCAAATCGGGCGGGATAACGGGAATAGCATCGCAAATCATCCACTCGGGGCGGTTGCCCGACAGGCGGAAAGATTCGATTACTTCCAACTTTTTCATATAGCGCAGACGCTTTTGCCCCGTGGAGTCTTTTAACAGATTTTTAAGCTCTTCGCTTTCGGCTTCAAGGTCGATTGCAAGAAGCAACTCTTTAACGGCTTCCGCACCCATTCCAACGCGGAATGTAGGCACACGTTGCGTACCAATTGTACGATATATGCCGTGTTCTTCCTTCGCGTCATTGTACTCCTTTTCCGTGAGAAGGGTTTTGGGTTGCATACCCGTGTCGCCGCCGTCCAGCACAACATATGCGGCGAAGTACAAAATCTTTTCCAGTGCGCGTGGCGACATCCCAAGGATAAGCCCCATGCGGCTGGGGATTCCGCGAAAATACCAGATATGTGAAACAGGCGCGGCAAGTTCGATATGCCCCATGCGCTCGCGCCTAACTTTGCTTTTTGTAACCTCAACGCCGCAACGGTCGCAAACCACGCCTTTGTAACGAATACGCTTATATTTTCCGCAGTGGCATTCCCAGTCCTTGTTGGGGCCAAAAATGCGCTCGCAAAACAAGCCGTCACGCTCAGGTTTTAGTGTGCGGTAGTTGATTGTTTCCGGCTTTTTAACTTCGCCGCGACTCCATTCGCGGATTTTCTCCGGCGAAGCAAGCCCTATTTTTATTGAGGAGAATGACATTGCCTGTTCCATTTTTTCAGGTTTTATATCCACCATCTTTATTCCTCCTCTTTGAATAAATCAAAATCAGCGTCGGTGATATCGTCTTCCAAAACGAAATCATCGGGGAAATCATCTTCAAGTTCAAGCTCGAAATCGGCGGGAACGTCCGGTACTTCGTCTAAGCTTAGCGTTTCGGGTACGGCATCGGGTGCGCCGCTTTCGTCCGTCATTGCAGAAGCGTCTGCGGTGATGTCCACCTCAAGCATTTCGTCTTGTTCGGGTTCATCGTCGTCATCGCTTGCTTCAAGTGCGTCCGCAGGTGCGTCATCGGATTCTTCGCCGTGCGCCGCTTTCGCGCCGCCGCGCCGTATATATCCGTGGTCGTTGTCCGACTCCAGCCCCTCAAGGTTTACGTCAACATTTAGTTCTTCGCCGTCTTCCACGGATTCTTTTATAACAACTTCCGTGTCGTCTGCCATAAGAACTTTTACGTCCAAGCACAGTGCTTGCAACTCTTTGAGAAGAACCTTAAACGATTCGGGAACGCCCGGCTCGGGGATGTTTTCGCCTTTAACAATTGCCTCGTAGGTTTTTACGCGACCAACAATATCGTCTGATTTAACCGTAAGAATTTCCTGCAAGGTGTAGCTTGCGCCGTAAGCTTCCAACGCCCAAACTTCCATCTCTCCGAAACGCTGACCGCCAAACTGGGCTTTTCCGCCCAACGGCTGTTGCGTAACAAGGGAGTAAGGGCCTGTGGAACGCGCATGAATTTTATCGTCAACCAAGTGGTGAAGTTTCAGGTAATGCATAAAGCCCACGGTGATGGGATTGTCGAACTCCTCACCGCTTCTGCCGTCACGTACTTTGATTTTGCCGTTGCGGTCAATGGGTACGCCTTTCCATTCATCACGATGGTCTTTATTTTCGTCAAGTTGGCGGAAAATTTCATCATCTAAAATATCGCGCCATCTTGCCGTAAATTCGTCCCACTCCAGATTTACATAGTCGTTGGCAAGGTCTAGCGTGTCCATGATATCAATTTCGTTCGCGCCGTCGAAAACGGGGGTCGCCGCTTTCCATCCAAGACATTTTGCCGCAAGCCCAAGGTGAACTTCCAGCACCTGCCCGATATTCATGCGGGACGGTACGCCAAGGGGGTTAAGCACGATATCCAGCGGCCTGCCGTTGGGAAGGAAAGGCATATCTTCCACGGGAAGCACTTTTGCAATAACACCCTTGTTTCCGTGGCGGCCTGCCATTTTGTCGCCCACGGAGATTTTACGTTTTTGCGCGATATACACGCGCACAAGCTGGTTTACACCGGGGGGAAGCTCGTCACGTTTTGTACCGGGCGCAAGGTCACTGCGGTTGTCTCGGGTAAAAACTTTTACGTCAACAATAATTCCGCTTTCACCATGGGGAACGCGCAAAGACGTATCCCTTACTTCACGCGCTTTTTCACCGAAAATAGCGCGGAGAAGCCGCTCTTCCGCAGTAAGTTCCGTTTCACCTTTCGGCGTAACTTTTCCAACTAAAATATCATTCGGCCCAACTTCCGCGCCGATTCTAATTATTCCGTCTTCGTCAAGGTCTTTCATTGCGTCTTCGCCCACATTGGGGATGTCGCGGGTTATTTCTTCGGGACCCAGTTTTGTGTCACGGGCTTCCGCTTCGTATTCCTCAATGTGAATGGAAGTGTAAACATCATCACGAACAAGGTTTTCGCTTAGAAGAATCGCGTCCTCGTAGTTGTAACCTTCCCACGCCATAAACCCGATTAGCGGGTTTTTGCCCAGCGCGAGTTCGCCATTATCGGTTGAAGGGCCGTCTGCAATTACTTGCCCCGCGTGTACTTTCTGCCCCTTTGTAACAATGGGGCGTTGATTTATGCACGTTCCTTGGTTGGAACGAGTGAATTTTGCCAATTTATAATGATGCCTTTCCCCATCGTCACCGCGCACGCTAACGTGGTTTGCGGCAACGTCTTCGACCGTTCCCGCAACGGCGGTTGTCATAACAACGCCCGTATCCAGCGCGACTTTGTACTCCATGCCCGTGCCGACAACAGGTGCATCCGTTGTCATAAGCGGCACGGCTTGGCGTTGCATATTTGAACCCATCAAAGCGCGGGAAACGTCGTCGTTCTCAAGGAACGGGATAAGCGCGGTTGCAACGGATACAATTTGTTTTGGCGAAACGTCCATAAGGTCGATACGGGACGGGTCAAATTCTTGAATCTCGTCACGGAAACGCCCTTGAACGCGCTTGTTTTTGAAGCGACCTTCATCCGTAAGCGGCTCGTTTGCCTGTGCTATGATATAGTTTTCCTCTTCGTCCGCGGTTACGTAAATGAAATTGCTTGTAACAAGCGGTACTTCTCCCGCACGTTTTTCAACAAAACGGTAGGGTGCTTCAATAAAGCCGTATTCGTTGATACGCGCATAGGTTGCAAGGGAGTTAATCAGCCCAATGTTGGGGCCTTCGGGCGTTTCAATCGGACACATACGCCCGTAGTGGGAGCTGTGAACGTCACGGACTTCAAAGCCCGCACGGTCGCGGGAAAGACCGCCCGGCCCGAGTGCGGAAAGGCGGCGTTTATGGGAAAGCTCGTCCAGCGGATTGGTCTGCCCCATGAACTGAGAAAGCTGTGACGAACCAAAAAATTCCTTTATCGCCGCCGTAACGGGGCGGATATTGATTAGTGCTTGCGGCGTTACAATGTCCATATCTTGGATGGTCATGCGCTCTTTAACAACGCGCTCCATACGGGTAAGCCCGATACGGAACTGGTTTTGCAAAAGCTCACCAACCGCACGAATGCGGCGGTTGCCCAAGTGGTCTATGTCGTCCACAAGCCCAACGCCGAACTCCACGCCGATTGCATATGAAATTGATGCCATGATATCTTCAAACATAATGGTTTTCGGCAACAATTTGTTCATGTTTTGTTTGATTAGTCGTTCAAGCTCGTCCTTGTCCTGTGTTTCCAAAAGGGCGCGCAGGTACGGGTAATAAACTTTCTCCTGAATGCCGAAATCTTTGGCGGAAAGCCCGTATGGTTCAAGGTATTGGTCTATGTCAACGGTCATGTTTGAAAGAACGCGCAAGGTGCGGTCTTCTTCCACTAAAATATCAACGTGGGGACAACCCGCGTTTTGAATTGCGTCCGCAAGTTCCGTCGTAAGTTCTGTTCCTGCTTCCGCGATAATTTCTCCGCTGTCGGGGGAAACGGCGTTTTCCGCCAAAATACGCCCGCGCACACGGGATTTAAGCGACAGTTTTTTGTTGAATTTATAACGCCCGACTTTCGCAAGGTCGTATCTTTTCGGGTCGAAAAACATATTATTAAGAAGCGATTGAGAACCTTCAACCGTTGGCGGTTCACCGGGACGAAGGCGTTTGTACGCCTCAACAAGTCCTTCTTCGTGGGTTTTTGCAATATCTTTTTCAATTGTTGCAAGAATTTTGGGGTCATCGCCGAACTTAGCAAGAATTTCCTCGTCCGTGCCAACGCCCAGAGAGCGCATTAAAACAGTAACGGGAACTTTGCGCGTGCGGTCTATACGAACATAAAAAACATCATTGGAGTCTGTGTCAAATTCCAACCACGCGCCTCTGTTTGGTATTACGCTGGCTGAAACAAGAATTTTACCAACTTTGTCATGTTCGATTCCGTAATAAATGCCGGGCGAGCGCATAAGTTGGCTTACAATTACACGTTCCGCGCCGTTTATAATAAATGTGCCGTTTTCCGTCATAAGCGGAAAGTCGCCCATAAAAATGTCTTGCTCTTTAATCTCGTCCACTTCTTTGTTATGCAACCGACACTTTACACGCAAAGAAGCGGCATACGTGGCATCCCGCTCTTTACATTCGTCTATTGTGTACTTGGTTTTTTCGTCAAGTTTAAGGTCAATCAGGTCTAAAACAAGGTTGCCGCTGTAGTCTGTGATGGGGGAAATGTCATGAAATACCTCCCGCAGACCTTCGTTGATAAACCAATTGTAACTCTCTTTTTGAACCTCAATAAGATTCGGAATTTCTAAAACTTCGGCAATCCGCGAGTAAGTAGCCCGCGCAGGCCCCGGGCCTTGCGTTGAACGCACCCTGTTTTTCTCCACTGTAGCAACCCCTTTTTAGCGTTTTATAACGATTTAACCCTGTGCGAGAAAAAAATGTTGAAATTTTGTGTGGCGTGTGTTAGTCTTACGGCACACATAGAGTGGGCAAGTGTCCCCTTCACCACAAAAATCGATACCACTTCACAGCATATCATGACAAAATTTTACTGTCAAGCATATTTTTTGAAATTATACATATAATTTTTTTCCAACTTAAATGGTTTTTAGTAACTTCAACAAAAACTCCCATGCGCGTGCGGTGGATGAGATTGACAGTCTTTCGCCGGGGGTGTGGTAGTCGTGGGCGTTGGGGCCGAAGGAGATTATGTCAAGGCTGATATTTTTTTCGGCAAATTTTGCGGAGAATATTCCGCACTCAAGACCGCCGTGTACTGCGGTTGCAAGGGCTTCGCGGCTGAACAGCGATTTGTAGGCTTGTTGCGCGGTTTTAAGCAAAGCGGAATTTGGGTTGTACGGCCATGCGGGGCTTCTTTGCAAGAAGTTTAATTCCGCGCCGAGGTATTCTGCAAGGGCGGATATTTGGGCTTCAATTTGGCGTGTATAAAATGAAGCCGCGCCGCGTGGCATTGCAGAAATTTTTACATAATCGGCGGCTGTTTCTGCCACGCCTATGTTGCAGGATGCATTCACCAGCCCGTCTATTTCGCGGCTTTCCGAAATTACACCCGTGGGGATAAGCAATAACGCGCTTATTACCTTGCGGGTGTTTTCTTTTGTAAGCACGGAAATGTTTTGCGTTTGGCAATCCGAAATGTCATGCGCTATTTTTAATCCGCTGTCGGTTGCGCGGAATTGTTCCGAAAAATTAGCGGCGAGTTCGTTAAGATTTTTGGTAACAGCTTCCTTGTCGCTTGACGGAAAGATAATCGTTGCGGTTGCTTCACGCGGGATAGCGTTTACCTTCATGCCGCCCGAAATTTCCGAAAGAAAAACGTCACCGCCCGTGTATGCGGCGTCCAGCAAAAAGCCGAGAATCCGCAAGGCGTTTCCGCGCTCTTGGTTTATATCGCCGCCCGAATGCCCGCCCTTCAGCCCTTTAACCGAAATTTTACAACACACAGGCGCGGAAATTTCCGCGTGATTTCGCGTTATCGGAATTGTAATTTCCGCCGTTGTTCCCGCCGCGCAACCCATTGTAAAAGTAGTGTCGTCACTGCTGTCAAGGTTTAACATCCTTGTGCCTTTAAGCCCGCTTATATCAAGATTTTCCGCGCCGCTCATGCCTGTTTCTTCTTCCGTTGTAAGGATTATTTCCAGCGGCGGATGCTCGAATTTGCCCGCGATAAGTGCCATGCACATTGCAACGCCAATGCCATTATCCGCGCCAAGAGTTGTCCCCCTTGCTTGCAGATAGTCGCCGTCAACATACAAATCCAGCGGGTCGCGGGTAAAATCATGCTGTGTGTCCGCGTTTTTTTCGCAAACCATATCCAAGTGCGCCTGCAAAATTATCGGCTCTTTGCCCTCAAAACCCGCCGCCGATTTCTTTATGATTAAATTATTCCAATCGTCTTGCGCAACTTCCGCGCGGTTTTGCCGCGCAAATTCGGCTACATAATCGCTAACAGCCTTCTCGTTTCCCGAACCACGCGGGATTTTGCTTATCTCATAAAAATTGCTAAACACTACTTTCGGCTCAAGTTGGTTCATGGTTTTACACGCTCCTCTAAATATTAAGTTCTCGGGGTTCCACCCCGAACCCCGCAAACTTTTTGAAAAAAGTTTGAACAAAAACTTTAACATGGACTAACGGTAAACTTTGTCGAAATACCAAAACCGCGCGAATGCGCGGTTTTAAGTTAAAGTTTTGATGAAACTTTTTCAAAAGTTTCCCGGGGTTTGGGGCGGAGCCCCAAGGTTTTACACAAAATTATCGTGCGAAAAAATATTCCGCAAGTGCGACGCCGCTGTCAAAATATTTGCCGCTTGCACTGCCGCTGTCTTCGGAAAAAGCGTGGCTTTCGTCCGAAATTTGGCGCGTGCTGTCGAAAAGGACGAAGGGCACGGGTTCGGGGGCGTGGGTGCGGGTTTCTACGGGGGTGAGATGGTCGGGGAGAATTAAAATGCGATATGGTTCGCCGCAGTTTTGCAGATACTCGTGAACGGTTTTGAAAACGCGGCGGTCGATGTATTCCAGCGAAAGAAGTTTTCCGTCCAAGTCGCCGCTGTGCGAACATTCATCAGGGGCTTCTACGTGCAGAAAAACGAAGTCTTTGCCGGATTCAAAAGCGTCAATTGCGTACTGCGCCTTGCCCTCGTAGTTTGTGTGAAGCGTGCCTGTCGCGCCCGGAACAGACGGGCAGTTGAAGCCCGCGCATCCGCCTATGCCTTTCAGCAAGTTTACGGCGGTAATCATGGTGCCTTTCACGCCGTATTTTTCGTGGTGATTTCCCAGCGACATTTTTTTGCCCTGCCCCCAAAACCAAATGCAGTTTGCGGGCGGCTTGCCGTTTTTCACGCGCTCTATGTTAAGCGGATGATTTTTCAGAAGCTCAAAGCTTTTTTGCATAAGCGCGCTTAGTTTTGCGTCACTGGGGAAAAAGCCCGCGATTTCCTTCTCCAAAATATCGTGCGGCGGCGTTGTTTTTAAGCCGTCATCAATATTTTTTGCAACCAACAGACAGCGATAACTAACGCCCGCGTAAAACTGCAAACCGTCACCGCCAAGCTTTTCCTGAATGAAACGCATTAAAACTTCCGCGTCCTCACTTTCGATATCGCCTGCGCTGTGGTCTGTGATAACCTTGCCGTCTTCCGAAAGCGTCACAAGATTTGTGCGGATAGCAAGTTCGTCGTCGCCAATTTCTATGCCCATTGCGGCGGCTTCTAACGGGGCGCGTCCCGTCAAACACGCCGCAGGGTCGTAACCCAACACCGCCAAATTCGCAACATCGCTGCCCGGCTCCATTCCGTCGGGCACGGTTTTAACCAGCCCAACCTCACTGCGCTTCGCAAGCGCGTTTATATGCGGAATCTTCGCCACCTCAAGAGGCGTTTTGTTGCCAAGTGATGGAATTTTCCAATCGCCGCAACCGTCGGCAACAAGAATAAAAAATTTCATGCGTATCAGTCCTTTCAGGGAAATTGTACCACGCCTATGATGGCATATGCAATCGCGTCCGTTTCGGTGTGCGAAATGCTGATTTTCACACAAAAACGGCGGGCGCGTTTTACAATGCGCCGCGCCGTTTTTTTCGCGCCCTTATGCAAAACGGCGTAGGGCGCACCGTTTTCTTTGTGCAAGATTTCGATATCGCAGGGGGAAAAGCCGCTAAAGCCCGTGCCCAACGCCTTTGCCACCGCCTCTTTTGCCGCGAACAAACCCGCTATAGACTGCGCTTTTTTTTCCGCAAGCCGCTCCCTCTCCCGCGCCGTGAAAACACGTTGCATAAAGCGCGAATCCGCTTGCCCCTCGTATTTCTTGAACCGTTCGATTTTCACAATGTCCACGCCTACGCCCATACATTGAACCCCATTGCCGCCAATTCGCGACACACTTTGGAAATAGGAAGCCCAACCACGGTGTAAAAATCGCCGTCAATTTTTTCCACAAGAACCGCGCCGCGTTCCTGTACGCCATACGCGCCCGCCTTGTCAAAGGGTTCGCCCGTGGCAATGTACGCATGAATTTCCGCGTCCGAAAGCTCGTGGAAATACACCCGCGCCATATCCGAAAAAACACGCTCTTGCTTTTTTGCGGAATGGGACACCAGCGCAACCCCCGTGTAAACCCTATGCTCCCGCCCCGAAAGTGACTTCAGCATTTCAAACGCTTCCGCTTTATCTGCGGGCTTGCCCAAAACTTTTCCGTCAATGTAAACCAGCGTATCCGCCGCAATTATTATATGTTCGTCGGGGCGTTCCCCAATCATCTCAACAACCGCCCGCACCTTGCGCAAAGCCAGTTCCGTCACCTGAAAATCAGGCGCACCTTCAATCGTCTCGTCCGCATTGCTAACCACAACCTCATGCGCAATGCCCGCAAGCGTTAAAATTTGCCGCCGTCTGGGCGACCCCGATGCCAAAATAATTTTTGCTTTCATTTAAATTCGCTCCTCTGCGAAAACCGCGGGGACGCTGTCCCCGCATCCCTGCAAGCCTTTAAAAAGGCTTGACCCAAACTTTAACATGGACTAGCGATAAGCGATAGTACCGCAATAAAAAAAATCGCGCCATGCGCGATTTTTTCAAAGAGAAGTTTACTCAGAAATTTTTTTCATTTTCATTGAGATGAATATCAAACCGATTACCCCAATGGCAAATGTCAAATATGCCCATATGCTTGGGGAAAATGCACCCCTAAAGAATTCTTCAGCATTTGCAGCGGATGGAGCAGAAACAATGAAAATAATTGATGCTACAGCCGCCGTCAAAAACGAAAGTTGCCCTATGCGCCATGCCCGTTTGTCACCTGACTGTACAAAGCATAAGAACATCAATAAACCTAAAGTGCCGGCAGCTACTAAAATCCGTGATATGGTCGCACCGCGGGAAAAGCTGGACAATATATCTGCCGACACTATTTGCCACTCTGATGGATTCCTTCCACGAGTTGCATCCCTCTCCAAGGTAAATTGAATTATGCGGTTATCTACTATTATTTCGTTAAAATTATTCCAAAGCGACAATCCATCCGTATTAAAATCAACACCGGCGTCACGTCTATCACTGTAACCGAAGTTAAAACTAGGAACCACCGCCCAACCACACGACATGGTCAGTATCAGCAACCCTGCAAGTACAGCGGTAAACGCTTTTGCTTTGCGCTTAGTAGCCCCGTTTACACACTCGCTTACAGACGAAACTTGCGCAGGTGCAAATTCTTTGGGTGCAAGCTCAGCAACCTTAGTCCCGCAGCCGGGGCAAAACCCGCCCTTTACCTCCGATACGCTATTACCACAACTTGTACAAAACATATTAATCCTCCAAATTTTTTATTTTACTTCCAAAGTTTTAGAATCCAAACATATCAAACATCCCCGTTGCATCAGGCATAAAGCTTGACATATCAGGCATCAAAAAGTTCATGGTAAAAGCGACAAGCACAAAATTTACAGCAATCATCAAAGCAATGTACACCCAAAACGGACTACACGGAAATTTTGCAGATTTTTGTATACCCCGATACAACATTACTGCATGAACAACAGAACCCACATAAAGAAGGGTAAAAGCCCCGATTATGGAAAAGAAGCTGACTACAATAGAAACTGAAAGTGCAACGCTTGCCACCAAAGAAGAAGCCGCAACCACATCCATAACCTTTACGAACGAAAAGTCTATTTTGAACATCGAGTACAGCAACTTCACGCAAGCACTTATAGCAAGCAAGGTTATTGCACCGCCCACAAGCCCTGAAACAAGCATTTGATTTTGAAGTTGGCTTATTTGCTCCCGCATCAATAATCCTGCCGCGCCCCCAACAATTCCAAACATACCAAGGATGCTACTGATAAAATTACCAAATATAACCCTCATTGATAACGCTGATAACACAACATACAATCCCCCAAGGATAACCCATGTATTGCCTGTTGAGTTAATAGCAGTTTCAAGGGCGTGTTCAGGATTTACAGTGAAAGTTTGCTTTATTGCCGAAATGCTGTCGGTAACCATCGTGTTGGACTCAAGTGATGTGCTGTTTGATACACCCGAGACATTCATAGTTTCGCCTTTTTTTGCTCCGCAGTTTTGGCAAAATTCCAATTTTTCACCTATTTCACTACCACAACTTGAACAAAACATCCGATTGCCCTCCTCCTTTTAAGAATCTTTGAATACTTTTTAACTCTCATGTACATACACCTACTCCCTCGTTTTACGTTTGCGCAATGCGTATTTTTTATGTGAAGTCACCGGCAACAAAATTCTAAGAACTGTTCACCGTGACTTTTCACCATAGTTTGCTATGCTTTTTATCAAGCACTGCCCGTGCGATGTAACACAATATCCATTGTGTTACATTCGCGCAAACGCAGTAAAAATCGGCATCAAAAAAGCGAAGACGGTTTTCATCTTCGCGAAAGTTCAAATTATGTACAGCTACAACCCCGATTTTATGCGGGCAAATTCAACCCATGTAACACAATGGATATTATGTTACATGAAAAAAATCTAATCTAAAAAATCCCATTCCGTAGGAGGAAAAAATTATGGCACTAACAGAACCAATCCGCGACCCAAAGCAAGTAAGGAAGTTCCTTGCGTACTACCGCAACCTTGGGCAAACCCGCAATCAAGTTTTAGTTACCATTGCACTACACACCGCCCTGCGCATTTCGGATATCCTTCGCATTCGCACCTGTGACGTATACGACTTTGCAAACCGCCGCGCCCGCACATCCATCACCATAACCGAACGCAAAACAGGCAAAAGCAAAATCATAGCCCTGCACAAAAATATCATCCGCGCATTGGAAGCCCACTTCCCGCAAACCGCCCCAAACGCGCCGCTAATCATCAATCTAAGTACAAACAAACCAATCAGTCGTGTACACGCATATCGTTTAATAAGTGAAGCCGCAAACGCAATCGGCGTTATCCACAAGGTTGGCTGTCACTCACTGCGCAAAACTTTCGGCTATCATTCTTGGACAAGCGGAATTTCGCCCGTTGTCATCATGGAAATTTACAACCATAATTCCTACGCCGTCACAAAGCGTTACCTTGGCGTGTCCCAAGACGATAAAAACGCCGTCTACGAAAAACTGGACTTCTAAAAATTTCTAAGAAAAATTCCACGTCAATTGTATCATTAAAATTCTCTATGTCAACAAATTTTTCCAACGGAGATTAGCTATATAAACTTCGCCGCAATCCAAAAATCGCGCGAATGCGCGATTTTTAGTTAAAGTTTTTGTTCAAACTTTTTTCAAAAAGTTTGCTGGGTGCGGGGCAGAGCCCCTCGACCTTATCATTCTCCCCTGATAGCCGCCAACGCGCTTAACCGTGTTGCTCGCCACGCGGGATAGAAGCCGCTTACTATGCCAACGCCGCCCGCAACGGCAAGCGCGAGAGCGCACAGCCACGGGGTAATTAGGGAGATTGCGGGGCGTTCGTCACCAACGCGCATCCAATCGGGAACGCCCATATTCAGGTTGTTTAGAAATTCAATATCAAAATTGTTCATTGCATACGAGCCGAAAAGTGCCAGCGTGATGCCGAAAATTCCGCCAAGCAAGCCAATCGAAATCGCTTCCGCAAGGAAAAGCTTGCGCACGTCCGAAACCGTCGCCCCGATTACCTTCATTATACCTATTTCGCGGGTGCGTTCCGTGACGGAGGTTATCATTGTGTTGGCAATATTCATTGCGGCAACAAGCATACTGATTGCCGCAATCGCCGCAAGAAGCGTCTCCATGCCCGCTTGCAACTGGCGTTGTTGCTCTATCCAGTCGCCCTCGAAACTTACGTTAAAACCCATATCGCGGATTGTTTCCGCAATTCTGCTTGTGTCGTCCATGTTATGCACGCGCACCATAAGGGAATCGTATGCGTCCCGCACATCATCAGGTATGGCAGAAAAAACAGGCGTTCCACCCCACCAGTTGCCTTCTTCTTGCGCCCGCCGCTCTGCCGCGGTTTGCAACTGATTAAACATTTGCAATGTTTCAATGTCCATGATAATCGTGTCGTTGCCGCCGTCCCAGCCCCACATATCAACAACGTGTTCCAACACGCCAACCACTTCCAAATCGAAGGAACGCACGGGGGTCATGGCTTCTTCCAGCCCAATGCCAAACTCGTCATCCTCGCCCATGAATCTGCCGCGAAAAAGCGAGTTGATATCGTAATACATACGAATGGGGTCGTTCATGACGTCCACATACACTGCGTCCCTGTCGCCGTCTCCCCAAACGCGGTACGCCCACCACTGGTCGCCGCCCATGTCGAAAAAATGACGCTCTGTGCGCGAACTGAACACCGCCGCAAATTCGTCGCCCTCCTGCAAAAGCCGCCCATATTCCACATTGTAACCCATGTGCGCCATTGCTTCAGGCCTTATGCCTGTCACGTTCCACGACTCCATTGCATACGGGCCGCTTCTCAAAACAAGCCGCCCTTGAATAATCGGCGTTGCCATGCTAACCGCCGGTATGCGCAAAATCCTGTCCACCACCGCGTCCGTAATCTCCGGCCCCGCATCCACCTGATGATTACCCAACTCAGGCGTCCAGTGCCAGCCGCCCTGCTGCCACACACCTATCACCGTCATGTCCAAGTTTCTGTCCTCTATCATCTGCGCAAACTGCGCGTCCGTGGCAAGCCCAAGCGATATCATCAAAATGATAGAACCAGTGCCAATCATCACGCCAAGAAGCGTAAGCAACGTACGCAACTTACGCTTCACAAGATTTTTTATACACATTCCAAAAACATCTATAACGCTCATATTATCATCCCTTTAAACAAAACCTTGGGGCTTCGCCCCAAACCCCACGAACTTTTTTGAAAAAAAGTTCGACAAAAAACTTTGACACGGACTAACGATTAAATGCATTGCGAACGTGAACCCGCGCTTTGCGCGGGTTCGTGATAGGGGTCAAGGGGATTTATCCCCTTGCGGGGGAGTGGGGGCAGAGCCCCCACGGTTTTTATTCTTCGTCATCAAAACCGAGTTTAGAATTTTTCTTACGAACTACATAGCCAATCGGAATGCCTATCGCGAGAGCAACAAGGGCGATTGCGCCTGCGACTGCCGCCCAGCGGGTTTGGCGTTCGGGTGCAATGCCGTGCATTGCCGCCATATCTGTGGTAAATTCGCCGTCAAATTCGGAGTTCCACCACTCGGGGGCAACCGCGACTTCGCGGGTGAAAAGGCGTGTTATTATTCCCGGTTCGTCTTGACCTGCGGCATCCATGGGGAAACGCCCGCCGCCGTCAAAATGGAAATCGCCGCCGTCACCCGGGAACGGACGCCCCATCATGTCGTCACCAAACCACATATCGGGGGAATCGCCGCCCATGAAATCGCCTTCCATGTCCCAGCCGCCCTCCACCATGATGGTAAACGGATAACGCACTTCAACCATTGCGCCTGTCGGGTCTTCGCCGAAAACGATAAACGCGCCCGCTTGCATACCTGCTTCATTAGGGACAAATTGTCCGTGAAATTCTACTGTGCGTTGCAGATTAAGCGGGCCAATGAACTCGCCTTCTTCGCCGCCCGCGTGTGCCGTATCAAAGGGGCCTTCCATGCGAACGCGAACACTTCCCAAGTTCACCCGCCCCGAATTTATTACGCCGAACGAAAACCGCACAGGCGAACCAACTTGCGCAAACGGCATTATCTCAACGTTTCTAAGTTCCAGCCGCGAAACCTGCGCAACAGAAATACTTATCTGCTGGCTGGCTTCATGGGTTCTGAAATCTTGGTCTTGGTAGTCGAAAGAGATACGTTTTGTGTGCGCACCGGAAGTAGCTTCGCCGGATGTTGTAAAGCGCAACACCTTTGTAACTTCGCCAAGGGGCGCGAGGAAATCTACGAACAGTGTGTTACTTCCGCCAACGGGCGAAAATCCTGCAAAATGCTGGTGTCCGCCCTGCCCCATGCCGGGCGCGTTTTGGGTCATAACTTCTTCCATCAGAATGCGGATATTATTAACGGAACGTGTGGCACTTGTGTTGCGGAAAGTAATTGTCATTTCAAATTCGCGGCCTGCTTGCGGAACGGGCGGATACAAAATGTAGTCCGAGACCATAACGCGTGGAATTTGCAACGTCTCGTCATCATCATCTTCTTCGTCAGGATTGTACACATTAAAAGATACAAATTGGTCAAAGCTGTCTGTTGCGTCGCCGCTTTCGTTTTCAAAACTTATGCGGAATCGGACTGCGTAACTGCGCGTAACCGCCGAATCCCGAGGGGAAAAACTAAAGCTTACCCTGTGACTTGCGCCTGTTGCAAGGCTTCGTAATGTTTGCACATTCGCCGTCATTGGGACTATCGCGTTTTCGTTTTCGGGCGTTGCTTCCACGCGGATATTACGCGCTTCAAAGCCGCCCGTGTTGTACAAATCGAAACTGATTGTACCGTTTTGCCCAACATTCACCCTGCCTGTCGGCGCGGTAACGCCGCGTACTTCAAGGGTTGTAAGCTCGTCATCTTCGTCATCTTCGGGAGAGTACACATTTACGATAAACGGGAAAACTTCCCGTGTTATTTCATTGCCCGTTTCCTCGCGGAACGAAACCTCAAAAAGAATGGTATGCGCCCCCGTTTCAATGTCGGAAGACGTTTGGAATGTGAAATTTAATACGCTTGAATGCCCCGCGTCCATGGTTTGAAACAACGCATTGTTTAGGTCGCTTGTGACAAAAATGTTGTCTGCGGCGCGCATATTTTCGGGGAAGCTTACGCGCACATCCCGTGCCGCCGCATCGCCTATGTTTTGAATATTCGCGCTTACAGTGAAGGTTTGTTCGGGTGCCAACGCGCCTGTATGCACGGTTTGAAAGCCGCTTAAACGTACATTTGCCTCGCGGTCTTCGCCTTCAATGCGCACATTAATTCTGTCCGAAGACGTGGCGTTGCGTCCGTCCACGTCATTGAAAAAGTGATTTAATTCTATGAAATGGTCGCCGGGGTCGGCGTTTTCGTCCACAATGATTCTCATTGTCACGTTGCGCTGTGCGTTTACGCCAAGCATTGCGATTCTGTTTGTATTTCGCAAAAATTCCACCTCGAACGGCGCGAAATTTGACGGCGCGGCAAGCGTAAACAAATCGTACAACGGTTGCGAACCCACATTGCGCAACACAACCGTTACGTCAATATCGTCCCCCGCTTCCACCACAACATTGTGCGGCGAAACAAGCCCCACAATCCCGATTCCTATCGGCGCAGGCGTTGGGGTTGGGTGCGGCAGAAAATTCCCGTTGTCATATGCCGCCGCCGTTATCGGCAGAAGAAGTATCATCATCAGAAGTATTGTTACTATCCTCATTTTTTTCATTCCCTCGTGTCCTCTCAGTGTCTTTTATGCTTTCTATTAGTCCGTCACGCATTTGAATAATCTGGTCGGCGTATTCCGAAATTTCCGTATCGTGCGTGACTATTATAAGGGTTTGTTCGCGTTCCCGCGCCATGCCCGTAATCATGTCCATCATTTCGTATGTGGTTTTTGTGTCAAGATTGCCCGTTGGTTCGTCCGCGAAAATTACCTGCGGGTCGTTCACGAACGCCCGCGCCAGCGAAACCCGTTGCTGTTGCCCGCCGGAAAGTTCGTGCGGTTTGTGCCGCCAGCGGTTGCCAAGCCCAACGGCTTTAAGCATTTTGCGCGCCGCCTGCACCCGCTTCCTTTTCGGAATTTTGCGGAAGATAAGCGGCAACGTAACATTTTCCAGCGCAGACAGCGTAGGCAATAAGTTGTACGACTGAAAAACAAAACCGATATACCCCTGCCGATACAGTGTAAGTTGGGTTTCGCTAAGTTTTTCAAGCGGTTTGCCCTTGAATTTTATACTGCCCTTTGTAGGTTTTTCCAGCCCCGCCAAAAGATTCAACAGCGTAGACTTTCCCGAACCCGATGTACCAAGCAAGCAATAAATTTTCCCTTTTTCAAACTTGAGGGAAATATCCTCCAGCGCGACAACGCGCTCTGTTCCCATTTTATACACCTTGCGAACATTTTGCAGTTCAAAAATAACCTGCGGCGCGTCTTTTGTTGTGTCCGACATTTTTCCCCTCCCTTTACGGTAAAATTTCGCCCACACATACAACCTGTACAATACCACAAACATTACATAGTTTGTGCTGTTTTTTGAAAAAAATAAGTAATCGCGAAAGAAAACGCACGTGTATTATATATCATAGTACACGTATGTCAAGCTTCGTCGCAAATATGTATCCGAATTTCGTAGGTGTAGCCGTCACCCGTGCGCGTAATGCGCCCCATATGCACATACGCAAAAGACTGCGACAAATTTGCGCGGTGCGTTTCCGCGCTTGTTAAATCGCTTGTTTCACTCACAATTAAGATTTCCTGACGTTCGTAATTTATGCGGGTCATGGTGGAATTTTGCGGCGTCGCAAGCCGAATTGCCTCAAGCGAAACGGCGGCAAAATCCGCAGGCAAAAAACCCGCAACAAACTCATATATGTATTCGCCCTCCAAGCGGGCAACGCGTAACCGTTCCGCCGCTTCCGACGGCGAGTCACACAGCGCGGCAAGCCTTGCATACAGCTCCGCATAACGCTCCTGCATTTGCCTTTCCCTGTCATTCAATAAAAAAATTCCCGCAATCAATAATAAAAAAACCACAATTTGCACAACCGCAAGTTTTTTTATCAAAGATTTACGGGCTTTCGCGTTCCGCGCCCAAACAGGCAAGAGGTCTATTTTATCTTGGGTTTTCAAAAATTCGCTCCTGTGTCAAGTTTTAAGTTCTCGGGGCAATGAAGTGAGCGGTTTACCGCGAACGGCACCGTCCCCGAACCCCACGAACTTTTTTGAAAAAAAGTTCGACAAAAAACTTTAACCGAAACCGCGCAAAGCGCGGTTTCAAGATAGGGGTCAAGGGGATGAAATCCCCTTGCGGGGGTATTGGGGGCAGAGCCCCCAAGGTCTTTATCTTCCTCTAAGTTGCTGTCTGTTTTCGTATATTACGTCTGTGAGTTGGTTGAAGTAGTCCATGACTTTTTTGTGTTGGGCTTCCATGTTTGCCATGTATTCCTTTACTTGGTCTTCGGCGTCTTTGAGCATGGAGTCTGCGTAGTCCATGGCGTTTAGGCGAAGGTCACGGGCGTTTTTCTTGGCTTCTTCTACGGTTTCGCTGGCTTGGTCGGAAGCGCGGCGGAATATTTCGTGATTGCTTGTCCTAATTTTTGCTTCGGCTTCGGCGGCTTCAAGAATGCCCTGCGATTTGCGCTCTGCCTCTGCAACAATGCGGTCGTGGTCGCCCAAAATGCGTTGCGCAGAGCGTATGTCGTCCGGCAAATTTAAGCGGATTTCGTTTAAAATATCCAAAACCCGTTCTTTTTCCACAGATATTTTATTGGTAAAGGGCAGGCTTTTACTGCCCTCCAGCACCTCTTCTATATCGTCCAAATAATCAAGTAGTGCATCCATGCGATTTCATCCTCTCTTGCATTGCGGCGCGTGCCGCAGGCGGCAACTGTTCCGCCAAAAATGTAAACCCGAACCGGTCTTCGTTCATATGTGCCGCCGCTTCCTTAATTATAGAACTTGAAACGTGCGCAAATTGCGGCGCGGCGGGTAGAAAAATTGTTTCAATTTCCGTTTCCGAAAGGCGGCTGTTGTACGCCGCGTATGGTGCTTCGCGTTCAAAATCGCCCGAATTGCGCAAGCCCCGCAGAATTGCGTCCGCGCCTTTTAGCTGTGCGTAATCCGCAAGCAAGCCGCAAAACGACTCAATTTCAAGATTTTTTACATCGCGCAATGCGTCTTTTAAAAACGCGGTACGCTCTGCCACAGAAAACAGCGGGTTTTTGTTTGGATTCTCCAGCACCGCAACTATAAGTCTATCGGCAAATTTTGCCGCACGGCGGGCAATGCTAACGTGCCCCATTGTAACAGGGTCAAAACTGCCCGGGAAAATGAGGGTCATTCTGCTTCCTCCGCTTGAAGAAATAGGAACACTGTGCGCCCGTAAACGCGGGTGGAGGTTAAAAAAAGACTTGCAGATTGCGGCGCAAACCCGCGATTTTGCTCTGTTTCCGCAATAACTATGCCGCCCTCCGCAAGAAGCGGCGGAACTTTTTGAAGCGTCTGTTCCAAAAGCAAAGAGTCGTATGGCGGGTCAAGAAAGATTATGTCGAAGCGGCGGTTTGCGGTTTGAAGGCGTGATATTGCGTTCTCCGCCGAGGCTTCGATTATTTCCGCATTTTGCAATTTCGTTTTTGCCAAATTTTCCTTAACGGCTTTAAGCGCGGGCGCGGCGTTTTCCACAAAAACCGCTTCCTTCGCCCCGCGAGACAGTGCTTCAATCCCAATCGCGCCGCTTCCGCAAAAAATGTCCAAAAATCTTGCGCCCCGTACCCGCTCCGAAATAATGTTAAAAAGGCCTTCTTTTGCCCTGTCTGCGGTTGGGCGTGTGCTTGAACCCAACGGCGCAACAAGTGCCGTTCGCCTTGCCGCTCCCGCGATTACACGCAAAAAAATCGCACCTTTCTGATTTTCCCTACGATTATAGACAAATTTTTTGTATAAGTAAACCATTTTCTTAGAAATGGTGATGAAATGTGTTTTCAGAAATCCGAACGCCTGATTGACAATCAAATGAAATCAAGGAATCGCAGGATTTTTGTGGATTCACACCCCGACAGTTTGCCGACTGACGGTTGCGAAAATGTGTTTGCGGTTCTCGTCAAGATAAACATGAGTTGCATATCATTTTTGTTTAAATCTCTGTGGGTCGGATTTGAATGTTGCAATCCATTTTATCAAAGTTGTTTCCATTAACACGATTTTGGCTTTTATATAACCGCCATTATTATTTACAAAGTAATATGCCGTTTTCCCACCCTGTGATTTCATTCCAAAATCAGCATGAGCAATTGAATGTCGTATAGAAGAAAAAAGCGATCTCATAACACCCTTTTTATCGGTCATCTCAAAGACACAATACTCCTCACCAAAGGGAACAGAATCCATTACTTGAACAAACATCTCCTCTAAGTCCTCTGTTTTGCATGGGTGATAATTGCACTTCAAACTTGGTGTCGCCTGTTCCATCATTTGGGCTTTCAGAGTGTGAAATAAAGCACCTTTCCACCCTTGTTCCTCAAATGTGATTCCTCTTTTGCTGATTCTTTCGACTTCGCCATTACTGCCAGTCTTTACCACGGGACACTCCAACACATAGAATTGCACAATTTTCTGAAAGTTAGAGCCAAAATTAAGTTCTGTAGCCAAGTAATCATCATCTGTTAAATTTTTCAAACTTTCCGTCTCCACAATTGCCAACCCCCAGAGCCATATTTTGCATAACCAAAAATGAGGTTCAAAAATCAAGTTCGTTGCTTGCTTCCCATTTTGTTGGCATAATAGTGAAAACTAACCGAAACCATATTGAAAGAAAAGTGTAACTACTTGAAATTTCACTTTTTTAGCCAAACTTACAGTCATCTGTAAAATAGCGGGTTTTCGTCAAGCTGTCAAGACAAGAAACGACGTTTTCACGTTGAACAAAAAAAGCACCCTAAAGGTCTTGTAAATGCCGTTAGTGTGCTTTTTTATGGATTGCTTGTTTTTGCGCTGACTTAACTAAACCCGCCATTGCCTGCTGCTTTGCACGGATGGGTCGCTTAGTATTTCATTGGCGGGCGGGCTTATTGCATCCTCCAGCATTCTGTGAAGCACGTTCATGCGTATAGAGCCTTCTTCTTCCCGCCCCATAAGTTCGCGGATGACGTCGATAGTTTGGCTTTGTATGGCTTGTGACGCAGATGTTTGAACATTGTTTCTCATTGACGAAACTTGTCCGCCGCCGAGCCGAGCCACTTCTGCCATATGCGCCCTGCCTAAACCGCCGCCGACATCAACACGGCTTGCTACTTCCCTGCGAAGCTTGCGCTCTGCTATTTGTTGCTGATTAAGCCCGTTGCGGTTTTGGATATATTCTCCCGTACCGTCAATTCTTGTGTTAATGTATGCGGGAACGTATGTTGGGTTGTTTGCATTCATGTTGATTCCTCCTTATTTTGCACTGCGCTATACATATTATATCGGCAGAAAATATGGCACATATTAGCATTATTTTTTTTCGGAATAATAATTCCGCCGTTGTGCAGTATATCAACGAGGTGAAAAAAATGGTAAACGACGGTTGGAATTTGGAGCATACGTATGCGGGGTTGCCAAAGATATTTTACCGCAAGCAAAACCCCGTCCGAGTGCCTGTGCCGCAAACGGTTATTTTTAATGAAGGGCTTGCGCGGGATTTGGGGCTTGATTACGAAAAATTAAAGCAAGACGCGGAAATTTTTGCGGGCAACAAATTGCCGCCGAATTCATTGCCTATTGCGCAAGCGTATGCGGGATATCAGTTTGGGCATTTTGCAATGCTGGGTGACGGACGCGCCATTTTGCTTGGCGAGCAAGTAACGCCGAACGGACGCAGATTTGATATCCAGCTTAAAGGTTCGGGGCGAACGCGGTTTTCCCGAGGCGGTGACGGTTACGCGGCTTTACAGCCAATGTTGCGGGAATATATCATCAGCGAGGCTATGTTTTCGCTGGGGATCCCCACAACGCGGTCGCTGGCGGTTGTTAGCACGGGAAGGGATGTTATTCGCGAAAAAACATTGCCCGGTGCGGTTTTAACGCGGGTTGCGGCAAGTCATATTCGGGTGGGTACTTTCAATTATGTAGCGGCGTTCGGAACGGCGGACGACCTTCGCGCCCTTGCGGACTACACCATTTTGCGGCATTTTCCTGCACTGGAAAACGAGAGCGACAAGTACGTTTTGTTATTGCGCGAAGTTGCGCAATTGCAAGCCGCGTTGATTGCGCAGTGGCAACTTGTCGGTTTCATCCATGGCGTGATGAATACCGACAACATGGCTGTTTCAGGCGAAACAATAGACTTCGGCCCGTGCGCGTTTATGGACACCTACGACCCAAACACGGTTTTCAGTTCAATAGACACAGAGGGGCGTTATTCCTATAAAAATCAGCCCGCAATGGGCGCGTGGAACTTGGCGCGTTTTGCGGAATCGCTACTGCCGCTGATTCACGAAAACAAAGCCAACGCGGCAGAGCAAGCCCATGCGGAAATCTCAAATTATTGGGAGTACTACAACACAAATTGGCTAAACGGTATGCGCAAAAAGTTGGGCTTCACAAACGAAAGCCCGCAAGACGCAGAAATCGCAACCGAACTGCTAGACATCATGGAAAAAAACAAACTGGATTACACAAACACCTTCTACGCGCTGTCAACTTCGGCGGAAGAAAATTCGTCGCTTGAAATCCCCTCACTTTCCGAATGGGCAAAAAAATGGCGCGGCAAAAATCCAACACAACCCCGCAACCCCGCCGTCATCCCGCGCAACCACCGCGTAGAAGAAGCCCTATCCGCCGCCGAACAAGGCGACCTTTCCGTAATGCACAATCTTCTTTCCGCTTTACAAAACCCCTACCAACCCCACGAAGAATACTCCCAACCCCCACCACCCACACACTGCAACTACAAAACCTTCTGCGGCACGTAAAAACCGCGCAAATGCGCGGTTCTAGTTTTGCGGTGCAGTTTATCGCTAGTCCATGTCAAAGTTTGGGTCAAGCCTTTTTAAAGGCTTGCGGGGTTCGGGGCAGAGCCCCGAGGTTTTAATACTTCGTATCCGACTCCTCCACAATTTTAACACTTACCATTTTAGAAACGCCTTGTTCTTCCATGGTAACGCCGTAAAGGGTATCGGCGGCTTCCATTGTGCCCTTGCGGTGGGTGATGATAATGAACTGAGTGCCCTTCGCGTACTGTTTCAGAAAGTTTGCGAAACGGGCAACGTTTGCATCATCCAGCGCGGATTCGATTTCGTCCAAGACGCAGAAGGGCGATGGCTTCATCCGCAGGATGGAAAACAGAAGCGTGATTGCAGTAAGTGCGCGTTCGCCGCCGGAAAGAAGCATCAGGTTTTGCAAAGATTTTCCGGGGGGCTGGGCGATAATTTCTATGCCGGATTCCAGCACGTTTTCCGTATCCAAAAGGCGAAGGCTGGCTTTTCCGCCCTCAAACATCTCTTTAAAAACTTCGCTGAAATGCTCGGCTATTACCGCAAATTTTTCCGCAAAACGATTTTCCATTTCGGCGGTAAGGTTTGCGATAAGTTCGTTAAGGGCGGCTTCCGCTTCCAAAATATCGTCGCGCTGGGTTGTGAGAAAACCGTGGCGCGTTTTTATTTGCTTGAACGCCTCAATTGCGCCAAGGTTTACATCTGTCATGCCCGCAAGTTCGGACTTTAACTGCGAACCCGTTTTGCGAAGCGTTGCCTCGGTAAGGTCTTCGCGTTTGAATTGCATTGCGGTTTGATATGTCAACCCGTACTCTTCCCATACCTCGTTGTGCAAGCGGTGGCTGGACGCGTCAAGGCTTTCTTTGCGCGCTTCAAGGCGGGCGATTTCGCGCTCCAACAGGTTTGTTGCATCGGTTTGACTGCGCTCGTCTGCTTCGGCTTTTGCAATGGCGGCATCAAGCGCGTTTTTTTCCGCCTCGCTTGCGGTTAGTTCTTTGCGCGATTCTTCCAGCCGCGATTGGATTTTTTCAAGCTGTGCCGCAATTTCTTGGCGGTTTTCTTGGGATTGTTTGATTGCCGTTTCGTTTGCGGAAATTTCTGCAAGAAGCATTTTCTTTTCCTGTTCCAGCGTTGAAATTTCCTTTTGCAAGCGCGAAATGTTGGACTTTGAGTGGGTGATTACCTCCGTTTTGCGGGTGATTTCTACGCGCAGTTCCGTTACCGCGTCGGCTTCTTCCGTGATGGTTTTGCGGTTCTGCTCGGTTTCGCGCTGATAATTTTCCAGCGCGGCGCGGGCGTTTTCTACCAGTTCTTCTTTTTGCAGAAGCTCCGTTTTTGCAACACGAACCGCGCCGTTTGCTTCAACTATCCGTGCCATTATTTTTTCATTTTCTTCATTATAATTTTGCGAATTTTCTTGCAAAGTTTTTAGCGTCTCGTTTGCGTTTTGTTGTTTTGCGCGAAGATTTTTTTCTTCAAGTTGCAGTGTGCTTACGGTTTCATTTGTCTGCGCCAAAACGTCACGGGTGGTTGCACGTTTTTCGTTTAATTTTGCCTCACGCCGGTTGAGAATTTCCATGTCGCGTTGCAGTTCCGTTACTTCAATTTTCAGTTGCTCCAACTGCCTAGCACGGCCTATTATTCCCGCGCTTTGCCGCGCCACGCTTCCGCCCGTTATCGCGCCGCCCGGGCTTAAACGCTCGCCGCCCTTGGTAACAATTTTGTATGAATATCTGAATTTTTTATGAAGCGCAAGGGCGTTTTCCAGCGTGTCCATTATCACGATATCGCCTAATAGTTGCGAAATTACGGGGGCGTAAACGTCCTCGCAGTCCACCAGTTCGGCGGCAATGCCGATGTAGCCCTGCTCATTTTGCAAGCGGTATGTGTCGATGTTTCTGCCCTTCACAGCGGTAAGCGGCAGAAATGTTGCGCGGCCTTCCTTTGCGCGTTTCAGAAATTCGATTGCGTGTTTGGCATCACCCTCGGTTTTTGTGATGATGTTTTGTGCCGCGCCGCCCAGCGCGATTTCAATTGCCGTTTCAAACTCGTCCTCCACGCCGATTAACTCACCAACCGCGCCGCAAATGCCCGCAAATGCCGCGTCTGTTTTTTGCCGCGAAAGCACCGCTTTTACACTGCGGTAATATCCTTCATGCCCCGCTTCAAGGTCGGAGAGGGCGCGGAAACGTCCGCGTTTTGCCGTTAAATCTTCCGACGTAATGCGCAGTTCGCGTTGCAATGTGTCCGCTTCTGCGCGTAGCTGATTGTATGCTTTTGCGTAGTCCTCCTGATTTTTCAGCGCGGCGGAAAGCTCTTTTCCGCACGAATTTAACGCCCCTTCGTTTTGCGAAAACGCGGCAGTTGCTTCTTCAAGTCTGTCCTCGTGGCGTTCGATTTCTGTGTCCAGCCGCTCCTTGTCGTCCTCCAAGCGGCGGTACATATTTTCCGCTTCAAGCACGGCGGCGCGGCTTTCTGTGGCGGCTGTCATTGCGTCCATCACGTTTTGATTTAGGGAATCCGTTTCCGCCGCGCCCTCGCGCATGGCGTTTTCGTGGCGGGCGGAAATTTCCAATTGCTCTAACAATGCGTGGTTTAGCTCCGATACTTCTGATTGCATTGCGGAAACATTTTCTTCTTCCGCAGAAATTTCTTCATGCTTGCCCGCAATGCTACTGTCGCGTTTTTCCGCTTCCGTTTTTAGCCTCGCACTGTCCGTTTCAAGCTGAATACAACGACTTTCCGCCAACTTGATATCCGTTTGCTTTTGCTCGATTATTTTTGTGGTGTCAAGTAAATCCTCCGTGGCGCGGCGATAATTCGCGTCCGCCGCCGCCGCACGGTTCTTCAATTCTTCCCCCGCAGACCGCGCTTCCGTTAAAAGCCGCTTGCCGTCGCCCGACTGCGACATGATACTTTCAAGCGATTTTTCTGTATGCTCCATGTCATCATTTATTTTTCGGATATCCGCCAAAAAAATATTTAGGTGAACGCTCTTATATTCATCGCGCAATTCCAGATACCGCCGCGCTTCTTCGGATTGCGATTCCAGCGGCTCCAGTTGCTCGTCCAATTCCGCGATAATATCATCCACACGGGCGCGGTTTTCCCGCTCGCGCTCCAGTTTATTTAACGCTTCCGTTCGGCGCGATTTGTATTTGCTGATACCCGCCGCTTCTTCAAAAACGTGCCGTCTGTCTTCCGAACGAAGGCTTAGAATTTCGTCAATGCGCCCTTGCCCGATAATCGAATACCCATCACGCCCAACGCCCGTATCCATAAAAAGCATTGCGATATCCTTCAAACGACACGCCTCGCCGTTAATCAGATACTCGCTCTCCCCCGAACGATACACCCGCCGCGTTACAGAAATCTCTTTTTGTTCCAGCGGAAGCCGCTTGTCCGTATTATCCAAACGCATAGTAATTTCCGCATAACCAAGCGGTTTGCGGTGCGCCGTTCCTGCAAAAATAATGTCTTCCATTTTTCCGCCGCGAAGCTGCTTCGCGCTTTGTTCGCCAAGCACCCAACGCAACGCATCGGCTATGTTCGATTTTCCGCTTCCGTTCGGCCCAACAACCGCGTTCATCCCCGGCCCAAAGTCCAACGAAATTCTATCTGCAAAGGATTTAAAACCCGCAAGTTCCAGTTTCTTCAGATGCATTCTAAGTACGTCCTTGTGTTAATTTTTTACTTATTATGCGGGAAATTTGAAGAATAATCAACATCAAAACCAAGCCTAATACAGAACCGACTTTTTACCCGTTTAGCCCAAAAAAAGTAGCAATTGATGCTATTTTTGCTAACATCCCCACAGCTTCCTTCACAAGACTACCAGCCCCGGCGCAAAACCCATTAAACCCATACTTGCAGGCTAACTTATCTTCCTCACTTTCTGCAACGACAGCATCTTTAAGATAATTTACTAATTGATTGCTTTTATCTTCAGGAATTGATAGGCTTTGAATACGCGGAATAATGCGCTCTACATCAACAGCCAAGTCGTTATTAGGTGATACTCCATGGTTTATTATATTCGTGCTATTGGAGCCAAAACTCACATTTCCATAATTATCTTTCAAATTATACGTCATAAGAGGATATCTCCCTGTTAAGAGTATTTTCACTTCTATCACCAAAGCTTATGTTTCCCTTATTGTCGTCAATATTGATAACGAGAGTTTCACTTTGTGGTGTGCGACCCAAAAAGCGGTCTGTAATTTCGCCTTGAAATTTAAACAATCCGTTTACATCCAGAGAAGAAAAAACAGCCACAAACCCTGAGTTCATTGTAATATGAAGCCCGAACACATCAATGTCCGGTTTGATAGATTTAAAATAGCTGTATATCATATATCCACAAAAAAGTAGCAAAACCAAGCCCAGTATAGCAACAGTAACACCATCAAGCGCAATAATTAGGATTAACGACACGACTATACCCGCAATCGTCCATACCGGGAAATTCGGAGTCCCGTCAATCCGGGCAGTCCTTCCCACCCAAGTCCTTGAAATATTTGAAATCTGCAAAGTAGTTCTGTTTGAATGCTCTTCTTGCCCCATGGCATCATAGCAAATGGAATTGTTTTCAAGCGTTACACGGCCATACTTTAAAACATTATTTTTCTCACCACTATCGTTGTCTGTCTTGCCGCTGGTAGCATTCTTAATCACAGCCATATTTTCCAAAAACTTCTCAAACATTGTAAACCTCCCAAGTATTAAGATGGCTATACCGATTTATCTAAATCAGATTTTTGCCAAAAAAATGAATGACCACTGTGTTTCGCGGCTTTACTGATACGGTATCATATTCGGAGCAGGTTGTCTACATTAAATCATGAAAAATCGACATGAGATGACTGTAGCCGAAGGCAATATGAAAATTTATGACCGGTGGAGCACGAAGTCCAAGTTTACGAACATTAGTGACTATATTAAGCGTCCTAAATGTGTCCGCTGATTTACTTATGTATGGCAACGCTTTTGTTTGTTTGACTTCACGGGCATCGCGCCAGAATATACACAAGTTCGTTGCCGATATGTGCGGTTGCGGTTTGGGTGAAATTGTGCAACAACCCGCTTTCACAAGCGTTTGCGAAAAGCGCGGCATAGTTTTTTTCCATGCCCTTGTCGCGCCCGCCAAGGCTTTTTGTTGGGAATGAAACGACCAAAAACCGCGTGTTTAGTGCATTCGCAAGGGAGAAGCCCCTGTTTTTGCACTGCGCTTCCAAAACGGGTACGAGCTTTAGCATGAATGCGACATCTACCGCTTCGGAGGGGGTTTCCACGGCAAGGTCTGCGCAGGCGGCGGCGGGCGGAAGCCCGATTTTCCCGAAGAAAATGTTTAGCAAATCCCGTGTGCGCAGGTCGATATCGTATGCGTGGTACGCCGCTAAATTGCGCGTTAATTCCCGTGGCATTAGCGGGATGGAAAACGGGTTAAACCCGCAGCCAAGGTCTAAAATTTGCGTGACGCTTTCGCCCGCGTGTTTTAGCACGAACGCAAAAAAATCCTGCAAGTGGGGCAACCGCTCTTTTGTGGATGCGTGTAATTGCAAGATTTTTTCCGCAGGTTCTTCCAACAAACCTGCCGCTTTTTTATGCGCGTTGCCCTGCAAATACGCGCCGTATAGCTGGTGCATTCGTGTTTTGGCGGCCTTTGTCGGGTCTTTTTTTTCGCTTTCTTCCGCGATAATCCGCGCTACCAGCGGCGGGTAAATCATGTTGTATTTCGCGCTTAGTGTCATCGTAATTGCTCCATAAGCATATTAAAAAAACGCAAATTGTGAATTGTTGCAAGGCGGTGCGCAAGGCTGTCGCCAATGCTTGCCAAGTGCCGCAAGTATGCTCGAGAATAATTTTGGCAGGTGTGACAGTCGCAAATGCGCGAAATTGGGCGTGGGTCGCGGCGGTATTCATCGTCTAAAATATAGTGATATTTGTAAAAACTTTTGCCCGTACCAAGTTCAATATCGCTCGCCGTTTCAAATTCTTCATTAAAAACATAAAGCCTGTTGTGCCTCGCTTCCCGCGTGGGAATCACGCAGTCGAACAGGTTATACCCCATCTTAGCACAGGCAACAATATTCTCCGGCCTGCCAATTCCCATTGCGTATTTCACGCCGCCCTGCGGCATAAGTTCTGCCGTGTACGCCAAGATTTCTTCCGTAAGACGCCCCTCTGCGTCCAGCGGCCAGCCGCCAAAACCAAAGCCCTCATATCCCATTTCAATTAGCGCATCCGCACATTCCTTGCGCAAATTTTTTTCGTTACCGCCTTGGATTATTCCGAAGAGCAAGTTCTCGGGGACAGTGCCGTTCGCTTCGCTCACTTCATTATCCCCGAACCCCTGCAAGCCTTTGAAAAGGCTTGACCCAAACTTTTTATTAAAATCGCGCGAATGCGCGATTTTTGTTAAAGTTTTTGTCGAACTTTTTTCAAAAAGTTCGCAGGGGTGTGGGGACGGAGTCCCCACGGTCTTTTTCACAGAAGCCGTAAATATAGCCATACACTTTTTGCCCCAGCGGATTGTAGTGTCAACTGCCTTTGACTGAATATCGTAGGAATCAGACGGGTGGGTGCAGTAGTCGAGAGCCATTAGGATATCGGAGCCGTATGCCAGTTGGGATTGAATGCACTTTTCGGGCGAGAGAACGGTCTTTTTTCCGTCGCGGCGAAAGATAATTTCATTTGGGCGGATTTCTCCCATGGACGAATTTTCGCGCAACAAAGAAAACACCTGAAACCCGCCCGAATCCGTGACGATTGGGCGTTTCCAACCCGTGAATGCGTTTAGGCCGCCCATTGCCTTAATCGTGGACGCGCCCGGTTTTGTCATCAAATGGTAGGCGTTCATTACAATGCCCTGCACGCCGCAGTTTTCCAAGTCCATGCTGTCAACGGTGCGCACAACGCCGCGTGTTCCGTCGGGGAAAAACGCGGGTAGCCGCACCATTCCGTGGGGTAAAAAAATTTCCTTAGTCACGTATAAGCCTCTGTTTGTCGCTTCGCACTTGAAAGCTGTTTGTCATTGTGAAGAAAGTTTCCGCGCCCACTTCGTCCAGCAAAGATATGATGTTGTCATCGGTTGGGCGTTCGGGATAAAATTCGTCTATCATGGTGGGGCAGAACCCTGTGATTACGGCATATTGCGGGCTTACGGCTCTTATAAACCGTGGTGCGCGTCTGTCGAAACGCCCGTGCCGCTGAACTTTTAAGAAGTCGAAATCTGTATCCATAAATTCTTCGCAGTCCAGCAATAATTGTCTGCGGCCGGTGGTTGCGTCTGCCATAAACAGGAAATTATTGTTGCCGTGTTCCACGCGCACAACAATGGAGAAATCGTCCCCCGTGGGGATGAAATTTCCATCATTGTCGAATTGGTCTTCTTCTTCCAATTCAATATCATAGTCGTCGTTGATATCAATGCCGACGAAGGAGAAGTACGGCAAATCGGACGGGCACACAATAAAGTGGGCGTCATCCAAGCTGAAGCGGATTTCTTCCATTAATACGTGCGGCACAATACCCGCGTTTTGCACCGCTTCTTGGAAGCGGCGCGTGTGACGCGTATCCCTGCTGTAGTTTGGCACAATAACATTTTGTACTTCCAAAATATTAATCACTTGGCTTGCGCCGCCAACATGGTCTGCGTCAAAATGCGTGATGATTAAATAATCCAGCGTCGTAATTCCGCGCCCCATAAGCGTGCCTGCAATCGGGCCGCCGTGGCGGTTTTCGCCGGAGTCGATTAAAACGGCATGGTTTTCCGTCGTGATAAGAATAGCGTCCGCCCTGCCTATGCCAAAAACAAAAACTTCCATCATGCCCGCCATTTCGGATATCGGTTCCGGCTCGGGTTCAGGCACGTACCACGGCTGCATTTCTTCGCAATTGCAACCGCAGGCGGTAAGCAAAAATAATAAAATCCCCGCTGCAAAAAATATTTTTTTCATTTAATACCCCTCCAGTATAGCGATTTCAGTTGAATCGTCTATAATTCTTTTAGCCGCAACATTGCGGAATAAATCTCTTTTTTTGACAACGCGCTGTTAATTTCGTGTAATTTTCGCGACGCGTCTCGCAAGGTGCAATCTGATTTTACCATAATATCAACCAATTGTGACTCTAATGTTTGCGATTGGGCATCTTTTTCTTCGGAAGAATTTACTTCCAGCCCGCCCGCAAGATTAACCACGCAGGTGTATTCGCCTTTTTCGGAAGAAGGATTGCCGTCCAGCATGGTTGCAATTTCTGCCGCCGTTCCGCGATATATCATCTCGAATTTTTTTGAAATATCGTTGCATAAGCAAATTAACGCGGTGGGGAAATTTTTTTCAATCAAGCCAACCGTTGCCGAAATTCGCTTTGGCGACTCATAAAAAACGATGGTTTCGTTTTCGCAAAACGCACTTGAAAGCACTTGCACCAACGCTTTCCCCCTCGGCAAAAAGCCCAAAAACGCAAACCGCGACGCTTCAAACCCACTAACCGACAGCGCGGCAACCACCGCACTAACCCCGCAAACAGGCACAACCGTTATGCCCGCCGACGCCGCCGCTTCCACAAGCCTGTTCCCCGGGTCCGAAATGCACGGCGTCCCCGCATCCGAAACCAGCGCGACATTCTTCCCCTCCAGCAACGCACCAACAAAAAAGTTCCCCTTCTTCCCCTCATTAAATTTATGACAGGAAAACAGCGGAACTTTAATCCCAAAATGCGCAAGCAAACCACGGCTGTGGCGCGTGTCCTCGGCGGCAACCATATCAACCTCGCCCAGCACCCTAACCGCCCGCGCCGTAATATCTTCCAAATTACCAATCGGCGTTGCCACGATATACAAAATGCCTTGCACTGCAACACAACTTTCGTAAAAAATTTTTACAGCACCACTTCCATATTGAAATCCGATTCAAATGACGCGGTTGCGGCAATATCCATTGTACCCGTATTTCCGCCGATGTCAAAGGCTATGGAGGAAGCGGCGTTTTGAAATGCTGTTTTATTGAAAAGTGGGTTGTTTGGGTCGAAGCCGCCATTGTTGGCATGATACAGGAAATCGCGGCGCACGTAAATGCGGCGTTCTTGCATATCGCGGGCGCGACGGCGGCGTGCGTCTTTGGAATCGTCGCGGCGCGTGGTCTTCTCTTCTTGGATGGCACGTTCGCGGCGGCGAATTGCGGCAATTTGGCGGTCAACACGGTCTATTTTCAATTTTATATCCATCGCCGTTGCACTGCGCGAACGCTCTTCCATATCGCTTCCATGAATTTCTGCAAGTTTTGCTTGAAGCCGCGCCCGTATCTGATGCGCACGCCCCAGCGAATCCGTATTGCTTAACCGCACAGACCCCTGCCGCCTTGGCCGCCGCTGTCTGCGCTGTTCTTGTTGCTGTTCTTGGATTCGGTTGTGTGCTTCCTTTAGCATATTGTTTTGATTCTCTTGCAAACGCCGCGCAATGTCTCTTGAATTTTCGCCGGGCGCAACAAAATTAAATGCCGCTGTGGCATTCTGCGCCCCGTTAGACCTGTCGCGTCTGTTTGTTAGCCCCGTTGGTGCTTGAATAATCATTTAGCATCCCTGCTTTCAAGTTAATTCCCCTATATATTTATCGTACCTTTTCGGAAAATTTCTTAGCTTTTTTTAAATGAAATGCGAAAAAATGCAAAAAAAAAGAGCCGGAAAATTCCGACTCTTTTTTATTAGAGGAGATTATCCCAAGGTAACTGTTCTTCCGTCACCTTCGATGGGTACTCCGAAGATTGTTGCAAGGAAGCGTGCAGGAACATAGCTACGTCCGCCGATAACAACGGGTTGGATGTTGCCTGCAAGTGCGCCTTGGCCTGCGCCTGTTGCAATGTCAACGGGGTTGCCGTTTACCATTGCTACGGGGCTGTCAAGTGTGAGCACTACTGTTTGGCTTTGGCCGCCTCTGTCCATACCTGTGAAGGAAGCTGTACGTGCTACTTCGTTCCACTCAACGCTTGCGCCGATGAAATCTGCGAAAACGCGGGGGTTAATCATAGAGGATGCAATGCCGGGTGCAACTGTTGGGAACGCTACAGCTTGGATATAAACGCCGTCTACGTTAACCATAGATGCTGTTGTGAACATACGACGTTGGAATGCACCGGGTGCGTGTACGCCGGGAAGTCCCGGAGGTGCGGGGTCGTCGATTACTGCCATGCCGCCTACTTCAAGAACAAGTGCATCGTAAGGCATATTGTAGAAACGTCCGCGAAGTGCGTAGTCTGAAAGCAAGTGTTCGTCATCGAAGTCTCTTCTGTTTGTGATACCTCTGCCTGCGGCATAGTCAAAGTAGTCTGTGTCGCCAAGGATAAGGTCACTGTTTGCAGAGATTTCAGGGCCGTATACAACTACGTGCCACTCGATACCGGGTACGGTTGGACCTGCAACATACACTTCATCGAAGGTAATTACTGCGGGTGTACCGTGTGATGTGCTGCGAACTTCGAAGCCGATGATATCGTCATCGCGCAGTTCTCTTAACTCAAAACCGCTGTCTTCGTTGATGCTGGGTTCGCCAAGCCACAATTGCATATCTGCCAATTGACCGAAGTTTACTTCGCGGCCGTTTTGAACTGCTTGAAGTGCAAAGCGAAGTTCGTAGCCGTGGTCAAGAAGACCGTATTCTGCTTCTGTGATTGTGAAACCTGCAACAGGTGTAAGAGCAAGAACGTCGAATGCATTACGTGTAATGCGTACGGGTTCGGATTGTGTTACGGTGATGGGGTCGTATGCGGTTGCAATTGTTGCTGTACCTTCGTAGAAACCGTTGCGGTATACGCGAACATCAACATCGCTACCGTGTTTTGCTTCGAAGCCTGCTTCAACACTTATCATAAGTGCGATATCCATACGACGAAGACGTGATTGTGCTTCGGGGTTAGCGGGTCTGGTTGCGAAAGAAACTGAACCGTCATCGTTAAATTCGTGAAGTGCGGGGATGAAGAAATCAGGGCGGATAAAGTTACCCCAGCTGAATGTGTCTGCATTTTCGCCATCGCGGCCTGCGCGGATTCTGGCGTCTACAATGCGTACGCCTTCAACTGCGGGAACAAGCTCGTAACGGTCAAGTGTGCGGAACAGGTTGCCTTGGATTACTTCAGCGATACGGATGGTGTGGTTGCCTCCGTTTAACCAGCGGTCTGTATCTGCAAAAGCAAGTCCGCTTTGTTCGTTCATAAGAGCCAAGTCACGTGTTTCAACAGACCAACCGCCTGAACGTACTTCTTGAACTGCTGCAGGACCGGAGATGTTAAGTTCGCCTTCAAAGTCAAGTGTTGCAACTACAAGGCCTGTTGTTCTCCAGTGAGAAGCTTCGTTTGTGCGCTCTGTCCACCAAGAACCTGCGGGGTGTCTCCATGTTTGTGCGGGAGAACCTGTTACATGACCCAAAGAACCGGAGCCATGGCTGTCAAGGCGTGGGTTTGGTGCGCCAAGGCTTTGTCCGCCTGACCATACCAAGTGACCGGGTGCGCCCAAAACGTCACCAACATATACGTCGATTGCTACGTTGCCTGTTGTTGCCGCGTTGCGCAAGGGGATAAGGCTAAGACCGCGAAGTGTAACTTCTGCGGGTTGTGTTCTTGCGGTAAAGGTTGTGCCTCTGCCGGAAGTATTAACACGAAGGATAAGTTCGTTTCTGTTTGTGTTTTCGTTAACGAAGGGGTTTGTAGCAATTCCGCTTGCCGCAGGAAGGCTTACAATTTCTACTTCCCATTGGTCTGCGTGTTGACCTTCGTTGTTGCGTGCTGCAAATGAAGTGTTACCTTCTGCGCGAAGACCGCCAACAAGGTTGCCTTCTGCGTCCCATCTGTCACGTGTGTAACCAAGAAGGGGGTCTGCATCCCAGCGGAAGCCGCGGGGTGCAACCAAACGAACGTGGAAACCGTTGTTTGTTGTTCCGGGTTCGGGTGAAAGGATACGGCCTACGATTTCTTCACGGATTCTGATGCCGGAAAGAACAGCAACACCGCTCATGGGAACTACGCTTGCTGCGGTAATGTTTACGCCGTTACCCCAGCCTGTGAACATGGACACGCCGTCTACAAGTGTAACTGAGCGTGGTGTTCTTGTGCCTTCACCTTCACGAAGGTAGATAGACATTGCAGCATCGTCTTCGCTTGCGCGCATACCTGCAATTGTTACGTCAATCCAGCCTTCAAGGGTTGGAAGTTCACCGGGGATAGACCCTGCGATAGAACCCCATGCAGCACCGAACAGGTTAACTTGAACTGTTCTGTAAAAGTCTGCGTGTACCCATGCTGCGGGGAAGTTGTTTTCACGTGCTGTTGCATTCCATGCCCAACCGTTAGAACCGGGACGGCTACGGCTAAGGAAGTCTTGGTTTGCACGGGTGTTTGCAATGCTGTTTAAGTGATTGAAAAATTCTGTGTTGCCTGCTGTTTCACCTTCAACGCGGAAGTTAGGGCCTGCGTGGAAGTGGAATTGTACAGCCGCGCTTGATGTGAAAGTACCACCAACAAGTCCGGATGCGAAACCTACTTCGGAAGCGTTTGCGCCACCTTCAAGTGTGAAGTCAAGTACTGCCATAGCACCTGTATCAAGTGACAAGTTAGACAGTGCGTTTGCGTCTATACGGAATGTAAATGCATAGTCGCTTGTGGGTTGGCTTGGTGCCGTGTTTGGTGCGATATTCCACACCGGTGCATTTCTTGGGTCACGCATAGAACCGGGGCGTGCGCCAAATAAGTTCATGGGCAGTAAGGACATTACCATAACTACTGCCAAGAGTAAGGCTACTTTCTTTTTCATAATTTCTCCTTTCGGTTTTTGAAACTGCGTAAAATTGTTACGCTCATATTTTCGCTTCTTTCGCGCCGCTTCCCTCGCGCTTCTTGTGTGGCGCAGGGTGCAATGATTATGTCATTGCCGTTGGAAGCGATGCGCCTGTGGGCTGTTGCCCTGTTACTTTGCTTTTTTAGGGCGAAAGCCCATTGGGTGAAACGACGGTACTTTGGCTTCATTTTTGCCGTTTCCCGCAAAAACCGATACCTCCTTTCAAATACTTTCGATTTGAACAAGTGACGGAGGTGGTAACATCTTCCTCGTCACGTTGTTGATGAGACTATAGCATTTCAGAAAAATTAGGTCAATGCAAAAATGCAATGTGTAAAGAAACTGTAACCAAATACATATCTCTTTGCACAACACCATCACACTTTTCTAAAATGCCGCAAGGGAGTGTACCACGCCACACATACCCAATTCAACCTATTTTGTTGAATTGTAACAAAGCTGTAACATTATGAAAATTTTTTGCCTTGTTTTCGCGTGTTCTTCCTTAAATCTCTGCCATCCTATTATTTGAACAGTTTGGTTTTTTATCCTTGTTGTTTTTTTATGTAACGAAATTGTAATAAAAAAGCCATCCTTCGGGGGAAGAATGGCAGTGATGCTAATTTTTTAATTCCATATATTTTCCATCGGCTAAGTTGAAATTCACATTGCCGAATTGTTTAAGAACCGATGTGCCCAATAGGTCGTTGGTTTTGCGGGTTGCGTGGCACATTGCGCGAACATCGCATATATGCCCAAGCTGATTTTTTCCCGAGTACAAAGATACCGCACCCAAATTTTTAAATTCGCTTTTTTTTCCGCTTGCAAGCCTACCTGTTTCACCGAGTAGTTTTGATAAGTCTGTGAATTCTGTGGATATATTCAGCCGCTTTAATGTACTGTGGCTTAATATCACGGAATCGCACCCTGTATCTACCTTAAACATAACTTGCCGCATCTGCCCGTTCAAAAGCACCCACACGGGAACAAACCATTGATTGTTCGGGTCAACAGCCAATTTTAATTTCATAATCCACCCCCTGCTTTCAGTCTATGAATATATCACCAACACACAATTGCTTTTCTGTGCCGCCAACCAGCAAAGTATCTGTTCCGCCAAGTTCTATTTCTGCCGCCGCATTTCCTGCTTCTTCGTTATCCCCTATAAACCTGATAATGCCGCCTTCTGCCCCAATGTATTCGCCATAGGTTAAATCCGTAAGCACCACCCAGCGGCATTCGCTTTGGTTTAAAATTTGCTCTGTTGTTACATAATCGCCTATTTTCATTGTGCATACCATCCTTTCCTTCATTGCATTCTGCGCGGTGGGCTAAGGGTGTGTCAAATATTTTTCAGACGAACGAAAAATTACTTGACGTGACGTAGTAGTTTGCGCTATACTCATTACAACGTCAGACGTAGTAAAAATTTGAGGAGGTAATTTCTTGGGCGACATCACGATAAGCAGTGATGTAATGCGCGGGTATATAGACTTAATTATCCTGCGGGTGCTTTGTGACGGAGACTCGTATGGATATGCGATTTCCAAAACAGTAACCGACCTGTCGGACGGCAGATATATAATGAAGGAAACCACATTATACTCCGCGTTTTCACGGCTGGAAAAACTGGGGTACGTGCGCTCGTATCCCGGCTCTGTTTCCGGCGGGCGAGAGCGAACGTACTACGCATTAACGCCGGAAGGTTCGCAACACTACCTATATAAGTGTGACGAATGGGGCGCGACGCAAGATTTGATTTCAAAATTCATAAAACGAGAGGACGATTAACAATGGACGTGATTAAAAATTACATTGACAATGTTTTCGCGGCGTATCCGCAAACCGACGAGGTGCTGGCACTGAAAAAAAATATGCTTGCAGACATGGAAGAAAAATACACCGCCCTGCGTCAGAACGGCAAAACCGAACACGAAGCCGCCTACAGCGTAATTGCCGACTTCGGAAATATGGAAGAAATAACCGCAGAACTTGGGCTGGAGGGCAAAAGCACCGCCGAAACACTTTTCCTACCCATGGACGATGCCCGCAACTATCTTAAAAAATCCAAGCAAAGCGGCATAATAACAGGGCTTGGCGTTTGGTTAATCATCTTTGGGGTTTCTACCACGATAGTGCTTGACGAAAACGTAATCCCCATGTTTGTGGCAATCGCAATCGCCGTTACAATGTTTATCGTGAACAGTGCCCGCATGAGCAAATACGAACCCTATGACGAAACCACCCTGCGCTTCGACAAAGACACTGCCGAACGTCTTTCGGAAAAACACGCCGCCTTCATGCCCCGATACACCGCCATGATTGCCGTCGGCGTTGCCCTTATCATCCTAGCCGTCGGCGCAGTTGCCTCCGTTGACCTTGCAATACCCGTCTTCCTAAACATCATCGGATTCTCCGTTTTCCTCTTCATCGTCGCCGCCACTTACAGCTCCGCGTTTGACGCCCTCCTTGGCAAGGGCGACTACACCAACAAAGTCGCAAACAAAAAAGCCGACGGCATTATTGGAACAGTTGCCGCCATCTACTGGCCTTTAGTGTCTGCCCTTGGCGTAGGGCTACTGTTTCTAGGCGTTGACAACTTCTGGATAGTCTGGCCCGTTGCAGGTATCATCTTCGGCGGAATTTGCGGCGGCATTGCCGTCTGGGCCGAGGCAAAGAAAAAGGGTGAATAATAAATGTGAAGACCTCGGGGCAATGAAGTGAGCGGTTTACCGCGAACGGCACCTCCCTCAATGTTTAAAAAAAGCCCCCTTCGCCTTATTGCAAAAATTTGCAACAACGCGAAGGGGGCGCACCGGAAAAGTGGTATTGCTTGCATGGCTTACAAAATTCTAAATGGTCAGTGGTCGCTAAAGGGGAGTTAGCAATCACTAACCAAGTTATATCAGGCTAACTTATTTTTGTCAAGCGTTTTTGTTAAAATTTTTATCGTAGAACTCTTTAATGCACTCAAATGTTTTTTCGCTTATACTATGCTCTATTTTGCAAGCGTCTTCGCGGGCTTGTTCTTCGTCCACGCCTATCGCTATAAGCACGGAGGTAAGAAGCGTATGCCGCTTGTGAATGCGCTCGGCTATTTCGCTGCCTTTTTCCGTGAGATGTATGTTTCTGTTTTCGTCGAAGGTAATGTATCCGTTTTCCAAAAACCGTTTCATTTGTATGCTTATGGTTGGCTTGGAAAAATTCATGTGATTTGCAATATCCACAGACCTCACCTTGCCCTGTTGCTCGGTAAGAACCAAAATAGTCTCCAGATAATCTTCCGCTGATGCCCGAATTTCCATAATGCACCTCCCGAATTACATATTACCATAATTATGCGGTTAGGCAAAAATAACATTTTTCTCACAAAACAATCTGAATTTCATGTATAATGGGTACTTGAAAAAAAATACATGAATGGGGTTTTTTTAATATGTCAGATTTTGCAATTCGCCGTCCGGTGACAACAATCATGCTAACGTTTATCGTGATAATTCTTGGGCTGATAGCGTTTACAAATTTGCAACAAGAGCTTATTCCCGAAATGGATTTCGGAATGGCGGTTGTGTTTGCAACCTACGACGGCGCAGGGCCGGAGGAAATTGACACGCTAATCACGCGCCCGTTGCAGATGGCGTTAAGCACGGTAACAAATTTGCGTAATATTTCTACAACGTCTACGGCGGGAAGTTCGATTGTGTTTTTGGAATTTGAGGACGGCACGGACATGAACCACGCCGCTCTGAATATGCGGGAGAACATAGACCTGTTCCGAATGCTTTTGCCCGACGGGGTAGACCCGCACGTTCTGCAAATAGACCCGTCCATGATGCAGAGTTTCACCATTGGCGTAACGGGCGATTTCGATTTGGTGCGCCTGTTGGATATCGTTGACGACCAAGTTGTGCAAAGGCTGGAACGTGTAGACGGCGTTGGTTCCGTAACTGTTAGCGGCGGCGTAGAGCGTGAAATAAGCGTAGAAATTGACCCCGGCAGGCTAACAAATTACGGGCTTACGGCACAGCAAATTGCGGGAATTTTGGCGATGGAAAACGTAAACCGCCCCGGCGGAACAATGGTGCAGGGCGGCGCGGAATTGCAACTGCGCACCGTTGGCGAGTTCCAATCCGTGGACGAAATACGCAATCTGCCCGTGCTAACGCCAACGGGCGCGGTAATTCGCTTGTCGGATGTAGCGCGGGTTGTGGACGGCTTTCGCGAAAAAACATCTTACGCGCTTATCAACGGACAGCAAGGCATTGTGCTGGATATCGCGCAACAGTCCACGGCAAACACCGTTGAAGTGGGTCGCAGAATCCAGTCCGAAATCGCCACCCTCGCAATAGAATTTCCCGAGCTTTCGTTTATCATTATCACAGACACATCCACGTTTATCACCGCCACGATTAATAACATCTGGGTAACGGTGCTTCAAGCAACATTGCTTTCCATGCTTGTGCTTCTTATCTTCCTTGGCAATGGGCGGTCGCCGCTTATTATCGCGGTAAGCATTCCCGTTTCCCTTGTGGCAAGCCTTGCGATTATGTTTTTCACGGGGCTTACCCTTAACATGATTACGCTTAATGCGTTGCTTATAAGCGTGGGGCTTCTTATTGATAACTCTATCGTGGTGCTGGAAAGTATTTCGCGGTATGTAAATGAAGGGCTAGACCCGAAAGAAGCCGCAAGCAAGGGCGCGAAAGAGGTTGGGCTTGCCGTTACCGTTGCCACGCTAACCACGCTTGCGGTTTTTGTGCCTGTGCTTTTTGTGGGCGGTCTTGCAGGTGAAATGTTTGGCTCGCTGGGGCTGGTTATCTCGTTTTCGCTGGCGTCTTCGCTTATTGTCGCGCTTACGTTTGTGCCTATGGCTTGCTCCAAATTTCTAAAGCCCGAAATGGCGGCAGAAATTGCTTCGCAACAAAAAAGGCGCGGATTGCGCGGCATTTGGGAAGTGTGGAATCGCGGATACAAGCGCGTGGAAGAATGGTACGGGCGTGTGATTTCGTGGGCGTTGACGCATCGCAAATTTGTGGTGCTGGGCTTTGTGCTGTTTGTGTTGGGAAGCGGCTCTGTAATTGGCGGCATGGGCATGGAATTTCTGGCGGCTATGGACCAAGGTATGGTTAGCATATCCGTTGCCGCGCCCGACGGCGCATTGCTGGAAGAAGTAAGCGGACTAACCTCCGTTGTGCTGGAGCGCATAGACGACATGGACGTAATCCAAGACATTTCCGTGTCCGTGGGCGGCGCGGGAATGATGGCGGCAATGTTTGGTTTTGGCGGCAGTAATACCGCGAATATTCAAATACAATTAATAGACGCAAACTACCGCGAACACATAGACATAGTAATGGAAGAAATACGCCAACGCATAGAGCCGTTACCCGGTGCAGAACTTACGGTTAGTGCCGTGGACGCAATGGGCGCAGACGGAATGGGTGGAAATTCGATTAGCTTCAGCCTATTCGGGGACGAGATGGATTTACTGCGCAGTGTTGGGGATGAAATTGTAGAACTAATTTCCACATTGCCGATGATTCGCAATGCGGAAAGTTCGTTGCAGGAAAGCCAACCGCAAGCAAGCGTTATCGTAGACCGCGCAAGAGCAAGCCATCACGGGCTAATGGCATCCACCGTGGCAAACACGGTGCAAATGGCGGTTGCGGGCATGACCGTAACATGGTACCGCGAAGCGGGAACGGAAGTTGACGTAGTGGTGCGCTACCAACCCGAACGCCTTGTTCACATTACAGACCTGCATAATCTGATGCTTGCCACGCCCTTTGGCACAACAATTCCCCTTTCGGAAGTGGCGGAAATAGTTGTAGCCCAAGGGCCAACGGCAATAACGCGGCAAAACGGGCGGCAGATGATTACCATAAGCGCGGAATTTGTGGATACAGACCTAAACTCTGCCACGCAAGCCGTTGACGATTTGCTTTCCACAATGGTTCTGCCCGGCGGCATGAGCTACGAATTTGGCGGCGCGTTCGAGATGATGATGGAGTCTTTTGCGGCGTTGGGCATTGCAATGGTTCTTGGATTTGTTTTGCTGTACATGGTTATGGCATCGCAGTTTGAGTCTATCGCGTACCCTTCTACTATTTTGTTTTCCATTCCCGTTGCGTGGACGGCGGGGCTTTTTGGCGTGTGGATTATGGGCGATTATATAAACATGGTTTCTTTTATCGGGCTGATTCTTCTAATGGGCATCGTGACAAACAACGGGATTGTTATGGTAGACTATATAAACACCAAGCGGCGCGAAGGCTTGCAGTCGTTTGACGCAATCGTGTTCGCCGCAAAAGTGCGCTTGCGCCCCATTTTAATGACCTCCATCACAACCGTTGTCGGGCTTATGCCAATGATGTTTGCCCATGGCGAGGGCGCGGAAGTTCAACAGCCCCTTGGTGTTATAATCGTGTTTGGGCTTTCATTTTCCACCATGATTACGCTGATTCTTATCCCCGTTATGTACTCGCTTCTGCACGGTTTTAGAAAATGGTTTTTTGAAAAATTCAGGAAAAATGAGATAATGCCGACAGCGTAGGAAGCTTCTTTGTTGTCGAAAGGAGAGTTTTGCAATGACAATTATGCCGTCAGCCGCACTTGCGGACGAGTATAGTTCTATTTCGGATTTGTGCAAAAAGAAAAACGAACCCATTTTCCTTACAAAAAACGGCGTGGGCGATTTGGTTGTAATGAGCATTGAAGCCTATCGTTTTCGTGACGAAATGCTGGATTTGCGTGAAAAATTACTTTTGGCGGAAGCTAACAGGATTCACGGCGCGAAAACATATTCCATCGCAGACGTAAGCGAAAAAATACGAGGTCTGATAGATGCAGACCTATAATGTTCAATTCCTTCAAGAAGCGTTGGACGATTTGGAAGAACTGGTTTTGTATATCGCAAAGGACAGTAAATCTTCTGCGCTAAAAATGCATGATGAAGTTATGCGAAAAGCCGAAGACCTTTCAGTTTTCCCCAATCGTGGCCGCCCCGTACCCGATGAAAAAATGAAGGCCGCCGGATACCGTATGCTGTTAATTAAGCCATACATTGCATTCTATCGGGTGATTGGGAAAAATGTATTTATTTACCGCGTAATTCACGGCGCAACCAACTACCCAATGTTGTTTGATAAATTAATTTAAGAAGGGAGAAATAATCATGGAACTAATCACAGTAAACGACAACCCGTATGGGCAGAACGTGTATTTCTATTTTTGCAAGGAGACAGGGGAGGGGGGTGTGATTGACCCGGGCGACTGTTTTGAGGCAATCAAAAAGACTATTGAGGACAACAAAATCAAGATATCCGCGATTTTGCTTACGCACGGGCATTTTGACCACACCTTTCGCACAAACGAGGTGCGGGAATTTACAAACGCGCCTGTGTACGCGCACTCTGCCGAAACGGAGCTTTTGCAAAATCCGGAATACAATCGTTCGGGGTATCGCGGGCTGGACGTGATTGTTAAGCCCGACAAGCATTTTTCGGACGGAGATGTTTTCACTTTCCAAAACGGGGAGACACTAAAGGTAATTCACACGCCCGGGCATACGGCGGGCGGGGTTTGTTATTACGACGAAAAAGCGGGCGTCATTTTCACGGGCGATACGCTGTTTAGGGGGACAATCGGCCGCACGGATATGCCAACGGGCAACCACGCGGAACTGATTAAAAGCGTCAAGGAAAAGCTGTTCACCTTGCCCGAAAATGTAACGGTTTATCCCGGCCATGAAGAAAGTTCTTCCATTCGGCACGAAAAGCAGTATAATAGGGCTGTGTAAAAAAATCAGAATAGGAGAAAACACATGAAAAATTATTTAAAAACGGCGGCGGCATTTCTTTTTGCCATCGCAATGATGTTTACGCTTGCCGCTTGCACTAACGGAAACGGCGGCGCAACCGAACGCGGTGCAGACCCCGAAGCCGCACTTGGAGCCGCAAACGAAAACGGTGACGACACACAGGGGAACGAGAACGAAACCCCCACCGACCCCCCCGTTGCACGCGCACCCGGCGAACCATGGACGGGCGAAATATGGGACGCGGGCATTACGGTTGCAACGGTAAACGGCATTGACATCGGCATGAATGATGTTAGTTTCCGCGTGATGGAAGCGGAATGGACTATCCAAATGGAAATGTTTGATGATATCGACTTTGCAAATTGGGATACCACTGTCCGCGAAGAAGCGGCGCGGCTTGCGGCGGTTACATCGCTGTTTTTGCAATACGCGGCAGACAACGACATCTCCCTTGATGATGACGCTGTTCAAGAAATCCGCGACAACATTTACGAAATAAAAGAGATTCACGGCGAAGATGACTTCCTTGATATGCTTGAAGCAGACGGCATTCTCGGTTTTGAACACCTCGCCCGCGTTCTGTACGTGTTCACGCTGGTGGAAGAGGTTATGGATTTCATAATCGCTGACCCCGCAAGATTCGCGCAGTATGAAGAATATATGGAAGAACTCCTTGGCGCGAAACACATTCTAATTACCCTTGACGACTTTGACGGCGACGAAGATGCCGCAATGGAATTTGCGCAAGAAATTTGGGCGCGTGCCATCGCAGGCGAAGACTTCGGCGCACTTAAAGAAGCCTACAGCCAAGACCCCGGCAGACACGATATGCCCCAAGGTTACACATTTACCGCAGGGCAAATGGTTCCCGAATTTGAGCAAGGCACACGCGACCTTGAAATGGGCGAAATAAGCGAACCAATCCGCGCTTTCCACGGTATCCACATCATCAAGCGCGTAGAGCCAAACCCTGCCGACCTTATGGGCGCGTCCCCGTGGGACCCAACTCCCACCGAAGAAGAGAGAATGGCTCACGCCGTTTACCGCGGCTTTGAAGCAAAAGCCGCCGCCGCAGATATCGTTTTCCTTCCCGAGCTGGCTAATGTGCCTGTGCATTAGGGAAGGATCGTGGGGCTCTGCCCCACACCCCGCAAGCCTTTAAAAAGGCTTGACCCAAACTTTGACGAAAACCCGCGCAAATGCGCGGGTTTTGTGGTGGGAGATGGATTATGAAACGTGTGATTTGTTTTGTGGTTGCGTTTATTATGGTTGCGGCGGTTGCGCCTAGTGATTTGCGGGTGGGCGCGGGCGGTGCAGAGCCTAGGTTGTCGGGCTTTGTGGTGCATCATGGTGGGCAGAGTGTTGCCGTTACAGGTGCGGGGCAAACGGGGCAGTTGAGTGCCGTTGAGGGCGAGCCGTTCACATTTGAGGTACAAATTGAAAATGCGGACATAGTGCAAAGCGTTTATGTCGTAAGCGAGCATTACCGCGATTTGCGGCGGCTGGAAGCATTTTATGACGGTGCGGGGCAGTGGATTGCGAAAGGGTTTTTCTGCGATACAGACAGCTTCTTGTACGGGGTTTTGTCGGTGGAGTTTACGGAGGATATTTCCAGCTTGTTTGACGGAATAGTGCTTGATTTCAGCGAAGAAATAGATTTTAACGAGGTACGCAGTTTTCTTGAACCTGAATGGCGCAACGCCTTCATAACGGAACACGAAAACATTACGACAATCGTGCTGGATAACGAGGAGCAAACGGAACTTGAAATTGAGGTAACAAACAGCGAGATACACGCCGACATAGATGACCTTATTGCAATGGGTTTCGCGCCGTTGGAGGATATAAACGGCGATGTAATTTTTGTGCGCATGACGGGCGAATTAGCAAACGAGGGCGATATTGTAGAATTTGAAATTGCCGCGCCAATGGCGGGGTTATTTTATTTGTGTGACGAGGATGTGCAACCGCAATTTGTTGTGGCAATCGCGCTTACCACCGTAAAAATAGCGGCGAAAACCGCGCCTAAGTGGTTTCCGAAAGTGGCGGCACCCGCGACATTTGCAAGCAACACTGCCACGGGCATATCGCTGGGCATGACCGTTTCGGGAAGCGCGAACCGCCACCGCGACGGCGTTGACCCACGGCTTAATACAATACAAACCGTTGCGGGTGTGGCACTTACCGTTGGCGGCGGGGAAAATGTTACATCAATAATCGCTACCGCTTTGGCGGGGGAATTTGTAAAACGGTTGCATTATATAAACCAAGAATCGAATACGGATATCTTCAGGCATTTGCAAAGCATTGGCTTTGACGGGCGCAGTTTTGCGGGCGGCTCGTGGTTGCAGGGTCATGCGGGGGTTATGGTTTCCGTTGTTGCTCCTTCGGGTGAATTTACTTACAGAATATCGAGCAATCAAGCCACGGTAACGGGCTTTACGGGGCGGGCTACTACGCTGGTTATCCCGCAAATTCTAGGCGGTTTTCCCGTTACTTCAATAGATACAAATGCGTTTTATCGCAGAAATGACTTGGTTACGGTTGTTATTCCCGACACGGTTTTGCGTATCAGCAGTGGTGCGTTTAGACACAACACAAACTTGACCTCGGTTACGTTGCCGATGAATTTGCAGTATTTGGGTTGGGCGTCCTTTGGCGATACGGGGCTTACAAGCATTTTTATCCCGCGCAGGTTAAACTATGCATCAAGCTGGGTTACGCCCGGGGCGTTTGCTAATACCCCTCGTCTGCGATACGTCACGTTTGAAGAAGGTATAACGCGCATAATCCCAAGTCTTTTTCAGGACGCAACGGGGATAAGGGAAATAATTATCCCCGACACCGTAACAGAGATTGGAAACAATGCTTTTTCAAACGCAACGGGGCTTGTAAGCGTGGTTATTCCAAACAGTGTAACCACGTTTGGCACAAATATTTTCAGCGGCGCAACAAGCCTTGAGCGAGTGGTTTTGCCCGACAACTTGCAAACCATTCCGTGGGGTATGTTTCAAAATTGTACATCTTTGCAGGAAATTACGCTTCCGCAAACTTTGCGCGTGATAGAGGGCGCGGCATTCCGAAACGCCCATTCGCTGGAAGAAATTATTTTCCCAAACGGGCTTCAAACAATTGGTGCGGAAGCGTTTTACAATGCGCATTCGTTGCGCGAAGTTGTAATTCCCGCCTCCGTAACGGAGGTAGACGTGGGCGCGTTTCAAAATGCGACCTCGCTTGAGTCGGCGCGGGTGTATGCAACGGGCTGGGTTGGAATGCGGGCGTTTTATAACAACACCGCAATGCACACGCTTTATTTTGCGGATACGGTAAATCACATTGGCTCGGGCGTTGCGCGGGGAAATATAAACCTAGAAAACCTTAGCTTGGGGCAAAATATTGCATGGATTTCAAGTGATGCCTTTGCGCAAAATCACGCGCTGGTTGATGTTACAATTCCGCGCTTTACAACGCATATACAGTGGGAAGCCTTTGCGGGAAGTTTCAGGCTTCGTAACGTGTTTATTCCGCCGCGAGTGGAACATATTTCAGCGGACGCTTTTTCTTTTCCGGCTTGGACAACAATTCACGGCTTGCCCGGCTCAGCGGCAGAAACTTTTGCCCGTGCGCGGGATATGGAGTTTGTTCCTGTAATCGCGCCAATCACGTCCATTGCGTTCCGCAACGAGGAAGTTTTTGTTCCGCAAAACAGAAGATTTCATATTCCCCTTGATATTCAGCCCGTCTTTGATACGGACACCCTCACTTTTTCGTCCTCCGATACAAGCGTGGTGACGGTAAACCACCGCACGGGCGAAATTGGCACGGGCGGGCGGATTGGCACGGCGGTTATCACCGTAACAAACGGCTATCTTTCGGCAAGTGTTACCGTAAATGTTGTAACCGAAGCAATTTTGCGCAACCACTTGGCAGACCTTATCGAAGCCGCAAAAGCACTACGCGCCGCAACCGCAATATCCCCCGACGGCAGGGGCATTCCCCCTGATAACTATTGGGCAACACAAGCCGCCCACAACGATTTTTCACAGGCGATACTTGCGGCAATAGCCGCGTTGGAATAATTCCGCAAAAAAAGAACCGCCCCTGTCAACGGCAGGGGACGGTTCTGCAAAAACGGTTCTATTTTACAAATTCCTCTTCAACAAGTGCGACAACATATGCTATATCCTCTTTGCTCATTCCTGCCTTTGCTTTTCGGATTAGCCTGCCCAGACCCTTAACTGCGTGTCCGCTGTTTTCTCTTTCAAGCGTAAGCAAATCAAATAATAATTCCTTTTTTGCAATCGTTATTTCAGTTAAATTAGCCATCTCAACACCACCTAACATGGGCGGCTTCGTTACCTTCAATAGCCGCTTTTTTATTTGCTCATTATAAAATTACTAACCCCAAGTGTCAAACGCAGATTGCTACGCTTGCCGTAGCAACGAAATTTAAACTGTGGTACAATCCTTTTGCGGCTTTCGTAGGGGGTCGGTTCATGCAATTACCTTGCCAAGAAGGGAGGTGAACGCATGGATGAAAGTTGCAAAGGCATTTGCCAAACGGCTTGTGTCTCGTAAAAAAGAAAGAACCGCCCCTATTAACGGTAGGGACGGTTCTGCAAAAACCAAGAAATAATAAGGTTTAGCATGGACGACTCCACAACCATCGAGAGCCGTCTTTTATTATATGCCCATTATAAAATTATTAACCCCATGTGTCAACGCAGATTGCAAAGAAAATTCTTCCCCTTGAAGAACCGCCGCATGGGTTGTATAATACCTTGTGTACATAAAAAAATTAGGGGGCGAGCCGTATGATAGCAATTCTGCGCCAAAACTTGCGCGTTCTTGCGGTCTTTTTTGCGGTCTTTTTTGCGGTTTTTATTTTGTGCGTTCCTGTGCGGGCGGAGGGGCTGTACCATATTCCGCACGAGTTTGAGTTGTATGAGTCGGCGTGTTTTGGCGCGGGCGTGGTGGGGCGGTTTGGTGCGCAGGATATTGAGATATTGGCGTGGGGCGAGGGCTACTGGGTGCGCACGGAAATTGAAGGGCAAGCGGGCTGGGTTAATTTGCGGTATTCGCCCGCTATGTGTGCGCTGGATGCGTTTTTTGCGCCGTTGGGGTGGAATGTTTCGGTTTTTTATAAAAATTTGGAAACGGGATTTACGTATATTCACAATCCTGAGAGGGTATTTTTTGCGGCATCGCTGTCCAAGTCTACCCACGCGCTGTACACGTTTAAGCTGGCAGAGCGCGGTTATATTGATATGTACGAGGTTCATGTGTATTCGCCGCGAGACGAGTGGGGCGGAACGGGGGTTTTGCGTTTCTGGCCGTTTGGGGTGGAGCTTACCACGCGGGATTTGCTGGGGCTTTCCATGCGCGAGTCGGACAATGCGGCGTTTCGTATGCTTGTACGAATGACGGATGATGCGGCGTTTTCGTACCGCGATTTCGTGCGGGAAATTGGGGCAGACACGCGCCTTATCCGCGATATTTTGGCGCAGAACACAAGTGCGCGTGACAAAGGGCTTTTTATGACGGAAATTTTTAATTATATCGAAAACCCGAGCCGTTTCGGACACTATCTGAAATACGATATGCTAAACACCGCGCAAACTTCGCACCCGCATTTTACGCGGTGGGAAGGCTCTAACGGGTGGGGCGACAACGGCGTTGGCACGGATGTAAACGTGCGTATGTTGCGTTCCGATTATCCCCTTGCGCGCAAGTATGGCTGGGCGGGCGGCGCGTTTCATGACGCGGGCATAATTTACGCACCGTCGCCGTATATTTTGGTGATTTTGTCGAACATGGAGCGTGGCGCACATGAGATGTTCGAGCGGGTTTCGTGGTTTGTTCAGGATTTTAACAATAACACTTTTGTCGCGCCCGTAATGCTTAACGCGCCGCAAAAAGGGCCGCAGGTTTGCGATGCCATTAGGGTTGTTGGACGGCGCGGCGGGTTTCGGTTGACAATTCCCGTTTTTGCGGAAGAAACAGACAGGGCTACGGCACTTTTTCAGCCTGTAAAATTGAACGCGGCAGACAGGAAAATTCTTTTCAAAAATACACTCATAAGAGGATGTGCAGACAAATGAAAAAAATTCATGTAAACCAGTTAGGGTATTTTGCGGACGACGTAAAAAAAGCCGTTTGCGAAACGGACGCGGGGGCTTTTGAAATTATCCGCACCTCGGACGGGGCGGCGGTTTTCAGCGGAAAAACGGGCGCGGCTGTTCATGACGCGGCTTCCGCGCAGGATGTGCGGGTTGCGGATTTTTCCGAGTTTTCGCAGCAAGGCGAATTTTTTGTTTCGGCGGGCGGGCAAGAGTCCTACCCGTTTACAATAGGCGCAGACGCTTATGCGGGATTAAATGCCGCATTGCTGGACGCTTTCAACTACCAAAAATGCGGCGTTGCAATTGACAAGGGCATTTGGTCGCACCCGCCCTGCCACACCTCCCCCGCCGTTATTTACGGCACTAAGGAGACGCGGGATGTATCCGGCGGCTGGCACGACGCGGGCGATTATGGGCGGTACATTGTGCCCGCGGCAATGGCGGTTGCGGATTTGCTTCTGGCATATGATTTGTGTGCAAACCCGTTACAGGAAATCTTAGACGTTACGTGGTTTGAAATCGAATGGATGCTTAAAATGCAGTGCGAAAAAACGGGCGGCGTTTACCACAAGGTAAGCTGTGCGAGCTTTAACGCGCTGGACGAAGCCCCGCAAAATGAAAGGGGCGAGCTTATCCTCTGCCCGATTTCCCTAACTGCAACGGCAGATTTTGCCGCCACCATGGCACTTGCGTCCCGTTTTTATCCCGACAAAAAAGCCGCACTTCTGGCGGCGGCAGAACACGCGTGGACGTGGTGCGAACAAAATCTTGACGCGCCAAACTTCGTAAACCCCGAGGGCGTAACCACAGGCCAATACGGCGACATCACCGCCAAAGATGAAATCTTTTGGGCGGCGTGTGAATTATTTTCTGCCACGGGCGCGGAAAAATATCATGATGTAATAAAGCAAAGTGAAATATATGTAGGCTTGGGCTGGGCGAATATGGGAACATACGGCATAACCGCCTATTTAAGCCTAAAATCTTCCGCCGACGCAGAACTTTCCGAAAAAATGAAAACCCGCTTGCGCGCCGTTTGCGAAGAAATAATGCAAAAACACGCAAGCGAGCCATTCGGAACTTCCCTTGGCGTAACCTACCGCTGGGGCAGTAGCCTTGACGTTGCCAACAACGCAATGAGCCTACTGCTCTACAGCAAATTGGTCGAAGAAAACGCCGCATACACAAACGCCGCAAAAGAGCATATCCATTATCTGTTGGGGCGCAATCCCCTTTCGCAAAGCTATGTAACGGGCTTCGGCTCTCTTCCCGCAAAAGACCCGCACCATCGCCCATCTGTTGCCGTTGGCGAAACCTTCCCCGGCATGGTTGTGGGCGGCCCAAACCCAACCACCCCCCGCGATGTCGTACTCCAAACCCATTGCGAAGGCAATCCCCCGTCCAAATTCTACGTAGACCACAAGGAAAGCTTCGCCTCCAACGAAATCGCCATCTACTGGAACAGCTCGGTTTACTTTCTGGTTGCTGTGCTGGGGATGTAGGGTCGGGGCTGGGCCGGCGAGTGGGGGCGATTGCTTTCGCTCGCTATGATACGCCTGCGGCGTACAACCGCTCGCCAAAAGCAATCGCCCCCACTCGCCGCCCGCGTAGCGATAGGGTAGGAAAGATTAGATTAGTGGGCGGTAGGCGAAAAAAAGACAAGGGGACGGTTCATCCGTCTTACACGAAAGGGCTTGATTCCCATGGATAAATCCATATATTGTGAAGGACAGATGAACCATCCCCTTGTCCACCTTTGGATGTGATTGGCAGGTGTAATCACAAATGAATAAATTTAGCTTGAGGCAAATTAATAACTTAAGTGTTGGAAATAATTTAGCCATGGAAATTCCTTCAACGTCTGATGATGCGAGAGCCTTTATTGTTTTAGGTGCATATCGCTATGATGAAAACGGACGTGCAACTGCAGTTTCAAACTTTTTAAGCATTGACGATAATACTCGTTTCTTTTTGAGAACAGGTGAAATAGAGATAGAGTATATTGAAAATGATTGGTGCATTGCTGATGAAGATATAATAAATTCTGTGTACATCAATAACATAAAGAGCATAAAAGAGTTGGAATATGAGTTATCAAAGCTTTTGGATGATTTCTCCGGCTTGGATGTGGCATGGAAATGCGACTGCCCAATATGACAATACCTATCCGCTTCAAAAACCTAATATTTTCTAAAACCACTCAAAAGACAAGGGGACGGTTCATCTGTCGTGACATTTCCTTGATGGTGAGGGGGTATATATCATGCAACAGCATAACAACAAAGACATAGAGTCATATGTTTTGCGAAGCTATAATGATAGAAACGAACATTCTGCAGAAAGTTTCTTTTTACATTCGGGACACAGATGGTGTCTCTTATCGACATTAACGTGGGTAGCACCCAATGTCTTTGTTATTTTCGACAGTGATTTTATCAGGGTATTACCGATGAATGTGGCAGTTGTGATTATAATGCCTGTTGTTGTTGCTTTTACATTCATACAATCGAAAGGCAAATTTAACCGTTACATGGATGGTACTGAAAAGCAGTGTAATACCTCAGCAAACAAGGCTTCTACATTTGGTATGTTGGGGGCTATAGGTGGTGTTGGAGTTGCGAGGATTGTTTTGCCAAACGTTATGAGTCATACTCAAGGGATTATAATTAGTCTTGTTTTTTGTTTGCTCGTCCTAGGGTTTATCTCTTGTGCGTGTGTGCAGTACTACAAAGTCCATTTAATACGAAAATTTTGTCCCAACCTCAGATGCAAAAAAGAATGAAAGGGAATAACTGTGACAGGAAAAGACAAGGGGACGGTTCATCCGTCTTACACGAAAGGGCTTGATTCCCATGGATAAATCCATATATTGTGAAGGACAGATGAACCGTCCCCTTGTCCACCAGAACGTAGTCATCCCGTGATATATGCAAGGAGGGTAAAATGACGATAACAGCCGTTATAAAGAAGGTTGCCGACAAAAAACTGGCGGCAGTAGGATTCAAAAGAGTTAAACGCCCCGAATATGGTTCTGGTATGTGGTTTTACGAACGTCAAGCAAATGGAGTTAAGTATGAAATGTACTTTCAAAAATCAAACTTATGCAAAGGGATAAGATTAATTTTTGTTGGCAAGTGTCCTGCTCACTCCGTGGAAAGATTATTCGATATAAATAGTCTTCCGCCATTTTTATCAAATTATTTCAAAATTCACCAGCCGGGCATTTTTGTTGAATATGCCGATGAAAAGGAATTGGAAGTCATCATAACGGAATTGACGGACATTGCGATTGAAAGGGTAATCCCACATTTTGATACTCTCAAGGAGCAGTTTATGCCGACTATCCAAAAAGACAAGGGGACGGTTCATCCGTCTTGTCCATGAGGGGAGGTTGACTTCAGTGAGCGGTTGTACGCCGCAGGCGTATCATAGCGAGCGAAGTCAACCGTCCCTCTCGCCCGAGAATCTGTGGCAGTTCTATACATAAAGCTCCTGTGTTTGGGGGCAGTAGCGAATCATGCTTTCTATGAAGATGGCGTAACCTTTTGTGGGGTCTTGGACAAAAACGTGGGTTATCGCGCCTATGATGCGGTCGTTTTGGATTATGGGGCTGCCGCTCATGCCCTGTACGATGCCGCCTGTTTGGCGCAGGAGTTCGGGGTCGGTTATGCGGATTACAATGCCCTTTGTTTCGTCTGCGGCGTTTTGGTTTATGTGTTCTATTTCGATTTCGTAGTGGCGAACGCAAGTGCCTGACACGTTGGTTAAAACGGTTGCAGGGCCTTCTTCAATTTGGGTTCGGCGGGCTATGGGGAAGCGTGGGAGTTCGGCGAAGTCTTCGCGCACGGACGGCTCCAGTGTTCCGAAAATGCCGCTTTCGCAATTGGTCGCGATGCTTCCCATGGAGATGTTTGTGTTTACCGTGCCTTCAAGTTCGCCGGGGTTACCGCGTGCGCCGCGATTTACGGATGTCACCGTGGAGGGCATGATGTTGCCGCTTCTTACGGAAAGAAGCATTTTTGTATCCACGTCCAAAATGCCGTGACCCAACGCGCCAAATTCGCCCGTTTCGGGGTTGTAAAATGTAAGCGTTCCTATGCCCTTGGTGGAGTCGCGCACCCACGCGCCGATTCTGCGAACGTCGTCGGTTGCGGCGGTTTCGGGCGTGATGGGTATTTCCATTTCGGTTTCGTCGCGGCGAACGAGGAAGATAATTTCGCCCGTGCTTTCCGCTACATATTCGCTTAGTTCTTCCTTGTTGTTAATGTCTGTGCCGTTTGCTTTCAGAATTAAATCGCCGCCGCGCAAAAGATTGTCGGCAGGACGGTGGGTTTCGCCGCCTTCTCCCGCAAACGACCCCGTGCCAAGCACCATAACGCCGTCCGTGTTTATGCGAACGCCAATCGCGTGGCCAAGCGGAATAATCTCCACCTCCGGCACAACATCCAGCGTAATGCGCCGAAACGGCACACCAAACGCACCAATAGTCATCTCTGCCGTGCCTTGGCTGCTGGTCTGAATTGTAAGCGGACGCCCCAAACGCACCGCTCCAATTTCCGAAAGCGGTGTGTCGTTTATTTTTGTAACCGCCGCCGTCTCGTGAAAGGTTGCCGAAAGCGGCAGGCCAATACTTAACCTGTGCGTGGTAAATTCCGTCAGGCGTATTTCTCCCGGAAAACGCAAAAGATATGTGAAACTACCCAGCCCATAGCCTGTTATCACACACAAAAGTAATATTGCAACAATTTTTAATTTGCGGTTCATCTTATCGCCCCCGTTTTATTTATTGATATCTTTGCCGTTTTTGGTTTCGCTTATACGCAAAAAATTCATGTTTATCTTGACACAAAAGAATGCCTGTATTACAATATTTTTCGTTGCACGCAGCTGTGGCGGAATTGGCATACGCGCTAGACTAAGGATCTAGTGGTCCTAGACCTTGCAGGTTCAAGTCCTGTCAGCTGCACTAGAATGCTCTTACTTAAACCGGCACTATTAAAAAATGTGCCGGTTTTTGCGTTACGGCGGTTTTTCGCAAAATCCGCCAATGAAAGATGGGCAGCCGATTGGGGCTGCCCATTTTCATTATCACGAATCTGCCGCTCGACTTCCCCCTTTAGCGTGAACAGATTTGGGTCGAGCAGCGTATCAAAGGGGGCGGCATATTCTACATCCAGACCTGTGTCTTCATGAACCAGTATCCGCTCGAATAAGGCTTGGTTAAAGCACCGTCGCTCAAAATCTTTCGCCAGCTTGTAGGCTTTGCCGCAATCATCCAAAAGCGCAAATACATCATTGAGATTGCCGGAAACTTCGTCATACTCGGCTTGGTAGGCGTTCACTTGGCCGTTGACACTTGCAAGTGTTCTGCCTATGCGGTCTTGCTCTTCCTTTAATAAGTCCAGCGATATGGCATCGGCTTGGAAGGCTTGAAGCACCTTGCGGCGTTCGCGTTCCAGTTTTTCCTGCTGTTTCTTTAGGCGTTCCAGTTCGATTTTGGATTCTTCCGATAAATTTGCGATTTTGTCCATAGCCCAGTCTTGCAGTAGCTTACGAAATGCCGACGTGAAAGAAATCCGCTGATAGAAGGCTTCTATCTGCCTTTCAATTTCGTCTATGAGCAAAGAACGCTGGTCGCAGTCGTTTCGTTTATTGTGCTTGGCGGAGCAGACAAAATATGGATACCGCATCCCTGCCCTCGACTTAGCATTGTGAATTATCAGCCTAGCCCCACACTTTCCACAGTACACTGTGCTTTTCAGATAATGCTCATGAATGCGAGTACGTTCACCGTTTAGGCGGATTTTCAGCATTTCCTGCACCCTATCCCAAGTCGCTTCATCCACAATCGGCGTGTGCCGACCTTCGTGTTCCACACCGTTGTATCGGACGATGCCTTTATAGTAGGGATTTGTGAGAATGGTGTGCAACATTCGCTTGCCTATGGGTTTTTCCGGAAGCCTGCGGGTGGCAGGTGTAACCAGCCCCAAATCGGATACATGGTCGGCTAGTGCTGTTAACGCCCAATCGCCCGTGGCATATTCGTTGAATGCCAGCGTGATAAGGGCGGCTCGCTCTTCGTCAACATCTACGCGGCTGTTTCGCCTGCCGTTTTCGTCTACATCACGGATGTTTTTGTAGCCAATTGGAGCCTTGTTAGGTGTGCCGCCGCCCTTGGCCTTCTGGTTCAAGCCTTTTTTTACTTCGGTGGATAGGTTGCGTGAATAAAATTCTGCTATCGAACTCATTATGCCGTGCAACAGCATACCGGATGGCGAATCGTCAATGCTTTCCGAGGCAGACACTAACTGCACATTTGCCTCGCCTAAAGCACGGGTTATATCAATGTCATCACCGCGGTTGCGGGCGAGGCGGTCAACTTTGTGAACGATTACATAATCCACCCTGTCTTTGTTTTCCTTGATAAATTCAAGCATTCGCTTGAGTTCGGGTCTGGCGGCAGAGCGAGCAGAAGCACCTCGGTCTACAAATTCTTTGCCAATCATCGCACCCATAGACATGGCTTTGCGTTTGTTTGCCTCGCGCTGAGCCGGAATCGAAAAACCTTCATCGTCCCCGCCACCTCGCTCCGCCTGCCCTGCTGTGGATACCCGCAGATACGACACGGCGAATTTCGGTGTCATGCTGTCCGTCAAGGCTTGTAAAAGATTATTTGGCGTAGCCGACCTAATTGGTGCAGGGGCGGCTACGGCTGCATTTTGTGCATACACATGGATTACCTCCCAACTTTCTCAGATTTATTAAAGATAACAATGCTACTTCACCAGCGTTAAGCATAGCGCGCGTGGGCCACGGAATCAAGGCTCAATTGCGCGACAATGCCCCAAGCCCTTTAATATCCCTCGCTTAAAAACTTGGCACAGATAGGTTGTGTCCGGTTAAGCCCCGCATAACTTCCCGTTCCCTTGGCTCTGCTCTTTCAATGTTTGTTTTTGGTGTTTGTGTTTCGCTTCACATCTCAATCGCTGATAAAATCAGCGTTTGATGGGTGGCCTAAGCCAAAATCTGCTAAACCGGCACATTACGCTTCTAGCTTCCTGATTTTTGCAATAGCCTTCTCGAATCCGGCAGACAATGCTTTATCTTCCGAAATTTCCTTCCGCGTAATGCCTATGGCATTCAGTGTATCGGTTAAATCGTTTGTATAGCAGTATTCGTAGTTCGCAAGCTCATACAGAAACATCTCATAGATGTAACCATGGCCTGTAGTGTCGGCGGCGATTGCCTCTTTTCGCTCCCTTTCGTGCCTAGCAAACATCTCCTTGAGTTTGGGCGCGTTTGATTTTAGGCAGAATGCACCGATGTCATCTAATCTACAAATTTTATCGGTGTCGTCCAGGGTCAATCCGAGCTTTGCCAACTCCTTTTCGAACTGCTCATCGCCAAAGGCAAAAAAGAACGGAAACTGGTTTACTTCTTTTTGGTGTTTAGCCTCCAAAGCCAAATAGCTGTTCGTAGCGTTTTCGCCCATAGCAGATGAATCTTCCTCACGCACGCCGTTAAGCGGCGGCTTTTGTCCTGATTGTTGTTGCATAATTTAATCCTTTCACCATTAACATTTATAAGCGAGCAGTGCCGTAGTTGCGGTGATCGTAGCCGGTGTTTGCCGTTCAGCCTATCTGGACCAAATCTTTAAGCACGGCTTGGTGATGGTTCAAGCAAAACAACTCATACAGTTGAGCATTAAGCTTCCATACAGCGGCAGCGTGTTTAATGGCATCCCTCATTTTATCTTCAGTAACATTGAGTGCATTGATTTGCATAACCTGATTCTCCTTGTTTTTTATTTTTGTTGACTCGGCTAAAGACTTGGCGCAGATAAACTAGGCGCCGACAAACTTGCGTTAAACTACTGCTTCTTGGCTTTGCATTTTCACTGTTTGTTTTTGGTGTTTGTGTTTGTTGCGAACCGCAAATTCCGTCAAAATCAGTGATTGGTCAGTTTTTGTTGATCGTCATGTGCAGAAGACCTTTCGCACACGCTTACATCAGAAAATTCCGCTGGCTTTAATTTGCCTTTGAAACCGGCAGATGAACCCATTGCTCCCCATATGTCATCTTCGATGTTCGTCATGATAGTCTCATCTTCTTTTGCGTGATAGTAGACATACACAATTTCATCACCATCAGCGGGTTTGTCATCAAGTCGCCACTTCGCCATAAAGCACTCAGCGTAGGTATTACGACTATATAGAGCATCTCCCTCATTGAAAGACGCACTGACCATACGCCGTAGCGTTGTCGTACCGAGAAGGGTCGCCTTGCTTTTTCTCTGTTTTTTTACCATATGTCCTCGCCGGTTTTCACGGTAATCTTACATCTGACAACAACATAGCGTTTTGTGAATACTTCGCTAACTTCATCGGGTACATCGATACCGTCATACTCAGGATTGGCGGTCTTCCAATCATCTTGGAATTCTTCCCACATCTCCGTTCCCAGAATTTCTCGCGCATCATACACACACCACGCAACATTGCAGATAGAGTCATCCTCTAAATCCACGATTGCAAACCAGCCACCCATATTTATTGAGGGACCGCGATACTTTTCATCTGAAATTTTGTCGCCCACTTCAAGCGTCTTATTATTTCCACCCTTTCCGTCTAGAGACGACTTTTTCGTTGATTGTTTTTCCATAGTAATCCTTTCACCATTAACATTTAATAAATCAGCATCGCCATAATGCAGTGCTTCACAGGTCTTTGCCTACGCCAGCTTATCTGTGCCAAGTCTTTAGTGTTTAAGTGTTCAAGCACTTAGTGCAGCTAAATACAGTCAAATTGGGATATTTTGCAGAAGCAATCGCTACCTTGCCGCGTCTTTGTTTGTTTTCGCAGTGTTAATGCGGTGCAAGAGGTCACTTGCTTGTTTTGCCAAATTAGGCTCATTACAGCTTTCGCAGCTTCTAATGGCTTCTTGAAGCATCACGGATGTCTCTTTGCTCTCATAGTAAATATCCTTTGCGATATGTATGATGTTTTCAGCTACCTCATCATCGCTTCGGACACCGTCATAAACTTCCGCATATTCATCGTAAATGCTCCAAAAATGGTCGATGTCTGCTGCCAACAGCCGAACATCCAACGGTATGACTTCTAATTGTTTCTCTTCCATACGAATCTCCTTTGTACTGTGTTAATAAAATAAGGTGCTGTAAAGTGCGAAACTGCTCTTTGCCACATCCCAATATTCTCATTTAGCTGTACTAAATGCTTGATGTTTCTGTGTATATTATTTTGGATACCAGCTTGCGTAAAACAAGCTGGTGTGAAATGGCTAAATTGTGCCATCTCTAAAGTGCATTTGTTATTTTTCGGAAGGTTCTTGTGAATTTTCCGATTGTGTGGGTGATTGCCCGGCTTTCCAGCTACTGTTGCCGGATAAATTCCGCAACAGAATCTTCCTCGCCAACTTATACTCGGGCCCGACAAAACCTAATCGGATCAGAAATACACGCATTGTGAACTTGTCGTTATCTGTATCACGCTCCTTGGCTGTGATGCGTTGGGATTCCTTCGCCATTTTGCATAGGGCTGTAACAAAGCGTAGATAGGTATCTACTTCGCCGTCTTCACCTGTAAGGATGAACCACGGAAAATGTATCTTCTCCTCACCGATAAGAAGAGGTAGATGGCTTATGCCAAGTGCCTTTTTTATCAGTACAGCTTTGCTGGCGATAATCTTCCGGATATTGTCTATCGCCACTTCGGTAAACTGCTCCCTCGGCATTTCGATTATCAACCTGTCATCGTCAGACGACCGGCGAGCAATTGCTTCACTGATCGTGACAAACAGGGCATCTTTCCGAATCACAACCTAAATGGTGATATTGACCCGCACCAACACCACAATCGTGGCAAAGGTCACCTCCGCGAAAAGTTGAAGGGTAATCCAAAGAATCACCAGCCTTAATTCGCTCATGCCTCCTGTTATTAATAACAAGGTGCGATACTGTACAGCGATTTTTCGGCATCATCGGTTGGATGCAGATTGCGCAGATTGCGCGCGTTTCGTTTTTTGCCATGTACTTCCTTTCCTTAATTGTGGTTTGTTTATTGAAACCATAAGATGCTGTAAGCCATAATTCGCAAAAAACCTTTATCTCACTTGTATGCTTGGCTGCATCAAGCTCTCGAAGTTAAATTGTCAAGGTGCTGCCGCCATCAGGGGTCCGGCATCGGGGGATGCTCAATATTGCCGCTGGCGAGTTAGGCGGTAACTACCCCGCTCGCCGTGTCAGCGGGAAGCGTCTACGGCACGGCATCCCCCGCTCTGCCAATAAATAGCGTTCTGAAATCCTTTGTCTCAAATACGCTGACTGTTACGCTGCATTTTTCTGTTCGACCAACTCCTCTGCACAAGTGCAAGGCAGTAACCACACCAACCGCATAGTCGGTGATAGTGTTCTTAACCATTCTCTCAGTAGAAATTTTGCACTAAATCCTATGTCGGGCGGTTCATTTCCGGGAGTCGCCAGCCACAATACCCCTCGGGGTGCAAACATCGGCTTTGACAGAGCTATGAGCGAAGAATTCTGGACTACTACTACATCAACTTGGACGGCTTGGGATACCGATATTTGGCATATCGAAGACGGTTCGTTGCCCACTTTGATAATGAACAGTGTGCCCACCACTAGTTCCGGCGCACTGACACTCGTCGCAGGAACAGCGACCGGTGAACCCGGTGATGAGGTGGAAATAACGGTGTCGCTTATCGGAAACCAAGGTTTTGCCGGGCTTAGCCTAGCGTTGGGTTATGACATCACAATATTGACTCCGCTCTCAGTCGAAAGAAATAATGCACGCGGTATTCGGTAGCCATATAATAGCCCCCGACGCGCGCACAGGGGCGTCGTGTGCGCGTTTTAATAGCAGTATGGGCTATGGATGCTCCTGCTGGGTATTGGCGTAATATTCGTCATATTCTTGATTTGTTGTGTTATGCTTGCTCCTTTCTTTGTTTTGTGTTGTTACACATACAGTCTTAGCAGGCTCAATGGGCAGAGTCAATGGGTAACTTTTTTGAGAATCGTTGCGGTGCGACACTAAGCCCTTGGGGTGAAAATGCTTAATTCGACACCTTGGTCATCTTAGGGCAAACGCAAAAAGCTATAGATGGTGCAACCCTAATTGACGCCCAAATGATAGGTGGCATATCTTTCGTGGCGTATCTACAGATTAATAGTGGCAGTTCTATAACACCAGGAGAGATTAAGCTGCTATTTGTACAGCGTAACGATGCTGGCGAAATCGTTGATCAGTTTGACATAGGCTATATTCCTGTTTTCTGCAAATATAGTAAAACTATTATGGAACCGGCTGGTTTCCACGACATTTCTAGCAAGGCGAAAGGTGAAACAATCCAAGCAGTTTTTAGGGTTAAACCCAGCAGTAATGGTTTGCTTTACGTGAGTGAAGAAACGAAAGTACAATTTTATATAGTAAAGAAATAAACAGAGTGTGGATGTTGGCAAGTGTATCAAAAAACTCCATATCCCAAAACAGCCCTCTGACCCCAGTTTAGAGGTGTCTAATCGCTAAAAATGAGCCTTGACTCTTGCCTATGAGCCTGCTTTATTAGTGGCGGGCGCAAGTCCAACGTAGAGGCATCGAGATTTCAACGTTGACAATATGTGCATGACGGGTGCATAATAGACCCATAGAAAGGAGTTGGTTATGATTTCAACTGCGAGAATATCGGTGAATGTAGATGAAAAGGTGAAGCAAGACGCACAACAAGTGTTTGGCGAAATCGGTATGGATATGACCACGGCAATAGACTTATTCCTAAGAACGGCAATCCGAGAGGGGCAAATCCCTTTCAGTCTTCAGACGGAACGAGCCTACCGTGAAGCTGCTCACAATGCTTACATCAAGGCTGAATTAGAGAAAGCTAAGCTAGAAGCCGCCGATCCAAATACCTTATGGGTATCACAGGATGAGATGAAGGCACGGCTAAGACAGCAACGCAAGGATAGAGACCTTGTACACGCTTGATTATTTGCCGGCAGCCATAATTGGCATCCTAGAGGCTGAAACTTATCTCAACGAACACAGCCCGAGAGCTGCGGAGAAGTTTGCGGAGGCTGTCGAAAGACAAACGGACCTCCTGCTAGAACATCCGTTTATGTGTTCAGTTTCCATCCATGATGAAACCTTGCGCTTAATGGTGCTGCCATACCAATACCATCTATTCTACCGTGTAGACGAATAAACAAAAACAATCCAAGTATATCGAGTACTCCGAGGAATGCGAGATATACCGAATCTGCTGTAGCAACACCTCAGCCTCTACGAGAAAGAGAACAGCCCCTTCGGGGGCTTTCTTGATTTTGCAAGCATTTTACATCTCCAAAAAATGTAGTCTGACCTCTGTAGCCCAATGACCTCCCGCCTGACTACCCGTGCTGACCGACAGAAGCCACAATTCCGCACATAGTCGGAAGGTAAGCGAATATTCGGATATGACTCCTTACCATGTTTTTCCCTTAGTAAGCTAACCTCGAGCGGGAGGTGAGCTTCAGCGTTTTATCTTATTGACGACCCTCCATATGGTCGTGTAGTAGCAGCCGTATAGCTTAGCTATTTCTACTTGAGTTAAGCCCTCATTATGCGTGGCGATTAAAGCGATTTTTTGACACCGACGACCCTGACGTGTTCGCCACGACTACCGACTACCGGTGTAACGAATGCAAAATTTAATGCCCTCAATACACAGCCGTTAGACAACGGGGTATTTGAAGGGTAAAAGCAAAAAAACAGGCTTTCCGATTCCTCGGAAGGCCTGTTTTTACTGACATTTCTACTCTCTGGGTGAAAGGATTTGAACCTTCGACCTCTAGACCCCCAGTCTAGCGCGCTACCAAGCTACGCCACACCCAGAAACATTGCCCGCAGGCAACGAAAGGTAGTATATATTGGGGTTGCGGGTTTGTCAAGAATCTGCGGGGCAGAAATGGAATTTACATAGCAGATTTTAAAGCGGCGGCGAGTTGGTCGGGGCAGGAGGTGCCGCGCACGCCGCACTGGATGCCGGAAAGGCTGGCAATTAGGTCTTCGGCTTTGCGGCCTTTGGCTAGTTCGGCAATGCCCTTTAGGTTGCCGTTGCAGCCGTTTGAAAATTTTACTTCGTTTACAATGCCGTCGGAAACTTCTACTTGAATTTCGTCACAGCATACGCCTTTGGTTTTGTAGGTCATTTTGTCAGCTCCTTAAATTCTTGTATTGCGGATTTGATTACGTCAATCGCGCCTTTCCAGAAATCGGCGTTTTCGATGTCAATGCCAAGTTGGTTGCAGCTTTCGGTTATTGACATTTTGCCCGAAACGCGGAGGAAATTATCATATTTTTTTCCGAAAGAGGCGGGGTCTTGGTCGTAGATTTTGTAAAGACCGTTTGCAAGCAAGTGTCCGAAGGCATACGGGAAATTGTAAAAACTGGACGTTCCGCTGTAATAATGCGGCTTTATTGCCCACATATATGGGTGAAGTTTTTGCGGGTCAAGACCGTCGCCATAGGCTTTGCGCTGTGCGGCAAGCATTAGTTCGCACAGTTCTTGGGCGGAAAGCGGGTGGTCTAACCGCGCCGCGAAAACGCTTTTTTCAAACAGATAGCGCGAATAAATATCCAAAATAACCTGCGTTGCGTCTTGCAATCCGATTTCGATTAGCTGTAATTTTTCGCTTTGCGGCAGGGTTTTAAGCGCGGCGTTTGTGACAATCATTTCGCAGAAAGTGGACGCTGTTTCTGCAAGGGGCATTGGGTATCCCGTGTTCAGAATGCCCTCTTGCATCACCTGCATACTGTGGTATCCGTGGCCCAGTTCGTGCGCCAGCGTGATGATGTCGGACAAATTTCCGCCGAAGTTTAGCAAAACGCGGAACTGTTTTATTGCGTAAATGTCGCCGCAAAACGCGCCGCCCACTTTGCCCTCACGCGGCTGTACGTCTACCCAGTTTTTGTCGAATGCAAGTCGCGCAACTTTTTCCATCTCGGAAGAAAATTTGCCGAAGTTTTCCGCAACAAAGGTTTTTGCTTCTTCATACGAAAATGTTTTTTCGGCAGACGCCCCGACAGGCGCGAACAAATCGTAAAAAGCAAGCCCGCTTTCGCTTTTGGAAACGTATTTCGCTTTTGCCTTCAAATAATCGCGGAAGCACTGGATGTCTGTGTCGATTGCTTCAAACATTGCGTCCAGCGTTTTGCGCGTCATGTTGCTGTCAAAGAGGGTCTTGTCCAGTGGGTGGTCGAATTTTCGCAAGCGGCTTAGAAGATTTACCTCGCCCTTGATGCCGTTCATTGCGGCGGCGCAGGATTCTTCAATTTTGGGATATGCGGCAAGTTCCGCTTCGTATGCCGCCTTGCGTACCGCAGAATCCGCATCGTATGCAAGGTTGCGGCACTCGTTTATGCCGATAATCTTTTTCTCGCCCGTTTTCGGGCAAGTAAATTCGCAGGTTAGCATGGAAATCAATTTGTCTTGCAACATCGACCACGCGCCCGAACCCGTGTTGTACATTTGCGCCGCCAAAGTTTCTTCGTCCTCGCTCATCATGTGGGAATATTCTTCCGCCATGTGCTGTAGCTGAAATGCATAATCCTCCGCGTCATGCTCCTTCGCCAGCGCGTTTATGTTACCGCCGTCTTTCGCAACCTTCGCAAGATATTTCGCAAGTCTCACTTTCATGCGGCTGGTTTCCGCATTCAGTGCTTCCAGCAGATATATAAACTTAGACGCCGCCGCGTTTGCCGTATCCGTTGCATACACAAAATTCGCATACGAACTTAATCTGTCGTTCTTGGTGACATATTCCTCCAGCTTCCGCACAAGCGTTACAACATCCGGAAACCCTATCAGCTCGCCCGAAAGCGTGTTCATCGCTTCCGCCATTTTGGGCAGTTCCAAAAAGTCTGCCATAAATTCTTCCGAATCAAATCCTGCATAAATTTCGTTTAAGCACCATTTTTCTGCCATTGTTATTCTCCTTATGCTAAAAAACCGCGCATTTGCGCGGTTTTTGTGTGGCGATGCACTGTAGTTCACCGCGGTTTTATTATCCGTAAAAATTTAAACGATATACGCCTTTAAGAGCGGAACAATCCGCGATGCGGTTGCTTCATCGTGAATGGTGAGTTGCAGCGGCTTGGACAAATCAAGGCTGAAAATGCCCATGATGGATTTTGCGTCAACAACGTAGCGGTCAGAGCCGAGGTCGATATCGCCCTCCAGCGGCGCGACTGTATTGACAAAGCCTTTAACTTTATCCACAGTGTCTAAAACAACATTTACAGTTTGCATAAGTGCCTCCCTCTTGTTTTCTGTTGTACGTATTGTAAATGCTGGAGCGTACACTGTCAAATATGCGTTGCTATCAGCCGCGCAACACACCCTAGCCCCTTAAATTATATCGTTATAGATTCTCTTTCATTCTGCAACGATTTAAGAAAATCGGTTACAAATACTCGCTCGTCAGGGGGGAGCGCGGCTAACTTGGCTTCCCTGTCCGGGATTTCTAAGGGGTTTATCAACGTTATCTCTCCCCGCAATACCTTCTCCCTAAGAGGATGCCCTCTGCGCTTCATAGTGCTCAAGTCATATTCGGCTTTAATTTTATCCCATGTGAATAGTTGACCTTCAAGTTCATATACAATATCGCGTTTTGATGATTCCATAATGTTCCTGCTTTCACAGATAGTAATTACTGTTGCTCGTCGTTTTTTTTAAGACTATTGGTAAAATCTCGTTTGTTATATCCGGATAGGTTAAGTTATCCGGGATTGAGTCAACGAAAGAGATTCGTTCCATTTCACTGTCGCATGGTATTTCACCCAATGTATGAACTTGTGCAATATAAACTTGACTATTCGCCTGTATATAGGCTCCGTTGATGATTCCTTCTGCCGAATAATCACAAAGCGGTTCGATGTCAAACTCTATTGCTCCTGATTCTTCATATAATTCCCTTTTTGCGGCTTCCAATGGTGTTTCACCGGTTTCAATATGCCCGCCTTGTGTTTCCCATGTTGTTCTTTCTTTGTGTTTGCTAAATAACCATTTGCCTTTATGAAAGGCAACAATATCAACCCATATATAATTGCCAAGTGTGTTAAACGGATATGATTTACATTCCATGATTACCCCCATATATGTGCATCTAATTGCTTTCTGTTACTGTGATTATAGCATGGGGGCAACCATGCTCAAAATAATTATTTTAGCAAGCCCCTTTACAAAGATATAACCATTCTGAAAAAACATTAGACCTGCCAAATACCCCCACCGATTTTTTTGCTCGCAAATTATCATACTACGCTGAAAGTTTGAAAACAGCAGTTGAAATTTTTTTCGATTGGCAAAATGTAATACAAATGTTATAATCCACATGGAAATTTATTGAAGGGAGCGCGTTTGATGACTGAAATAAAAAAAGAGAGCGGCGGTTTTGTTCGCATTGCAGACGAAGTTCTGATGAAAATTGCGGGAACGGCGGCACTGGAAGCTGATGGTGTTTCGCGCTTAACGTGGCGCACAGGGGGCAAAACCACACGCAAGAACCCTGCGAAATGCACAAGCGTGGCTGTAAAAAACAGGACGGTGACAGTCGGGATTTTGATTGCGGTATGTTTCGGCGCGAAAATTCATGAGGTAACAATAGATGTGCAAAAGCGCGTGAAATCTGCAATAGAGACGATGACGGGACTTACCGTTGCAGACGTAAACGTAACCGTTGGCGCAATTGTAGAGCCGCAGAGCAAAGCATGAAAAAAACAAGCCGCAGAACGGCGCGCCAACACGTATTTCATTTGATTTTCGGGTTGCCGTTTATCGGCGCGCTTGACGTGCCTACGCTTGCAAAAGCAAAGGCGGCGTACTTCGATTTTCTGGAATACAGCGAACTTGAAGAATACGGTTTTGAAAATCTAAAACGCCCCACGAAGCGCGATGCAGAATATATCGACCGCGCTTTTTGGGGTGTCTTTGAACGCCGCGCAGAACTTGACGGCGTAATAGAAAACTTCCTGCGTGACTGGACAATAGGCCGCTTAAACAAAGCCGACCTTGCCCTAATGCGTCTTGCCATTTACGAAATGCTTTGCGAAAAAGATGTTCCGCCCGCCGTTGCCGTAAACGAATCTGTAGAGCTTGCCAAGCTATACGGCGCGGACGAATCGCCCGCGTTCATAAACGGTGTGCTGGGCAATGTCGCACGGGCATGGGAGAAGAAGGAAGCATGACGGCTCGTACTGTTTTCACCGTTGCGCAGGTTAATAAGTATGTTAAAAAAACTTTGGAGGCAGACGCGCTTTTGGCGGGTCTGTTTGTTGAAGGCGAGCTTAGTAATTTTAATGCGCATTCGTCGGGGCATTTGTATTTTACGCTGAAAGACGCGGGCGCGGCGATAAGCGGCGTAATGTTCAAGGGCAGTGCCATGGATTTGGCTTTTGTTCCCCGCAGCGGGATGAAGGTAGTTGTTTTTGGGCGGTTGTCGCTGTATGAAAAAACGGGGCAATATCAGCTATACGTGGAGTATATGGAACCCGCAGGCGTGGGCGGTTTGCAACTTGCGTTTGCGCAGTTGAAAGAAAAACTGGAAGCAGAGGGGCTTTTTTCGCAGGAACGAAAGCGGGCATTGCCGCCTTTTGTAAACACGGTCGCGATTATCACAAGCCCCACGGGCGCGGCTGTGCGCGATATTATTAGAATTATTCGGGAGCGTAACAGGGCGGTTAAAATTATTCTTGCGCCCGCTATCGTTCAGGGCGAAAACGCGGCGGCAGACCTTGTTCGCGCTATCCGCGAAGTAAACGAATTCGGCGGCGCAGACGTTATTATTCTTGGTAGGGGCGGCGGCTCTGTGGAGGATTTGTGGGCGTTTAACGAGGAAATTCTTGCGCGGGCGGTTGCGGATTCTGCAATCCCGATAATTTCTGCCGTAGGCCACGAAACCGACTTCACCATTTCCGATTTCGTTGCAGACCTTCGTGCTCCAACCCCAACCGCCGCGGCGCAAACCGCCGTTTACGACCAGCACCAACTCTGCGAATACCTATCCGAAATGCAAGCGGAACTTTCGCAAGCCCTTTCGGACAAAATCCTCCAACGCCGCGTTGGACTGAAAACGCTTCTCGCATCCCTCTCCCGCGCCGCAAACACACGCCTTCTCCACGAACGCCAAACCCTTTCCCACATGGAAACTCTCCTTGAAAAAACATCACCCTTCACCATTTTCAAACGCGGCTACGCCCTAACCCAACACGAAAACACCCCCATCACAAGCGTAAAAACCCTTCACACAGGGCAAAATATAAAAATAACCTACGCAGATGGTCAGGCTTTTGCGACGATTGAAAAGATTAAGACCGTGGGGGTTTCACCCCCACCGCCCCCACAAGGGGACGAGTCCCCTTGACCCCTAATTTAAAATCGCGCATTCGCGCGATTTTAGGAATGCAATTTGCTTATCGCCAGTCCATGTCAAAGTTTGGGTCAAGCCTTTTTAAAGGCTTGCGGGGTTCGGGGCAGAGCCCCGAGGTCTTAAAAAGAGGAGAAACGTATGTCATTTGAAAAAAAATTAGAACGTATAGAAAAAGTGCTGGAGCAAATTGAGGATAGCGAAACGGGTCTTGAGGACGCCATTGCGTTGTACAAGGACGGCATAACGTTGGTGAAGGAATGCGGCGAAGTTTTGCAACGGTGCGAGGAAGAGGTGCTGGTTTTGCAAAAAGCAGCAGATGGGTTTGCGCTTGAACCGTTTGGAAATATGGAGGACGAACTGTAATGGTGGAAGGTACGCCGTTTTACGATATTGTTACTAATCGCCACTTGGTTACGGGAGTGGTGGGGCTGGTTCTTGCGCAGATATTGAAAGTCTTTTTCGATTACTGGCGCACAAAATCTTGGTCGCGGGCAATGCTTACCAGCACGGGCGGAATGCCGTCGTCGCACAGTGCGCTGGTTGTCGCGCTGATGCTTAGCATTGGGTTTTACGAGGGCTTTAGTACGCCGCTGTTTGCCGTTGCGGCAACCCTTGCGCTGGTTGTTATGCATGACGCATTCGGAATACGCCGCGCCGCAGGAAAACAAGCAGAAGCCATAAATTTCCTCTTTTCCCGCCTAGAAAAACAGGGCATAAAACTTGACACAAAGCTAAAGGAACTACTCGGTCACAGCCCACTGGAGGTGATGGCAGGCGCACTCCTTGGCATAATCGTGGCAGTTTCCGCTTACTGGATTTTTCCTGTTCACAATTAAAGACCGCGGGACTTCGTCCCGCACCCTACCCGCTTTTTTGAAAAAAAGCGGGGCAAAAAACTTTAACCTGAAAACCGCATATGCGGTTTTCAAAGAAGGGGTCAAGGGGAAATGAAGTGAGCGTAGCGAACGGCACTGTCCCCTTGTGGGGGTTCGGGGGCAACGCCCCCGAGGTCTTAAAAAAGCACAGAGGAGCAACGCAAATGAAAAAAGACAACCTAAAGCGTTTAAGTATCTCTGCGTTGCGGTCGGTGGCGGGGGATATTCGGGAATTTCTGATAAAAAGCATTTCTGATACGGGCGGGCATTTGGCGTCTAATTTGGGCGTTGTGGAGTTGACGCTGGCTTTGCATACGGTTTTTTCAACGCCGTATGATAAGATTATTTGGGACGTGGGGCATCAGGCGTATGTACATAAAATTTTGACGGGGCGAAAAGGGCGTTTTGGGGATTTAAGAAAAATGGATGGGCTAAGCGGTTTTCCGAAACCGTGCGAAAGCGAGCATGACGCTTTCGGAACGGGGCATTCGTCCACGGCGATATCGGCGGCACTGGGGCTGGCAATTGCGCGGGATGTGGAAGAACGCGACGAACTAATGGGCATAACCCCGCCGCAAGAACCGCACCGAAAAAAGGCGATTATCGCGTTCT